>Ga0210385_10000451_pt1 | contig 29998 bp, 27 predicted proteins | sample IncBWH26OmetaG_FD_160107 | JGI IMG/M metagenome (GOLD analysis project Ga0210385, IMG submission 160107) | Forest soil microbial communities from Barre Woods Harvard Forest LTER site, Petersham, Massachusetts, United States - Inc-BW-H-26-O ...
GTGCGGCGGGGCTACGGCGATGAGGACATCTCCGCCGACTTCCGGCTCAAGAGCGAGCTGTTCGCGAACCCCTCGCGCGACGCGTAAGTCCGCCCTTCCCTTACCCTACGTTACTGCCAGCAGGTCGTATTGGGCGTCGAATCCGTGCCGGTGGCCGTGCGCGCGCCGGTCTGCGTCACGACGAAAGTCTGACAGGCCGTATCGTTCACCTGGGGGCCGGTGGCCAGCGCCTGCACGGTGACCGTGAACGTACCGGTGGTCACGCCGGTGGCGCTGGCCGTCGGCGCCGTGACCGTGATCGAACTGATCTGGTAGTAGGTGCCGGTGGTGACCGGGAAGCTGCCGCTGCCCGACGTATAACCCAGCTGACCCGTGTCGGCGGTGTAGGTGTTTTGCGTGGCGTAGTACCGCTCCTCACGCGAGGCGGCATCCAGGGCGGTGGTCTGCGCTTCGGTGCGTCGCGACTTGCGCATCTGCGCCTGATAGGACGGGACGGCGATGCTGACCAGAATGGTCACGACGACCATGGCCACGATCAGCTCGATCAGCGTGAAGCCGCGGGAAGTTTGCATGGTGGGTATCCTCATCGCAGCTGCACCCAGGTGAGCCGGCGCCCGACGTAGTTCGGGGGCAGCTGCACCTGCAGGGCCGAGGGGGAATTACCGACGGTCTGATAGACCAGCCAGTTCTGTCCGTTTGCCGTCGTAACCGGGAACGAAGTACCCGTGGCGTTGGTCTGCTCGGCGATCGCCTGCGTGTCGTGGTACTGCGTGGCCGAGGACTCGGTAAAGAAGTTCGGGATGAAGGTGCCGCTCATCACCGAGACGGCATACGTGTAGCCCGTGTCGGAGTTGCTCGTGCACTGCAGGGTCGAGTTGCTGGCCGGTATCGTGGAGTTGACCACGAATGCCGTGCCGAGTACGAGCGGGTTGTAGACGATCTGCTCGTAGGTCTTCGCCGCAGTGCTGGTGGCCGCCTGGCTGCCGGGCAGATTCAGGTACCAGCCATATTGTCCCGACCCACCCGTACAACCGCTGGTGCCCGCCCAGCACACGGCCGCCTGGGTCGTGCCGCTGTCCTCGCCCAGGGGACTACCGTTGCCCGCGGTATAGGCGCTGGCGTTCTGGGTGATCGTGATCGGCTCCAACTGCGAGGCCTGCACGGTATAGACAAAGGTCGGCGGATTGGACGGGCTGCCGGTGGAGGCCGCCGTCAACGACGCGTACTGCGTCGCCGATTTGGAGTTCCAGCCGACCGAGGTGGTGCCCATGTTCCAGTCCCAGACACCGTACAGCGCCTGCTGGCCGCTCTGGTAGTTCACCGCGGCAAGGTTCGTGACCTGATTCTTCTGCCCGGTGCCGAAGCCGAGCATCAGCGTGTTCGTGCCGGCGGTGGTGGACCCGGAGGCCACCGTCAGTGCCGTGGTGATCGGCTGCCCGGTGGGCGTCGTGAACAGCGGGCCCGGCGTCACCGCCCAGGTGGTTTCGGTCTGGCTGGTCAGATCGAAGCGCCAGATATTGCCCTGCAGGTCACCGGCATAGACGAAGTCGGTGATGTGATCACCGTCCAGGTCGGCGCTGCTGACGTAGGAGATGCCGTTCGGTGCAGCCGTCGAACCGGTGCCCGTGGAGAGGTAGTAGGTCGTCATGATCGGCAGCTGGGTCGTGCCGTTATAACCGCTGATGGTCATGACGAAGATGCCGGCATCACCGCTGGCACTGCCCAGGCCGTTGCCGAAGATGATCGCCCAGCGGCCATCGTGCAGCCGGCGAACGATCGGCGTGCCGTAGGTGTTGCCGAGACTGTTGGCACATTGGAAGCTGCCGGTATCAAGGGCGCAGACGAGGTTGGCCGCCGTCCACTCGCCAACCACCGTCGTGGCGGCGTTCGCCTCGGTGAAATTGTTGGTCGTGCCCGTGCCGGGATTGGTGACATCCAGCGCATAGATGGCCGCACCACCGGCGCCGAGACCCCCGACCACCCAGGTGTGCCAGGCGTTGTTGTAGAACAGGTCGCCCGTTCCGGGCGTGGCATCCACGTAGAAGTCGTGGCCGTAGTTCTGATTTGAATAATCCAGTGAGGGTGCCGTACAGGCGGCGGTGCTGCCCGAGAGCGGGCTCACGCCATGGATGTTCTGCACGAGCGACAGCGTAGCCGCCATGGGGTTGTTGACACAGCCCGCGGTGCTGCCGTTGGTCGGCGAGGCGAGCACCGCGCCTGGCACATACGCCATGACTTCGAGACCGTCGTTGGGCGCAGCGCTGCTGCTGGTGTCGAAGGCGCCGGCGGAGTTGAACGAGCCGCTGCGGAAGGCGTGCAGCATGCCATCGTTGGCGCCGACGTAGACGACGTTGGTGCGCGTCTGGCCGGCGTTGGCGAATGTCGTGTAGGTCTGCGCACCCGAGGCGGCCTCCGGAGCCGTGGCGGCAGAGTAGAGCTTGTCCTTCCAGGCGGCCGTGTACGGGTACTGCGGCGGACCGACCCACACGGGGCTCGAGTCGACGATGTCGCCCAGGACGCTGTCACGTGGCCGGAAGCACGGTGTGCCCGGGGACGGGGTCGCACCGGTGGTGGGGGCTACGTACATCGGACACGGCGTGGTCGAATTCGACAGCTCGTTATCGCGAGCGCCGCGCAGATAGTTGAGGCGGTACAAATTGTTGGTCGTCGCATCTCCCAGATCGAGGCTCAGGAGCTGGGCCGCGGTAATCCCACCCCCCGATGTTCCCGGTGCTTCGAATGGCACACCGCCCGTGGCTCCGTAGGTCAGGATCACTCGCGACCCCGGGGCCTCCGCGGCCGTCGGACCCGGCACACCCGTCGGACAGGTGGCGTTCGAGCCCACGCCGGTGAGCACGCAGGAGGCATCCCAGGTCGGCGTCTGATTGACGACCAGGGCGCCGTTGCTCAAGCCCAGCGCATTGGCCGTGACGCGGCCGGTCCAGTCGAGCGTGTCATAGAACGAGAAGTAGGCGTAGGAGCCGGTCGGCTGAATTTCGGCTGACTGCCGCTGGTTGACGCCGACGGAACTGGCCGCCTGATTGACCGGTTGGGATTTGAAACAGAGAATTTCGTGGACGTTCGATGCGCCGCCGGTGGAACCGGCGAAGCCATAGCGAACCGTTTGCGGCAGCGGTCCGTTGTTGGCCGTGATGCTCTGGTTCTGGATGATCGACTGGTAGGCCGCACCGTTGAAGCTGTACGACAGACTCAGCAGACCGCTCGGGGTGATCTTCAGGTTGTAGAGAATGGTGTTGGCCGCCGAGCGGGTCATCGCACTTTCATTGGGGATCTGGATGGGCGTGCCCGAGGAGGTGGTTCCCGAGAGCACCTGGTAGCCGCCCGGAATGGCGGCGTAGTCCAGAATGCCGGCCGTGTTCAGCGGATTGGCTGCATTACCGTTGCCATCCGGAGCATAAGTCAGGGTCGTATTGCCCGTGTAGGGTGTGGTGCTGGCGAGGATATTGCCCAGCGTCCACCCGGACGCAGCGCCCAGCGTATTGACCAGTGCGTTGTAGTTGAACAGATGGCCGGACTCACAGGTCGCCTGTACGAGCAGCTGCGCGACATTGGCATTGACCGAGCTCGGCGTGCTTCCCGCAGCCGGCGTGCTGGTCGTGGTCAATGATGCGGTCTCGCTGTCGGGAAGCTGAGGAACGGTGCAGTAGCCATACGGATAGGTACCGCTCGTGGTCGGGCTGTAGGTGCCACTGCTGCACGAGTTGCACATGTTGTTCGTGAGCGTCTTACCGGTGGCGCAGGCGTTGGCCGTGGTCGCCGTCGGCGCGGAACAAATGGGGCTGGAGGTCGTCTGGCCGGAAAGGGTCCCGCTCGAGCACGACACGCACTTGCCCAACGCGCCATCGTACGTGCCGCCTGATGAGCAGCTCTCACTGCGCGGCGTGGTTTCCGTCGGAGTTGCCGCGCAGGACGGCGTCGCGGTGGTGCCGCCGGACAAGGTCGAGCCGGTCGGACACGCCACGCACTGGGCAGGCGCGGCGAGCGCGCTGTCGTACGTACCGGATGCGCAGGTCTCGCCGGTCGGGGTGGTGGTCGTCAGTGTCGCCGTACAGGAGGGCGTCGCGGACGTGCCGTTCTGCAGCGTCGTGCCGGCCGGGCAGGAGACGCACTTGCCGAGCGTGGTGTTCTTGGTGGTACTGCCTGCGCAGATTCCGCTGCCGGGAATGTTGGTCTCGATCACGGTAGCCGTGCAGCTGGGTGTTGCCGTCGTGCCGCCCGTCAGAGTCGAGCCGGTCGGGCAGGCCTCGCACTTGGCCAGCGCAGCATCGTAGCTGCCGGAGGCGCAGGTCCCGCCGGAGGCGGCGGTTTCGGTCGGCGTTGCCGAGGTACAGGCCGGCGACGAGGTCGTCTGGCCGGACAAAGTCAATCCGGTCGGACACGACACGCACAGGTTCGGCGCGCTGAGCGCGCTGTCGTAGGTCGAGCCGGAGGGGCAGGTCACGCCGGTGGGCGCGGTTTCGGTCGCAGTGACCGCCGAGCAGGTGCCCGTGGTGCCATTGGCGGTCGAACCGGTCGGGCAGGTGATGCACTTGCCGGTGGTCGCATCGTAGGTGCTACCCGGCGTACCCGTACAGGTCGCGGTGGTGATCAGGGTCCCACTCGAAGCCGTCGTGGTCGTGCAGGAGCCGTTTGGGTAGGCCCCGCTGGTCGTCGGACTGTAGGTTTGTCCGGTGGGGCAGGCGACGCAGCGGTTGGCCGCGGCGAGGGCCACATTGTAGGTGTAGAAATCACCGCTCGGCGCGGCCGGGCAGTTCGAGGTGCCCGTGGTGACGGTGCAGGTGCCGGTGCCCTGGCCACTGTAGGTACCGCTGCTGCAGCTTTCGCAGGCGTTCAGGGTCGCGTCGTAGGTACCGCTGGAGCAGGTGGCATCGGTATAAAAGGGATGCGTGGTGTCACCGGCGGCGTACGGGGAACCGTACGCCGTCGACAGCGCCTGCCAGGAAATATTGCCGGCGCCACGCAGGCCGATGCGGCTGGGCTTGTAGCCACCGCCGGTCGCGGTGTTGTCGCCCGATGCGGACCAGGCGGTGCCCTGGGTGTTCACTTTGCCATTCAGGAAGTTGCCGTACTCATCGATACCGAGGCCGAGGTACGCGCCGACCAGACCATCGTGGGGCGTGTTGGAGTTCGAGCAGGTGTAGGCAAGACTTCCGCCCCATGCGCCGTACTGCTGGTAGTTGGCCGGGGCGGTGGTGGTCTCACCGAAGATGGTGAGATTCGGGTTGCTGGAGGCGATATAGCAATAGGCCGGTATGGTGGTACCCGCGAGCGGCGAACAACCATCCAGCAGGTAGAAGCTGATGCCGTCCGCGCCGGACCCGTTGCCCGAATCGCCGTGGTACGTCACCGTCTTGAAGGTGAACTGCAGACCCGCGGTGGTGGAGTAGGTGTTTGCCGAAACGATCGAGCCGTTCTGACCGTGGCCGGTAGTGCCGGAACTGGAGCCGTTGGTGAAGCGCAGGGCGCCAGTGCCGACGGCATCGGGCGACTGCAATGCGGTGCCGCCCGGAGCGGCGGTGCTGCCCAGGTAACCATTGCTGCCGCCGACCAGGTACGGGTCGCCGGCGTATTGACTGTGCGCCTGTCGGTAATAGGTCCCCAGCACGTCGGTTGAACCGTCGATGACGCAGGCCGGAATCGACAGCGGGATCGAGCCCACCGCCGCCACCGGCTGCGTGCCGGCCGTGAGGCAGGCGCCGCCCGACACCAACCAGTTGCCCACGCCGTTGTTGTTGCTGCTGAGGGCTCCCGTGAAGTCCTCATTCAGCTGCGTTTGCGCCGACGCCGCGGTGGCCAGTGCCAAACCCAGCACCGCCGCCAGCGATAGAATTGTCGTCCTGAAATTCATCACGGACCTCCGAGGTTCCTGACGCCGTTTTGCACCTCATAGGTGCTTTCGATTACAGCGACGGAATCTGCCGTCCCGCCGTAACCGTAGGAGTCAACTTGAAATACGTTGCCGTAGCCGTCTGCCGAGGCACCCAGGTAGGCGATGTAGAAGCCCGGGGAGTAGGCGTAGTAGTTGGCAGCCGACTGACCGGCGGGCACGCTGCCGCCGTTCAGCACCAGCATGGGATTGCCGTTCTGATCCAACGGCGTGTAGGTGAAACCGACCGCGTTGCCGCTGATGGCCCAGGGCACCTGGATCGGCACGAAGGTGTTGTTGGAACTGGCGTTGGCCGCGGTCAGACTCGTGTTCTGAGTCATCGCGGTCGGGCCATAGGGAATGTTCGAGCACACCTGCACGACGGTCGCCGCGAGACTCGCATTGGCCGTTGAGTTGCACACGCTCGGCGCCGTGGCCGAATTGGCGCCGCTCGAGAGCCAGAACTCCGCGTACTGCTCGGCGGTCAGCGCCGCGTGCACCGCGCGCTGCTTCTCGCGCACGTTGCCGGCGATCTTGGCATCGACGCCCATGCCGCGGAACATGGCCACCGCCAGCAGCGTGACCACCAGCAGCAACAGAATGGCGATGATGAGCACCATGCCGCGCTGCTTTGCGCCACGGGGCGGATGCCGTTCTGTTCGGCAGGGCTTCATGTGTTCACCCCGGTGCGGCTCATGACACTGATGACTCGCTCGACGTACTGCGTGCCGTTGGTCACGGCGCTGCTGGTCGCGCTCGAGTTGACCTGGCCGCCCGAGAATCCGTAGCTGGGAAGCTGGAAGTACAGACGCACCTTCACGGCCGTGACGTTCGCCCAGTTGTTGGTCGAATTCACGGTCGTGGCATTGAGGAACTCGGTGACATTGTTGTCGCTGCCGGTGGCCACGCCGTACAGGATCTGCATGTCGTACAGTCCGGGCACCAGGTTCACGGTGGTGATACTGGAACTGTTGCCGTCCTTGATCAGCAGGCACTGCAGATAGGAGACGCCGCCGACGGTCGCGATCTGGAAGATGTTGGTGTACTGATGCGGCAGCGCCGTATCGGTGTTGGTGGTACCACCACAGGTGATGATGTCATTCGAGACCACCCCGCTGGTATCGGCGATCGGCGCCACGAAGCGCGCGGCGACGACATCCCCCGGGACGGAGCCGCCGGTCACTCCGGCGAGTGACTGACCCACGAGATAGGTGACCGAACCCGAACCACCCGAGCCCAGACCGCTGTCCGTTTCACCGCCGAGGCTGGTGTTGGTATAGGTGGTGGGGTCGGGGAAGTAGCCGGCCTCCTGAATGACATTCGCCATGATGGTCATGGCGATTCGCTCGTTCTCCTGCAGCTGCTGCATCTGCGCCTGCGTGGTGGAGGTGTTGCGGGTGTGCATCACCAGCGTCAACAGGCCCGCCATCAGGAACAGGGCGATGATGATCGAGATCGACAGCTCAACCAGGGTATAGCCGTGCTGCGTGTGGCGAAGGGGTGCGCGCATGGCGTCAGGGCTCCACATAAAGGATGTACTGCGGCTGCTGCAGCAGGTTGCCCGTCGGAGCGGAGCTGACGGCGGCGGAACTGATGACCGTACTCGAGGTCGCGGTGTTCAGTCCCGCGATGTTCTCGAGCCACGTGACCGTGATGGTGCAGCTCTCCGGCGGCGCGGCATTCTGGCAGCTGATGTTGGCATTCGCGGCCGGTACGATCTGCGCCAGCGCGGCGCCGAAATTCTGCAGATCGTAGGCCGCCATCTGCGTCGAAGTGCAGGTACTGGTGCAGCTCTGCGCGGACGGGAACACATCGACGTTCGCAGCGCCGCCGCTGACGGTGACGTTGTACTGCAGAGTGGCCGTCGCGGCCCAATAGTCCCGGTTCGCATGTATGGAAGAGGCAAGCCCCGCCGCCTCGAGGGCGACCAGCGAGCGGGTGCCGGCCGAAGCGGTGGCGGACAGCGCCAGCGCATGCATCTTGGCAATGCCCAGCATGCCCACGGCGATCACGATCAGCGCCACCAGCACCTCGACCAGGCTGAAACCCGCGGCGCGGTGCGCTACCAGGACGGGCGGCCTCATGTGCAACTCCCGTTGGCGTTGTTCTGCGTGACCTGCAGCGAGCCGACGCTCGAAATCTGCAGGCAGCGGGTGTAGTAGACGTTCGAGGTCGGATCGCGCAGGGCGATCATGGCGCCATTACCGGAATTGAGTCCGCTGACCAGGCCATTGCGGTCGAAGGTCACGGTATTGGTCCCGGAGGTATGGTCGACGAAGGTGTCGCTGCCCGAGAAGGCCGCCTGAACCCGCAGGACCGTGGCCGCGCTCTGCGCCGCCGTCGGCGCCGTGGCCACCACCGGAAACACCGTCCAGCCGTTCTGCCAGGCGGTGCCGCCGGTGCAGCTCGTGCCGTTCGATGACACGCAGATGGTGACGTTCTGGCCCTCTTTGATGGCTTCCGCCCGGGCAAACTGCATGTCGCCCAGCAACCCGTTGACCTCTCCGGCGATGCGGTAGGAGGTCGTGATGTTGCGGAACGAGGGCGCACCAATGCCCGCGAGGATGGCGACGATCGTGATCACGACCAGCAGCTCCATCATCGTAAAGCCGGACATGCGGGGGACTCGGTTCATGCGGCACACCTTATGGAGGGAAGCTTGCTTGAATCTGACGACTGACATTTGATACCCCTTCGGCAGCTTGAGGCTCTCAATTTGATACCTGCGTCACACTTCGCCCGTCGGCGCCGCTGACCGGAACAGCACTCGCGCCCGGGTCCCGGTGCCCGCGGCGCCGGCTTCCAGGGTGAACTGCGCACCATGCGCCTCGGCGATTTCCGAGACGATGGCCAGCCCCAGGCCGCAGCCATGGCCGCCGGTCCCGGGCATCCGATAGAAACGCTCGCGGACCCGACTGCGTTGATCCTCGGGTATGCCCGGCCCGTCGTCTTCCACCTCGAGGCAGGCTCGCCCGTCGCGCGGACCCGCGCGTACCGTCACATGACCGCCCGGCGGGGTGTAGTTGATGGCGTTGTCCACGAGGTTCCCCAACAGGTCCTCGAGCAGGCGCGGATTGCCGCGCACGGCGACCGCGCCGGCCTCGACCCCCAGGTCCAGTCCCGCGTTCAACGCCCGATCGACGTTCGCTTCCACGATCCGCCCTGCCAGGGCCTTCAGATCCACGGTGTCGAACTGCTCGGTGAAGCTGGTCGAGGGATCGGCGCGCGCGAGGGCCAGCAACTGATTCGCCGAGCGCGCCAGGTTTTCCATGCCCACATACAAAGGCTGCAGCCGCGGCAGCAGGCCATTGGCGGCCGGCTCCTTCATCAGCAGTTCCAGATTGCCCAAAAGGCCCGTGATCGGCGTGCGCAGCTGATGCGCGGTGTCGGCCACGAAACGGCGCTGCGAACGCGCGGCCTCGGCCAGCACATCGAACAGCACATTCAGGGCCTCGACCAGCGGCTTGACCTCGGCAGGCACAGTGGTCGCATCCAGATGTTTGAGTTCGCGCGGCGAGCCGGCTTCGATCTGCCGACGCAGGGCCTGCAGCGGCTTCAGGCCAAAGTGCACCCCGAACCAGACGATCAGCAAGGTCACATCCAGCTGAATGAAATCCATGAGCCAGGTGCTGGCGAGAATGAAGCGCCCCGGTACCGCGCGTTGCGCGGCCGACTCGGCCACGCTGATGACCGCAAGATCGCGGCCGATATTGACCCGGTAGCTCGCCACCCGCAGGCGCTCACCGGCGACGAAGACATCGGCAAACGTTGGATTCGCGATGAGCGAGGCGGCCGCCGCCGGCACCTCGCGGGCGCCCGCCAGCAGCTCGCCGGTGCCGCTGACGATCGCGTAGCGCAGCGCCACCAGATGATCGGCCCGATGCGCACTGGCCGGTACCGCACCCGGATCCACCCGCAGCCGCGTGCCATCCTTGATCAGACTGCCGGCGAGCGAAACGGCCGCATCGCCCAGACGCTCGTCGTATGCGGACTCCACGAATGCCGTCGACGCCCGGTAATTCGCGTAGACGCCGCCCAGCATCAGCACCGCCAGCGGCGGCAGCAGGAACCACAGCAGGCGGCGCTGGATCGATGGTGCGGACTCAGCTGCGCGGTTCATCCAAGCGGTATCCCAGGCCACGCACGGTACGGATCACCGCGGCATCGCCGACCTTGGCGCGCACCCGCGATACATAGACTTCCACGGCATTCGGTGTCAGCGCCTGATCGAAGGTGGCGATGGCCTGCTGCAGGCGCTCCTTCGAGACCACGCGCCCGGCGTTCAGGGCCAGGCACTCGAGCACCAGCCATTCGCGCCCCGTGAGATCCACGGGCGCCTCATCGATGCGCAGCATGCGGCCGGCGACATCCAGCCGCAGGCGACCCAGATTGACCTGCTCGCCGGCGTAGAGATTCGCGCGCCGGATCAGCGCGCGGCAGCGCGCGATGAGTTCGTCCTGCTCGAACGGCTTCAACAGGAAATCATCGGCCCCGAGATTCAGCGCCTCGACCTTGATGGCGAGGGTGTCGCGCGCCGTGAGGATGAGCACCGGCTGGGTCGCGCCGCGACTGCGCAGGCGGCGCACCAGCGACAGCCCATCCTCTCCCGGCAGTCCGACATCCACGACCAGCAGATCGAAATGTTCGGTGGCGAGCGCGGCGCTCGCGGCCTCGCTGCTGGCACTGCGATCGACCGCGAAGCCGGCCGCGGAGAGCCCCAGGGTGATGGCATCGGCCACCAGATCATTGTCTTCTACGACCAGTATGCGCATGGCGGAATGGTACGACTCATGGGCCCGCGGCGTAGTCGAATGAATCCAGGTGCAGCTCAGCCGCGCGCGCACCGCGCGCCGGGAAGCTGTTCTGGATCGCTTCGATCATGGCCGGGGGTCCCGCGGCGTAGATGACGAAGTCAGCAAGATCGGGATGATCCTGCAGCACGGCCTCATGCACCCAGCCCGTTCGATGCCCAGCCGAGGGTTGTGCGGTGTCCGACAACACGGTGTGGACTTTGAAACGGGCGTGGCGCCGCGCCCACTCGCGTACCAGCGCCTCCTCATACAGTCCGGATGGGCTCCGGGCGCCCCAGTACAAGTACAGCTCGCGGCCCGAGCTTTCCGCAAGCGCCTGGCCGAGCATGGCCTTGATGGGCGCAAAGCCCGTGCCACCGGCAATGAAGAGCGCAGGCGCGGTGCCGCTCTCATAAATGAAGCGTCCCAGGGGGCCCTCGATCCTCAACAGTGCGCCCTCGCGCAGGCTGCCGAACACGGCTTCGCTGAAGCGGCCACCAGGTACGAGTCTCACGTGCAGCTCGTACTGACCGCCGGCGCACGGCGCATTGGCCACCGAAAAGCTGCGCCGCTCGCCGCCCTCGAGTAGCACATCGAGGTATTGCCCGGCGAGAAAATCCATGGACTCCACCGCTGGCACGCGCACCATGAGCTGCATGACATCGGGCGCCAGCCGGACGCGCCGGGCAATGCGGCTGGGCAAGGTCTTGATCTCCGCCGCCGCCGCGCTTTGAATCAGGCGTGCCTCCACGACCAAGTCGCTGCGGGCGAGCGCCTGGCACAGCAGCACGAAGCCCTGCCGCATCTCCAGCGGCGACAACCCCAGCGGCGGCCCCGCCGGATATTCGATGTGTCCGCTCACCAGTCGCGCGCGACATGATCCGCAGCGCCCGGAGCGGCAGCTGTGAGGCAGCGGCAGGCCCGCGAGCTGCGCGGCAGCCAGCACCGGCAGGTTTTCCGGAACGCTGATGCTGCGCTCGTGGGGGATGATGCGCACGGTATGATTGACGGCCATTTCGAGCCGCAGATTACGCCTTTGGGCGAAGGTCGGACCGTGCCAACGTTCACCAATCCACCCTTTGCGGACATTGCCGCCCTGCTGGGCCGTGCCCGGGTGATCGCCGTGGTCGGTCTGTCGGCCGATCCGGCGCGGCCCAGCCACCGGGTCGCCCGGGCGCTGCAGGGATTCGGCTACCGCATCATTCCCGTGACCCCGACCGCGACTGAGATACTCGGGGAGCGCGCCGTGCCCGACCTCGACCACGCCGGGCCCGTGGACATCGTGGATGTCTTCCGGCGATCGCAGTTCGTGGCGGACATCGTCGCCGACTGCATTCGTTTGGGCGTGCCGGCACTGTGGCTGCAGGATGGTGTCATCGATGAGACGGCTGCGCTGCGGGCCCGCGCCGCGGGCCTCTTCACGGTCATGGACCGCTGCCTGTTCCGTGACCGCGCAAGCCTCGGTGGTACACGGTAGATTGCGGTATTCTTGTGCGATGCGTATCAACTTCACGAAGATGCATGGGGCCGGCAACGACTTCATCATCTTCGATGCGCCGCGCGACACACCGGCCTTGAGTTCCGGGCAGTTGCGCAGCCTGGCCGATCGCCGCACCGGTATCGGCTTCGATCAGGCGCTGGTGCTGCATCCGGCGCGCCGCACCGACACCGCCGTCTACTACCAGATCTTCAACAGCGATGGCGCGGAGGTCGAGCAGTGTGGCAATGGTGCCCGCTGTATCGCCGCGCTGCTCTACCGGCAGGGCCGGGCGCCCGGCGGGGAGTTCGTGATGGATAGCCCGGGCGGACTGGTGCGCGCGCGCGTGGAGCGCGATGAGCGGGTCGCAGTCGAGATGGGCGTGCCATCATTCGAGCCGGCGGCCCTGCCCTTCGACGCCGCGGAACGCCAGGAGCGCTATGCGCTCAAGGCCGGCGACGACACCTTCGAAATCGGCGCGGTCTCGATCGGCAACCCGCATGCGGTGTTGCAGGTCGCGGCGGTGGATGCGGCGCCGGTCGCGAGCCTGGGACCGGTGATCGAGGGCCATCGGCGCTTCCCCAGGCGCGTCAATGTAGGCTTCATGGAAGTCGTCGATCGCTCCGATATCCGGCTGCGCGTCTATGAGCGCGGCGCCGGCGAGACGCTGGCCTGCGGTACCGGTGCCTGTGCAGCCGTGATCGTCGGCCGGCAGCGGGGCCTCTTGGACTCGCCGGTGCGCGTCCACGTCCGCGGCGGCGAGTTGCGCGTAGACTGGGCGGGTCCGGGGGAGCCGGTCTGGTTGACGGGTCCCGCCGAAGTCGCCTTCGAGGGCCATTTTGATGTTCACAACTGAATTTGCCATCCAACGCCTGAGGGAAGCAGCGAAATGAGCACAAGAGAGGCTCGGGGAATCCAGCCGCCGCAGACCGAAGAAGACACGGTTGCGCACTATCTGCAGCAAAATCCGGAGTTCTTTGAAAACCACCTGCCGCTGCTGGCGCGGCTGCGGCTGCCGCATGCACGGGGCGGCTCCACCATCTCGCTGGTGGAACGTCAGGTGGAGGTGCTGCGCGAGCGGCACGCCGCGCTCGAACAGAAGCTTGCCGACTTCGTCACCGTGGCACGTGCCAACGATGCGGTCGCCGAGAAACTCCACCGCTTCACCCGCCGGCTGCTGCGTGCCCAGACGCGTCAAAGCGCCATCGAGCAGCTCGAAGCGAGCCTGCGCGAGGACTTCGACGCCTTTCACTCGGTGCTGGTGCTGATCGGCGGCGCCCCCTCCGGTGAGCCGCAGCGCTTCGTGCGTCAGGTCGCCGCCGATGATGCCAATCTCAAGTCCTTCGAGTCACTGTTCACCAGCGGCAAGCCACGCTGTGGGCAGGCGCGCGACTCGCAGCGTGAATTCCTGTTTGCCGGCGATGCGCCGGATATCGGCTCGGTGGCGCTGGTGCCGCTGGGCGATCATGGCTCGCTGGGTCTTCTGGCCCTGGGCAGCACCGACCGGGATCGCTTCCATCCGGGCATGAGCACCGACTTTCTGGCGCGCCTGGCCGACCTGATTTCGGATGTGCTGTCCCGGCCGTAGGCCGCACGGCGGCCGGTGATGGATCCGGCCGCCCACGAACAGCTCGCGCGCTTCCGCCGGCACCTGACCAAGGAACGGCGCCTCTCCGCCCATACCGACAGCAACTACGCGCGCGATCTGACCGCCCTTGCAAAGTTCTGCGGCCAGCAGGGCATCCTCGATTGGCCGGCCCTGGATCATGCGCAGGTGCGGCTGTTTGCGGCGCGCTCACATGCCGCGGGCCTGGCACCGCGCAGCATTCAAAGGCGCCTGTCAGCGGTGCGCAGCTTCCTGAACTTCCTGATCCGCGAGGGCGTCCTCAGCGGTAACTGCGCTCTCGATGTGCGGGCACCGAAGGGTCAACGTCGCCTGCCCGTGACCCTCGATGCCGACTCCATGGCGCGGCTGCTCGAGATTCCGGCCGAGGATGCGCTGGCGATCCGCGATCGGGCGCTGATGGAGCTGCTCTATTCCTCGGGACTGCGGCTCGCGGAGCTGGTGGGCCTTGATCTCACCGACCTGAAGGCCGCGGACCGCACGGTGCGGGTGCTCGGCAAGGGCAGCAAGACCCGGGAGCTGCCGGTGGGCCGCAAGGCCCTGGCGGCGCTCGCGGCCTGGCTCAAGGAGCGCCCGGCGCTGCTGCGGGGAGAGTCATCGGCCGTGTTCGTGGGCGCGACGGGGCGCAGGCTCGGGGCCCGGGCCATCCAGAAGCGGGTCGAATACTGGGCGGTGCGCCAGGGTCTGCCGATGCACGTCCACCCGCACCTCTTCCGGCACTCCTTTGCCTCACATCTGCTTGAATCCAGTGGTGAATTACGCGCCGTCCAGGAGCTCTTGGGCCACGCGGACATCTCCACCACGCAGGTCTACACTCATCTTGATTTCCAGCACCTGGCCCGCATCTACGACGCTAGTCATCCCCGAGCACGCAAGAAGGCGTAGGTCCCAAAGGTCCATGAGCAACACTTTCGATCCGCACGGCACCACCATCCTCGCGGTCCGGCGCAACGGCGCCATCGCCATCGGCGGGGATGGCCAGGTCACCCTCGGCAACACCGTCATGAAGGGCAATGCCCGCAAGGTGCGCCGGCTCTATGGCGAAAAAGTGCTCGCCGGATTTGCCGGCGGCACGGCCGATGCCTTCACGCTGTTCGAGCGTTTCGAGGGCAAGCTCGAGAAGCACGGCAACCTCACCCGCGCCGCCATCGAACTCGCCAAGGACTGGCGCTCCGATCGCTACCTGCGGCGGCTCGAGGCGCTGCTGCTGGTGGGCGACAAGGAAAAGATTTTCGTGGTCTCCGGCAACGGCGATGTGATCGAGCCCGAATACGACGTGGCGGCCATCGGTTCCGGCGGCTCCTACGCTCTGGCCGCGGCGCGCGCGCTGGTGGAATCCTCGGATCTGGATGCGCGCAGCATCGTCGAGCGCTCGCTCAACATCGCCGCGGACATCTGCATCTACACCAACCGCAACCTGCTCATCGACGAGATCAGATAAATGTCCATGACCCCGCAGGAGATCGTCCAGGAACTGGACAAGCACATCGTCGGCCAGGATGCGGCCAAGCGGGCGGTGGCGATCGCCCTGCGCAATCGCTGGCGGCGGATGCAGATTCCCGAACCGCTGCGGCATGAGATCACGCCGAAGAACATCCTGATGATCGGCCCCACCGGTGTCGGCAAGACCGAAATCGCGCGCCGGCTGGCGAAGCTGGTGAACGCGCCGTTCGTGAAGGTCGAGGCCACCAAGTTCACCGAAGTGGGCTACGTCGGACGCGACGTCGAGTCCATCGTCAAGGACCTCGCCGATGTCGCGGTGAAGATGACCCGCGAGCAGGAACTCGTCAAAGTGCGCGAGCGCGCCGCCGAGGCCGCCGAGGAGCGCGTGCTCGATGCGCTGCTGCCGAAGCCGCGGATGATGGGCTTTTCAACGGATGAGCCGGCGCAGCCGCGCGATGCCGAGACCCGTCAGAAGCTGCGCCTGCGGCTGCGCGAGGGCGAGCTCGATGAGCGCGAAGTTGAGATCGAACTGCGGGGACTGCCGGCGGGTGTGGAAATCATGGCGCCTCCGGGCATGGAGGAGATGCAGCAGCAGCTGCAGTCCATGTTCGCGAACCTCGGCGGCCAGCGCAGCCGTTCGCGCAAGGTGCGGGTGAAGGATGCACGCAAGCTGCTGCTCGAGGATGAGGCGAGCCACATGGTCAATGAAGAGGAGCTCAAGGCGCGCGCCATCCACAATGCCGAGCAGAACGGCATCGTCTTCATCGACGAGATCGACAAGGTCTCACGTCGCGGGGAGACCATCGGCGCGGATGTCTCGCGCGAGGGCGTGCAGCGCGATCTGCTGCCGCTGGTGGAAGGCTCCACCGTCACCACCAAGTACGGCCCGCTGAAGACCGATCATGTGCTGTTCATCGCTTCGGGCGCCTTTCACCTGTCCAAACCCTCGGATCTGATTCCGGAGCTGCAGGGACGGTTGCCGATCCGCGTCGAACTGAACTCGCTGACCGTCGATGACTTCGTGCGCATCCTCACCGAACCGGATGCCTCACTGACGGCGCAGTATCGCGCGCTGCTGGCGACCGAGGGTGTGACCGTGACCTTCGCGGCGGATGGCGTGCGGCGCCTGGCCGAGATCGCCTACCACGTGAACGAGCGCACAGAAAACATCGGCGCGCGCCGGCTGCACACCGTCATGGAAAAGCTGCTGGAAAGCGTCTCCTACGAGGCCGCGGTTGCCGAGCAGCGCGCCGTGACGGTCGACAGCGCCTACGTGGCCGAGCACCTCGGCAACCTGGTCAAGGACGAGGATCTGAGCCGCTACATTCTCTAGCCGGTCGCTCCCTTCAGGCTCAGATTGGCGCTCTTCGCCGCCGTATAACGCTGGCCGATGTCGGTCCAGTTCCAGATGTTCCACAGCGCATCGAAGAACTTCGCCTTCTCGTTGACGTACTGCAGATAGAAGGCGTGCTCCCAGGCGTCCACCACCATCAGCGGCAGTGAGCCCTGGAACACGCTCTGCTGGTGATCGTGCACGGAGCCGATGAGCAGCTGTTGCGTCAGCGGCTCCAGGTACAAGGCGGCCCAGCCTGATCCTTGAATGGTGGCCGCCGTCTTGTTCAGCTGGGTCTTGAAGCTGTCGAAGCTGCCGAAGTCCCGGTCGATGGCGGTGGCCAGCTCGCCGCTGGGCTTGCCGCCGCCCTTCGGACTCAAGTTCTGCCAGAAAATGCTGTGCATGACGTGGCCGGATACGTGGAAGGCGAGCGTGCGCTCGAGCACTCCGGCGCCATCCAGCGCACCCTTCTGCCGTGCTTCCGCCAACTGCTCGAGAGTCTTGTTGGCGCCGTCGACATAGGCCTTGTGATGCTTGTCGTGATGCAACTCCATGATGCGCGCCGAGATATGCGGCTCCAGGGCGTTGTAATCGTAGGCAAGATCGGGCAGTACGTACTTGGTCATGGGCGCCTCCGCTTCAATCGTTGGGATGCTTTTCGTGGGGCTGCAAATGATACGACGCTCGAAGCACCCGGTCACGGCCAGATATCCTACAATCCGGTCGGATGTCAGCACCGTTGTACGCCACGGGGCTGTCCCGCCCCACGGCACTCCCCCTGCCCTGGTGGCTGCGGATGCTGTCCCGGCTACCCCTCGGGGTCCTATATGCCTGCGCCGCAGCCGCGGTCTGGTTGATGCGGCGAGTCGTCCGTCATCGTGTGCCGACGGTTCGCACCAACATTGAACGCAGTTTTCCAGACCTGCCTCGGCCGCAGCGACGGCTGATCGAGGACCGCTACTATGCCAACCTGTCACAGGTGCTGGCGGAAGTCCTCAAAATGGGCGGGCTCGGCGGCGAGGAATTGCGTGCGCGGGTCCGGTTCGCCAATGCGCAGGTAATCCTGGACGTGATCGCGAGCGGTCGCAGTGCGCTGCTGGTGTGCGCGCATCATTGCAACTGGGAGTGGCAGTTGCTGGCGCTGTCGGCGCAGCTGCAGGTGCCCGTGCAGGCCGCCTACAAACCGCTGCGTGGCGCGGTCGGCGACTACATCATGCGCACCCTGCGCTCGCGCTTCGGTGCCGAACTGGTGCCGGCGAAGGAGTTGCTGGCCAACCTGCTCAGGCGCCGCGATGCGCGCGCCATCGCCATGGTCGCTGACCAGGTTCCGGTGACCAGCCACTTCAATCACTGGACCCGTTTCCTGAACCAGCCCACCGCGTTCTACATGGGCCCGGAGAAGATCGCGCAGGCCGCGCACTTTGCCGTGATCTTCGCCGGCATGCGCCGCCTCGCACGCGGTCACTATGAGGTGGTGTGCGAACAGCTGGCGGCGGCGGACGAACGCGCCACTGCGGGTGAGATTACCGAGCGCTATGCACGAGCGGTTGAACGTCAGGTGCGCGAATCACCCGCCGACTGGATGTGGCTGCACCGCCGCTGGAAGCTGACTCCGCCCTAACGTGGCTTCGGGGGCGCGCGCCGCGCACGCGCACGCGCGATCATCTCCTGGCGCTGCGACGGCGTGGCGTTCTTCCAGCGCTGGCGCAGCTGCTGGCGACGCTGCTGCGGCAGCTGCTGGAACTTGCGGAAATTTTCACGATCCGCCTGCTGGCGATCCTGCGGCTGGGCGCGAAATTCCTCCCAGCGCTGACGCAGCTGATCGCGCCGCTGCTGCGGCAGCTGCTGCCATTGATTGAACCGCTGGCGCGCCTGGGTGCGCTGATCCTGTGACATGCCGAGCCAGCGCTGGCTGCCGCTGGCGAGTGCCTGCTGTCGCTGCGGCGTCAACTGGTCCCACTGGCCGGACATGCGCGACAGCAGTCGCTGTTGATCCTGCGACAGCGAATTCCAGGGGATCGCGGTGCCGGCCGGGGGCGCGCTTGCGACCTGCGCGCTGACCGGCAGGCACACGCCCACCGACAGCAGGGCTGTCAGCAGCAGTGCCCCGATCAGGCCGCGCTTAACTGTCACTTCTCGCTCCACTTTTCACCGGCGCACTGCTGGGCGGCGGAGGTGGCGGTGGCTGCTTGTGCACCACCGGCATCCGCCCGCCCGTGCGCGCCAGATACTGCTTCCACCCCGCGTCGTCGGAATCCACCGAACCCAGGAACTCGATCAAATCCGCATCCGCCGGCTCGACATCCTTCGTCGGCGGCTCGGCCGCGCGCAGCACCAGCGGTTGCAGTGGAACGCCGAGCAGCAGGCCCAGGCACACCCAGGCGCGGACGGGCCGCAGCCCGCCGGAAGCCGTCATCAGGTCGTTTCCCCGCCAGCACCTTGAGCCGCACCCTGACCCGGGTTGTCACCCTGCGCTGCGGCCCACTCATAGAAGGAGCTGTCGTTCTCTTCCATGAGGTTCATCGCATCGTCATCCGTGACCAAGTCCAGCACGTCGAGCGCACTGGCCGGGTTGTTGTCCGCCACCGAAGAAGTCAGGTGATGCCCGCCACTCAACATGAAGGCCGCGACCAGCACCGCCGCCGCCGCGGCACCGGTTGCCGGCATCAGGGCGCGACTGGTCAATGACCCGAAGATCCGCGCCAGATAGGAAGGCCTCGCCGCAGCCGCCACCGCGGCCTGTCGCGCCTGGTTCAGCCGCGAGCGCGTGTGCGCATCGATGCGCGTCAGTCCTGCCTCGAGTACCAGGCGCGATCGAGCCTCCAGGCCGCGCAGCTGCAGCGGGGTGGTGGCCGACGATTCGCCTTCACCGGCGTTCATAGTTCGAATTCTCCGAGCTTCACTCGCAGCGCCTGCAGGGCGCGAAAATAGTGTGTCTTGACGCTGCCTTCCGAGCAACCCATGGCCTGCGCGGTCTGCGCGACGTCCAGGCCCTCGAGGTTACGCAACAGAAACGCCTCGCGCTGCCGATTCGGCAGCTCCTCGAGCGCCGCATCGAGGGCTCTCATGGCCTCATCGATCTCCAGACGCGCCACCGGGGGAACGTCCTGGCTGGGCGCCTGGGCAATCGGGTCCAAATCCTCATCATCCTCGTCGCGCCGAAACGGCAGCCACGCCATCACCCGGCCGCGCACCGTCCGGCGGCGCTGCATGTCGCGGATGCGATTCTCCAGAATGCGGTAGAAGAGCGGCTTCCATTCCTCTTCCGGTCGGTTGGCGTAGGCACGCGCAAGCTGCAGCATGGCGTCCTGCACCGCGTCCAGTGCATCGTCCTGGTGCCGCAGGCCGGCCTGCGCGATCTTGTAGGCCTTCAGCTCGACGCTCTTCAGAAACTGATTGAGCGCTCGCGATCTGGCCTCAGCAGTGTCATTCAATAGCGTGCCGCCGCGAGATGTGGCGGGCATGTTATAAGGCGGCGCGAGAGTAGCAAAGGCACTCATGCAGCTTACAACGCGGGGACTCGGCCCGCGGTTGACCCACTTGACGCGATTTACAGACAGCGCGTAACCAATTGATTTGAATAATACTATCGGACTTTCCGCATGACCACGGCGATGCTGCGGGAAGCGATTTCACGGATCGCGCTGGACGTCCCGTTGCGCCGTCTTTTTGATTACCGGTCCCCGGCGGGACTTGCTGCACCCGCGCCGGGCAATCGCGTCCGGGTGCCCTTCGGCCGGCAGAGCCTGATTGGCGTCGTCATCGAACACGCCACGACATCCGCAGTACCCGAGGCGCGGCTGAAGCGCATCGCCGCGGTGCTCGACACCGTGCCGGTATTCAGTGGGGAGCTCCTGGACCTGGTGCGCTGGGCCAGCGACTACTATCACCACCCCATCGGCGAGGTGATCGCCAGCGCCCTGCCCAAATCGCTGCGCACCGGCGCCGGCCGGCTTGCGCTGACCGAGATCTGGCGACCCACGGCCGCGGGCGTCGCGGCGCTGGGCGCGGGGCGGTTGGGTCGCTCACCGGCACAGCGCCGGCTGCTGGAACTGCTGCTCGAACAGCAGCCACTCGCGCCGGCGCAGCTCGCGCAGCGCCTGCCCCGCTGGCGCGCCGCGGCGACGGCCCTGCTCAGACAGGGCTGGGTCGAGCACGAGTCCGTGCCCACCCACCCGCCGACTACCACCTCGGCCCCGCCGACGGCTGCGGCCATGGCAGCGGCCCCCGTCCTCACTCCGGAACAGGCCGAGGCGGCGGCCGCCATCAATGCTGCCGCGGGCGGCTTTGCCACCTTCGTCCTGCACGGTCTGACCGGAAGCGGCAAGACCGAGGTGTACCTGCAGGCCATTCGCCCGGTGCTGGCGTCCGGGCGGCGCGCGTTGGTGCTGGTACCGGAGATCGGCCTGACGCCGCAGCTGGTGCGGCGTTTCGCGGCGCGTCTGGGAGTGCCCCTCGCGGTGCTGCACTCCGGGCTGAGCGATACCGAGCGCCTGGTCGCCTGGCGCGCCGCGGCCACCGGCGCCGCGCGCATCGTCGTCGGCACCCGCTCGGCCGTGTTCGCGCCGCTGCCCGAGCTGGGCCTCATCATCGTCGATGAGGAACATGACGCCTCGCTGAAGCAGCACGAGGGCGGCTTTCATTATTCGGCGCGCGATCTGGCGCTGGTGCGCGGGCAGCGCGCGCAGGTGCCGGTGGTGTTGGGCTCGGCCACGCCGTCCCTGGAGACGCTGCAGAATGTGGCGAGCGGCCGCTATCGGCGGCTGTCATTGCCGCGCCGCGCCGGTCAGGCCCTGGCGCCGCGACTGGCCATCGTGGATCTGCGCGCCCACGCCGTCACCGCCGGACTTGCGACGCCGGTGGTACAGGCCATCGAGCGTCATCTCGCGGCCGATGGCCAGGTGCTGCTGTTCCTCAATCGGCGCGGCTACGCGCCGACCCTGCTGTGCACCGCCTGCGGGTGGGTTGCGCCCTGCCGGGACTGCGATGCGCGACTGACCGTGCATCAGCGCTCGGGTCGGCTGCGCTGTCATCATTGCGGGGCCGACTCGGCGCTGCCGAAGACCTGCCCGCAGTGCGGCTTCGAGGTGCGCCCGGTGGGTCAGGGCACCGAGCGGGTCGAGGAACGCCTCGGCGAACTGTTCCCGCAGGTGCCGCTGGTGCGCATCGATCGTGACGCCGTGCGCGGCCAGAGCGATATGGACGCGGCCCTGCACAGCATCAACAGCGGTGCGGCGCGCATCCTCGTGGGTACGCAGATGATCACCAAGGGCCACGACTTCCAGAACATGACGCTGGTGGTCGTGCTCAATGCGGACCAGGGCCTATTCAGCACCGACTTTCGCGCGGCCGAACGGCTCGCGCAGACCATCGTGCAGGTCGCGGGGCGCGCCGGACGCGGCAACCGCGCCGGTGAGGTGCTCATTCAAACGGCGTATCCGGAGCATCCGCTGCTGCAGACCCTGCTGAGCGAAGGCTATGACGGTTTTGCACGCGCGGCGCTGGCAGAACGTGCCGCCTCGGCCTGGCCGCCCTTCAGTCGGCTCGCGGTGCTGCGCGCGTCGGCCACCACGGCCGAAGCGGCACTTGCGTTCCTGACCGAAGCCCGACGTGTGGCGGGCGCGCCGCGCGCCGTCAAACTGCTCGGGCCCGTCCCGGCCGCCATGGCGCGCCGTGCCGCGCGCTATCACTCGCAGTTGTTGCTGGAGAGCGCCGATCGGGGCGCCCTGCATCAGCTCTTGCGCACCTGGCTGGATAAAATCGCCGAGCTGCCGAGCGGGCGACGCGTGCGCTGGGCGCTGGACGTGGATCCCATCGATCTTTTCTGACCGCCTCGGTAAACTGGATGGTTCACCTGTCAGCGGAAATTCTCCCTTTGAAGGCACAGCTCGAGCAGCTCCTGCAACAGGCCGTAAACGGCCTCGTCGGCGGAGTGCTACCGACCGCACCCGAGTCCTCGCAGATCAGCGTCGAGCGCACCCGCGATGCGCAGCACGGTGACTTCGCGACCAATGTCGCCCTGCGTCTCGCGAAGGCGGCGCGCCGCAAGCCGCGCGAGCTCGCGCAGGCCATCGTCGCCGGACTACCGGGCAACGAACTGGTCGAGCGCGCCGAGGTCGCAGGCGCCGGTTTCATCAATTTCTATCTGAAGTCGGCCGCGAGCACTCAGGAACTCGCGCGCATCCTTGAACTGGGCGAGGCCTACGGTCGCAGCCAGGTGGGCGGCGGCGAGCGTGTCCTGGTCGAATTCGTCTCGGCCAATCCCACCGGCCCCCTGCACGTCGGGCACGGCCGGCAGGCGGCCTATGGCGCGACATTGGCGAACATCCTCGCCGCCACGGGCTTTGCCGTCGAGCGCGAGTACTACATCAACGATGCCGGGCGGCAGATGGACATTCTCGCGGTGAGCAGCTGGCTGCGTTACCTCGAACTGTGTGGCGAGACGCTGCCCTTTCCGTCCAACGGCTACCGCGGCGACTACGTGCGACCCATCGCGCAGCGACTGCTCGAGCTCGAAGGCCAACGACTGCGCGCGCCGGCCATCAGGGTCGCAGCGGATCTGCCGGCGGATGCGCCCGAAGGCGACAAGGAACTGCACATCGACGCGCTGATTGCGCGCTGTCGCGAACTCATCGGCGCGGGCGGCTTCCGCGACGTGCTGGGGCTCGCGCTGGACATGATGATCGCCGACATCCGCGAAGACCTCGCAGCGTTCGGGGTGGACTTCGATCGCTGGTACTCGGAAGGTTCGCTCGCCTCATCCGGTGCGATCGATCGGGCGCTGGAACGGCTGCGCAGCCAGCACCAGATCTATCTCAAGGATGGCGCGCAGTGGTTCGCCGCCACCCAGTTCGGTGATGAGAAGGATCGCGTCGTGGTGCGCGAGAACGGCGTCGCGACCTACTTCGCCTCCGATATCGCCTACCACCTGGAGAAGCGCGAGCGCGGCTTCGCGAAGCTGCTCGATGTGCTGGGCGCGGACCATCACGGTTACGTCGCGCGGGTGCGCGCCGGGCTTGCGGCCATGGGCGAACCCGGCGAGAGCCTCGAAGTCACGCTGATCCAGTTCGTGAGCCTGTTCAACGGCGCCGAAAAAATCGCCATGGGCAAGCGTGAGGCCCAGTTCGTCACGCTGCGGCAGCTGCGCGCGGAGGTCGGCAACGATGCCTGCCGGTTCTTCTACCTGATGCGCAGTCACGATCAGCCGCTGGACTTCGATCTGGCGCTTGCCAAGTCGCGCACCAACGAGAATCCGGTCTTTTACATCCAGTACGCCCATGCGCGCGTCAGCAGTGTGTTCAGGCAGCTTGGCGCCAAGGGGCTGAGCTTCGATCCCGCCGAGGGCTTGAGGAATGCCACCCTGCTCACCGGCGCGCATGAACAGGCACTGGTGCAGACCCTGTCGCGCTACCCGGAGGCCCTCGCGAGCGCGGCCGCACAGCGCGCCCCGCACACCGTGGCGTACTACCTGCGTGAGCTCGCCAACGCCTTCCACACCTACTACAACGCCGAGCAGTTCATCGTTGCCGAGTCGCCGCTGCGCAACGCACGCCTGTGTCTGGTCAGCGCCGCCCAGCAGGTCATCCGCAACGGTCTCACGCTGCTTGGCGTGAGCGCCCCCGAGAGCATGTGAGCCGGCAAGGCGCACGGGACTACAAGTCCGCGCGTCCGCGCCGCAGCGGCGCCGCACGCTGGCAGGACTTCGCCATGGGCCTCATCGGCGGCGCGCTCCTCGGCGCAATGACCTGGGCGTTCACGCACCAGGCACAGCGCCCGCCGCTGGCGCTGGATGCACCGAAGCCCGAGGCGCACAAAACGCCGCCGGATCCGCAAGCCGCGGCCGGCGGCTCCGGGCCGCAGCACTACGATTTCTACTCGATGCTGCCCAACTTCGAAGTGGTCGTGCCGGAGAAGGATCGCGACGTGCGGCGCGACCTGCCCACCGCGAAGATCGAGAAGCCCGGCGCCTATGTGCTGCAGGCCGGCTCATACCGCAACGAGGCCGACGCCGATCGTGTGACCCGACAGCTGACGCTGCAGGGCATCGATGCGAAGGTGCAGCGGGTGGCGCTGGATACCGATGTATGGTTTCGGGTGCGCGTCGGCCCGATCAGCGATCTGGCCCAGTTGAACAAAGTCCGCCACCAGCTGCAGACCGCGGATGTCGATACCCTGGTGATCCGCGTCGGCGATTAGGGGCGGCCTTCAGTCGTCGGCGGTCGCGCGAAAATCGACGCCGAGCGAGCGCAGCTTGCGGTACAGGTGCGTGCGCTCCATGCCGACGCGCTTGGCGAGCCGCCCCACCTTGCCATTGCACAGCAGCAGCTGCTGCTGCAGGTAGGCGCGCTCGAACTGCTCCCGTGCTTCGCGCAGCGGCAGCGCCAGCAGATCCTGCTTGACCAGCGGTTCGCCCGGCACGGTCTGCATGGACAGCTCGTGCTCGATCTCCTCCAGTCGAATCTCCTCCTGGCCACCCTGGATCAGCAGGCGCTGCACCAGATTCTTCAGCTCCCGAAGATTGTCGGGCCAGGGATAGTTGCGCATGCGGTTCTGCGCCGCGACGCTGAAACGCCGGAACGGCAGGCCCTCGGCATCAACCGCCCGGTCCACGTAGTGACGCAGCAGCTCCGGCACATCCTCGGCGTAGTCGCGCAGCGGCGGAATGCGCACGATGAGCGTGTTCAGGTGCCCGAGCAGATCGCGGCGGAAGTCCGAGCCGAGGGTGCCGGCCCGACCCTCGATGCCGGGTTGCGCCGACGACAGCACGCGCGCATCGAAACGCTGCACGGCCGCCGAATTCAGTCGCGAGAAGGTACCCGACTCGAGTACCCCCATCAGCACCCGCTGCGCGATCTGCGGCAGATCCTCGATTTCGTTGATGAACAGCGAGCCGTCACCGGCCTGCTCGAGCAGGCCCTTGGTATCGCCGCTGCCCAGCAGCAGCGCTTCGGCATCCGTCTCGCGCAGAGTGCTCGCAATCACCGTCACGAAGGGCGCGGAACTGCGCGGGCTTTCCGCGTGCAGGTAACGGGCGAAGGCCTCGCGGCCGGAGCCTGACTCGCCGATCAACAGTACGGCCGAGCGGTTCGTCGCCAGCTGCTGCAGGTCGGTGCGCAGCTGTTGAATGATCCGGCTCTTGCCAGCCGGAATCTGCATCTGGCTCGGCGCCATGCGTGCCGGCTGGCGTTTGCGCTTGCCGGCCTCGAGTGCACGCTCCACCGTGCGCAGCAGCTTGGCGATCGACAGCGGTTTTTCGACGAAATCGAAGGCGCCCAGGCGCGTCGCCTCGACGGCCGTCTCGATGGTGCCGTGGCCGGACATCATGACGACCTGCACGCCATCGGCGGCGGTCTGGGACCACTCGCGCAGCAGCGTGATGCCATCGACGCCCGGCATCCAGATATCGAGCAGCACCAGGTCCGGCATCTGCCTCGTGCGGGCCGCGCGCGCCTGTTCGGCATCCGCGGCCACTTCGACCGAGTAGCCTTCCTCCGACAGGATCTCCTTCAGCAGGCCACGAATGTCGGCTTCATCGTCGACCACCAGAATCCGCATCGCACTCATCCCACGATCTCCTTTCTTATTGCCGGGCGACGCTCGCGGTAGGTGTTTGCCGCACGCGTGCTGTCACGCAGGGGCAAAGTCACGCGCACGCTGGCGCCGCCTTCGGGCCTGTTCTCCGCGTCGATGCGTCCTCCATGCTCTTCGACGATTTTCTTCACTATCGCGAGCCCCAGACCGGTCCCCCGCGGTTTGCTGGTCACGTAGGGATCAAAGACCCGACCGATCAGCTCGCGCGGAAAGCCAGGTCCATTATCACAAACTGTAACGACGCCGTGGGCCCATTCGGCGCTCTGGGCCTGCAGCAACCGTGTTGAGATATCTACTATTGCCCCCTCGCTCGCCCTGGTGCCGGTCTTGTCTCGGGATTTCTCGCCGGTCTTCTCGCGCGAATCATATCCCTCCAGGGCTTCCAGCGCATTGACCAGCAGGTTATTGAGAATCTGTCGCACCCGTCCGCGATCCGCTTCGATGGTGCCCAGCGCTGGATCCAGGTCGAGGCGGATCTGCACCCGGCTGTCGGGCGAACGGTACAGCTCCACCACTTCGGCGACCAGCTCGTTGAGGCTGAAGCCGGTGACCTTCATATCCGGCGCGCGGGCGTATTCACTGAAGGCGTTGACCATCTGCTTCATGGTCTCCACCTGCTGCACGATGGTGTCGGTGGAACGCTCCAGCAGATCCGCATCGTCACGGCCCATGTTGGCGATCAACTTGCGGCGCATGCGCTCCGCGGACAGCTGAATCGGCGTCAGCGGGTTCTTGATCTCATGCGCCAGGCGCCGCGCCACCTCGCCCCAGGCCGCATCGCGCTGCGCCTGCAGCAGAGTGGTTATGTCATCAAACACAATGACGTAGCCGCGCTCGGCGCCTTCCACGCCGATCGGCGTACAGGCACACATCAGCACGCGTCGATCGGACCCCCCGTCCAGCTCGATCTGCTCGCGCCACTCCTCACGGCCGGCGGCGAAGCGCACCACGAGCGCGGCCACGAACTGGCTGAAGCGTTCCTTGCCGGCGGCCAGCTGCGACAGCGACGAGCCGGTCGCGCCCGTCAGATCCAGACCCATGATCTGACCCGCCGCCTCATTCGCGATGCGCACCATCAGTTCGCGGTCGACCGCCAGGACTCCCGTGGACAGGCGCGCCAGGATGACCGCGAGCCTGCCACGCTCCCGCTCGACCGCCTCCTGACTGCGCCAGGCCTCCTCGCGAGCCCGCCGCAGCCGTTTGGTCATGTCGTTGAAGGAGTGCACCAGGTAGCCCAGCTCATCGCGCGACGGCAGGGGCAGACGGGTGGCGAGGTCGCCCTTGCCGACCGCCCGCGTGCCCGCGATCAGATCCTGCACCGGGCGGATCAGTCGCTGCGCCGAATAGATCGCGCCATAGATTGCCGCCAGCATCGCCATCAGCAGCACCAGAGTGAGGGTCAGGCGGAAACTGTTCTTGAGCGGCTCGCGCAGCGCGGCCAGATCTCCGTACTGCGAATAGGTCTGCTGGACGGCCTCGGAGAGCTTCGCCAGCTGCTGCGGCACCTCGTATACGGCATAGACGTAGCGTCGATCACTCGAGTCACGTCCTTCGGATAGGGGCGCGGCCACCCGGATCAGGTACTGGCCACCAACCTGGGGATCGATGCCCACGTAAGGTCGGTGCTGACTGATCTGACGCAGCACCTCCGATGGCGGCGGCGACGGCGCGACATCACTCGAGTTGTTGCTGCTGAAGGCGATCACATGCTGATCGGAGTCGAACAGCACCATTTCCGTGGCATCCGTGGCGCGCAGCTCCGAGTTCAGCAGCGGCACCAGCTGGTCGCGCCGCGCATCCGCCAGCGACAGCGCAAAGCGGTCGGTGCTCGCGCCGAACTCGCGCATGCGCACATCAATCGCGGCACGCGACAACAGCAGGGCGTCATTGAGCCCCTGCTTGACCTCGATGCGGAACCAGCTGTCGATGCCGCGGTTCAGGAAATCCAGGGAGAACAGGTACACGATCAGCAGCGGCGCGATCACCAGCGCGCCGAAGGTGCTCACGGTCCGGGCCGTCAGGCGCGAGCCGGGGACGTTGGCCCGGTATTCGCTGACCAGCTGCCAGATCTTGCGGGCGATCAGCACGGTGAGGCCGATCACGCCGATCACGTTCAGCAGCAGGATCCACGGCTGTAGGCGGCCGAAGTCCGAGGAGTGCTGCACGCTCTTCGCGAGCATCAGCAGCGCGCTGATGCCGATCGTCGCCCACAGCAGCCCGAGGGCGTAGGTGCCCCACGGACGACGGGCGGTCTTCAGGTTGTCAGTGACCATTTGTACCAGTCGCTGACGCGGCTCCAGTCATCGGTCCAGAACAGGAGCGCGCGCAGCGAAGAGGAAAGGTGTCCGCGGTGAATGCCGGCGCGGACGCTGATCAGATATTGTGCGCCCGCCTCCAGCTGTGGCTCGACCAGAATCGGCCACCCGTCCACGGTGCCCAGCTCCTGCAGGGCGGCGTCGAGGGTGGCAAAGCTGTGCTGATCGCCCGTGGCCAGGTCCCGCACGACGTACCGGTCGCTCACCGTGTGATAGGCCAGTTCGCGCCGCAGCGAGAGATCGACCACCGTGCTGTCGAACCAGAAGCGCCGCGTCCGCTCGACGCGCGCGTCGACATCGAAAATCAGGTCGACCCCATCCCGCAATGCATCACTGATGGCGGGTGTCATCGGGTAATCGATGCGCGCGTGCAACTGGAATACCGAGTGGTCCAGGTCCACGAATGCCGACCTGACCTGCAGCACGCCATCCAGCGCATCGCCCAGAACCGCCGCACTGCACAGCGCCAGCCAGGCCGCCGCCAGCATCACCCACGGGGGACGGAAGGGTCCAGGGTACATTTCAGTGCAGTCCGGATGTTTCTTTCTCGAGACAAGCATAATAGAAGCCGTCGGTGCCCGCCTCGCCACCGGGCAGCAGCTGCACCCCGTGGAGGCAGAACATCGCACCCGGAATGTGCAGGTTGGCCTGCCCCAGCAGCACCCCCGGCGGCACCACCCGGACCTCGCCGCCCCGATTCGTGATGAAACGCCCGATCACTTCATCGTTCTCCTGGGGCAGCACCGAGCAGGTGACGTACAGCAGGCGGCCCCCCGGAGCCAGTCGCATCAGCGCATATTCCAGCAGCGCGAGCTGCGTGACGGCGAAGGTCGCGAGATCGGATTCACGTCGCAGCAGGCGGATGTCCGGATGCCGGCGGATGACACCCGTCGCCGAGCAGGGCGCATCCAGCAGGATCCGGTCGAAGCCACCGGCGGCCAGGGCCGCCGGCGTCGAGCCATCGGGTCCGCGGCCGGTGGCGAGATCGGCGACCACCAGCTCCGCGTGGCGTCGGCAGCGATCCAGGTTGTCGCGAACACGCTGCAACCGGGTCGGATCGCAGTCGGCCGCGATGAGCTCGCAGCCCGGCGCGCGCTCCAGGATGTGCAGCGTCTTGCCGCCCGGTGCCGCGCAGGCATCCAGGACCCGCGACCCCGAGTTCGCATCGAGCAGCACGGCCGCGAGTTGCGCGCCGCCGTCCTGGACCGACACCCAGCCCTCATCAAAATGGGGCAGCGCGCCGACGGCTACCGGCGTCTCAAGCTCCAGCGCCGTGGGCGCCCAGGAGGCGCGCGCGCCAATGCCGGCCTCCCCGAGCAGTGTCAGATAGGCCGCAACGCTGGTACGAGTCAGATCCACGCGCAGCGTCATCGGCGGATGCGCGTTGTTCGCCGCCATCACCGCGGCGGCCTGGCCGGGCCAGGCGCGCTGCAGGGCCGCCGCGAGCCACGCCGGATGCGCGGCGGCGGCGGCCGGGTCCTGATCGACTGTGGCCAGCAGCGCGTCGCGCTCGCGTACGAACCGGCGCAGCAAGGCAT
>Ga0210385_10000452_pt1 | contig 29997 bp, 32 predicted proteins | sample IncBWH26OmetaG_FD_160107 | JGI IMG/M metagenome (GOLD analysis project Ga0210385, IMG submission 160107) | Forest soil microbial communities from Barre Woods Harvard Forest LTER site, Petersham, Massachusetts, United States - Inc-BW-H-26-O ...
GAAAAGCCGATTCTTGCTCTTACCCTGCGCTTACCGCGGAACAACTTTCCGGCGACGAGCTTCTATCCCATTGAAATTTAATGGTGGAAAGGGAGGGAATCGAACCCTCGACCCCGGCATTATGAGTGCCGTGCTCTAACCAGCTGAGCTACCTTTCCAGTTCGCGGGCATGCTACCGGCTTGAAACCGGGCGCGCATTGTCTGCGGCCCCGGATTCGGCGTCAAGAAGCCTCAATTCCGGATTGGAATCAATATCCTAGGGGGAAGCGGTGGAACTAAAACTCGTTGCCGAAGGCCTGCAATTTCCCGAAGGCCCGGTAGCCATGGCCGATGGCTCGGTAATCCTGGTGGAAATACGCCGCGGCACCCTCACCCGGGTGACGCCGGACGGCAGGCGCGCCACGGTCGCCGAGCTGGGCGGTGGGCCCAACGGCGCTGCCATTGGGCCCGACGGCGCCGCTTACGTGTGCAACAACGGCTATGCCTGGACCTGGATGGAGGGCGATCTGCACATGCCGGATGGTCCCCCGCCAAAGTACCGCGGCGGCTCCATCCAGCGGGTTGATCTGGCAACCGCACAGTTCACCACGCTCTACGACCACTGCGACGGCAAGCCACTGAACAGCCCCAACGACCTTGTGTTCGATAGCCAGGGGGGCTTCTGGTTCACCTGCCTGGGGCAGACCGATGGCGAGGTGCGGCGCATGGGCGCGCTGTACTACGCCAAGGCCGATGGCTCACAGATCATCCGCTGGCGCAGCGATCTGTTCTCGCCCAACGGCGTGGGACTCTCGCCCGATGAGCGCACGGTGTACATGGCGGACTGCTGTGTGGGACGCCTCTATGCATTCGATCTCACCGCGCCCGGCGTGATGGCTCCCCCTGCCGGACCGCCGACGGCACCGGGACGCGTGGTCTGTACCCTGCCCGGCTACCAGTGGCTCGACAGCCTCGCCGTGGAGGCCAGCGGCCGGATCTGCGTGGGCACGCTGTGGAACGGCGGCATCACGACGTTCGAGCCGAATGGCGCCTACGAGCATCTGCCCTGCCCTGATCCGGTGACCACCAACATCTGTTTCGGCGGCTCCGACATGCGCGATGCCTATATCACCTGCTCAACCACCGGCAAGCTGTATCACTGCCGCTGGCCACGCCCGGGACTGCGTCTGCCGTTCAATGCCTGATGAGAGAAAACCGCATGACACCACAGCAGGTCATAGCTGTCGCGGTAAGCCTGCTTGCCGTCTGGCCCGTTCTGGACGGCAAAGGATTTCGGAAAGTGTTTTGGTGGGCGCAAACCGCGGGCTATTAGAGATCTCATGACAACATACGAATTCACCTGCGATAAGCAGCGCCTCGACATCGACGCGATTCACGCCTTCCTTGTGCAGTCATATTGGTCCCCCGGGATTCCGCGCGCGGTCGTCGAGCGTGCCATCGCCAACTCCCTGTGCTTTGCGGTCTTCCACAACGACAAGCAGGTCGGCTTTGCACGCGTCATCACCGACCAGGCAACGTTCGCCTATCTTGCTGACGTCTACATCCTGCCGGAGCATCGCGGCCAAGGGCTGTCCAAGCGCCTGGTCGAACAGGTCATCCAGCACCCGCAGCTGCAGGGTCTGCGGCGGATGATGCTGGCAACGCTGGACGCGCACGGTCTGTATGCGAAGTACGGTTTCAAGCCACTGGCCGCGCCCGAGCGCATCATGGAAATTCACAACCGAGGTGTCTACAACAGCCCATGACGGAACTCTCCGTCGACACCATTGCGCATCGCGACTGGCTGTTGTCCTTTGTGCCGGTGCGCGATGGCGCGCTCATAGCAGACCTGGGATGACGTCGACGGCTTCCTGGAAGACCAAAATGCGTTGCAGGCGGAAGGCCGCTATTTCTACTCCATTACAGGCATGGCCTATATTGAGACCCGGATCAGCTGACCATTGATTGAGCGCCCGCGCCGTGAACCCAGCGCTTCAGCGATTGATCTCGATCAGCAACACCCAGGCGTTGATCCCGACCGCCGTGAAGATCATGAGTATGCCGACGGGGAGCAGATAAAGACCCGTAAGATCCCCGCGCCACACCAGTACCGCGCCGGAGATTGCGACCATCAGCATGGCGATCCGGTTTATGAAGATCATGCGCCCCGAGCGCCGCCGGTGCTGGATGGCCATTTGGCGGTTGTAGCCACGCTGCACGGGAATGAGCCCCAGCAACGCCGCCATGCCCAGCACCCCGACCTCGGCCCCCAATAGGCGCGGCGGCTGCCCCGGAATCAGCGGCAGCGAGGCGACCATGATCACCAGCAGCAACATGGCGAGGGCCTCGAGGCCGCGGTCCGCCATGCGGCCCAGGGCGAGGATTCGAACCTGGTTGACTGAAACTGCGACGAACAGCAGTCCTGCGAGGGCGGAGGCGGCGCCCAGTTCGCCCAGAAAGAAGTTGCTCCAGTCGGCCATCGCCACCCTCGAGGTCTACACGTTGAACCGGAAATGCATGACATCGCCCTCGCGCACGATGTATTCCTTGCCTTCAAGGCGCAGCTTGCCCACTTCGCGCGCACCGCTCTCGCCGCGGTAGGCGATGTAGTCCGAATAGCCGATGACCTCGGCGCGGATGAACCCGCGCTCGAAATCGGTATGTATCACCCCGGCTGCCTGCGGCGCCGTCGAGCCCGCCCGCACCGTCCAGGCGCGCACCTCCTTCACGCCCGCGGTAAAATAGGTCTCAAGTCCCAGCAGCTTGAATGCGGCGCGGATGACGCGATTCAGGCCCGGTTCCTCCAGCTTCAGTTCGGCCAGGAACTCGGCCCGGTCAGCCTCCTCCAGCTGTGAGATCTCCGCTTCAATGGCGGCACAGACCGCCACCACCTGGGCACCTTCGGCGGCCGCGAGCTTCTGCACGGCGGTGAGCCGCGGATTGTTGCTGAAGCCTTGCTCATCGACATTGGCCACGTACATCACGGGTTTCCCGGTCAGCAGGTGCAGTTCCTTCAGATCCTTGCTCTGCTCTTCGGTGAGCTTCAGGGCGCGCGCCGGCTGTGCCTTGTTCAGCTGCGCCCGCACCTTCTCGAACAGTACCGCCTTGCGCACGGATTCCTTGTCGCCGCTCTTGGCCGTCTTGCTGGCGCGCTCCAGGGCTTTCTCCACGGTGGTCAGGTCGGCGAGTGCCAGTTCGGTGTTGATGGTCTCGATGTCGGCGAGCGGATCGACCTTGCCGGCAACGTGCACGATGTCGCCATCGTCGAAACAGCGCACGACGTGTGCAATGGCATCGACCTCGCGGATATGCGCCAGGAACTTGTTGCCCAGGCCTTCGCCCTGCGAGGCGCCCGCGACCAGGCCGGCGATGTCGACAAACTCCACCGAGGCCGGCACCAGCTTCTCCGGGTTGACGATGTCGGCCAGTTCCGCGAGGCGCGGATCGGGCACCGGTACCACCCCGACATTCGGATCAATGGTGCAGAAGGGATAATTCTCCGCGGCGATCTGCGCGCGCGTGAGGGCATTGAACAGCGTCGACTTGCCGACATTCGGCAGGCCCACGATTCCGCATTTGATGGACATTATGATTTACCTTGAACTTGCGCTCGGTCGGGCGTGAAGCGCCTGCGTGGCGCGCTGGGCTCCCTGCTGCATCATCACCGGCACCACATCCGCCGCGGCGGCAATCGCCGCACCAATGAGCTCTTCGTCCGCCTTCGACGGGCGGCCCAGAACATAGTGCAGGACCTTGTCGCGGTCTCCGGGATGCCCGATTCCCAGCCGCAGCCGCCAGAAGCCTTCGGCACTGTTGGCGAGAACGTCGCGCATGCCGTTGTGGCCCCCGTGACCGCCGCCGAACTTCAGCCGCACATCCCCTGGGGCAAAATCCAGCTCATCGTAGGCCACCAGCAACTCGGCTGGGACGATCTTGTAGAAGGCCGCGACGCTGCTGAGCGGGCCGCCGCTGCAGTTCATGTAGGTCATGGGCTTGGCCAGCCACACTTCGCTGTCCGCGATTCGCACCCGGGCGAGATCGGCCTGATGACGCGGTTCGTAGCGGAAAGTCCCGCCATGGCGCGCGGCAAGGGCTTCCACGAAATGAAAGCCCGCATTGTGGCGCTGGCGCTCGTGTTCGGCGCCCGGGTTGCCCAAACCCACGATCAGCTTCAGTGGAACGGCATCCATGAGCGCACGCCTGATTGATCAAAGGCGGGCGCGGACGAGCCCCGTGGCCCGCCCGCGCTGCCATCACGACTACTTCTTGCCCGCTTCCTTCTTGGCAGGAGCGGCAGCAGCAGCCTTGTCGTCCTTCTTCGCATCCGCGCCGGCAGCCGCCGGTGCGGCCCCCGCGGCAGCCGGTGCTGCAGCAGCGCCCTCGGCCGGCGCCGCTTCGACGGCAACGGCCTCTGGCTCCTCGGCACGCGGACTGTGGATGGAGACGATGGCGGGATTGCGGCCCTGACCCAGCGCCGGCAGCACCACACCTTCGGGCACCTTCACATCCGCCAGGTACTTGATGTCGTTCAGGCTCATGTCAACCATGTCGACTTCGAGATACTCGGGAAGATCCTTGGGCAGACACACGACTTCCACGTCATTCATCAGATGCGACACGATGCCGCCCTGAACCTTCACGCCCGGTGACACCGAGGCGTTGCGGAAGTGTATGGGCAGGCGGATGCGCAGCTTCTCGTGCTCCAGCACGCGCTGCATGTCCAGGTGCACGACCAGGTTCTTGGCCGGATGCATCTGCACGTCCTTGACGATGGCCTCCTGGGTCTCATTGGCCACCTTAAGCTGCACGATCGACGAGTAGAATTTCTCGTTGTCGATCATCGTCAGCAGCTTCTGCTGATCCAGAACCAGGGCACGCGGGTTCTGCCCCCCGCCGTAGAGAATGGCCGGAACTTTTCCCTGGACGCGCAGGCGGCGGCTCGCACCTTTGCCTTGCGTGTCCCGGAATTCCGCGCCGATCACAAATGAAATGCGCATATTCGAACTCCTGACTGTACAAATCGCCGCACCATGCGGCATACATGCCACCCCGCGACCAAGGGGGCATGATCAACTCAGCCCGCTGTCCACCCGATGTGGCAGCGATGCCTTATCAATTCCTAGTCCACGTACAACGAACTGACGGACTCCTCGGCGCGTATGCGCCGGATGGTCTCGGCCAGCAGCGCCGCCACCGACAGCTGGCGGATGCGTCCGAGCTGCTTCGCCGCCGTCGACAGCGGGATGGTATCGGTCACCACCAGCTCATCGAGCGCCGACTTTGCGATCCTGTCCAGCGCCGCACCCGAGAGCAGCGCATGGGTGATGTAGGAGGTCACCTTGAGCGCCCCCGCATCCTTCAGCGCCTGCGCCGCCAGGCACAACGTGCCCGCGGTATCCACCATGTCATCCACCAGCACGCAGTTCTTGCCGGAGACCTCGCCGATGATGTTCATCACCCGCGATTCATTGGGTCGCGGCCGGCGCTTGTCGATGATGGCGAGGTCCGCGTCATCGAGCCGGCGCGCGAAGGCGCGCGCACGCGCCACGCCACCGACATCCGGCGAGACCACCACCAGGTTGTCGTCGCCATGTTTCCATGCATCCCCCAGCAGCACCGGGGAGCCGTACACGTTATCCACGGGGATATCAAAGAACCCCATGATCTGATCCGAATGCAAATCCAGCGTCAGCAAGCGGTCAACACCGGCGCCGGCCATCATGTTCGCGACCAGCTTGGCGCTGATCGCCGAGCGCGTCGCACGCGGACGCCGGTCCTGGCGCGAATAGCCGAAGTACGGCACCACCGCGGTGATGCGCGCGGCCGAGGCGCGCCGGCACGCATCCACCAGCACCAGCAGCTCCATCAGATGATCGTTCACCGGCGGGCAGGTCGACTGCACGATGAACACATCGCGGCCGCGCACGTTGTCGATCAGCTCGACGTTGACTTCCCCGTCGCTGAATTTGCCGACCTCGGCACTGCCCAGCGGCACTCCCAGGTGGCGCGCGATCTCATGCGCCAGATCCCGGTTGGCATTTCCGGTGAACAACGCCATCGTGTCGTCAGTCACGACCCACTTCTCCTAAGTGAAAGGCGACGCATCAAACGTGGCTGGGGTGGAAGGATTCGAACCTCCGGATGGCGGGATCAAAACCCGCTGCCTTACCACTTGGCGACACCCCACCATAAACAACCCCAATCATCCCTTCGGCGCGGCTCGGGCGCTCACTGCCAGAAGCGGCGAGACATTCATGCCGCGGGTGGCCATTGCCCGCCACGGCGCACGGACCCTCGTCACGATGTCTTGTGCCTCATTCAGGCTTGCGCAGGGTGCGAAAATGCACGCCCCCGTGCCCGTCAGCCGTGCCGGTGCGAAGTGCCCCAGCCAGTCCAGCGCTTGGGCGACTTGCGGGTAGCGCGCTCGCACCACCGGTTCGAAATCATTCCGCCCGCCCGACTGTAAAAAGCCGCCCATTGTGATGGGGGGTGAATTTCGTGTCAATTCAGGAGCCTGGAACAGCGCGGCCGTCGGCACGTGGACCCCGGGGTGCAGCACGACGAACCAGCGCTCGGGCAGCTCCACCGCAGTCAGGCGCTCACCGCGACCCTCCCCCCAAGCCGAGCGGCCGCGGACGAAGACCGGCACGTCCGCGCCAAGATTGACGCCGATCGCCGCAAGTTCATCCTCGTTCAGGCCACATTTCCAGAGGTTATTCAACGCGACCAGCGCCGTCGCGGCATCCGAACTGCCGCCCCCGAGGCCCCCGCCCATGGGAATGCGCTTGATCACGTTGAGGGTGGCGCCCTGGGCCGTGCCGCTGGCAGCCTGCAGCGCACGCGCGGCGCGCACCACCAGGTCGGCCTCGGCCGGGACGCCTTCGGCGCCCGCCTGCCGCTCGATCAGGCCATCCGGGCGCACCTGGATCCGGATGTCATCGGCCAGGTCGATGAGTTGAAAGAGCGTCTGCAGGTCGTGATAGCCGTCGCCGCGCCGACCGGTGACATGCAAGAACAGATTCAGCTTGGCGGGTGCCGGCCACAGCGTCACGCTGCTCATGGCGCATGCCAGCTGTCTAGGATCAGTCGCACCCGCACATTGCCGCGCGTCACCGTCAGTTTCTGCGGCAGGGCGCCATCGGCGGTCTGCATGTAAGCACCGAAGGTCACGGTCCAGTCGGACTGGACCAGCGAGCCCAGATACCCCTGGGCATTGGCGGTCTCGGTGCTGGGGATCGACGGATCCGGGACGCCCTGCAGCCAGAACCGCAGACTCGCCAGCGGCGGCTCAAAGCCCATGCGATGCACCAGCTCATCATGGGCCGCCTGGCTGTCCAATGCCTCCCCCGAAGGCGTGGTCAGCGTGAGGGCGCCGGCATCCGTGATGATGCGCACGCCGCCGACGCCAAGCGGCCCATCCAGGCTCACCGAGCTGCGCGCGCCGTCCTGGATCCAGCGCAACCGGCCGTTGAAGCCGTCGCTTCCCGCCACGACGCCGATGCGTCCCTGCGCCGTGAACTGGGTGCGCGCCTGCAGCTGTGCGCGCCGCGCCGGCCAGCCGGCGCTCACCTCCTCAGGGGCGAGGCTGGGCGCAATGGGTGTTGGCACCGTCTGGCAACCCGCCAGGCCCAGAACCGCCAACCATAAGGCAAGAAGAAGCGGCCGCGCGCCCGCGGCCACGATGGTGCGTTCCATATCAGGGGTGTCCGGAGCTCGGCACCAGACGGTGCCGGGTGGCCTCAAGCGCCGCCGATTCCGGGTGACGGGCGAGCGCATCGCTCAATACCTTGCGCGCCTGCGCCTGCGAACCACTCATCCACAATGCCTCGACCCAATGGGCCGCGATATCCGGGTCCTGTCCGACATTGTAGGCGTGCTCGAGAATACCGGCCGCCTCGTGCGAATCCCCGCGACGCAACCGCACCCAGCCCAGGCTGTCCAGCGCCGCCGGACTGTCCGGGGTCGCCTGCAGCGCCTCGCGGATCAGTTTCTCAGCCCGCGGCAGCTGTTCGCGGTGATCGGCCAGCGTATAGCCCAGGGCGTTCAGCACCGTGGGGTCATCCGGGCGCTCCGCCAGCAAGCCTTCGAAGGCCTGCAGCGAATCGCGGGTCTGGCCGGCGCGCTCCAGCATCGTGGCGCGCTCATATTCCAGCGTCGGATGATGCGGATAGGTTTGCGATGCGGCCGACAGCAGCGCCAGCGCGCCATCGGTATCGCCGTGATCCGCCAGCAGATGCGCCTTCTGCACCGCCATGTCGAAGGTGCTGTGGGTATCGTGGGTCGCCAGATCATCGATCAGCGCGAACGCCTCGGCGCGCTTGTCGGCATCCAGCAGCAGTCCGGCCGCCGCGATGCGCGCCTGGGCGCCCATCGAGGAATCAATCAGCCTCCGGTAAATGGCCAGCGCCGCGTCCTTGTCGCCCTGGCTCTCGGCGATCTGCGCCAGGTAGAACATGGCACCATCGCCGGCGTCGCCACTGCGCATCAGCTCGGTGAAGCGCTTCTGCGCCTGGTCGAGGTCGCCGTTGTCGAAGGCCAGCAGCGCCAGCCGGCGGTCGATTTCCTGGGTATTGATGTCCCCGGTGGCCCGCAACCTTTCAAGTTCCTTTCGAGCCTCCTCCGCCCGGCCCAGATCCTGCAGTACCTCGGCCACCTCGAAGGTGCCATCGGTGGCATCCAACCGCGTCACCTCGCGCGCCGTGGACAGGGCCGCGGTGGCATCCCCGCGCAACACCGCGATGCGCGCCATCAGGCGCAGGGCGTCGGTGGATTTGGGGTCGCGCTGCAGCGCCTCCTGCACCAACTGGTCGGCGCGCTTGAAGTCATAGGCTTCCACGGCGAGGTCGGCCAGCGCCGTCAGCACCGTCGCCGAGCGCTGCGGGGTGTCGATCACCGTATTCAGCGCGGCAAAGGCCGCGGTGGCATCGGATTGTTCGGCCAGCACCTGCATGGAGCCGACCAGGTCCTGGTCGGTGGCCTTCGGATCGGCCAGCAGCGCCGCCGCAATGGCGGCGCGCGCCTCGGGCACGTGATAAAGCTTCAAAGCGACGGTGGCGTAGACCAGCGCGGCCTGCGGATCCTTGGGCGCCGCCTTCATCCAGTTCTGGGCGGCGATCCAGGCGGCCGGAATGTTCTCGCAGTCCAGCGCCACTTGCGTGGCGTGGCTGCCCATCTGCGCGGTGGCCCCGAGCGAGGCCACGGCGAAATCCTCCGCGGCGCTGCGACAGTCGCCGCGCTGCAGGGCCAGTTCGCCGGCCACGCTCGCCTGGGCCGGGTCGCTCGGCACCGCCGGATCCGCCTCGGCGGGGGTGGTGGCCGCAACCGGCCTCAACGCGGCATCGGCCGCATCAGAGTTCTGGGGGTCCGCCGCCGCGCTCACGCCTGCAGACGGGTCCATGTGGCATGCTGCCAGAACCAGCGCTGCCATCGCGCCGACCGACAGGCTCATCCAGGTTCGTGTCGCACCCATATGAGCACTATATCTGTGTGGAGCGCCGCATACACGCCTTGTCACCTGCAGCACCCTTACATGAGAATGCCGCGCCCGTGTTTGGGCTGGATCTGTAACCTCATGTAACGCAAATGAAGGATTCGATACGCCAACGCCTGGAAAAAATGCTCGACCGCTTCGAGGAGGTCGGCGGCCTGCTGGCTGATCCGTCCACCGACGGGGGCTCGCCGCAGTTTCGCGAGCTGTCCATGGAATATTCGCGCCTGCAGCCGCTGACCGAGCGCTTCCAGGCCTACCGCGGACTGGAAGCGGAGCTGGCAACCGCCCGGCAGATGGCGACCGATCCGGACCCCTCGATGCGCGACATGGCCAGCGAGGAACTGCAGCGCGTGGGCAGCGCCCTGGAGAGTGCCGAGGCGCAACTGCGCAGCCTGCTGATTCCGCGCGACCCACGCGACGAGAAGAACATATTCCTGGAAGTGCGCGCCGGCACCGGCGGCGACGAGGCGGCGATCTTCGCCGGTGATCTGCTGCGCATGTACCTGCGTTACGCCCAGAACCGCGGCTTCAATACTGAGATCATCAGCGAGAGCGCCGGCGAGCACGGTGGCTACAAGGAAGTGATCTGCCGCATCGCCGGGCACAACGCATTCTTCCAGTTCCGCTTCGAATCCGGCACCCATCGCGTGCAGCGCGTGCCCGCGACCGAAGCGCAGGGGCGCATCCACACCTCCGCGTGCACCGTGGCCATCCTTCCGGAGATTGATGAAGTGGAGAAGGTGGATATCAATCCGGCCGATCTGCGCATCGACACCTACCGCTCCTCCGGCGCTGGCGGACAGCATGTGAACAAGACCGACTCGGCCATCCGCATCACCCACATCCCCACCGGGCTGGTGGTCGAATGCCAGGAGGAGCGCTCACAGCACAAGAACCGTTCCAAGGCCATGTCGTTGCTGAAGGCGCGGCTGCTCGCCGCCGAACAGGAAAAGCAGCACAGCGAGCAGGCGCACGCCCGCAAGCTGCAGGTCGGCAGCGGCGATCGTTCCGAGCGCATCCGCACCTACAACTTTCCGCAAGGCCGGGTCACCGATCACCGCATCAATTTGACCTTATACAAATTGGCCGATGTGATGGACGGCAATCTCGACGAACTGATCGGCGCCCTGCAGCAGGAACATCAGGCCGAGGAACTGGCGGCCCTGCAGTGAGGGGGCGCGTTAAGCATTCTTAATACGACTGCAAGGCGCCCGAACAAGCCGATTCGCTATTGTTCGTCAATGATCAGGGGTGGCGCGGGAACAATCTGCAACGGGCTTCTGTCCAGCACGCTGCTCGCAGTCCTGATTGGCCTGGTGCTGGCGGCGCCCGCCGTTCGCGCTGCCGACCCCACCACCCATCCGGTCACCGCGACCCCCCCGCTGGTGGCGGTGCCGGCGACGCCGGTCTCGAAGAACGTGCAGCAACGCATGCGTGCCTGCAACGCCACGGCCGATGCCAGGAAGCTGCAGACCGCGGTGCGCGAAACCTTCATCAAAAGCTGCATGTCTGCGCATCACGCGCGTAGCGGCTCACGCGGCGGCAGCGAACCCAAGACCAACCCTTAACCCGGGCTGATTGTCCTGCAGCAGCAGCTGCGCGTGGTGCAGCCGCGCGATCGCCGCCACCAGGCTCAGGCCCAATCCGCTGCCATCCTGCGCGTTGGCCTGGGGCAGCCGCACGAAGGGCTTGAGCGCAGCGGCCCGATCATCCGCCGCAATGCCGGGGCCGTCATCGGCGACCAACAGCCACACCAGTTGCTGCTCGCGCTGCGCGCGGATCTCGATATGACCGCCCGGTGCAATGTATTTGAGCGAGTTCTCCACCAGGTTCGCCACCGCCTGCGCCAACAGCTGGCGATTGCCATTCACCGGGCAGCTGCCGGCGGCGGTCACGCGCAGCGTCATGTTGCGCTCGCGCGCCGCCGGTTCGTACAGTTCCCCGATGTCGGTGATCAGCTCCGCCAGATCGACGCTGACGTGATTGGCCGCCACGCTGCCGGACTCGGCCTGCGCGATCTGCAGCAAGGTGGCCAGCGTGCGCTGCACGCGGTCCAGTTCCGTGAGCGCGGCATCGATGCCGGCGCGCACCGGCGCCTCGGTGGTCGGCATGCGGCCGGCGTCCTCCAGCCGCCCGCGCAGCCGGTACAGCGGGCCGCGCAGGTCATGCGCCGCGCTGTCGAAGGTCGCCCGCAGCAACTGCGTGTTCTCGGCCAGCCGGTCCACCATGTTGTTGACCGCCAGTGCCAGCGCATCGAACTCATCCTGCGAACCATTGACCGGCAGACGCCGGTCAAGATCACCCGCGACGATGGCATCACAGGTGTCGGCCACGCTTTGCACCCGGCGGGTCAGTTTGCGACTGAGGAAATATCCGGCGACCGCACCGCCGAGCGCCGTCAGGCCGATGCCCCACAGCGTGGCATAGCGGAAGGTATTGGCGAAGCGCCCCTGCTGCGTCACATCGATGCCCACCAGCAATCGATGGCCATCCGGCAACAGCGAGATGCTGGCGCGCACCGGGTGGGTCACGACCTTGTCGTTGGCATGGGCTTCGATACGAAACTGCGTCCATTGTCCGGCGGGGATGTCCTCGAAGGGCCAGTTCTTGAGATTGCCGCCCTCCTTCACCAGGTTCTGGTCCACCAGCAGATACACCGCGCCGGTGCCATTCCAGCTGTCGCCGCGGAAGCTGAGCTCATCGGCCAGCCCGGGCAGGCCGGCACGATGGTATTGATCCGTCAGACCCTCCAGCTCCGCCGAGATGACCGCATCGGCATCGTTCTCGATGACGGTCATGGTCAGGAAGTACACCGTGCCCAGCAGCGCGCCCACACCCAGGGTGAATATCGCGCCGTAGCCCAGCGCCAGGCGTGCCGCGGAAGTCCTAAGCGGACTTATCTTCATCGCGGATCACATAGCCGGCACCGCGCACGGTATGGATGAGCGGTCGCGCGAAGCCCTTGTCCACCGCCTGGCGCAGCCGGCTCATGTGCACGTCGATCAGATTGGTCTGCGGATCGAACTGCAGATCCCACACCCCCTCCAGCAGCATGGTGCGCGTGACCACCTGGTCGGCGTGGCGCATCAGGAACTCCAGCAGCTTGAATTCGCGGGCGGTGAGCTGGATCTCCCGGGTGGCACGCGTGACCGAACGGCTCAGCAGATCCATTTCCAGATCGGCGACGCGGATCCTGGTCTGCGGTACATTCTTTTCAGCAGCGCTGCGCCGGAGCAGGGCCTCGATGCGCGCCAGCAGTTCGGAGAATGCGAACGGCTTGGTGAGGTAGTCATCGCCGCCGGCCTTCAGGCCCAGTACCCGGTCATCGACCGTGCCCAGCGCGCTCAAGACCAGCACCGGAGTGCGCACCCCCTGCTCGCGCAGGGCCCGTACCAGCGCCAATCCGTCCAGGTGCGGCAGCATGCGATCAGTGATCAGCAGGTCGTAGGTCTGTTCCTGCGCCTGCTTGAGCCCGTCGCGCCCATCGCTGGCCAGGGCCACTTCATAGCCGCTTTCCTTCAGGCCCTTCTGCAGGAACTTGGCGGCCTCCAGGTCATCCTCGATCAGCAGCAGCTTCATGGGTGCGTCACTTTAGGCAGTTGGTCCGGTGCTGGTGCCGTTGCTGTCGCCGGTGCCGGCGCGACGCGCTTCATCCTGACGCACCATGAGATCCCCCATCATGGCCAGCAGCTGCGCGCCGCACCAGGGCGTGATGATGGCGCGGCACACGATACCCAGCGGTAGCGCCATGGTCGCCACGGATTTCACGTCCGTGACCCCCGAGACCACCACCGCGGCCCCGGCCACGGTCGCCATCAGCACCAGCACCAACACCAGTATGCCGGCCAGCGCCCCGGTCAGCAGCGAGGCGCGCCACCAGTTGCCGCGCAGCAGTCCAAAGCTGCCACCCATCGCCGCGATCGGGCCCAGCTTCCGCAGCACCAGCAGCGCCGGTGCGAACAACAGACCCAGCGACAGCCACGCCCCGGGCAGTGATGCCGGGATCAACAGCAGCAGCATGCCTACCTTGACCGAGGCCAGGTTGGTGAGGGTGGGATTCAGGCCCGTCAGCGGCAGCACGGCGCCCACCGGCAGCAGGGCGAGCATGACCGCCGCGGTGGACAGCGCCACACACACGATCAGGCGCGACAACAGTCCGAAGGCCTGGCGCATTTCCGCCGCGACGCTGGTACGCTCCCCGGCCGCGAGCGCCTTCTGGCGCAGGATCATGGCGCCGCCGAACAGCAGTGCGAGCATGGTGCCGGCCACGAACCAGGCCCACCAGCCCGGATCGGTACTGACCAGGGTCTGCACCGGCAGGTCCAGGCTGAGGTTGCGCAGATTGGGCAGTTCCCCGCACAGCGCGATGAGGATGCCGTAAGGCAGCGTCGCATTGAGCGACAGGCGGAAAATCTGCCCGCCGGTATTCAACACTTCGCGCACGCTCTGGGCCCGGGCGGGGGGATACAAAATCTGTGGCATCTGCCAATACTAAAGGATGACCGTGCAGCTCACGACTTCGGATTTACTGGCACGCGGCACGGCGGCGCTGGCGTCGGTCCTGGAGTGGCCGAGTCTGGATGCCGCGATCCTGCTGGCATTCTGTCTGGGTGTCCCGCCGGTGCGGCTGAAATCCCACCCCGAGGAGCCGCGCACGGCTGCCGACCAGGAGCGCTACCTGGCGCTCATCGAGCGTCGCGCCCAGGGCGAACCGCTGGCCTATATCACCGGCGTGCGCGAGTTCTGGACGCTGCAACTGCGCGTGACCCGTGATGTCCTGGTGCCACGTCCGGAAACCGAGCTGCTGGTGGAACGCGCGCTGAGCCTGGTGCCGGCGCCAACCGCGCGCGTGCTGGATCTGGGCACCGGCTCGGGTGCCATTGCCCTGGCGCTGGCGGCGGAACGGCCCGAATGGGAGATACTGGCGAGCGATGCCTCGGCGGCGGCCCTGGCCGTCGCCCGGGACAATGCCCGGCGCTTGCGTCTGGCCAATGTCAGTTTCCACACCGGCTCCTGGTTTTCCGGTCTGACCGAACAGCGCTTTGACCTGGTGCTCAGCAATCCCCCGTACGTCGACGCCCGCGATCCGGCGTTGCTGGCCCTCAAGGAGGAGCCCCTGCAGGCACTTACACCCGGCAGTGACGCACTGGCCGACCTGCGCACCATCATCCGGGAGGCGCCGCAGCACCTGCGGGCCGGCGGCTGGCTGGCCCTGGAGCACGGCGCCGCGCAAGCCGAGGCGGTGGCCCATGAACTTGTGGCCCGCGGCTTCGGCAGCGTACGCTCGCACCGCGATCTGGGCGGCCACGAACGCGTGACCGAAGGTCACTGGCCCCGGATCGCGCCCCCGCAGTCACAAGGAAGCTCCTCATGATCCGATTTCAGACCACGCTCGGCGACTTCACCATCGAGCTTTTTCCCAACGAAGCGCCGGTCTCGGTCGAGAATTTCGCGCGCTATGTCCGCGAGGAATTCTTTGACGGTCTCATTTTCCATCGTGTGATTCCCGGCTTCGTGATCCAGGGCGGCGGTCTGACGCCGGACATGAGCCAGAAAGCCAATCACGCGCCCATTAAGAACGAAGCGACCAACGGGCTGAAGAATGAGCGCGGTTCGCTGTCGATGGCGCGCACCAACGACATCAACAGCGCCACCTCCCAGTTCTTCATCAACCTCAAGGACAACGACTTCCTGGATCACAAGCCCGGCTCCTACGGCTATGCGGTGTTTGCCAAAGTCGTCGACGGCATGGACGTGATCGACCAGATCGCCGGCGTGAAAACCGGCCGGCGGCGCGGGCACGATGACGTCCCGGTGGAGGACGTGGTGATCATTGCCGCGCGCGAAATAGCGGCCAGCTGACGGGTGGCCGCGCAGGAACTCAGGCCATTCGCCGTACCCTAAGCAAGCTGCTGCGCTGGTTTCTCGCCCTGCTCCTGGGCGGCGCGCTGCTGAGCATCGCGGCGGTACTGTTGATGCGCTGGTGGCCACCGGCCACCAGCGCCTTCATGCTGGAGGCGCGGCTCGAGGCCCTCGCGCACGGCGATTTCAGCTTCCACCTGCGCCATGCCTGGGTCGATCGCGGGCGCATCGCCGCCCCCATGCAGCTGGCCGTGATCGCCTCGGAGGATCAGAAGTTTCCCTTCCATCACGGTTTCGACTTCGACTCCATCCAGGATGCGCTGCGCGAGCAGGAGGACGGCATACGCACCCGCGGCGCCAGCACCATCTCCCAGCAGACCGCCAAGAATCTGTTCCTGTGGGGCGGGCGCAGCTATGTGCGCAAGGCCTTCGAGGCCTGGTTCACCGCGCTCCTGGAGCTGTGCTGGCCCAAGACCCGCATCCTGGAGGTGTACCTGAACAGCGCGCAGTTCGGTCCGGATGTCTACGGCGTCGAGGCCGCCGCCCAGGTCTATTTTCACAAGCATGCCGCGGCCCTGAGCCGCAGCGAGGCGGCACAACTGGCGGCGGTACTGCCCAATCCGCTGCGTCTGCATGCCGACCGGCCATCAGCCTACGTCGTCGCCCGGCGCGAGTGGATACTCACCCAGATGCGCGCGCTGGGTGAGGTCTCCTACCTGCGAAATCTTCACTGATGGCGCGCGTACTGCTGGCCACTTTCGGCTCTCTGGGTGATCTGCATCCGTACATAGCGGTGGGCCGGGCGCTCAAGGCGCGCGGCATCAACGCGCGCCTTGCGACCTGCAGCGACTACCAGGCGCAGGTGCAGGCCGCGGGCTTGGAGTTCGCGCCGGTGGCGCCGAGCCTCGCCGAACTTGGCACGCCGCAGGAGCTGGCCCGACGGGTCGCGCACCCGCTACGCGGCAGCAAGGCCCTCATCAGGGGACTGATCATGCCGCACCTGCGCGAGTCGCATCGGCAGCTGCGCGCGGCGGCCGACGGGGCCGATCTGCTGATCGGTCATCCGCTCACCTTCATGCTGCAAGTGGTGGCCGAGGAACAGCGCAAGCCCTGGCTTTCCAGCATCCTGGCACCGGCAAATTTTCTAGCGCGCGATGACCCCCCGGCGCTGGCACCGCTCAATTCGCTGCAGATGGCACGGCGTCTGGGTCCTGCGGTCTACGAGGCGGTGCTGCATCTGATCCGCGGCGAGGTGCGCCGCTGGGAACAGCCGTTGCACGAGTACCGCCGCGAACTGGGGCTGCCCGCCAGCGGCAAGGTCATGATCTTCGAAGGTCAGTTCTCGAGCCTGGGGACGCTGGCACTGTTCGATGCGCCCTTGATGCGGCCGCAGCCGGACTGGCCGCCGCATACGCGCCTGTGCGGCACGCCGCTGTATGACGGCACTGCGCCCGCGCCCGGCGTGCTCGCGCAGCTGCAGGAATTTCTGGGCGCGGGCGCGCCGCCGCTGGTGTTCGCGCTGGGTTCCTCGGCGGTGTGGCTGGGCGGGGATTTCTGGCTGGCCGCACTCGAGGCCGCGCGTCGCCTCGGCCGGCGCGCGATCCTCATCACCGGCACCGGCAGCCTGCCGAGCCTGCCGCAATGGGCGCGGGAATTCAGCTATCTGCCGTATTCGCAGGTCTTCCCGCATGCCTGCGTGGTCGTGCACCAGGCAGGCATCGGCACCCTGGCTCAGGCGCTGCGCGCCGGGCGACCCCAGCTCATCACCCCGGTCTGGTTCGATCAGCCGGACAATGCCGCACGGGCCGCGCGCCTGGGAGTGGCACGCACCCTGCCCTTCCGGCGTGTCAGCGCCGCACGCCTGGTGCAGCAGCTGCGGCCGCTGCTCGCGCAGCCAAGCTATGCCGCCGCCGCGCGCGAGGTGGCCGGCGGCCTGATCGGAATTGACGGCGCCGCGGTCGCGGCCGACTACATCATCCAGGCGCTGGCGAGCGGCTGAGACCTGCGGCCCGGCTCAGTGCAGAGCCTGGCCGGAGCCGCGACCCGGTTCGCCGAACAGCGCCTCAACGGCAGCCGCGTCGTACTGGTAGGGCCGATTGCAAAAGTCACAGGTCACCGTGACGGCGCCCTGCTCCTTGAGCACATCGCGCACTTCCTGCAGGCCCAGGCCGCGCAGCATATTGGCCACCCGCTGCGGGTCGCAGCGGCACTCGAAGCTGACCGGCACACCGGGGAATACCCGCACGTCATGCTGGCGGAAGTCCTGCAGCAGCAGCTCCTCGCCGGTGAAGTGCAGCAGATCACTGGCCGTCACCGCCTCCAGACTCGCCTGCGCGCTGTCCCAGGCCGATCCGGCTTCATCATCGGCAGCCTCTGCAGCGCTGCCCCCCACGCCCGGCAGGCGCTGCACCAGCAGGCCTGCGGCCGTGTTGGCATCAGCGGCCAGCCGCACCCGCGTCGGCAACTGCTCCGAGGAGGCAAAATACTGCTCGAGGCAGGCCGCCAGGGAATGTCCGGACAGCGGCACCACGCCCTGGTAACGCAGGTCGCGTTCCTCGGCTTCGATGGTCACCGACAGGCGGCCCTCATCCCCGACCAGCCAGCGGAAGACTTCAGGTGTCAGGGACGTCGCCGTGCCCTCACCCTGGGCTCGGGCCAGGGCCCGGTAGCGGAAGTCATGGGTGCACTGGGCGACCAGCAGGCTGACGGCGCCATTGCCCTGCAGCTGCAGCGTCAGGGTGCCCTTGAACTTCAAAGTGGCCGCCAGCAGCAGCACGGCGCACACGGCCTGCCCCAACAGCTCCTGAACGGGCGGGGAGTACTCGCGAAACTGGCGCAGATCCCGCCAGCCCTGGCCCACGCCCACCCAGTGACCGCGCACCGGCTTGCCTTCGAATATGAAGCGTTGCACCTGCTCCGGTGCCGTGAATTCAGTGCTCATGGCCGCACTTTGGGGGCGGTGGCGGCCAATCACAATACCCCTTGACCTGGTGCATTGTTTTTACCCGGATTTAATTGACGAGTCTTTATATCCGGATATAATCCATACAACTGGTTGATTTCAAGGAAAATCATGAGCAGCTCCCCTGACTCCTACACGGGCTTTGATGGGCACCGACGGCTGGCCGCAGGCCCTCTGGCCGAGGTCAATCTCGCGGCCAAACGCGCCTTGGAGCGCGGCGCGCGCGGGCCGGTGCTGATTTTCGATGACGCCACCGGACGCTCGCGCGACGTCGACCTGCGCGGGGTCGAGCAGCAGGCGCGTCCCCGCGGACGCCCGAAACTCGGGGTGACAGCCCGCGAGGTCACGCTGCTACCGCGGCACTGGGAGTGGCTGGCGGCCCAGCCCGGGGGAGCCTCGGTCGCCTTGCGCAAACTGGTGGAGCGCGCCCGACGCGATGGCTCGGGCCAGGAGGAGCGCCGACTGGCCCATGAGCGCGCCTACCATTTCATGTCGGCCATCGCCGGTGACCTGCCGGGCTTCGAGGAAGCCACGCGCGCCCTGTTTGCCCACGACGCGCAGCGCTTTGCCGCCCATATCCAGTCCTGGCCGCGGGATGTGCGCGACCATGCCACCCGGCTCGCCGGCCTCAGCCCGCGAGCTTCTTCTTGAGCAGCTCGTTCAGCTGCGCCGGATTGGCCTTGCCGCCGGTAGCCTTCATCACCTGGCCGACGAAGTAGCCGAACAGCTTGTCCTTGCCGGCACGATAATCGGCCAGCTGCCCGGGGCTCCTCGCCATCACCTCATCGATGGCCTTCTCGATGGCGGCCGGATCGGAGATCTGCTTGAGGCCCTTCTCGGCAATGACCGAGTCGGCGTCGGTGCCGCTGCTCCACATGGCCTCGAAGACCTCCTTGGCGATCTTGCCGGAGATGGTGCCATCGGCGATACGCTGCAGCAGACCCGCAACCCGCGCCGGGCCGAGCTTGCTGGCGGCGATGTCGATGCCGTCGCGGTTCAGCGCCGCGGCCAGCTCGCCCATCACCCAGTTGGCGGCGAGTTTCGGGTCCTGCGGGATCAGCTTCACCACCGCCTCGAAGTAATCACCCAGTTCGCGGCTGGCGGTGAGCACCCCGGCATCGTAGGCCGACAATCCGAAGGCCGCGGCGAAGCGCGCCGCCTTCTCATCGGGCAACTCCGGCAGCGTTGCACGGATCTGCGCGATGAAAGCGCCATTGACCGCCACCGGCAGCAGATCCGGGTCCGGAAAGTAGCGGTAGTCGTTGGCTTCTTCCTTCGAGCGCATCGAGCGCGTCTCGCCCTTGTCCGGGTCGTACAGGCGCGTCTCCTGCAGCACCTTGCCCCCGGACTCGATGATGTCGATCTGGCGCGCCACCTCGTAGTGGATCGCCTTTTCCACGAAGCGGAAGGAATTGATGTTCTTGATCTCGGCGCGGGTGCCGAACTTCTCCTGCCCGCGGCGGCGCACCGAGACATTGGCGTCACAGCGGAAGGAACCTTCCTGCATGTTGCCATCGCAGATCTCAAGGTAGCGCACCAGGGTATGTATCTTCTTCAGGTACGCCACCGCCTCCTTTGCCGAACGCATGTCCGGTTCGGAGACGATCTCGATCAGGGGCGTGCCGGCGCGGTTCAGGTCGATGCCGGAGTGGGCGCCCAGGCCCTCGTGCATGGACTTGCCGGCATCCTCTTCCAGGTGCGCGCGGGTGATGCCGATGCGCTTGGCGGCGCCGTCCTCCAGCACGATGTCCATGTGACCCTTGGCCACGATCGGCAGCTCGTACTGGCTGATCTGATAGCCCTTGGGCAGGTCCGGATAGAAGTAATTCTTGCGGGCGAACACCGACAAGGGCGTGATCTCGGCACCGATGGCCAGACCGAACTTCACCGCCATGCCCACGGCCGCCGCGTTCAGCACCGGCAGCACCCCCGGATATCCCAGGTCCACAAGATTGGCCTGCGCATTGGGCGGCGCGCCGTAGGCGGTGGGCGAGGCGGAGAAGATCTTGGAGTTCGTCGACAGCTGGGCATGGATCTCCAGCCCGATGACGGTTTCCCAGGTTTCGTTATTCATAGCCAGCAGGGATACGGGTGTGCCAATCGGATTCTCGCTGATAGGCATGGGCGGCGCTGAGCAGGCGCTCCTCGGCGAAGTGCCGGCCGATGAGCTGCAGTCCCACCGGCAGGTTGTGCACGAACCCGCAGGGAATGGACATCGCGGGCAGGCCCGCAAGATTCGCGCCGATGGTGTAGATGTCGTTCAGGTACATGGTGATGGGATCGGAGGTCTTAGAGCCCAGTGCGAAGGCCGGCGTCGGCGTCGTCGGCCCCATGACCACATCCACCTGCGCGAACGCCTGCTCGAACTCATTGGCGATCAGGCGCCGAACCTTCTGCGCCTTCAGATAGTAGGCGTCGTAATAGCCCGCCGACAGCACGTAGGTGCCGGTCATGATGCGCCGCTTGACCTCGGCTCCGAAGCCCTCCCCGCGCGAGCGCTTGTACAGGTCCATGAGATCCTTCGGATCCTTGGCCCGATGTCCGAAGCGCACGCCATCGAAGCGCGCGAGGTTCGAGGAACATTCGGCCGGGGCCACCACGTAGTAGGCGGGAACCGACAGCCCCAGGTTCGGCAGGCTCACCTCCAGCAGCTTCGCGCCGAGCTTCTCGTATACCGCGAGCGCTTCGCGCACGCAGCGCTCATTCTCGCGGTCCAGGCCCTTTTCAAAGAACTCCTTGAGCAGGCCGATCTTCATCCCCGCAAGCGGCAGCTCCAGAGCCGCAACATAGTCGGGCACCGCTCGCTCCACGCTGGTGGAATCGCGCACATCAAATCCCGCCATCGCCCGCAGCATCAGCGCGGCATCCGCAGCCGATGTCGTGAGCGTGCCACCCTGATCCAGGCTCGAGGCAAAGGCGATCATCCCGTAACGCGACACGCGCCCATAGGTGGGCTTCAGGCCGGTGACGCCGCACAGTGCCGCGGGCTGACGGATCGAGCCGCCGGTATCGGTCGCGCTGGCGAACGGTGCCAGGCGCGCGGCGACCACGGCCGCCGAGCCGCCGGAGGAGCCCCCCGGAACCAGCTGCGGATTCCAGGGGTTGCGCACCGGCCCGTAGTAGCTGGTCTCATTGGAGGAACCCATGGCGAACTCGTCCATGTTGGCCTTCCCCAACATGATCATGCCTTCGGCCTTGAGCTTCGCCACAACGGTCGCGTCATAGGGGGCGACGAAGTTGTCCAGCATCCGCGACGCGCAGGTGGTCCGCACCCCCTCGGTACAGAAGATATCCTTGTGAACCAGTGGGATACCGGTGAGGGGACCGGCGCCCCCGCGGGCCAGCACGCCATCGGCAACCGCCGCCGCCTGCATGGCCGAAGGGCCCGTGACCGTGATCAGGGCGTTCAACTGCGGCTGGTACGCCTCGATGCGCGCCAGCAGCGTCCGTGTCAGCTCGACGCTCGAGAACTCACGGGCACGCAGGCCCGCCGCCAGTGCGGCCAGGGATTTGGTATGCAGTGTCACTCGATGACCTTTGGCACGAGATACAAGGACGCGGCGACCTGCGGCGCATTGGCCTGGTAGCGCTCGTGCGCATCGCCCTCAGTGGCCACATCGGGCCGCAGCCGCTGCGTCAGCCCCGGCAGCGGATGCGCCATGGGTGTGACGTTCTGGGTCTGCGCCCGTTCCAAGTCGCTCACGAACGACAGAATGCTCGCCAGGCTTTGCTGGTAGCTCGGAATCTCGGCCTCGTCCATTGACAGACGCGCCAGGTGGGCAATCGCTGAGATCTGCTCGGGCTTCATGTGGGACCTTGGTTGGAGTTCACAAAACTGCGGGAAAATGGGCGCGAAATGATACACCTCGCCTTGCTCAATGTCGCATCGGTTGCTATGGTACGCGCCACTTCCGGGAGGCTCCTCCCGCTTGCTTCAAATGCCGGTTTTTTTTCATGTTCAAACGTCTTCGCGGTTACTTTTCCAGTGATCTGTCGATCGACCTGGGTACAGCCAACACCCTGATTTACGTGCGCGACAAGGGGATCGTACTCAACGAACCCTCGGTCGTCGCCGTCCAGGATGAACCCACCCGCGGCGGCAAGATCATCGTCGCCGTCGGCTCCGAAGCCAAGGGCATGCTCGGACGCACCCCGGGCCACATCAACGCCGTGCGGCCGATGAAGGATGGCGTGATCGCCGACTTCACGTACACGGAAAAGATGCTGCAGTACTTCATCAACAAGGTCCACGGCAATCGCATGCTCAAGCCCTCGCCAAGAGTGCTGGTGTGCGTGCCGTTCGGCTCCACCCAGGTGGAGCGGCGCGCCATCCGCGAGTCCGCCGAAGGGGCCGGAGCGCGCAATGTCGCCATCGTCAGCGAGCCCATGGCCGCAGCGGTGGGCGCCGGACTGCCGGTACACGAGGCGCGCGGCTCGATGGTGCTGGACATAGGTGGCGGCACCTCCGAGGTGGCGGTGCTGTCCCTGAACGGCATCGTCTACGCCAACTCGGCCCGCATCGGCGGCGACCGCTTCGACGATGCCATCATGAATTACGTGCGTCGCAACTACGGCATCCTCATCGGCGAGGCCACCGCGGAGCGCATCAAGATCGAGATCGGTTCCGCATATCCTGGCCAGCAGGTGCGTGAACTGTCGGTGAAGGGCCGCAACCTCTCCGAAGGCGTGCCGCGCAGCTTCACGCTCAACAGCAATGAGATCCTCGAGGCGCTGCAGGAGCCCCTGCAGAGTATCGTCAGTGCCGTCAAGCAGGCCCTGGAGCAGACTCCGCCGGAGCTTGGCGCGGATGTGGCCGAGCGCGGCATCGTGCTCACCGGAGGTGGCGCCCTGCTGCGCGACATCGACAAGCTTCTGACCGAGGAAACCGGCCTGCCCGTGGTCGTGGCGGATGATCCGCTGACCTGCGTAGCGCGCGGCGGCGGACGAATTCTCGAGCTCATGGACGAGATGGGCCCCGGGCACTTCGGTCTCGAGTAACCGCTCGCCACCCCTAAAATAACCAGTGTGGCTGCCTACGGCGCAGGAAACTACCGGGCATCACAGGGAAGGGGACCGGCCCCGGGATTCAGCTTCTTCCTGTATGCCGTGCTGGCCATCGTACTCATGGTGCTGGATCGGCGTGGCGGCTACCTGGTGCAGGTACGCTACTACCTGAGCGCCACCGCCTACCCCCTGCAGCTGGCCGTGAGCTCCCCGGCCCAGGCCTGGCACTGGACCCGCGACAGTCTCACCGCGCGTGAATCCCTGGAAGCCCAGAACGCGGCTCTGCTGAAGCAGAACCGCGATCTGTCCATGAAGCTGATGCGCTTCGACGCCCTGGCGTACGAGAACGCCGAACTGCGCGGCCTGCGGGCAGCGCTGCCCGCCGTGGCCGATCACTGGATGGCGGCGGAGGTGGTCGATGTGGAACTGAACCCGCTGCGCCAGCGCCTGCTCATCAACCGCGGCGCGCGCAACGGGGTCTTTCGGGGCCAGGCGATCATGGACAACTACGGGCTGCTGGGGCAGACCACGCGCGTCGGACCCTGGAGCTCGGAGGTGATCCTGGTGAGCGACCCGGAGCATGCCGTGCCGGTGGAAATCGAACGCACCGGCGTGCACACCATCGCCGTCGGCACCGGCGATTCGGATTCCCTGGTTCTTCCGGACCTGCCGGCCAATGCCGATGTGAAACCCGGAGACCTGCTGCTGACTTCGGGCCTTGGCGGGGTCTTTCCACAAGGCTACCCGGTGGCCCGCATCGCCGAAGTCCGCCACGATTCCGCACAGCCGGCGCAGATCCGCGCCACACTGCTGGCACACCTCAACGCGCTGCACGAGGTGACCCTGGTATGGTTCCAGGACACCCATCCCGCGGCGCCGACCCGCCTTAAGGACGGCGCGAGCGCCAGCGGCAACCCCGCGCTGCAGAAGCAGCCCGCCCCGGCGCTGGAATTGCTGCCGCCGCCGGCACTGCCGCACCTGACCCCGGCACGGGCCAAGCCTGCCGCGCAGGATAGTCAATGATCGACCGCGCCCAGGAATCCTTCGGACGGGTACTGCTGACGGTGGTGGTGGCGCTGGTGCTGACCGTGTTGCCGCTGCCGTCGTGGCTGGATGCGGTGCGCCCCGCCTTCCTGGTGATCACCGTCCTGTACTGGTCGATCGCCGCACCCCGCGTCGGGGGCATCGGGCTGGGCTTCTTCAGCGGCGTGGCGCTGGATGTCTTTCGCGGGGCGGTGCTGGGCCAGCATGCCCTGGCGCTCACGGCCATCACCTACGTGGCGGTGCGCGAGCATCAGAAAATCCGCCTCAAGCCCTCCTTCCAGCAGGCCCTGATCATGCTCGGCGCCCTGGTGGCCTATGAGTTCATCCTGTTCGCCATCGACGGTTGGACCGGACATCCCATGACCAGCCCGTTGCGCTGGATCCACGCCCTCACCGGCGCCCTCATCTGGCCGCTCGCGACCGCGGTGCTGGATCGCGTGCGCGGCAGCCGCTGACGCGCGGGGCCAACATGCGCGGCGTCCGCATCAAGGATCACTGGAAGGAACAGCGGCTGTTCGACCAGCGCGCGCTGGTCGCCAGTGCCATCGGCGCCATCCTGCTGCTGGTCCTCGCCGGACGCCTGGTGCTGCTGCAGGTCGTGCGCTTCGACTACTACGCCCAGCAGTCGCAGTACAACCGCGTGCGGGTCGAGCCGATCCCGGCAGCGCGTGGACTGCTGCTCGACCGCAATGGGGCGATGCTCGCCGGAGGTCAGCCCGGCTACCAGCTCGAACTGGTGCGCGAGGAAGTCCCGGACCTGGACCGCACGCTCAAGGGCCTGGTCAGCATTGGCCTGCTGACCACCGAGGAGCTGCCCGATATCCGCCGCACCATTCTCTCGCGGCGCAGCTTCGACAGTGTGCCGATCAGGCTGCGCATGACCGATGAGGATGTCGGCCGCTTCGCGGTGCATCGCTTCGACTTCCCCGGGGTCGACATCAAGTCGCGGCAGATGCGCTGGTATCCGAACGGGGCGCTGGGCGTGCATGCGCTGGGCTATGTCAGCGCACTGAGCGAGACCGACCTGCAGCATATCGACGCAGGCGCCTATGCCGGCACCTCGGTGATCGGCAAGCTCGGCGTGGAAGCCGCCTATGAGAAGCAGCTGCACGGCACCAATGGCTTTCGCCAGATCCTGGTCAACGCGGAAGGCCGGTCGGTGGAGAAGATCGGCACCGTGGCACCGCAGCTGCGCACCCAGGCGCCCATCGCCGGGGAAACTCTGGTGCTGGGACTGGACCTGAAGGTCCAGCGCGTGGCCGAGGATGCTCTGGGCGAACATCGTGGCGCGATCGTGGCCCTTGATCCGCGCAATGGCGACATCATTGCCCTGGTCAGCAAGCCGGGCTTCGATCCGACCGAGTTTGCCCGCGGCATCACGCGCGCCGAGTACGTGGCGCTGGCGAATGATCCGGACAGCCCGCTGCTCAACCGCGCGTTGCGCGGCACCTATCCTTCCGGTTCGACCATCAAGCCGGCCATCGGCCTGGTGGCCCTCACCGACCACAGCATCACCGCCGAGGAGAAGGTGCTCTGCAATGGCACCTTCGAGCTGCCGCACAGCGTCCACATCTATCGTGCCGACAAGGATGAACCGCGCGGCATGCTCGACCTGACGGAAGCCATCGCCAAATCCTCCGACGTCTACTTCTACAAGCTGGCCCATGAGATGGGCATCGACAAGCTCGATGAGGGGCTGGCGCCCTTTGGCTATGGCCAGCTCACCGGCATCGACATCAGCGGCGAGAAGCCCGGCCTGCTGCCCTCGCCGGCGTGGAAGAAGATCGCCTTCAAGCACCCCGCCGACCAGGTCTGGTTTCCGGGTGAGACCGTGAACATGGGAATCGGGCAGGGCTACCTGCAGGTGACGCCGCTGCAGGTGGCACATATCGTCGGCGTCATCGGTGAGCGTGGCCGCAGCTTCCGTCCGCGACTGGTGATCGGTACGCGCGCACCCGACGGTCGCATCAGCGTGGCGGCACCGGTGGAGGAAAAACCCGTCACGGGCATTTCCCAGGAGGACTGGACGACGGTCATCAAGGCCATGATGGGCACCATGACCTACGGCACCGGGCACATCGCCTTCGCCAAGGCGGCCTACAGCTCCGCCGGCAAGACCGGCACGGCGCAGCTGTACACCGTGGCGCAGAACGAGAAATACAATGCCAAGACGGTGGCCGAGAACCTGCGCGATGACGCCTGGTTCGTGGCCTTCGCGCCGGCCGAAGAGCCGCGCATTGCGATCGCGGTACTGGCCGAAAATGCCGGCTTCGGTGCCGGCACCGCCGCGCCCATTGCGCGCACCGTGATCGATGCCTACCTGCTCGGCAGTGATGGCAAGCTCAAGCCGGAATTCGAACCCTCGGCGCAGGCCCGGGCGCGGCTCGAAGCGGCGCGGCCGGCGGCCGCGGAGGCGCCCGCTGCCACGGTGAGCCAATGATCCGCGAGGAACTCACCGACGGACCAAGTGCACGGCGCGCGGTCACCGGCGCGGCACGCATGCTGCTGGCCCTGAAACTGGACGGCCCGCTGCTGGTGGGCCTGGGACTGATCGCCGCCTACGGCCTGGTGGTGCTGTACAGCGCCTCGGGCCAGAGCCTCGGCACCGTCATCCGGCAGATCGGCCACCTGGGCATGGGCACGATCGCCATGCTGGTGCTGGCGCAGGTGAATCCCAACTTCCTGCGCCGCCTCTCGCCGTGGCTGTACCTGATCGGGGTACTGCTGCTGTTCGTGGTCGCCGGGATGGGCGTCATCGGCAAGGGTGCGCAGCGCTGGCTGGATCTGGGACTGGTGCGCTTCCAGCCCTCGGAGATCATGAAGCTCGCCGTGCCGATGATGTGCGCCTGGTATCTGCACGAGCGGCCGCTGCCGCCCAGTCCCCTGTCGCTGGTATTGCTGGCGGCGCTGATCCTGATCCCCACCGGGCTGGTGGTCATGCAGCCGGATCTGGGCACCGGCGCGCTGATCGCCATCGCCGGCGCGCTGGTGGTGATGATGGCGGGCCTGCAGGTGAGCGTGGTGCTGGCGCTGGTGGCGCTGGCCGCGGTGGGCGGCTGGCTGGGCTGGCATCACATGCACGATTACCAGCGCGATCGCATCCTGACCTTCATCAATCCGCAGATCGATCCGCAGGGCGCCGGCTACCACATCATCCAGTCGCAGATCGCCATCGGCTCCGGCGGCGTGTTCGGCAAGGGCTGGATGAACGGCAGCCAGGCGCAGCTGGACTACCTGCCGGAGAGCTCGACCGACTTCATTTTCGCGGTGATCGGCGAGGAGTTCGGGATGCTCGGCCTGTTCTTGCTGCTGCTGCTGTATGCCTTCGTCGTCGGCCGCGCCATCTACCTGTCCACGCAGACCCAGGACACCTACGCGCGCCTCCTGGCCGGAAGCCTCGGGCTGACGTTCTTCGTCTATGTGTTCATCAATGCCGGCATGGTCAGCGGGCTGCTGCCGGTGGTGGGCGTGCCGCTGCCGCTGATCAGCTACGGCGGCACCTCGATGGTGACCCTGCTGGCAGGCTTCGGTATTCTGATGTCGATGTACTCGCACCGGAAGCTCGTCGGTTCATAGTGATCCGCACGCGCCTGCCAATCGAACTGTGCTGCGCGGCGCTGCTGTGCACTGGGCTGCTGTGTGCCGCAGGCTCAAGCGCCAAGACCCACGGCTTTGATCTGTCGCGACCTGAAATCCAAAGCTTCATCGACGCCGCCGCGCAGCAGCCGCCGCTGACGCGCGCCGGGGTGACGCGCATCCTGCGCCGGGCGCGCCCGGATTCGGGCGTGATCGACAAGATCTCGCGCCCCGCCGAGACCGTTCTGCCCTGGTGGCAGTACCGCGCCAACTTCGTGACCGCGCAGCGCGTCGCCGAAGGGGTGCAGTTCTGGCTCGCGCACCGCCAGGAGCTGCAAAGCGTGGCCGATACCCAGGGCGTCGCAGCCGAATACATCGTCGCCATCCTGGGTTGCGAGACCGCCTATGGACGGATCACCGGCAAGGAGCGGGTGCTGGATTCACTGGCGACGCTGGCCTTCGACTACCCGCAGCGCGGGGAATTCTTCCGCGGCGAGCTGCTGCAGTTCCTGCTGCTCACCCGCGAGGCGCATCTGAATCCTCGCACGGTCAAGGGCTCCTATACCGGGGCGATGGGCGCGCCGCAGTTCATGCCCTCGAGCTACCGTCGCTATGGCGTGGATGCGGATGACAATCACCACGTCGATCTGTGGAACGACTGGCGCGATATCTTTGCCAGCGTGGCGAAGCTGCTCATCGTCAATGGCTGGCAGAGCGGCGCGCCGGTGCTGGCCGAGGCGCAGCTGGCCGCCGGCGCACCGCTGCCGCAGGTACCACGGATGCTGGATCTGACGCAGACCCTGGATGGCCTGAAGGCACTGGGCATCAGCACCGACAGCGACCTGCCCGGCACCACGGCGGCGGTGCTGATTGACGCCGAGCAGGCCAACGGCCCCGCGTTTCGCGTCGGCTTCCACAATTTCTATGTGATCAGCCGCTACAATCGCAGCGCCCGCTATTCCATGGCGGTGGCTGATCTGGCGCAGGCCATCGCCGCGGGCGTGCACGCCGCCCAGCCGCAAGCAAGTCAATGAACCTGCACGCACCTGCACGAACTCTTGCACTGCCGGTGGCCGGCCTGCTGGTGCTGCTCGCCGGCTGCTCGCTGGTCAGCACCGGTCGCAGACCGGCCGCCCCCCCGGCGCCGGTGGCGATTCCACCCGTGACCGCGACCCCGCCGGCCGACATCGCCGCCATCCCGGATGCCGTGCCGCGCAACGAACCGCGCAGCCGCAATGGCAATCCACCGTTCTACGATGTGCTGGGACGACGCTACACGGTGCTGCCCTCGGCCACGGGCTACGTGGAGCGCGGCGTCGCCTCCTGGTACGGACCCGGCTTTCATGGCGTGAGCACCTCGGTGGGCGAGCCGTACGACATGTATGCCATGACCGCGGCCCACAAGACCCTGCCGCTGCCCTGCTACGCGCGCGTCACCAATCTGCTCAACGGCCGCACGGTCGTGGTGCGCATCAATGATCGCGGCCCGTTCGTGGCCAACCGCATCATCGATCTGTCCTACACCGCCGCGGCGAAGCTCGACATGCTGCGCGCGGGCACGGCGATGGTCGAGGTGCGGGTGGTGACACCGGATGACCCGCAATCCCAGGCGCTGACGCGCGCCAACGAATCACCGCCCCCCACGCTGTATGTGCAGGCCGGCGCCTTCGCCGTGCCCGACAATGCCCAGGCGTTGCTGTTGCGGCTGCAGCACGCCGGGATGACCAATGTCTTCATCCTGCCGCCGCCGCCCGGCAGCCATCTATACCGGGTCCGGGTCGGTCCCGTCGCCAGCGTGGTGGAGTTCGATTCCCTGGCGGCAAGGCTCGCCACGCTGGGAGTTCCCGACGCGCGTTTGGCGAACGACTGATAAACTCGCGCTCCTGACCCACCCATTGCCGAGGATCCAACGCGGATGATTCGTCGCCTGCTCGCCTGCGCCCTGCTCAGCCCTACCCTTCTCATCAGCGTCGCCGCTTCGGCCGCCGCACCGATCCCCGCGCCGCCCTCGGTGCCCGCGCGCGCCTACCTGCTGGAGGACTTCCAGACCGGCCGGGTGCTGGCCTCCGATCACGCGGAT
>Ga0210385_10000453_pt1 | contig 29876 bp, 26 predicted proteins | sample IncBWH26OmetaG_FD_160107 | JGI IMG/M metagenome (GOLD analysis project Ga0210385, IMG submission 160107) | Forest soil microbial communities from Barre Woods Harvard Forest LTER site, Petersham, Massachusetts, United States - Inc-BW-H-26-O ...
GCATCACTGGGCCGTACCACCCACCGCCGATGCCCTGGTGCACATGGTGTTCGAACATCTGCAGCAGGATGCGCCGGCGAATGACGGCGCGCTGGTCGAGTCCTATCGCAAGACCGCGCAGCGCCTGGTGGACTATGCACGCACCACGCATCTGTTTGACGTGCCCGCCCAGTACCGGCTGGACATCGCGATCACACCACCGACGCTGCGCGCCTCCATTGAAAGCGCCGCCTACTATCCGGCACCGATCTTCACGGCGCAGGGGGTGGGGCGCTTCTACGTGACCCCGACCGGGGATGACCCGCAACTGCTGCGCCAGCTGCACAATCTGGATTCGCAACCGGATCTGGCGGCGCACGAGGGGTTCCCCGGTCACGACTGGAACTACAAGGTCATGACCGAGAACCGCGCGGTGATCTCCCCGCTACGCTGGCTGACGCCCGGCGCGGTCGAGGACTCCAGTTCGATGTGGGAGGACTCGCTCTCGACCGAGGGCTGGGCCTTGTACGCGGAAGGCCTGATGGCGGAGCCGCAGCCGGGTGCGCCGCATGGCTTCTACACTCCCGAGGAGCATCTGTACCAATTGCAGAATGAATTGCTGCGCGATCTGCGCGTGCGCCTCGACACCGGGCTGCACACCGGGCGGCTGTCATTTGAAGATGCGGTCACCCTGCTGTCGGAGAGCCTGGATTTCATGCCCGGCTCCTGCCACGACCCGAAGTTGCTGGCGGAGGCGCTGAAACGGGCCAGCTGCGAGACGGCCCGCAGTGAGATCAGGCGTTACGCGCTCGGGCCCACCCAGGCCATCACCTACCGGCTCGGCAAGGATCAGATCCTCTCGTTGCGGCATCGGGCGCAGCGGCTGTTCGGACCGGAGTTCTCGGAGCAGCGCTTCCATCTGGAGTTCATGAAGCAGGGGACGATCCCGGCGAGTTACTTCGGCGAGGAGCTGCTGCGCGCACTCGGCCGGCCGGCCTCCTAGAGCGGCGGCAGTACCTGCGTCAACCAACGACTGATGGCGACGACTTCCTCGCCACACAATGAATGCTGCATCGGGTACTCCAGCAGCTGCGCGCGGTAGCCCAGGGCGGTCAGGGCCGCGAAGGAGCTGCGCGCGAGGTCAAGGGGCACGATGGCGTCCTGGTTGCCATGACACATCAGAATCGGAATCTGCCGGTTCGCGGCCGAAGCCTCGCCAGCCAGGCTTGCCGCCAGCGGCAGGTAGGCGGAGAGGCACAGGATACCCGCCAGCGACTGCCCGTAGCGCAGGCCGGCCTGCAGTGCGACGGCACCCCCCTGGGAAAAGCCGGCGAGCACGATGCGGTGGGCGGCGACGCCGGCGGCCCGCTGCTGGTCGATCAGACCGTGCACCAGGGTCGCCGAAGCCTGGATGCCGGCCGCGTCTTCACGGTCGCGGGCGACCAGGCTGTAGATGTCATACCAGGCCCGCATCGACATGCCGTTGTTGACGGTCACCGGGCGCACCGGCGCATTGGGGAAAATGAAGCGTGGCGCCTGGGTTTCCGGCAGGCGCAGCTCCGGCACCAGTGGCACGAAATCGGTGCCATCGGCCCCCAGCCCGTGCAGCCAGATGACACTGGCCGACGGTGGACTGGCCGGGGTCATGATGATCGCGTCGCGCTGCTGGCGTGTCTCGTAGTTCATGGCTCAATGTTACGATGCGCGCATGTCAAAAGCGCCCCTTGATTACCAAAGTGCTGGGGTCGACTACCATCGCATCGATGCGCTGAAGATACGGGCCCAACAGGCCGCCCGTGGCACCGCCCGGCACCTGCTTGGCCACGGTGCCCGCGAGATCGAAAGCTCGCGCGGGGAGTCCGCCTACGTCGTGGAAAGCCACGGCGTGCTGCTGGCCTCCATTGTCGAGTGCCTGGGCACCAAATCGCTGGTGGCCGATGCGATGCGAACGATCTCGGGCCGCAGCCACTACGACACCATTGCCCAGGACACCATCGCCATGGCGGTGAATGACCTGGTGACGGTCGGCGCCGCGCCGATCTCCATCCACGCGTACTGGGCGGCGGGCAGCAGCGATTGGTTCTCCGACGTGCCCCGCATGGAAGACCTCGTGCGCGGTTGGCAGGTCGCCTGCGATGTCTGCGAGGTGTCCTGGGGCGGCGGCGAAACACCGGCCCTGGCCGGAGTCGTTGCCGCCGGCAGCATCGACCTGGCCGCCGCCAGCGTTGGCATCGTGCCCTCGCGCGCCCACCTGACGCTCGGTGATGATCTGCAGGCCGGTGATGCCATCGTGCTGCTGGCGGCCAGCGGTATTCACGCCAATGGCGTGAGCCTCGCGCGCAAGCTCGCGCAGTCGCTGCCGCAGGGGTACGCGACCCCTCTGGCGGGCGGGCGTCGGTTCGGTGAAGCCGTGCTCGATCCGACGGTGCTGTATCCACCGGTGCTCAAGGCGCTGCGGACGGCGCGCATCCAACCGCATTACTGCGTCAACATCACCGGTCATGGCTGGCGCAAGCTGATGCGCCACGCGGCGCCATTCACGTATCGCCTGCACGCGACGCCACCGGTTCCGGAAGTGCTGGGCTTCATGCAGCGCGAGGGCCAGATGCAGTGGCGTGAGGCGTATGGCAGTCTCAACATGGGTGCCGGCTTCGCATTGTTCGTGCCGCCCGCGGCGGTGCCCGCGACCATCGCCGCGGCGCGCTCGGTCGGAATCGCCGCCTGGGACTGCGGCAGGGTCGAGCCCGGGCCGCGCCGGGTGCTCATCGAGCCGCTGGACATCGAGTTCGCCGCCGACGAACTGGCGCTGCGCGCTTAGATGTACGCGCTGGCGCGACCGCTGCTCTTCGCGCTGGACGCCGAGGTCGCGCACCGTGTGACGCTCAGCAGTGTGCGGGTGGCGCATCGGCTGGGACTGCTCGGTGTGATGAGCGCGCCGCAGTCCGGCCAGCCCATCGACCTGATGGGACTCACCTTCACCAACCGCATCGGGCTGGCCGCCGGCTTCGACAAGAACGGCACCTGCGTCGATGCCATGGGCGCCCTGGGATTCGGCTTCGTCGAAGTCGGCACCGTGACACCCAAGCCCCAGGAGGGCAATCCCAAACCCCGCATCTTCCGCCTGCCGCGGGCGCGCGCCGTCGTCAATCGCATGGGCTTTCCCAATGAGGGCGCGGCCGCCGCGGTCCTGCGGCTGCGTCGGCGCCGCTTCACGGGTGTCTGCGGCGTGAACATCGGCAAGAACGCCGCAACGCCACTGGAGCAGGCCACCGCCGATTACGTGGCCGCCTTCCGCTGCGTCTATGAATACGCGGATTACGTGACCATCAACATCAGCAGCCCCAATACCCAGGGGTTGCGCCAACTGCAGCAGGGAGAGCAGCTGCGGCCGCTGTTGCAGGCGCTGCTGCAAACCCGCGCGGAGCTCGCCGAGCGCATCGGTTGGCGCGTGCCACTGGTGGTGAAGCTGTCGCCGGATCTGGCGCCCGATGCCCTGGCGGCGACCGCGCAGGTGATCGGCGAACTCGCGCTCGATGGCGTCATCGCCACCAATACCACCCTGGACCGCGCCGCGGTGACCGGGCTCAAGCACGCCGATCGGCCCGGCGGCTTGAGCGGCGAGCCGCTGCGCGAGCGCGCGCGGGCGGTGGTGCACCAGCTGCGGACGTTGCTGGGCCCGGATATGCCGCTGATCGGCGTGGGCGGCATCGCCAGTGCGGCGGATGCCGCCGCCATGTTTGCCGCCGGAGCCGATCTCATCCAGATCTACACGGGCCTGATCTACCGTGGCCCGGCCCTGGTGCGGGAGCTGGTCGCGGCCGATCGCCACAATCAGCCATAAATCTTCGCCGACGGCGCACAGTTGCCGCATTCGACGCACGGTTTGCGGGTGTGAACTGTACCGGTAGCGGAGGCAAAGTGCCGCCGCCACCAACCAGAGGTGCAGGTCATGAATGCGAATGCGCGCAAGGTACACAGGATCGTGGTGGGTTTCGGCGTGGCATGCGCCATGGCGGCAGCGCTGCCTTGCGTTGCCGGCGATGCGGCGCCGGTCGACACGGTGACCGTGAAGAGCAAGTCCGCGCCGGCCGAGGAGAACATCGGATTCTTTGGCGGGCTGGCGATTGGCGCGGTGGCCGGTGGTCCGGTCGGTGCGGTCGTCGGCGGGGTCGCCGGTGCGCTGCTCGGGGAGCATTACCACAAGCAGAAGGTGGCCAATCACGAGCTGGCCGCGGACCTCTCGGGGAGCAATGCCGAGAAGGCGAAGCTGACCCAGACCGTACGGCAGCTGGATGGCTCACTGGTTCATGCCCGCGAGCTCACGCTCAATGTCTCGTTCAAGACCGGCGACGCCAATCTGACGGCGGATGACATCGATCAATTGACCGCCTTGGGTCAGCTGGTCAATGGCATGGACGGTGTGAAGATCCAGGTCAGCGGCTACGCGGATCCGCGCGGCTCGCAGGAATACAACGCGGCGCTGTCCAAGGATCGGGCCGAGTCGGTGGCCGCGGTGCTGACGAACGCGGGTGTGGACCAGGACCGGATCGTGATCGAGGCACTGGGTGCGAAAGGCGCCAGTGTAACCGGCGACCTGGATGACTACGCCTTCCAGCGGCGGGTCAGCGTCAAGCTGCTCGGGAGTGGCGCGGTGCCCGACTCCACCAAGGCAGCCGCGGCCACCGTGGCGCAGGTTCAGTAAGCGGCCCGGGCGCCGCTGCGGGGAGTCAGCAAAATGCCGTGCGGCCGATCTGACCGCACGGCATTGATGGACTGCAGCGAGCGCTACAGTGTTTTCAGTACCGCGCGCAGTGTCTCGAAGATCTGATCGATGTGCTTGGATTCGATGATCAGCGGCGGTGAAAGCGCGAGAATGTCCGCGGTCTGGCGTGTCAGCAGCCCCCGCTCGAAGCACTTCAGATACAAATCGAAGGTGCGCGCGCCGGGCTTGCCGGCGATGGGATCGAGCTCCAGGCCCAGGATCAGACCGTAAGCGCGCACGTCGATGACATGCGGCAGGTCGCGCAGCGCGTGCGAGGCCTCTTCCCACTCCCTGCCCACGCTCTTCGCGCGGGTCAGAAGGTTCTCGCGCCCGTAGATATCGAGCGCCGCCAGAGCCGCCGCGCACGCCGTCGGATGGGCCGAGTAGGTGTAGCCGTGGAAGAGCTCGATGCCATCCGGGCCGTTCATGAAGGCGTCGTAGATATTCTTGGTGACGATGGCGGCGCCCATCGGCACACAGCCGTTGGTGAGGCCCTTGGCGCAGGTGATGATGTCGGGTGTGATGCCGAATTCCTGGGCGGCGAAGGGTGAGCCGGTACGACCGAAGCCGGTGATGACCTCGTCGAATATGAGCAGGATGCCGTGCTTGGTGCAGATGTCGCGCAGGCGCTGCAGATAGCCGACGGGGGGCAGCAAGACGCCGGTGGAGCCGGCAATCGGCTCGACGATCACGGCCGCGATGGTCGAGGCGTCCTGTAGGGCGATGATCTTTTCCAGCTCGTTGGCCAGTTCCGCGCCATGCTGGGGCAGACCCCGGCTGAACGCATTGCGCGCCAGATCGTGCGTGTGGGGCAGGTGATCGACATTCGGCAGCAGCGTGCCGGACCACATCTTGCGGTTGGCCGCGATGCCGCCCACCGAAATGCCGCCGAAGCCCACGCCGTTGTAGCCGCGCACGCGACCCACGATGCGCGTTCGGCGTGCCTCACCGCGTACCGCGTGGTAGCCGATGGCGATCTTCAGCGCGGTGTCGACGGCCTCGGAGCCGGAGTTGACGAAGAACACATGATCCAGACTTGCCGGCGCGAGCTCGGCCAGCCGGGTCGCCAGTTCGAACATGCCGGGGTGCCCCATGTTGAACGGTGGCGCATAGTCAAGCGTCTCCAGCTGGCGCGCGACGGCCTCGGTGATTTCGCGCCGACCGTGACCGGCATTGACGCACCACAGGCCCGCCACGCCATCCAGAATCTGTCGGCCATCGCCGGTCCAGTAATGCATGCCCGAGGCCTTCGCCAGCATGCGCGGCTTGGCCTTGAACTGCCGGTTGGGGGTGAAGGGCATCCATAGGGAATCGAGCGTGGGCGTGGACATGGTCGTAAGTGCTCCGGAACGCGCAAGGGGGTAATTGACGGGCGCATGATAAAGAAAGTTGACAATTTGGGCTACAAGGGCCGAAATTTCGCCTCATTCGTTGAGTATCCTCAACATCTCTGAAGTTTACATAATATGAGTATCGACGTTGGCGCGAAGCTGCGCAGCGTGCGGGTCGCCTTCGGATTATCGCAGCGGGCGCTCGCGCGCCGCGCCGGGGTGACCAATGGGCTGATCTCTCTGATCGAGCAGAACCGGGTCAGTCCTTCCGTCAGTTCGCTCAAGAAGGTATTGGATGGGGTGCCGATGACTCTGGCCGAATTCTTTACTTTGGACGAGGCCAGCGCGCCGCAGATGTTCTTCGCCGCGGACGAACTGGTCGAAGTCGGCAATGATACGGTTTCACAGCGGCTGGTCGCCGCGCAGCGCAATGGCCGCCAGCTGTCGATCGTGCACGAACGGTATGCGCCGGGTGCCGCGACGGGCGATGAGATGCTGGCCCATCGGGGCGAGGAGGGCGGGCTCGTGACGCGCGGGCGCATCGAGCTGACCATCGGCGGCTCGACCCGTGTGCTCGGTCCCGGGGACGCCTACTATTTCGCGAGCCAGCTGCCCCATCGCTTCCGCAACGTCGGTCGCGAGGTGTGCGAGATTGTCAGCTGTGTCACCCCGCCCCGACAATAAGGAATGAGCCTGCCTTCCGAGGATGGCGCGGCGCTGTCATTGATCGCGAGTTGTCCGCGGGGACTGGCGGACCTGCTGGTCAAGGAACTCGAAAGTCTTGGGTCCCGCAACATCCGGGAGCGCGCAACCGGTGTGACGTTCGAGGGCACGCTCGAGTGCGCCTACCGGGTGTGCCTGGAATCACGCACGGCGAACCGGCTGTTCCTTGCGCTTGCGAGCTTCAAGGCTGCGACCACCGAGGAGTTCTACGCCGAGGTGCGCCGCATCGACTGGACAAAGCATATCGGCCCGCAGGCGACGCTCGCCTGCGACTTCACGGGGCTGCATCCGCAGATCACCCATACGCACTTTGGCGCACTGAAACTGAAGGATGCGATCTGCGATGGCCTGCGTGCCTGGGCCGGCTATCGGCCGGACGTGCAGCGGGAGCGCCCCGACGTGCGCGTGCACGCCCACGCGAATGGCGAGCAGGTGACCGTCTCCATCGATCTTGCGGGTGAAAGCCTGCACCGTCGCGGCTACCGCGCTGTCGCGGGGGAGGCGCCGCTGAAGGAAAACGTGGCGGCCGGCATTCTGCTGCGCGCGGGCTGGCCGCAGCTCGCGGCGGAAGGCGCGGGGTTTCTGGACCCCATGTGCGGTTCCGGAACGCTGGTGATCGAGGCCGCGCTGATCGCCGCGGACCGCGCGCCCGGACTGGGGCGCGACTACTTCGGCTTCAGCGGCTGGCGTGGACATGAGCCCGCGCGCTGGACGCAGGTTCAGGCGCAAGCGCTGGCGCGTGTGCGCGCGGTTGCTGCGACTCATCAACCGCTGCGCGGTGTCGACCGCGATGCCGCGAGCGTTCGCGCGGCAGCCGACAATGCCCAGCGCGCCGGCATTGCACCGTGGGTGCATTTCTCGACGGGGCTGCTGGCGCAGTCACAGCCGTTGCACGGCCAAACCGTGGGATTGCTCGCCACCAATCCGCCGTACGGTGTGCGCATGGAAGACATGGCCGGCGCGCGCGTCGCACACCGGGAGCTCGGCATCGTCCTGCGCGAGCACTTTCAGGGTTGGCATGCGGCGGTCTTCACCGGAACGCCGGAGTTGGGCCTGGAGCTGGGGATTCGGGCGCGTCGCACCCACACGATGTGGAACGGCGCCATCGAGTGTCGACTGCTGCGACTGACGGTTGAAGCGGCGAGCTTCCGCGAGGTGGGTCAGAAGCGCACCGGTGTGACCGCGGACGCGCAATCCGCCGCGACGCCGGGGGCGCGCATGTTCGCGAACCGGCTCGGCAAGAATCTCAAGCGCTTCGACAGCTGGGCGCGCGAGCACGGGGTGTCGAACGTGCGCCTGTATGACGCGGACATGCCCGAGTACGCACTGGCCATCGATCGGTATGGAATCGCCGGTGAGTCCGGGCCGGAGGACTGGCTTTACGTGCAGGAGTACGAAGCCCCCGTCAGCATCGATCCGGAAGCGGTACGCCGCCGCCGCGGCGAGGCGCTCTCGGTGCTCACGGAGGTCACCGGAGTTGCGGGTGAGCGCATCCGCGTGCGACTGCGCCGCAAGCAGTCCGGTGCGGCTCAGTACCGCAAGCTCGAAAGCCAGGCGGTCTTCCACATGGCGCGCGAGGGTTCCCATCGTTTCTGGGTCAACTTCGATGATTACCTGGATACCGGACTGTTCCTCGATCATCGCATCACGCGCGAGCGCCTGGGCGCGCAGGCCCAGGGACGGCGTTTCCTGAATCTGTTCTGCTATACGGCGACGGCGACCGTGCATGCGGCCTGCGGCGGGGCGCGGGCGAGCACCTCAGTGGACATGTCGCGCACCTACCTGCAATGGGCCCGCCGCAATCTGGAGCTCAATGGCGTGGCGCGCGAGCCCCACGAGCTCATCCAGGCGGACTGCCGGCAATGGCTCGATGCGGCGGTCGCGGCGGGCGAGCGCTACGATCTGGTGTTCCTCGATCCGCCTACGTTTTCCAACTCCAAGCGCATGCAGGGCGTGCTCGACGTCAGTCGTGATCACGGCGCGCTCATCGAACTGTGCACGCAGCTGCTCGATCCGAACGGCCTGCTGGTGTTCTCCACCAATGCGCAGCGGTTCAAGCTGGATGAGTCACTCACCGAGCGCTACGCCATCACCGATATTTCCCGCGCCACCATCGCGCTCGACTATGAGCGTAATCCGCGCATCCATCGCTGCTTTGAAATTCGCCCGCGCTGAAGGCGTGGCGCTGCTACAGCAGATCCTTGATCCGGTAGTACATCATCGCCAGCACCAGTGCCGGGCGGCGCAGCGCCTGACCGCCGGGAAAGCCGTGGTGCGGGATGCGGGCGAAGACATCGAAGCGGCCGGCATCCCCGGCGATCGCCTCGCTCACGAGCTTGCCGGCCATGCCGGTGAGGGCGATGCCATGTCCGGAAAATCCCTGCAGATAGTAGACATCCGGGTTGATGCGCCCGAAGTCCGGCGCGCGGTTGCGGGTGATATCCACGTGACCGCCCCAGGCGAATTCCACTTTGCTGTCCTGCAATTGCGGGAACACCAGGGTCATGCGATCGCGCGTGGCGGCAGCGATGCGGTCGGGATCGAAACCGGCGTAGGTGACCCGACCCCCAAAGAGCAGGCGGTGATCCGCCGAGCGCCGGAAATAATCGAGCACCCAGTTCATGTCGGCGACGGCCGCGTTGTTGCTGATCAGCGCGCGGGCGCGCTCGGCGCCCAGCGGCTCCGTCGCGACGATGCAGGTGCCGACGGCCATGATCCGCGACTGCAGCTGCGGGGCGAGCTTGCCGAGGTAGACGTTGCCGCACAGGACCAGCTGCCGGCAGCGCACCTCCCCGCCCGGGGTGCGCACGCGGACCGGCGCGCGGCCGCTGAAGTCGATGGCGCGAGTGTTTTCGAAGATGCGCACGCCGAGGCGCTCGGCCGCCGCCGCCAGCCCCAGGGTGTAATTCAGAGGATGAATGTGGCCCGCGTTGGGATCGTAGAGCGCCCCGAGATAGCGGTTGCTGGCCACGACGCTGCGCACCTCATCCTGCGGCATGTAGCGCACACCCTCGTAGCCGTAGACCTGCCGCAGCTCCTCCACATAGGCGCGCAATTCAACGTCATGTCGCGGCTTGACCGCGGTGAGCATATGGCCTGAAACAAATTGCCCGTCGATGCCGTGGCGGGCAATGAGATCGCGCACCAGCTGCAGCCCGGCGACGGAAACGTCCCAGACCTTGCGGGCGTCCTGCGCGCCGATCAGTTTGACCAGCTTGTCCTGACTGGCCGCAACGCCGGGCAGCACCTGGGCGCCGCTGCGGCCCGATGCGCCCCAACCGATCTGCTGGCCTTCCAGCAGGATCACCTCGAAGCCGCGTTCGGCCAGATGCAAGGCGGTGGAGGCGCCGGCGATACCGCCACCCACCACACACACATCGCAGCTTTCGGTCCCGCTGAGCGCCTGGCGAGCCGGTGCCGGGTTGCCGGAGGCGGAATAGTAAGTGCGTGCGAGCGGCTGGCCGGACATAACGGCAATCCCAGGTGTTTAAAATATTTAAAGCGCCAAACGCTGCGCTACGCACGCCGGCGGCGGGCGTCGGGGTACGCGGAGTGAGCGCCCGCAAATGGCTTAATTGCCGGGCTGAAGGGCAAGTTTACCACCGATCAATCCATCCCCAAAATGTGCGCCGGGGAGCAGCCGGAAGCTCGGCCTTGTGGTCTAATAAGTGCCAGTATTAAGTCCTGAGGGCAGGGTCTGTTTAATATTTTAAACAGACTCCGAAACTACCCATGAAATCCCGACGCCCGGTTATCGGCATATCTGCCGATCGCCGCATGATTGGCAGACATCCGTTTCACCTGGTCGGCGAGAAGTATATGAAGGCGGTCGCCGATGCCGCGGGCGGCATTCCCGTGCTGCTGCCCGCATTGGGCGACAGCGGCGACATCGAGGAGGTGCTGCGGCATCTCGATGGCATCGTGCTGCCGGGCAGTCCTTCGAACGTCGAGCCGCACCATTACGCGGGCAGTCCGAGCGCACCCGGAACGCTTCACGACCCGGACCGCGATGCGACCACACTGACGCTCATTCCCCGTGCGGTACAGATGGGTGTACCGCTGCTGGGCATCTGCCGCGGCTTCCAGGAGATGAACGTGGCCTTCGGCGGCACCCTCCTGCAGCGCGTCCATGAGGTCCCGGGACACATGGACCACCGGGATGATGAGACCGCCGACCTCGAAACTCAGTACGGCCCCGCGCATGACGTGCGCCTGGAGCCCGGGGGATTGCTCAACACATTGGCGGGTGTGGATCAGATCCGGGTCAACTCGCTGCATTGGCAGGGCGTCGAACGACTGGGGCAGGACCTGGTCGTCGAGGCCCGCGCACCGGATGGCCTGATCGAGGGTTTCCAGGTACGCAACGCGCCACGCTTCGCGGTGGCGGTCCAATGGCATCCCGAGTGGCAGGCGATGAGCAATACATTTTCGCGCGCGTTATTTGCGGCCTTTGGCGCTGCCAGCCGCGAGCGCGCGCAGACCAGGTGATTTATGGCTACTGATATTCAACAGTTCTTCCGCGATCACGGCATCTCGGAAGTCGAAGCGATCATTCCCGACATGGCGGGCATCGCCCGCGGCAAGATCATGCCGGCGGTGAAGTTCGCCGAAGATGAGGGCATGCGGCTGCCCGAGAGCGTGTTCCTGCAGACCGTGACCGGGGACTATCCGGTCAACACCGGGGATGCGATGAACCCCGCGGAAATCGACATCATCCTGAAGGCGGACACCAAGACCGTGCGGCGCGTGCCATGGGCGGCCGAGCCCACTGCGCAGGTCATTCACGACTGTTACTACGGCGACGGCCGCCGGGTCGCGATGGCGCCGCGCAATGTGCTGCGCCACGTGCTGGAGCTGTATGCCCAGCGCGGCTGGGAACCGGTGGTGGCACCGGAACTCGAGTTCTATCTGGTGGAGCCGAACCTTGACGCCGACTATCCCCTGAAGCCGCCCGTGGGCCGCTCCGGCCGCGCCGAGCCGGGCCGGCAGTCGTACAGCATTGCCGCCGTGAACGAGTTTGATCCGTTGTTTGATGACATCTACCAGTTCTGCGAGGACCAGGAGATCGAGATCGACACGCTGATCCATGAGGATGGACCGGCGCAGATGGAGATCAACCTGATTCACGGCAACGCGCTCGATCTGGCCGACCAGGCCTTCCTCTTCAAGCGCACGGCGCGCGAGGCGGCGCTGCGTCACAAGATGTACGCGACTTTCATGGCGAAGCCCCATGCCAAGGAGCCGGGCAGCGCCATGCACATCCACCAGAGCGTGCTCGATCGCAAGACCGGCAAGAACATCTTCAGCAATGCCGATGGCACCCCGTCACAGCTGTTCTTTTCCCATATCGCCGGGCTGCAGCGTTATCTGCCGGCAGCGATGGCGCTGTTCTGCCCGAACGTCAACTCCTATCGGCGCCTGACCCGCTACCAGACGGCGCCGATCAACACCCATTGGGGCTACGACAACCGGACCGCGGGCCTGCGGGTACCGAATGCCAGCGCAGCGGCGCGACGCGTGGAAAACCGTTGCGGCGGCGCGGATGCCAACCCCTACATCGCCCTGGCCGCATCGCTCGCATGCGGCTACCTGGGGATGATCGAGGGTCAGCAGCCCACGGACCCGATTACCGGCAGCGCCCATGATCTGCCGTTCGGTCTGCCGCGTACCCTGGATGAGGCGCTGCGTGAATTTCGTGCATGTGAACCACTGGTCGAGCTCCTGGGGCCGACCTTCGTGGAGGCCTTTGCCCTGGTCAAGGAAGCCGAGTACGAAGTGTTCCTGCAGGTCATCAGCTCCTGGGAGCGCGAGCATCTGCTGCTGAACGTGTAATTCGCGGGTGCGGGGCCCGGCGGGCGGACTGTAGTATAGGGATCCATGCTTATTACCGTGCGCCCCCAGATTGCAGGCTGCCTGCTGCTTGCCTGCCTTGCCGCCTGTACGGGGGGTTCGACCGCCACCGAGCCGGTATTGAACGTCTACCAGTGGTCCGACTATGTCGCGCCGGGGGTCATCGAGGATTTCGAACACGAGTACGGCATCAAGGTCAATTATGACGTCTTCGACTCCAACGAAGTGCTCGAGACGAAGATGCTCATGGGGCATTCCAACTTCGATGTGGTGGTGCCTTCTGGACCTTTCCTGCAGCGCCAGGTGGCGGCGGGCGTCTATCAGAAGCTGAACAAGGCGCTGCTGCCGAACCTCAAGTACGTCGATCCGGAGGTGGCTCGCGCCTCCGCGGTGTACAACCCGGGAAACGAGTATGGCGTGGACTATATGTGGATCACGTCCGGGCCCGGCTACAACGTGGCCAGGATCCGCGAGCGCATGCCCGATGCGCCGGTGGATTCGCTGCGCATGATCTTCGACCCCAGCGTCGTGTCGAGATTCCAGGACTGCGGCGTCTCCATGCTGGACACCCCCACGGAGATACTGGGTGCGGTGCTGCTGTATCTGGGTCGCAATCCGAACAGCGAATCAGTCACGGACCTGAAGGCCGCGGAGCAGGCCCTGATGGCCATCCGTCCCTATATCCGCTACGTGCACTCCTCGCGCTACATCGACGATCTGGCCAACGGCGAGATCTGCCTCTCGATGGGCTGGTCGGGGGATGTGAAGCAGGCGCACGACCGCGCGATCGAGGCCGGCAAGGGCATTGAACTGGCATACCACATCCCCAAGGAGGGTGCGATGCGCAACTTCGACATGCTGGCCATACCCGCAGATGCACCGCATCTGAAGAACGCGCACCTGTTCATCGATTTTCTGCTGCGCCCGGATATCGCCGCGCGCAACAGCAATTTTCTCAAATATGCCAACGGCGATGACCCGGCGGTCCAGGCACTGGCGCCCGCGGTCCGCAACGATCCGGGCATCTATCCACCGCCGCAGGTGCGCGCGACGCTGGTGCCGGAACTGGCCAAGACCTTACAGTTCACTCGGTTGCTGAACCGCATGTGGACCCGATTCAAGACCGGCGAGTAGGGCGTAATGGTGGACAAACAACAGGCCTATGTGCGCATCGAGGGCGTCAGCAAACGCTTCGGCGATTTCGTCGCGGTGGATGACGTCACGCTCGATATCTACCGCGGGGAAATCTTCTGTCTGCTGGGCGGGTCCGGGTCCGGCAAGACCACCCTGCTGCGGATGCTCGCCGGGTTCGAAACCCCGAGCAGCGGCCGGATACTGGTTGACGGTCGCGACATGAGCACGGTGCCCCCGTATGAGCGGCCGGTGAACATGATGTTCCAGTCCTATGCACTCTTCCCCCACATGAGCGTGGAGAAGAACATCGCCTTCGGACTGGAGCAGGAACGGCTGGGGCGCGATGAGATCAGGCGCCGGGTCGGGGAAATGCTCGACATCGTCAAGATGGGCAACTTCGGCCATCGCAAGCCGCACCAGCTCTCCGGAGGGCAGCGCCAGCGCATCGCCCTGGCCCGCTCGCTGATCAAGCGGCCCAAGCTGCTGCTGCTCGATGAGCCGCTGGCGGCCCTGGACCGCAAGCTGCGCGAGCATACCCAATTCGAACTCATCAACATCCAGAAGGCCCTCGGAGTCACCTTCATCGTCGTGACTCACGATCAGGAAGAGGCCATGACGCTCTCCACGCGCATGGGAGTCATGAATCATGGTCGCATCGTGCAGGTGGGCACACCCTCGCAGATCTACGAGTCGCCGGGCACGCGCTTCATCGCCGATTTCATCGGTTCGGTGAATCTGTTCGAGGGCCAGGTGCTGGGCGAAGCCGAGGAACGCCGCCGGATCCGCTGCAACGAGCTGGGCTGCGTCATCAGGGTCGATCGACATCTGCCGTCGGCGCAGGACGCCACGGTGTGGGCCGCCGTGCGGCCGGAGAAGATCCACATGACCCGCGAGCCACCCGATGGCCTCGCGCAGGTGAGCCCCGACACCGAAAATGTGGCCCGCGGGCGCGTGCGCGGCATTGCCTACATGGGCGATGCCTCGGTGTACCTGGTGGCGCTGGATTCGGGGCGCGAGGTGCGGGTGACGCTACCGAACTCGGCGCGCGATGCCGAGCAGCGCATCGGCCCGGATGAGATCGTGTTCCTGTCGTGGCACACCGGCAGCCCCGTCGTGCTGACGGAGTAGCGATGACGCAGAACCTGCAGACCGAAAGTCTACGTGCCCGGCGGGTGGTGATGGGCATCCCGCTGCTGTGGCTGCTGCTGCTGTTTCTGCTGCCTTTCCTGATCGTGCTGAAGCTGTCGTTCTCGGAGACGCGGCTGGCGATTCCGCCCTATGCCCCGCTGCTCGAATGGCTGGGCGGGGTGCCGCATTCGGCGCTGCACATCAGCAACTACGCCTTCCTGTTCACCGATCCGCTGTACATCAGCGCGTACCTGTACTCGCTGAAGGTCGCGATCGTCTCGACTTTTTATTGTCTGCTGCTCGGCTACCCCATGGCCTATGTCATTGCGCGTGCTCAGGGCACCTGGCGCACCGTGCTGCTGATGCTGGTCGTGTTGCCGTTCTGGACGTCCTTCCTGCTGCGCGTCTATGCCTGGATCGGGCTGCTCAAGCACAACGGTGTCATCAACAATATCCTGATGTACCTGGGGCTCATCCATCAGCCGCTGACCATGCTGCAGACGGATTTCGCCGTGTATGTCGGCATCGTCTACTCATATCTGCCGTTCATGATCCTGCCGCTGTATGCGAATCTGGAAAAGCACGACGGGGCGCTGCTCGAGGCCGCGGCCGACCTGGGCGCGCGCCCCTTCACGGCATTTGTGCGCGTGACGCTGCCGCAGTCGATTCCCGGCATCATCGCCGGCTCGCTGCTGGTGTTCATTCCGGCGGTCGGCGAGTACGTCGTGCCGTCGCTGCTCGGTCGCACCGACCAGCTGATGATCGGTCGGGTGCTGTCGGATGAGTTCTTCGAGAACCGGGACTGGCCGTTGGCGAGCGCCGTGGCCATTCTGATGCTGCTGCTGCTGGTGATTCCGATCATGCTGTTCCAGCGCTCGGGCGGTCGGGAGCTGGAGAGTCACCATTGAAGACCTCGGGCTGGTTTCCGCGCACCATACTGGGCGTCGGGCTGACGTTTCTCTATGCGCCGATCATTTCGATGATGGTGTTCTCACTCAACAATTCGCGCCTGGTGACGGTGTGGGATTCGGCACACTCACCGACGCTGAAGTGGTACGGCGAATTACTCGGCAATGACGAGATTCTCGGGGCGGCCTGGCTCTCGATCCGGATCGCCCTGATCGCCGCCAGCGGCGCCGTCGTGCTCGGCACGCTCACCGGTGTGGCCCTGGCGCGCTTCGGTCCATTCCGTGGACGCACGCTGATGGTGGGCATGACCACCGCGCCGCTGGTGATGCCCGAGGTGATTACCGGTCTTGCACTGCTGCTGCTGTTCATCACCCTGCAGCAGGCGATCGGCTGGCCGCACGGCACCGGCATGGTGACCATCATTCTGGCGCACATCACCTTCTGCACCGCCTACGTGGCGGTGGTGGTGCAGTCGCGCCTGGTCGGATTTGATGAGTCCCTGGAAGAGGCGGCGCTGGATCTGGGGGCGCGGCCCGGCACTGTGTTCCGCCGGATCACGCTGCCGCTGGTGGCGCCGGCGCTGGTGTCCGGCTGGCTGCTGTCCTTCACGCTGTCGTGGGATGATCTGGTCATCACGCAATTCGTCGCGGGTCCCGGCTCCAGCACGCTGCCCATGGTGATATTTTCGAAAGTCCGGCTCGGAGTCAGTCCGGATGTGAATGCCTTGGCCACGATCATGGTGCTGCTGGTGGCCAGCGGAATCACGCTCTCGGCGCTGTGGCTGCGCTATCAGTACCGGCGGCGCGAGCGCGACCTGCAGCTGGCGGCCGCCGCAAATCAATGAAGGCCTCAGGTATGAGTCAGAAGCTCCTGGGAATCGATGTCGGGGGTTCCTCCGTCAAAGCCGGTGTGGTGGATGTGACCAGCGGCCGGTTGCTGGGCGAGATGATCTCGGCGCCGACGCCCAAGCCTTCGACACCGCAGCATCTGGCCGCGGTCATCGCGGAGCTGGCCGCGCGCCTGCCGCAGGCGACCGGCAGTGTCGGGGTGGCGTTTCCGAGCGTGGTGCGGCAGGGCGTGGTGCGCACTGCCGCGAATATCGATCATTCCTGGCTGGGCGCGAACGGCGCCGCGGTGGTCGGGCAGGCCCTCGGGCGGCCGGTGATTTTCCTCAATGATGCGGATGCGGCCGGGATCGCCGAGATGCGCTGGGGTGCGGGCCGGGGCGTGACCGGCACGGCGATGATGCTGACGTTCGGCACCGGCATCGGTTCGGCGCTGTTCGTGGACGGCAGACTGTTTGCGAATACCGAGCTGGGGCACCTGGAGTTGAATGGCATGGACGCCGAGAAGTTTGCCTCCGCCGCCGTGCGCACCGCGCTGAAGCTGGATTTTCCGGCGTGGATCGAGCGGGTGAACGTGTACCTGGCACGCATGCAGGCGCTGTTCTGGCCCGACGTGATCATTCTCGGTGGTGCGGTCAGTGAGCGTTATGAGGAGTTTTCCCAGCTGCTCAGATGCGAGGCCGAGCTGCGGCCGGCGCGCTTCGCCGGGCAGGCCGGGGTCATCGGCGCCGCGATGGCAAGTAGCGAATCGTGACCGAATTCCTTCGCAGCAAGCTGCCCGACGTGGGCACCACGATCTTCACGGTCATGTCGCGGCGCGCGCGCGAGCTCGGCGCGTTGAATCTCGGCCAGGGATTTCCGGATTACGACATCGATCCGCGGATCGGCGAGCTTTTGGCGCAGGCCGTGCGCGCGGGCCACAACCAATACGCCCCGATGGAAGGTAATCTGGCGCTGCGCCAGGTCATCGCCAACAAGCTCAATGCGACCTATGGCGTGCTGCCCGATTGGGAATCCGAGGTGACCGTGACCCTCGGCGCCACCGAGGCCATCTACTCGGCCATCCAGGCAGTGGTCGGTGCCGGCGATGAGGTGATCGTCTTCGATCCCGCGTACGATTCCTACGACCCGGCCATCCGCTTGGCCGGCGGACGCTGCGTGCACATCCCACTGTTGCCGCCGACGTTCGGCTATGACTGGCAGCGCGTGGCGGCGACCCTCACGCCACGTACCCGCCTGATCATCATCAACTCGCCGCACAATCCCAGCTGCACCGCGGCGACGGCCGCGGACCTGGATGCGCTCGCCGCGGTGATTCGGGGCCGGAACCTCCTCGTGCTGTCGGATGAAGTGTACGAGCACGTCATGTACGACGGCGGCAGACATCACTCGGTCGCGGCGCATGCGGAACTTGCGCCACGCGCATTTGTAGTGTTCTCGTTTGGCAAGACGCTGCATGCCACGGGCTGGCGCGTCGGCTACTGCATCGCGCCGCCGCCGCTGACGGTTGAGCTGCGCCGCGTGCATCAGTTCAACACCTTCAGTATCGCGGCCCCGCTGCAGCAGGCGATTGCCCAGTACCTTACGGAAAAGCCCCAGGTGTGGAGTGAGCTTTCCGGATTCTTCCAGGCCAAGCGTGACCTGCTGCGGCAGGGTCTGGCCGGATCCGCCTTCAAATTGCCGCCGGCGCAGGGAACCTTTTTTCAACTACTGGACTTCAGTGCTTTGGATCAAGGCCTGCAGCAAGCCGCGGGCGAGCAGCCACCGGCCGATGTGCGGTTCGCCGAAAAACTGCTGGTCGAGGCCGGTGTGGCGAGCATTCCACTGTCGCCATTCTACGTCGCTGCGCCGCCGATGCCGTTGGTTCGACTGTGCGTGGCAAAGCGTGATGCTACCCTTACGCAGGCGGTGAGCCGGCTGCTTGAATATGCCGGCAACGCACAGCGGAGATAAGGGTATGAAGAAGTCCACGAGTGTCAATCATCCACCGGAAGTGCAATTGCCGGCGGGCAATCGCCCGCTGGTCATGCCCATCTATCAATCGGTCAAGTTCGATTTCGAGAGCCTGGACGACACGCTCGAGTTCCTGCGTGGTGACCGACCTGGGTTCTTCTATTCGCGCGCCGCGAATCCCACGACCCGGCAGCTGGAACTGCTGCTCGCGGCAATGCAGGGCCGAGATGATTGCCTGGTCACCGGCTCCGGCGTCGGCGCGATCTCGCAGACGCTGCTGGCGTTGACCCGGCAGGGCTATCACGTGCTGTGCTTCGTTGAAACCTACAATCCGACGCGCTACCTGATCCGCCGTCTGCTGGGGCGCTTCGGTGTGACCAGCACCATGCTCTCGATCGAGGACCTGTCAGGCGTGGAGCGCGTGCTGCGGACCACGCCCACCCGTCTGGTCGTCTTCGAATCACCCACCAACCCCGTGACCAAGGTCGCGGATATCGAAGCCATCACCCGACTGGCTCAGGAACACGGTGCCCTGACGCTGCTCGACAACACCTTTGCGGGACTGCATCAGCACGGCCAGTATCCGATTGACGTCTTCGCCCACAGCCTCACCAAGTACGCCTCCGGAGCCGGCGATGTCATGGGCGGCGCGGTCATCGCACGCAGCGATATCATTCGCAGTCTGCGCGGCGAATTCGGCACCCTGGGCGGGATTCTGGATCCGCACGCGGCCTTCCTGATCGCGCGCGGATTGAAGACCTATTATCTGCGCTACGAGGCACAGACCGTTGCCGCGCAACGCATCGCGGAAATGCTCAGCGCGCACCCGAGTGTGGAGAAAGTGCACTACCCGGGACTGCCCGCTCATCCGCAACACGAGTTGGCGCGTCGGCAGATGGAGCATTTCGGCACGGTGGTGACGCTGGACGTGCGGGGCGGGGCCGAGGCTGCCGGACGTTTCGCGGATGCCTTGCAGTACTTTTCGATCACGGCGAGTCTCGGGTCGACCGAGTCGCTGGTCGTGCCACCACAGATGATGTCGAGCCGCGACCTGACCGCCGAGCAGACCGAAGTGTCCGGGGTCGCCGAGGGCACGGTCCGGCTGTCCATCGGACTCGAGGACGTGGGGGACCTGATCGAAGACCTGACGCAGGCACTGGAACGCGCCGGCGCATGACCGCGACGCTGACCGGGACGCCGGTCCGGGATGGATTCCGGATGCCGGCGGAGAGCGACCCCCATGCGGGCTGCTGGATGCTCTGGCCGGAACGGCCGGACACCTGGCGAGGCAATGCGCTCCCGGCGCAGGCGGCGTTCACCGCAGTGGCCAGCGCGATCTCGCGTTTCGAACCGGTATCGATGGGCGTGTCCGCGCACCATTTCGCAGCGGCGCGTGCCCAGCTGCCGCCCCGGATCCGCCTGGTCGAACTGTCGCATGATGATGCCTGGATGCGCGATGTCGGACCCACGGCGGTCGTGAACGACGCCGGCGAGCTGCGTGGCATCGATTGGCCGTTCAATGCCTGGGGTGGATCCGCCGGCGGACTCTATGCCTCCTGGGAGCTCGATGACCAGGTGGCACGCAAGGTGCTGGAAATAGAAGATGCGGCTCGCTACCGGGCACCGATGATCAACGAGGGTGGGGCCATTCATGTGGATGGCGAGGGCACTGCGCTGGTCACCGAACAGTGTCTGTTGAATCGCAACCGCAATCCTCGCCTGACCCGAACCCAGATCGAGCGCCATCTGCGGCAATACCTGGGCGTCACGCGCATCGTGTGGCTGGGGTGCGGCGTCTTCAATGACGAGACCGATGGCCACATCGACAATCTGGCGTGCTTCGTGCGTCCGGGCGAGGTGTGTCTGACCTGGTGCGAAGACCCCAAGGATCCGCAGCACGCCATCTCAAAGGATGCGCTGGAGCGGTTGCTGGCGGCGCGCGATGCGCGCGATCGGCCTTTGCGGGTCCATAAGCTGCCGGCACCGGGGCCGCTGTTCATGACTGCGCGTGAAGCATCCGGCATTCAGCGCAAGCGCGGTTCGCATGCGCGCCTCGCGGGCTTTCGGCTGGCGGGCAGCTACGTCAACTTCTATCTGGCCAATGGTGGCCTCGTGATGCCGTTGCTCGACCCGCGGACGGACCGCGCGGCGGCGCGCGTCCTCAAGCGACTGTTTCCGCAGCGGAAGCTCGTCGGGGTGCCCGCGCGCGAGATACTGCTGGGGGGCGGAAACATCCACTGCATCACCCAGCAGGTGCCGCGGCGCTCCTAGCGGCCCAGCGCCAACCGCTGCGCGCTGTCCAGCCAATCGCGTTGTGCCCGCCGGTAGTGCGCCGGCGCGATGCGCGCCTGCTCCAGAAGATCCTTCGCCACGCTGCGTGACTCCTCTACCCGGCCCTGCGCTTTGAGCAGCTGTGCGTAGCGGACCGCGGCTTCGGCCCCGGGAAAGGAAGTGGAGAGGACCTGATACTCCGCCAGGGCCTTCTCGGTATTGCCTTCTGCCTCGAGCGCGCGGGCGTAGAGCAGGTGCCCTTCGGGCGAGCGGAAGTTGGGATTCATGCGGATGGCCTCATCCAGCGTGGCGCGCGCCGCCGATGCATCGCCACCGCCAAACTGCGCCCGTGCCAGGCCGAGCATCAGATCCGGATCGTGCTCATAGAGCCCGGTGAGGATCTTGCGGTAGGTCCCGGCGGCCTCCTCGAAACGGTTATGACGCAACAGCTCCTCGGCGTAGCGCTGGCTGCTGGCGACATTCTGCGTGACCTGCGCCTCATCCTGCAGACGCCGCAGCTGCGCCTCGGGATCGAGGGCGCGTTTCATGCTGCGGCCCGTCGCCTTGAGGGTCCGGCTGCGCATCAATTCCGGAATCAGTTCGACGATCGCGTACGCGATGATGCCCGCGCCGGGGAGAAAAATGATCAACCAGATCCAGATCGTGTTCCGACCGGTCTTGATGACGTGGATGACCAGCAGCACCTCGAGGAGGATGGGGATAGCGTAGTAAAGCAGGGAGGCCATGCGGTTCTTGGTGAAAAGCGGGAGCAGCAAGCTTACTGGCCGCTGTCCCTGATCTCCACCGGCACGCCGTAAGCCCGTGATTGTCCAGTCGTTCTTGTCGCCGGTGCTGGTATTCTTGCCGCGTGAACCGCAACCACCGGACACCTGGCCCGACTGTGCGCTGCCGCGCTGCCCGGGCCGCCGGCTGGCTGGTGATGTGGATGTTCGCGGTGACTGCGCTCGCGGCCGAGCCGGCGGCAGATCCGGTACCCCCCGCCACGACGGCCGCGGTCCCGGGACACAGGCCGCGCATCGGTCTCGTGCTGTCCGGCGGGGGTGCCCGCGGTGCTGCGCATATCGGTGTGCTCGAAGTGTTGGATCAGCTGCACATCCCGATCGATGCCATTGCCGGCACCAGCATGGGGGCGGTCGTCGGCGGCCTCTATGGCAGTGGTCTGTCGGCGACCGAGATCGCCTCGGTCGCGAATTCATTGAACTGGCAGGACGCCTTTCGCGATCGGCCACCGCGCGCCGAGCTGACCTACCGTCGCAAGGAGGAGGATGAGAGCTTCCTGGTGAATTTTCCGTTAGGAGTTCGCAACTGGGCCTTTCAGCTGCCCAAGGGACTGATCAAGGGCCAGAGTCTTGAGCTGCTGCTGCGTCGCCTGACCTTGCCGGTCGCGACCAGCCCTTCCTTCGATGAGCTGCCGACGCCCTTTCGGGCGGTAGCCACGGACCTGGCGACGGGTGAGGCGGTGGTGATGAAGAACGGCGATCTGGCCTCTGCCATGCGTGCCAGTCTCTCGGCACCCGGGCTCTTCGTGCCGGTCGACCGTGAGGGCCGCGTGCTGGTGGATGGCGGAGTGGCCGACAATCTGCCCATCGACGTGGCACGCGCCATGAATGTCGACATCCTCATCGTCGTGGACACGGGCGCGCCGCTGTATGCGCGGGATCGCCTCGGCAGCGCCACCGCAATTTCCAATCAGATGCTGTCGATTCTGATCCGGCGCGACGCGCAGCGGCAGCTGGCGACCCTGGGTCAAGCGGACATCCTGATCAGTCCGAGCATGGGAAACATGTCCTCGTTCGACTTCGGCATCGTGCCCAAGGCGATGGCGGCAGGTTCGAAGGCGGCGCAGGATGTCGCCGCGCGTTTGCGTGCACTGGCGTTGAGCCCGGCCGATTACGCGCGCTACGTGGCTGATCGTGATGCCATGCGCCGCGGACTGCCGCGCATCGACTATGTGAAGGTGAACCCGTCCTCGGCGCCCTACGTCGATGCGCTGAACGAGATGTTCGGGCCATTTGCCGGCAAGCCGCTGGACCCCAAGGCCCTCGAGAGCACCATCACTCAATATTACGGAAACGGGAAACTCGAGAGTCTCGACTACCAGTTGCTGACCGATGGCGATCAGCATGGCTTGCTGATGTCCGCGCAGCCGAATTCCTGGGGGCCGGACTATGTGCGATTCGGCCTGGGGCTGCAGGATGACTTCCAGGGCGATGCCACCTACAACATCGGCGCGCGGCTGGTGATGGGGGACATCACCCAGCAGGGCGGGGAGTGGGTCTGGGATCTGCAGGCGGGGAGTGCGCCCCATATTTATACTGAGCTGTATCTGCCGTTCGAGCAGACTTCCGCGTATTTCATCGATCCGCATACCGAATTCGATGACGTGAATGTGCCGCTGGTCGATGCCTATCAGAATCATCTTGCCGAACTGCGCGTGCATACGTTTCATACCGGCATTGACCTGGGCCGCGAGCTGACGAGCCTCGGCGAGGTGCGCTTCGGCATCTACCATGAACAGGGAGGGACCTCGGTGTTGGTCGGGGAGCCGGCCCCGAACACGCCATTCAACGCGAACGGCTACTTCGCCCAGTTCTCGGCGGACCAGCTGGATGATGTGCGCTTTCCGCACAGCGGTCAGCTCGGCAGTATCGAGTGGAACAGCGAACGCTACGAAGTGGGCGGCGACAAGCCGTTTGACCGGCTCTCGCTGAATTACCTGGCGGCCGGTACCTTCGGGCGGGAGACCGCGATTTTCTGGGCCTCGGGCGGCGCCACGTTCAATCAGACCAATCCGCTGGACGTACGCACGCAGTATCCGCTGGGCGGACTGTTCAATCTTTCGGGTATCGCTGCCGACTCGTTGGCGGGACCGGAGTACGCCATTGCCCGGGTGCTGCTGTATCGCAAAATCGGCCGCGGCGGGGACGGGCCGTTTGATTTCCCGACCTATGTCGGTGTGTCGTTCGAGGCCGGAAACGTCTACGAGAAGCTCGGCGACATCAACTGGCAGAGCAGCCGCAAGGATGCCAGCATCTTTCTCGGCATCGACACGCTGCTGGGCCCGGTGTACCTCGCCACCGGCTACGAGGAGCACGGCCGGGAGGCGTTCTACCTGTTCCTGGGCCGCACGTTCAAATAGGGCCGGCCGCCCTACAGGCCGCGGCTCGCAGCCAGATTTTCGATCTTCTCGAACCGCAGCGAGGGCGTATCCGTGGCGCGCGAGTACTCGTGGCGACGGCTCATCTCTGCCATGTCGCGGTCCCGCTCCTGGGGCGTGGCATACCAGTGTATGCGGTGCCATTCGGGTCCCAGCAGTTTGCGCAGCGGATCTCCCGACGGCAGACTGACCCGCAGGCCATAGGGGCGAAGCGACTCCACCGAAGGGGAGCGCAGGTTGTGTGCGTTACTGATGCCCATCGGCTGATTCTACCGTGCGTCGTGGAGCCCCGCAGCATAATAGTGCGACGCAACATTACCTCAGGTGCGGCCGGCTTGAGTTACGACGCACACGCCCCAAGGCAGAGGTTCCCGCGCAGATGGCCGGTTACCGGCTCAACGGAGATTCAAGATGGCACTATTGAGCAGAAAGAACAGCATTCCTGCCCCGGAGCAGGCGCTACCGGGCCGCGCGACTGCGATGGCCGTGCCCGACACTCACTACGTCAATCACCATCGGATCACAGCGCCATTTCCGGCGGGTCTGCAGGAAGCGGTGTTTGGCATGGGATGCTTCTGGGGCGCCGAGAAGCTGTTCTGGAAGCTGCCCGGGGTGTATTCCACCGCCGTCGGCTACGCCGGTGGGCACACGCCGAATCCGACCTATCAGGAAGTGTGCAGCGGCCTCACCGGACATACCGAAGTCGTCAAAGTCATCTTCGATCCCAAAGTCACCTCCTTTGAGGACCTGCTGCAGACCTTCTGGGAACGGCACAACCCGACCGAGGGTATGCGCCAGGGGAACGACATCGGCACCCAATACCGTTCAGCCATCTACGCGCAGGGCGCCGAACAAGAGCGCATCGCGGAAGAATCCCGCGCCCATTTCCAGACCCAGTTGACTGGCGCGCGACTCGGAACCATCACGACGGAAATCCGCCCCGCGCCCACGTTCTACTATGCAGAGGACTATCACCAGCAGTATCTGGCGAAGAATCCGGATGGCTACTGCCCGAATCACTCGTGCGGGATTCCGTATAGATCCGCGGTGTTATATTCGAGTGGCAAGGCGTAGTCGTCTCGAGCGGTTTGCACCCGATTTCATGTTTGGACCGTCAGCGCCGAGTGGACGGCATTGAGATCACAAATTGTGACTTCAAAGCCCGCTCGCGGTGGTGGGCGCTTCGCCCCTATGTGTTTACGCAGCAGGGTGTAGGACCGGGTCGAGCCGCCGAACGTACGCATCGGAGTGTCGATTGGCTGACGTCTTCCTGTCCTACAGCCGTGATGATCTGCCAATCGCCCGGCGGTTTGCGAAAGGCTTTGAGCGGGAGGGATTCAGTGTTTGGTGGGACGCCGCGCTGATCCCCGGCGATGCGTTCGACGAGGCCATTGAGGCCGCCCTGAACGAGGCGAAGGCCGTGGTGGTGCTGTGGTCGAGGACATCAGTCGCCTCGCGCTGGGTGCGCGCGGAGGCGACCCAGGCTGACGAAAACAGAACGCTCGTTCCGGTCATGATCGAACCCTGCAAGCGGCCGATCATGTTCGAGCTGACCCACACCCCGGATCTTTCGAAGTGGACCGGAGATCCGAAGGACGAGGCGTGGCAGACCTGCGTCGCCGCAGTGCGGCGGTTCATCGACAAGGCGGCGCCGCCTGTTGTTCCCACTGTGCCGATCGCCAGTGGTTCGCGCAACAGACAAACGATCAGCGCCAGGTGGCAGGGTATTCTGGTCGCCCTCGTGATCATCGCAGGTGGCGCTATCTGGGTTCGCAACCGATCGGCTGGCGACCACACGGCGGCACTCGCCCCGACAATGGCCTCGATGTCCGCTGCCACTCCTGTGGCCATGAGCACCACCGGCCCCAGAGACTCTATTGCCGTGATGCCCTTTGCGAACCTTACCGGAGATGCGCGCAAGGACTACCTGGGCGACGGCATGGCGGAGGAGGTGATCAACGCGCTGACGAAGGTGCCGGGGCTCAAGGTGCCCTCCCGTACCTCATCGTTCGCGTACAAGGGTCGCGACACCGACATCCGGCAGATCGCCAGGGATCTGAGCGTGACCTCAATACTCGAGGGCAGCGTGCACAGCGCGGGTAACCGCATCCGCGTCACGGCCCAGTTGATAGACGCAAGGAGCGGCCTGCACCTGTGGGCGCAGACTTACGACCGCAAATTCACCGACCTGTTCCAGCTGCAGGACGAGTTGGCGACCGCGATCGTTCAGGCATTGCAGGTCAACCTGAACGGTGCTTCAAGTTCATCCATTGCCCAGCCGCCGCCAACGCAGGATGTGGAGGCTTACGATCTGTATCTGCAGGGCTTTTCCGCCATGCTTCGTGGGACCGAACCGAGTCTGCGCCTGGCCCTTGATCTGTACGGACGAGCGCTTGCCCGGGACCCGAAATTCGCGCGTGCCCTGGCCGCCCGATCAAGAGCGCGACTGACCTTCCTGGTGCGCGGTTTGCCGCTGCCGAATGCCCGCGAGGATGCGGAACGCGATGCCCGGCAGGCGCTCGCGCTCGATCCGGGGATGGATGTGGCGCACCAGGCACTTGCAAACGTCAGTGCGCTGCGTGCAGATTGGCTCCAGGCCGAGTCCAGCTACCATGCGGCGCTGAGCGCCGGCTCGGTCAGTCCGGAGATTCACAGCGGCTACGCAATGGTGGTTTTGGCAGCCACCGGGCGCTTACATCAAGCGTACCTGGAGGGTGGCAACGCCTACCGCCTCGCGCCCGCCAGCCCGAATCTCCTGGGGGTCTACTCTGCGCTCAGCTCCTACCTCGGCCTGGATGCGGACGCCGTCAAATACGCCGATCTGGCGGTCGCGCTGGGTGGACGGTCCGGCAGTGGTTCGGTGCTCCAGGTCTCCGTGCTCGCGGCAATGCGCGCCGGACGCTTCGCTGAAGCGGCAGACCGCGTCATGGACAGTCTGCCGCCCGCAATGCGCAGTGCCGGTGGCGCCGAAGTATTGCGGTTGGTTTATGCGGCGCTTGCCGACCCGACCAGAAAACCGGCCGCCAGCCAGGCACTCGAAGGCCTCCTGCACACACTTGCCGTTAGCCAGGGCAAGGCGACCGATCAAAGAGATTTCATAGTCTACTTCGCGATGCTCGATGCGCTGGATCCGGCCTACGACCTCGCCGGCCGGTACCTGGACGATTTCCTGAGCTCAGGAGCCGGGGGTGGAGTTGACTGGGATTTCCTTTGGACTCCCGAGATGCATTCGTTTCGCCGCGACCCGCGCTTCCAGGGATTTGTGACGCGTCTGAATCTTATCGGTTACTGGAAGCAATACGGACCGCCGGACGACTGCGCTCTGAAAGACGGCAAGCTGACCTGTCACTGACTTGAAGCGCCCGACTGCGCGAATCATTCGTGCCGGATTGCGTAGGGGGCCAGATGTGTGCCGCTGTCAGCCCGATAGACACTGAAGTCCCGCGTCTCCAGCTCCTGAAGCTGGGAAGACACGAACCAGAGTGTGCACAGCTGCAGGCAAACGCTCGTAACTATGCTCGTGTACCCGTACTCGATATGTATGAACGGCGCCGCCGCCAGGACGACCAACGCCTGGATTGGGCCCACGGCCGCGGCCGATCGAAACCGTGCGCGGTAGCGGCGCTGCCGGTCACTGAAGGTATCCGTTGCAGACATGTAGGGATCGGGTCGGCTGAACCCCCGGGGCGCGAACAGTGGATAGATCATGGTCACGAGCAACGCAACAGGAATGACCATCAGCATCACAGCGCCGGGACCAAGCGCCTTGGGCCAATACAGATAACCGATCACCGTGCAGGCCAGACCCAGCGCCTGCATGGAAAGTCCCAGCCCGATCCACAGCGGCGAAACGAAGTCTGTGATGCGCCATGGCCGCAATTCCGCCGACCGTGCGCTCGGAGGTGGCATGGCACGGAACGCTTTCCAGATCCTGAACCCCAAGGGCATTGCGATGCAGAAAGGTATGGCGAACTGCAAGACAAGGGTTACGCTCATGAATGCCGCGAACACTTTCGAGCTTGGGGCATGGATGAGCGTGACGACGAAGATGACAGCCGCCACAACCCCAATCGGAAGATGCGTTCTTCTGAAGATGCTCAGCCTGCGTTCGATATCCTGCTTGGGTACCGGGTAGAGCCGCGAGTACTGTTCGGGCGGATAGCGCGTGAACATCAGCACGTAGTATCGGCGCCAGCGTAGCGGCACGTAGAAGGAGAGCACGATGATCTGCGATGCGAATACGGCCACGAGCAGAACATTCTCGAGGTTCAGAGTCATACCTACTCCCTCATGACACTGACGAACGAGTTGCGGATTTCGGAATCCGTGAGGCCCTTTTCGCGCAGCGCCGCGATGACCTGCGCGAGCGCCGACACGGCGTGCGCACCGAGATCAACCCTCGAATGTTTCTTTGCGTCCTGATGGACAAGTGAGCCTCGGGGACCGGTCTCAATCACTGCGTCACGCTCGAGAAGTCGATATGCCTTGGCGACGGTATTGGGATTGATCTGCAGGTCGACCGCCAGCTGGCGAATGGCGGGCAATGGCGCGCCGGGCTTCAGCTGGCCGCTGCGCACCGCCTCGCGGATCTGCGAGACGAGCTGGGAGAACACCGGCTCTGGCAAGCGCTCGTCAATGGTGATCAGCATGAATGATTGCGTCGTATTGCTGTACTAATAGTACACATAGTACACCGGAAGCGCAATCGTGCGCCTATGCGCCCTGGGCAGGGAAGGGCTCAACCATCCTGCGACGGTAGCGCCGCGCGCACCGCGGCGAGCTGCGCGCGCAGCTCTCGCACCTGCCGCTCGAGCGCGGTCACGCGCTCGGTCAGCGCGCCCGGCGCCTCCTCGGCACTCGGTTCGGCGGCAGGCGTGCTCGCGCGCGCCTGTCCCGGCAACGCAGGCACTTCGCCGCTGAACAGATGCGCGTAGCGCGAATCGCGCCGCCCCGGTTCGCGCGCCAGCTGCACGACGCGTGCGCCGGCAGGATCCTGTGCCAGATGCTCAAGCGCGGTCTCGACCTCTGTAACATCAGAGAACGGCGCCATGCGGCTGGCCCGCGAGCGCAATTCCCCGGGGGTCTGCGGTCCGCGCAGCAGCAGCTCGCACAGGATCGCGCGCTCCTGTGACGTGAACTGCAGGGCGCTGAACTCGGTGTTGCAGAAACGCTGCTGATACTTTGGCACGCGACTGCCGAAGCCCGACTTCTCGATCACCAGATGCTTGCGACTGAGGGCATCGACGAGCTCCTGCACGGCCTGGACCGTCAACTCGAGCACCGGGTCGCGATTGCTCTTCTGATTGCAGGCCAGCACCAGAGCATTGAGGGACAGTGGGTATTGTTCCGGTGTCGTGATCTGCTTCTCGATCAGACTGCCGATGACGCGTGCCTCATGGGGCGATAGTTGCGGGATCATGCCCCATTATACGTGGCGGGCCGGATCGCCACATGGCCGTCCCCAGGGCCTCGCGCTAGACTGGGCAAACTGGACGCCTTGCTGAAGAGAGGGGACAAGCGCGATGACTGCGTATGAAGACGCCTGCGGGCACTATCGGCGGCTGGATCACCTGGCCCACCTCAACTCGATCGCCACCTGGGATCGGATGGCCAACATGCCGCCGCAGGGGAACGAGGCGCGCGCGCAGGCCCTGGCTGAACTCGAGGGGCTGCAGCACGAGATCGCGACCAGCGTCGAACTCGGCGTTCTGCTGAAAAAGGCGTCCACTGAACCCTTGGACGACTTGCAGAGCGCGAATCTGCGCGAAATGACCCGCGCCTGGCGGGCGGCGACCGCGTTGCCGGACGCTCTG
>Ga0210385_10000454_pt1 | contig 29875 bp, 29 predicted proteins | sample IncBWH26OmetaG_FD_160107 | JGI IMG/M metagenome (GOLD analysis project Ga0210385, IMG submission 160107) | Forest soil microbial communities from Barre Woods Harvard Forest LTER site, Petersham, Massachusetts, United States - Inc-BW-H-26-O ...
GTACTCGCTGGACACAGAAATCAGGATGGGCAAGCAGTACGCGATGCAGGTCGAGAACAGCGTAAAGCTGGTGCAGGACCCGGTGGTGAATGAGTACGTGAATCGAATCGGGCAGAATCTGGTACGTAATTCAGATGCGAAGGTTCCGTTCACGATCAAGGTGATCGATTCGGATGAAGTGAATGCGTTCGCGCTTCCGGGCGGATTTTTTTATGTAAACTCGGGCCTGATTCTGGCAGCAGACGAAGAAGCGGAACTGGCCGGGGTGATGGCGCATGAGATTTCGCACGTGGCGGCGCGGCACGGAATGCGGCAGATGACGCGAGCGAATTGGGCACAGATTGGGACGCTTCCTTTGATTTTTGTGGGAGGCGGCATCGGCTACGGGATTTATGAAGCGGCGGGGTTGGGATTGCCGCTGACGTTTATGAAGTTCCAGCGCAACTTCGAGGCGGAGGCGGATTATCTCGGGCTGCAGTATATGTACAAGACGGGATACGATCCGCAGGCGTTTATCAGCTTCTTTGAAAAGATCCAGGCGAAGGAAAAGAAGAAGCCGGGAACGATTGCGAAGGCGTTCGCTTCGCATCCGCAGACACCAGACCGGATTGAGGCATCGCAGAAGGAGATCGCGACGATTCTTCCGGCGAAGCCGCAGTACATTGTGACGACTTCGGAGTTCGACGATGTGAAGGCGCGACTGGCGTCGATTGAGAACCGGCACAAGGTTCTTGATCAGAAGGACGCGAACAAGCCCAGCCTGCGGCGGACTTCGACCACCGATAAGAGCGGCAACACGACGGACAATAGCGATGACGATCGTCCGACGCTGAAGCGGAGGGATGATAGTCCGGACCAGAGTCAGACGCAGCAACAATAAAACGATTGCAGAGATGCAGGAAAACCGGCGGATGACCGCCGGTTTTTTATTGTGTGGGATTATGAGCCGGCGACGACGGATTTCACTGTGATGGTGGTGCCATCCACATCGCCAGTGATTTTGGCTTTTGCTCCCGCCAAATTATTGAGCTTGTCGAGAGCGGCCTGGTCTGAGGTTTCAAGAGTGTAGACCGTGTCGCCGACCACGAGCGCATACTTCGATCCGTGTTTTACGCAGCCGCGGGTACAGGCAGCGGCGTCGGACATTTCATGTTTCGCGCCGCACATGGCGTCACTGACTTGTCCGGTGAGGGTCTGGCTCTTGCCGGCGGCGAGCGCGGGGACGGCTGCGAATCCGACTAACATCTGCATAGCCAAGAGGGCGGACGCAATTCGATTTGCTTTCATTGGTTGTGTTCTCCTGTGAAACGCGGGAATGATTCTAGAGTACACGATCTTTGATGTCACAATCTACGGAGTCACGATCGGCTACGTCACACCTGCGTCAGCGTCAGCATGTCGGGAGAAGAGTTCTTGTACGAGATGATGCGGCGCACGGCTCTGCGCGGAACCAGTTACTCCTGCTTGAAATGAATCTCCACGTCCACGGTTTTGTCTTTGGCGTCTGGAGTGACGTGAGTGGTGAGGCCCCAATGGATGCCGCGAGGCAGCAGGTTTCCGGTGTGCTCGAGGAACTGCTTGAGGTAGTCGTCGTTGAAGAACTGACCGGTTTTCAGGGTCCAAGCAGCGCGCATTTTCGCGGTGGAGTCGGTGTCGAGGCCCAGAATGTCTAACTCTCCCATTTTGTACTGATCGCCTTCGACGATGTTCAGAGCATAGTGCACAGTGCTTTTTTCTTCGTCGAATTGCGTGTCGGGCTTGACCTGGATCGCCATGTAGCCGCGGCTGTGGTAGAGCTTCGCGATGGAATTGATGTCGGCCACGAGGCGGAGGGCGTCGGCGGGCTGACCGACGGGCAGGTGAACGAGGGGCGCGAGTTCGGGGGTGGAGATGGCTGAATTGCCTTTCCAGTCGAGGCCGGAAATGGAATACATTTTGCCGGGAGTTACGGGCACGATGGCATCGACCTGAATTTCGTCAGAGGGTTGCGAGCCTGCCGCGGATGTTGGTTCGGGAAGCACTTTTGCATCGGCAGTGCCGAAGGCGGCTTTCAGATATCCGCGTTGCAGATAGACGGGGAGCAGGTCGAACTTCGCGACGGCTTCGACTCTGGTGCGATCGTAACTGGCTCCGATGGCGCGATGCGCAGCGGATGCCAGCAGGGCCGACTGCTCGGGCGATGCTCCGGGGAACTCGAAGCCGTGAATTTGAATGCTGACTTCTTCGACACGATAATCGATGGCATGCAATGGCCCTCCGGCTGTGTCACCTTCGCGCAGGAAATCGACCCGGCCGGGCAGGTGCTTGTCAGTGAGCATGGCTTGCAGGGCTTCTTCGACGCGGTCGGAAAGATTGCCGCCGAGCGGCAATAATTTCTTGAATAAAGGGACGCGATGCTGCACGGCGGCAAGAAGCTGATCGTCGGTGAACCAGACGAAATTCTCGAACTTCGCTGGAACGAGTTTGTTTTTGTCGGTATCGGCGACTTGCAATTCGAGTTTCACGCCGGTGCTGGAAAAAGTGAACGAATAGACAACTTCGCCGAACATGCCGGAATTACCGAGACGTTGCGTGGCTTCTTTGAAGTCTCCATCGGCGGCGGGTTGGCCGATGGCGAGGCCGCTGGCGGCCAGAATTTCCGCGTCGGTGTAGCGGGTGGTGCCTTTCACCTTGAGCGAGACGAGCTTGTTGCCGGTATCGGGCGCGGATTTGGTTCGCGCGGGCGTTATTTTGGACGCTTCCGTGGATTGGGCGACGGCGGGCGGGGCGAGCAGGGCAATGCAGAGGATGCAAATGGCGATGCGACTCATCTGGATCGCTTTCCGGTTCCGACGGCGGAGAGATTCTTTTCTTTCGCGGCGATCTCCATGAAGGCCTTGGCGGCGCGGCTGAGCGATTTGTCTTTGCGGAAGACGAGTGCGAGGTCACGGCGAATTTGCACGTCGCCGAAGTTGATGGCGACGAGGGCTTTGGCGCGGATGTCTTCTTCGATGTTGGAGCGTGCGATAAATCCGACGCCGACGTCGGCGGCGACGAAACGCTTGAGGAGTTCGCTGGAATCGAGTTCCATGGCGAGTTTAGGTTTCAGGTGATGATCGTAGAACAGGGCATCAAGGGCGTCGCGGGTGTGGCCGAGTTTGGGCATGACGAGCGGATAGGTCGCAACCTCGGCGATGGTGACGCTTTTTTTCGCGGCGAGCGGATGACGCGGGGCGGTGATGACGACCAACTCGTCGCGGTGAATCATTTGCGCCTGGAGGCGGTTGTCGGTGACGGGCAAGGAGACTACGCCAAAGTCCACGATGTTTTCGAGGATGGAATCGAGAATGCGCGCATAGTCGGAGCGCTTGATGCTGACGGCGACGTTCGGGTAATCCCGTTTGAATTGCGCGAAAACTTCGGGGAGGATGTGCAGGCAAGTGCCTTCATTTGCGCCGACGACAATTTCTCCGCGGGGAACGCGCTCGGTTTCGGCGATCTCGGTGAGGATGGTTTTGCGGCGGTCGAGGGTCTCCTCGGCGTACTTGAAGAATAATTTGCCGGAGGCGGTGAGGGAGACGCGGCCTCCGGAGCGGTCGAGGAGGCGAGCGCCGACTTCTTCTTCGAGAGCGCGAATCTGGGAGGAGATGGCGGGCTGGGTGCGGAAACGCTTCTCCGCGGCGCGGGAGAAGCTGGAGAGGCGCGCTACTTCGAGGAAGATTTCCAGCTGATCGAAGTCCATTGAGTCGTCGTTAACGCTGTCGCGATTCGTTCAGAAGTCGCTCAGAATATAACATCTTCGAGGTGCCACGAGGGTGGACGGGGATTGCCAGAGGTGGGCGGACTGGACGTCATAAGCTGTCAGCCGGTCGCGCGATAGTCGCCCATTTTCTCTTTTGAGCGCGATCAGAGACGCCAAGGGAAGCCAGTTCACTAGTGGGCCGCTGAAGAAGTCGTTCTGGGGTGAAGCGGTTGCGATCAGCGGCTAAAGCCGTCGAAGAAAAATGAATCCGCATCGCAGCGGCGAGCTGCTGCGCTACCCAAAATCAAGCGCAATAGCGAGTTTTCCGCAGCCTCTTAAGTCGTGCCCTTTCCGAAAATTCCACGCCTCAGACGTTGATCACCGCGATGAGTTCTTTCACCGCGGCGGCGCTCTTATCCAGCGCAGTTTTCTCTTCGGCTGTCAGTTTGATTTCGATGATCTGCTCGATGCCTTTGGAGCCGAGTTTTACGGGGACACCGACGTAGAGGCCGTGGATGCCGTATTCTCCGTTGAGGTAGGCCGCGCAAGGAAGAATTTTCTTTTTGTCTTTGAGAATGGCCTCGACCATTTCGGTGGCGGCGGCGGAGGGGGCGTAGTAGGCGGAGCCGGTCTTTAGATATTTGACGATTTCCGCGCCGCCGTCGCGGGTGCGCTGGACGATGGCATCGAGGCGGTCTTTGGCGATCAACTCGGTAATCGGAATTCCGGCGACCGTGGAGTAGCGAGGAAGCGGGACCATGGTGTCGCCGTGTCCGCCGAGGACGAAGGCGGTAACGTTCTCGACGCTGACTTTGAGTTCCTGGGCGATGAAGGTGCGGAAGCGGGCGGAATCGAGGACTCCGGCCATGCCGATGACGCGCTCGCGGGGAAAGCCGCTGATTTTGTAAGCGGCCTGGGCCATGGCGTCGAGCGGATTGGAGACGATGATGAGAATGCAATTCGGCGAATGGTGGACGACCTTGCCGACGACATCGCTCATGATTTTGTAGTTGGTGTTGAGAAGGTCGTCGCGGCTCATGCCGGGCTTGCGGGGGATTCCAGCGGTGATGACGACGATGTCGGAGTTGGCGGTGTCGGCATAGTCATTCGAGCCAAGCACGGAGGAGTCGCGTTTTTCGATGGGCATGGCTTCGAGCAGGTCGAGCCCTTTACCTTGCGGGACGCCTTCAACGATATCGATGAGGACGACGTCGGCCAGTTCTTTCGAGGCGATCCAATGGGCGGCGGTTGCGCCGACGTTGCCGGAGCCTACGATGGTGACTTTATTGCGCATGAATTATCTTCCTTCCTGAGAGCTTGACCTCAGCGGCTAAAGCCGCATTTTGAATAACAGAAATCATCGCAGCGCTGAAGCACAGCGCCACCCCAACACGAACACCTAATCCGCGGCGACGGCGACGCTCATATTTCCGATCATGGCGGTGGCGAACTCGCTGGTTTTGACTTTGGTGGCGCCTTCCATGAGGCGCTCGAAATCGTACGTTACTTTTTTCTGTTCGATGGTGCGCTCGAGGCTTTGTTCGATCAGATCGGCGGCTTCATTCCATCCGAGATGGCGGAACATCATGACGCCCGAGAGAATGACGGAGCCTGGATTGATGACGTCTTTGTCGGCGTATTTGGGAGCGGTGCCGTGGGTCGCTTCGAAGATGGCGTAACCGTCGCCGATGTTGGCTCCTGGGGCAATGCCGAGGCCTCCGACCTGCGCAGCGCAGGCGTCAGAGATGTAATCGCCGTTGAGATTGGGCGTGGCGAGAACGCTGTATTCATCGGCGCGGGTAACGACCTGCTGGAAAATGGAGTCAGCGATGCGGTCATTGATCATCAGCTTTTTCTTCCATGCACCTTTGCCGTGGGTGGCGTAAATAGAGTCGAGGACCTGCTGCACTTCTTTCTCGACCGCTTGACGAAACTCGGGTGGGGCAAATTCCATGCCAGGCTCGACGAGTTCAGCATTCTGCGCGACCGTGAGATTGGGGTCCTTGTCTTTGTTGTCGAGGATCCAGCTTTCGCGCTCGGTCACGACCTGGGCGCGGAATTCTTCGGTGGCGAGTTCGTATCCCCACTTGCGGAACGCGCCTTCGGTGAATTTTTGAATGTTGCCTTTGTGAACGAGGGTGACGGTCTTGCGCTTGTTGTCGAGCGCGTGCTGAATGGCCATGCGGACGAGGCGTTTGGTGCCGGTAATGGAAATGGGCTTGATGCCGACTCCGGAATCGAGACGGATTTGTTTTTTGCCGCTCTTCAGCATGTCTTTGTTGAGGAATTCGATGAGGCGGGCGCAATCGGCGGTGCCTTCTTCCCACTCGATGCCGATGTAAACGTCTTCGGTGTTTTCCCGGAAGATGACGATATCCATGCGCTCGGGATGTTTCACGGGCGAGGGAACTCCGACGTAGTACTTGACGGGGCGAACGCAAGAATAGAGATCGAGGATCTGGCGCAGGGCGACGTTGAGGGAGCGGATGCCGCCTCCGACGGGCGTGGTGAGCGGGCCTTTGATGGCGACACGAAATTCACGAATGGCGGCGATGGTGTCGTCGGGGAGCCAGTTCTGAAAGCGGGCTTTGGCTTTTTCTCCGGCGAACACTTCATACCATGCGACCGAGCGCTTGCCTTGATATGCCTTTTCGACGGCGGCATCGAAGACGCGGGCGGAGGCTTTCCAGATGTCGCGGCCGGTGCCGTCGCCTTCGATGAAGGGGATGACCGGATGATCGGGAACGCGATATTTTCCGTTGCTATATTCGATCTTCTGCCCGTCGGCTGGGACGGGGATGCCGTTGAATGATGCCATGACTACTTGCCTCCAGAGGCGGAAACGAACCAAACATTATAAATTGCCGACGCGTTGCCCCGGCGCTAGGTAGTGTCCTAATTTGGCTATGTGTGGCGGTTGTATGCCAGATTTCCGCACACGCGCAAGTTTCCTCCGGCGTCAGCCGAATTGAAGCAGAAACAGGTTCTACTCTCGTACAACGCCTCCTCGGCGAGTTGCCCTCCGACGTGTGCATACACGACCCGGAAATAGAAAACAGTCAGTTTGGGTGTCTTTGGGAATGTCCGCGAACTGCTCTCCCTCAGGCAGTTTTCATGCAGCCGCAAAAATTCCTCAGACGAAGTAAGCTCCAAATCCAAATCTTCAACAGTTTGTCCGGGAACCAACAGTTTTATTTGCGGGACATAATGTTGGGTGAATTCGGGCTCCGCTGGCAATTCTTGGATGTGTTCTACGCATCTTTGCTCAGCACAGAAGGAAATAACCTCGGCTGGAGTTTTACCCCTATTCCCGGCCCTAAACGAGAAACCGCTTTTATCACGGATAGCCATGATCACGACCCACGGACGCTCGGCATGGATCACGGCTTTAGCGTTGAGGAGTGCAGCATCAGCGGCACTTTTCTGCAATGGCAGGCTGTCTCGCATCGCCTGAGTGGCTTTGGCAGTTTCCTTCGATTGCCCAGCTACGTACCAAGCGGTTATCGCGGCGACAATTACCAGTGCAATGTTGGGGAGGTTCTCAGGGCTAAGCAGACGGCAGAGGTAGCTTGGCGGCTTGGCGGGATGGCTATCTTCCTCCCTTTTGGATGGCTGCTCGTTTACTACAATGATCGGCCCGCCCGACGTTCCTTCAGGACTTTGTACAGCGTGGCGGGATTCATGTTGATTTTGGTGGGGCTGGCTCTTGGGTTCTTCCCCATTTACTACGACTGTGACAATGAGTACGAAAAGCCAGAGTCTCATAGAATCAAAATTGTACCCCAAAAATTCTTGACAGACAATAGTTATTGGGGTACAGTAATTGACATGGCGAACGTCCTCAATATCGACAAGCAAATCGCAGTCATCGGAGCGTTGGCAGAAGGCTCTAGCATCCGGTCAATTGAACGCATCACTGATGTTCACCGTGACACGATCATGCGGTTAGGCGTCAAGGTTGGCGAGGGTTGCGCGAAGTTGATGGATACCGCCATGCGCGATCTGCCTTGCAATCGTCTAGAACTAGACGAAATTTGGGGTTTCGTCGGGAAGAAAGATCGCAACGTGCGCGAAGGCGAGGACGGAGTGGGAAGTGTTTGGACGTTCTGCGCTATTGATGCGGAAACCAAACTGGTGCCAGCGTTCAAAGTTGGCAATCGCGATGTAGCGACGGCGACCGAGTTCGTAAAAGACGTGGCCGACCGGATGGCGTACAGGGTGCAAATCTCTACAGACGGACTGAGCGCCTACGTAATTGCGATGCAGAACGCTTTCGGAGAATTCGTTGACTACGCTCAAATCATCAAGACCTACGGGCACGAGGAAGTTAACGACAATCGCCGCTATAGCGCCCCGAAGTTTGTTTCTTCTGAGAAGAAAATAATTGTCGGCAATCCTGATGAACGCCTAATCTCCACCAGTTATGTTGAGCGCCTGAATGCGACCACACGGCTGCACATGCGCCGCTTGACCCGTCTTACGCTGGCATTCAGCAAGAAACGCGAGAACTTCGAGGCGGCGGTTGCTCTGCACTTCGCTTACTACAATTTCGTGAAGCGCCATAATACCCTACGATGCACGCCAGCGATGGCAGCGGGGATAACAGGAAACTTTTGGAGCGTGGGCGATCTGGTAGAGGCGGCAGCATGAGACATATCGAAGAACTGAGGGACGCGATTCACAAGCTGCACGGTGGGACTGCCACTCACCGCGAGAGCGTACCAGTCAAGGAAGTTTTCAAAGGTGAAACAGTCTGGGATGGAATCGTGGAAGTGTTTCACTTGGAAGGTCATCCGAAAGCGAACACGGCATATGCTTGGTTCCACGACACAGGCGACCCGTCGAAGCCAAAGAAGCATGTAGCCGTGCTCCACGTCCCGCCTGTGGTATCGCCTTTAACAGCAGTAAGAGCCTTCATCATTCAGGAGTTTAGAAGCCATGCCAGCCAAGCCTAAGAAAGTCGGACGCCCCACACTCCCAAAGGGAAATGCAAAGGACGTAATGCTGCGCGTGCGCGTGACGCCGGATGATCTAAAGGCAATGAAGGAGACGGCGAAAGCGAACCGGCAGAGCGTTTCGGAGTGGAGTCGCGTCACGTTGAGGGCCGCTGTGAGTGCGTGAAAAGTTCAAATTAGGACACTACCCGGCGCTAAAGCCGCAACTCTTAGGAAGCGGTCACGGCAGGACTGAAGTCGTGCCTTTCCCCAAAACAAATGAAACGGAGCCAACAGCGCGTTGCCGTGTCTCTACCACGTATGTGTCGTTTAGCGTTCGATTTTTACTGACTTCACGACGATGTCAGTGTTGGGTTTGTCCTGACGGGTACGGGCGGCTTTGGAGATTTTTTCGACCACGTCGTAGCCCTCGACGACTTCACCGAAAATTGTGTGTTTGCCGGTGAGCCAGTCGGTGTTGGCGACGGTGATGAAGAACTGCGAACCGTTGGTGTTGGGGCCGGAGTTGGCCATGGCGAGCTTTCCGGGCTTGTCGAATTTGTGCGGCGAGCCTTTGGTTTCGTCTTCGAACTGATAGCCGGGACCTCCGAAACCGGTACCCATGGGGTCGCCACCCTGGATCATGAAGTTGGGAATGATGCGGTGGAAAATGGTTCCGGTATAGAGCGGGTCTTTCGTCTTCTTGCGGGTGGTGGGATGAGTCCACTCGCGTTTGCCTTCGGCGAGGTCGACGAAGTTGGCGACGGTCTTCGGGGCATCCTTTTCGAAGAGGCGAACAACGATGTTGCCCTCGCTGGTTTCAAACACGGCGTAAGTTCCGGGTGTGCGGGTCATGGTGATCCTTTCAGGTCTTAGGTGATAGGTCTTGGGTCTTGCCTTAGGTGCTGATGGGGGCTCGTTCCCTATTCAGCAGGTTTCTTCACTGGCGCTGCGGGCTTGGCGGCGGATGCGCCGGCGCCGTGGATTTCGATGTGAGTGATCTTTACGTCATGCAATGGACGGTCATTGCCGGGATCCCGCGCCATGCGAGCGATTTGTTTTACAAGTTCGACGGCAGCGTCGTCGCATTGACCGAAAATTGTGTAGCCACCGTTGAGGCTGGGATAGGGAACTTCGGTGATGAAAAATTGCGAGCCGTTGGTGTCAGGGCCGGAGTTGGCATAGGCGAGGCGTCCGGGGCGGTCGAATTTGACGTCGGGGCTGGTTTCATTCTTGAATTTGTAGCCGGGATCGCCTTCACCGTTCCCCTCGGGATCTCCACCTTGAATCATGAAGGAGGGAATGACGCGATGGAAGATGGTGCCGTCGTAGAGGGCGACGCCATGCTTTTTGGTGTGAGTGACGGGACTGGTCCAATCCTTGGTGCCTTTGGCGAGGCCGATAAAATTGGCGACTCCGAGCGGGGCGACCTTGGGAAAAAGCGTGCAGTGGAGATCGCCGACGGTAGTGTGGATGATGGCAGTGGGGTCGGCGGCAGGGGCGGGAGCCGGCTTTGCCGCGGGCGGCGCAGATTGTGCGAGGCTGTGCGCGGATGCGGAAATTATCAGGGCGATTATCAGGACAAAGGTGTGCAGTCGAGTGCGCATGGATGCTCCTGGAGTGTGTTTTGGCAAAGGGCTATTGTACGTTTTATTGTGCATTTTATTGTACGACAGGGACTGCTTGATCGGTTTGGCGCAGGTGCCGAATGCCGAGATGCGGAGTTACAAGAATGCGAGGGCTTGCTGGATGCAAGCCTCGATCGGAGCGTCGGTGTTGATGGTCATCTTCGGACGAATGATGGGCTCGAAGCGGGATTTTACTTCCAGGTAAAGAGCGAAGTTACGGTTACGCGCGGGATGCGAGGGGTCGGGAGTGAGTTCGAGACGCTGGCGCGCGGATTGATCGGAGCATATGCATTCGATGATTCTCGAGGGTTGAGCGAGTTCGTCGGCGAACTCGAGGACGCGCTCGATCTGGTAGCTGCGGGAGAAGGTGCGTCCGTCGAGGAAAACTTTGCGCGCGGGATCTTTTTGCAGCAAGAAGCGGGCAGCTTGCAGCATGATCTCCATGACGAAATCGTCTTGGCTGACGGAATATTCGATGTCGTTTTGCGTCGAGTCACTTGGCGCGGAATCATTTTGAGTTGAAGCCGTGGGCGCGAACAGGGCAGCGCGGATTTCGTCTTTGCCGAGCAGAGCGCCATGGGTGCGGCGGACGAGTTCGCGGGCAAGCGTGGTTTTGCCGGTTCCGGGGAGGCCGGCCATGAGAACGATCATAATGGGCGGCTTAGTTTGAAGCGGCAGTATTGACGGCGACGGCGGGAGCGGCGGCAGGTTCATCCGTTGGCGGGATAGCGAAAATCGTCTGCGTCTGACGCCAGTCGCTGTAACGGTCTGAAACCATGATGTGGAAAACCCACTGGTGGCGCTCTTCTTCGGGTTCGACCAAGCCGAGGGCATTCAGATAGAAGAGGCGGTGCTCGACGAAACGGATCTCATCTTTGGTCATGCCGCGGCGCTGAATATCGACGGTGATGCCGGCGAGGTGAGAGGAAGCGGTGTCGCCATCGACGGGTGCGGCGTTGCGATTGTGGCGGCGAAGTTTTTTCTGCACTTTGACAGTGCGGACGGCAGAGTTCAACTGGATCTGATCGTGGAACTGGCTGTAATAAACGGCGGCAAGGTCGGCGACAAAGTCGCGGGTCCAGGGGCGGCAGAAACGGCGCGAGGGATCGAGGCGCGGATCAATGCGCAAAGTCTCACCGGTTTCGATGGGAACAAGTTCTCGCGATGCCTTCAGGGCTTCGAGCTCATCGTCATCCTGAATGCGGGGAAGTTCGAGGCGGTCGATCTCATCGTTTTGCCGGAGCAGGGAATCGTGGGTTGGACGGAACAGGGGATTCCAGAGAATGCCGCGGAGTCCGCGGAAACGGAATGTGTGCAGAATGCGATGGCGGTGCGGGACGACGCGGTGCAGGGCGAATGCGCTTTGAGGAGCTGCGATGGTGAGGGAGATTGCGAGCGCGAGGAACGTGTACGCGAGAGGCACCTTTGAGATCTTCAGGCTTCGCGCTCTGGAGCTTTTATTTGCCCTGGTCAGAATTGGCATTCCCGTAAATTATTCCGCGATCATGATATTTCGTAATTATTACGACGCTCCTCAGGAGAGGGGCGGGTTTGTGGAAAAACCGCTTATCTCCGAGAGGAGTGGCAATTGTAAACCACAGATGAACCGTTTTGTGAGGCAAATCGGCCTAAATACCGTTACTTAAGAGAGTTGCTGGTAGTGACCTAGCGGTAAACAGCTGATTTCAGGTGCGCTATTTTCGCAGCAAATCGCCAAGGGCTTGCTTCATGACCTGGCCGCCGACCTCAGCAATCGAAGTGGTCAGGGGGATTTCTTTGGGACAGATTTCTACGCAGTTTTGAGCGTAGCCGCATTCCTGGATACCGCCGTCTCCCATGAGCGCGGAGAGGCGCTCGCGCTTCAATGCGGCTCCGGTGGGATGAGTGTTGAACAGACGGACCTGCGAGATGGCGGCGGCGCCAACGAATCCGGTGTCTTCGTTGAACTGCGGACAGGCTTCCATGCAACAGCAGCAGGAGATGCAGTTCGAGAGTGGATACGCTTGCTCCTGGGCCTGCATGGTGACGCGCGGACCGGGGCCGAGGTCGTAGGTGCCATCGACGGGCACCCAGGCTTTCACTTTTTTGAGGTTTTCAAAAAGGACGCTGCGATCGACGGCTAGGTCGCGTACGAGGGGAAATTTTGATAACGGCTCGAGTTTGATCGGTTGCTCGAGGTGGTCGAGCAGGGCGGAGCAAGCCATGCGGGCACGTCCGTTGATGAGCATGGCGCAGGAGCCGCAGATTTCTTCGAGACAGTTGGAGTCGTAGGTGATCGGCGTGGTCTGTTTGCCGTCGCGGGTGACGGGGTTGGCAGCGATCTCCATGAGCGCGGAGGTGACGTTCATGTTCGGCTTGTAGGGGATTTCGAAGTTTTCCCAGGACGGACGGGCGTCGGGGGTGGGTTGGCGGCGGATTTTTAGGAGGACGGATTTAGTGTTTGCCATTGATCGCCTTAAGCGCCTCGAACTCTCTTGCGGAAGTAGTCGTCAATACGTAGCCATAGCCACTTCCAAACTCGTGTCCGACGACGTACTGCAAAGCGGCTTCGTTGTTCGAAGAAACGAATTCGACCCAATCGTCCCCGAGCTTAAATTCGTAGCCGCTATATCCTTCAGTGATCAGCCCGCCAATCGAAACCCTAAAAATTTCCACGCCCAGTACAGCAATCCGGTGCTTGGTAGCAAGACCAATCGCTTCTTTCGCTTGGGGCAGTGGAATCAGCCACTCGTTACCCGTGCGAACCGCCGCGCCGCTAATCTCCGCAGGAAGGATTGCGGCAAAATCGTCCGTCTCCGGCTCCACCTCAGTACTTCCTCGGACGCGGTGGGATCAGACTCGCATCCACCGCCTCGAACTCAAACTTTGGCTCGTCCAAATCGGGCGCGAATACTGCCTTCGTGGTTTTCATCCAGTTCTTGTCGTCGCGGTCGGGGAAGTCGGGTTTGTAGTGCGAGCCACGGGATTCGTCGCGCATGGCTGCTCCCTGGGCGATGACTCGCGACAACTGCAGCATGTTGTAGAGTTGGCGGGCGAAGGCGATGGTGGTGTTCGCCCACTGCGTGCGGTCGCTCAGATTGATCTTCTGGAAGCGGTGCAGCATGTCGACCAGCTTGGCGTCGGCAGCTTCGCACTTTTTGTTGTAGCGGATGACGGTGCAGTTTTCGGTCATCAGGGCGCCCAGTTCGCGCCAGATCAGGAACGGATTCTCGTTGCCATCGGACTTCATCAGGCCGGCGTTGATTTCTTCCTGGCGTTTACGCTCGGCATCGAAGTGGCCATTCGCCGGCGCGGCTTGCAGGTTTCTGGCGTATTGCACGGCATTGGGGCCGGCGGTGAAGCCTCCGAAGATGCAGGAGACAAGCGAGTTTGCGCCGAGGCGATTCGCGCCATGGTATTGGTATTCGGCTTCGCCGGCGGCGAAAATGCCGGGGATATTGGTTTGCTGTTTGTAATCGATCCAGAGGCCACCCATGGTGTAGTGCATGCCGGGGAAAATTTTCATGGGCGTGTCGCGGGGATCGTCGCCGACAAACTTTTCGTAGATTTCTAAAATGCCCTCGAGCTTACGGTCGAGGATCTTGCGATCGATATGGGTGAGGTCGAGGTAAACCATCGGCTTGCCGTCGATGCCGAGGTTGTGCTCGAAGACCACTTTGAAAATGGCGCGGGTGGCGACGTCGCGCGGGACGAGGTTGCCATACTTCGGGTACCACTCTTCGAGGAAATACCAACGTTCTTTTTCTGGAATCGATTTCGGATCGCGTTTGTCACCTTGCGTTTTGGGGACCCAGACGCGTCCACCTTCGCCGCGGGCGGATTCCGACATCAGGCGCAGCTTGTCTTCTCCGGGAATGCAGGTGGGATGAACCTGGATGAATTCTCCGTTGGCGTAGTAAGCGCCTTGCTGATAGAGCGCGGACTGCGCCGAGCCGGTGCAGACGACGGAGTTGGTGGACTTGCCGAAGATAGCGCCGCATCCGCCGGTGGCGATGATGATGGCGTCGGCGGGGAAGGTGCGGACTTCCATGCTGCGGAGATCCATGGCGCAGATGCCGCGCGCGACGTGGCTTCCGTCGAGCACGGCGGAGAGGAATTCCCAGTGCTCGTACTTTTTTACTCTGCCTTCGGACTCGTAGCGGCGAACTTGCTCGTCGAGCGCGTAGAGAAGTTGCTGGCCGGTGGTGGCTCCGGCGAAGGCGGTGCGGTTGTAGAGAGTGCCTCCGAAGCGGCGGAAATCCAGCAGACCTTCCGGTGTGCGATTGAAAGGGACTCCCATGCGGTCGAGCAGATCGATGATGCCGGGAGCGGCTTCGCACATGGCCTTGACGGGCGGCTGGTTGGCGAGGAAGTCTCCGCCGTAGATGGTGTCGTCGAAATGCTTGTAGGTAGAGTCGCCTTCGCCTTTGAGGTTCTTGGCGGCATTGATTCCGCCTTGGGCGCAGACGGAGTGAGAACGCTTGACGGGGACGATGGAAAACAGGTCGACCTGACCGCCCATCTCGGCGATCTTGATAACGGCGGCAAGGCCGGCGAGGCCTCCGCCAACGACGATGATTTTTGGAGCTGCCATTATGAGTCCGATCTTTGCCAGGACAAGCTTTATTAGGGCGAGTTTTATTAGTCCGAGTTTTATGAGTCCAGTCTTTGATTAGTACGATCTTTATCGCATCACGATATTTTCCGAGCCTGAGTTGGAATCGAGCGGCTGGGGCGGTATTCGCAGGAATCCGTACATGCTGAGAGCGCCGATCGAGATCAACCCCAAGGCAAGTGCCAAGCAGATGAAGCCAAAGCCGCGACGAGCACGTTCTCCGGTGGTGATGCCCCACTTGGCGGCGAAGAGCCACAGGCCATAACTGAAATGCCAGGATGCGGCAACGATGCCGATGAAATAGAAGGCGACCATCCACGGACTATGGAATTGAGCCTGCACTTTGGCGAATGACTGATCCGGATGCGTCGCCAGATGCACGCCGACGAAACGTAGGTTCAGTGTGTGCTGGGCGATGAAGAAAAATGAAATGATGCCGGTCCAACGCTGCGAGTTGTAGAGCCAATTGCCGGACCACGGATAGCTGGCGAGGTTCGAATCGCCGCGATACCAGATGTAGATGCCGTAGAGGGCGTGATAGAGGAGCGGGATCCAAATGAAGAAGAGTTCGAGCAGAAAAACGCCGGGCAGACTGTTGAGAAACTCAACCTGTTTGGCGTAGGCGATGGGGCCTTTGAAGGCTTCGGCATTGGAGATGAAATGTTCGAGAAGAAAAGCTCCGATGGGGACGACGCCGCTGAGGGAATGAAGACGCCGCAACCAGAACGAGGTTCCCTGTCCGGCGCGGAGGGAAGCTACGCCGGATTCGAGCTGCGGGGCGACGGGGGGAGTGGCGGTTGACGCTGCGATGACTGCTCCTTAAGAGGATCGAAGTGCAAACTAACTATTATCGTTTTGCAGCGGAAGGGAAGTCAAGAAGGGCAGGGAAGAAGAATTGGTAATTTAGTAATTAAAGAACCGCTCTATATTTTCTTTTTCCCGAACCACTCGAGGAAAGCGCGGAACGCCTGGCCGCGATGGCTGTATTGGGCTTTTTCTTTTGCGCTCAGTTCGGCGAAGGTTTTGTCGATTTGCGGGAAAAGGAAGAGCGGGTCGTACCCGAATCCGTTTGTTCCGCGCCGCGTATCGAGGATTATGCCTTCGGCAGAGCCGCGGAATGTGGCCAGGGTTTTTCCATCGCGCGCGGCGGCGAGGACGCAGATGAATCTAGCGGTACGCTTTGCTTCCGGAACGCGGTTAAGTTCGCGAAGCACGCGGGCATTGTTCGCTTCGTCGTCGGTGTTGGCTTCCGCCGCGTGCGGGTGGTCGGCGGCGTAGCGGGCGGAATGCACTCCGGGAGCGCCGCCGAGAGCATCGACTTCGAGGCCTGAGTCGTCGGCCACGACCAGTTCACCGGGGACGGCGAGGCTGTAGGATTCCGCCTTCTTGCGCGCGTTCTCTTCGAAGGTTGCGCCATCTTCTACAACCGGTGGCAGAGAAGAAAAGTGCGGGATGTTGGCCGCGGTGACTCCGTAGCGAGAGGCGGCTCCGGCGAAATCGCGAAGCTTGCCGGGGTTCGACGTGGCGAGGAGGACCATGGGGCAAGTCATGTGACGAGACTCTTTTCCTGTGCTCGAGGCTGCGCTCCGCGAATCCATCCTCGGGAAAACCAAGCACTGACCAGTATTGCGAGACTGATCGACGAGACGATGTCGCCCAGCAAGCGATCTTTGGTTAGGCTGAAATGGATGTGGATGTCGTTGTCGCCGGCGTCAACGGGGATGACGATGAGTCCGGTGACGTCGGTCTTCGAGGTTGTGGTTGGCTTACCGTTTACTGTGACTTCAAACGCGGGGTAGCTAAAGAGGCGCACGATGAGGTTTTGCTTTGCGGAGGCATGGACCGTGAAATGTTTCTCGGTCGACTCCCAGGTTTGTATTTTAGCGGGAATGGAAATTGCTGAATCGTCGCTGGGCGAGTCGTTCTTGGCCGAATCGTCTCTAATCGAGGCGGCGCTGATTGGCGGCAGAGTTTTGTTTAGTTCGTAGGGGTCGTCTCCGGCGGGTACATATTCGTCGGTGCCGTCATAACCGCTGCCATCGGCGACGGCGTTGTTCATGTCCTGGAAGTCGGCGGCTTTTTCCCACCAGGGGGGCTGGAAGTGATGACCAGAGATGAAGAGTGCGGCGAGCAGAATGGTGAGTGTGGCGAAACGCACCGACCAGCGTTTTGTCGCCATCAGCAGAAGAATGGCCAGGGCAGCGTTCATGCAGAGCAGCCAGCGGAAGGGAAGCTGCACGAAGCGCAGTTCAGGTAAGCGCTGCCATAGCCAATAGCTCGGTTTCAGCATCAAGAGCACGACGAGGATCGCCCACGATGAAAGGATGATCCATGCGCGGCGGTGTTCCTGGCGTTTACGGGCGAAGTAGATGGCAAAAATCAGGGCTACGATTTCAGCGAGGGCCACGGTTGAGACCAGAAGATTGAAGCGATTGTGGTCGGGATCGGCGAGGGTGGTGAAGAGGAAATTGTCTTGCGGGCGAACTCCGGGAGACAAGACCTCGCTGAGATTGATCCAGGAACGCTCGTAGATGGCGGGGAGCAGGTAGAAGGCGGCGAGGCCGGCTCCGAGGAGGGTAGCGGCGGCGGTGCGGAGCACGGTTCGGACGGCTGCGGGTTTTGCCTGGGTAAATGCGAGAAACAAAACCAGCGCAGCGGCCGAGTAGTGGATCATGATGGCTGCAGGTTCGTTGGTCAGCCAAGCGCCAGCGAGAACAAGACTCAACATAAGGGTGGGGCGTACGCCGGGATCGTTCTCTGCGACCTCGGTGAGGCGAAGAAGGCTGCGCACAAGAAGCGGCAGCAGGGCGGCGGCCAGGAGTTCCGCGTAGGCGCTTCTCCAGTAGACGATCAGTAAATGATAGGCATTCAGGGCATAGAATGCGGCGGCGAACAACGCGTCCGGAGGTGAGAGCCACTCGCGCGCGAGACGATACATGGACGTTGCGGCGAGCAGGAGCGCGAGGAAGCAGTAGGCGCCGGGCACCGTCTTCCAGGGCAAGATTGCTCCAAGCGCAGCGCCGAGGGTCCACGAAGCGGGCGGATAGAAGAGGAAGCGAGCTTCGCCGTACCCCCAGTGAGCGAGGGCGGCCCAGCGCGGATAAAGGATGCCATGCTTCCATTGGTTGAGAACTTCCATCCAGGAAAATGTGTGAAACTCGAAATCGTGTCCGGAGGGAGTGCCGTAACAGAAAAAAGGGACGATGGCGAGGAAGCAAGCGCCGGCGAGAAGGGTTGCGCGCGGGATCGGACTTTTCAGCAAGTTAGGGTCGATCAATTTGGGATTGATCCTATCAGGTTGATCCCGGACGCACGGGATACAAAGCATTCTATTGCATCGGAAAATTCTCCGAAAATTAACTGTACTGAAATCATGCGGGAGAGAGGGTGAGGTAGTCTGCGTGGCATTGGGGTGGAACCGACCGCCGGGAACTGGGACGACACTTTAGACGGGGTGTCGATCTGGTTCCCGGTTTATTGTTGGGGGGATGGGGGGAAGACGTGATTGCACTCGAATGGCCTGAATGAGTGCAATGGCTACGTTACGGTAAATGTCGCGAGCACGCCCTTGTACCAAGGGTTTTATCGTTCGATGGTGGCAATGATCAGGGTCGCCGTAAATCAATTGTCGAAATGAGGCGTGTACCCTCATTGACCCGTTCTACGATCACTGTTGCAGTATCCGAGTTGGCCACTCGCGAACTGGAAAGGCCGAGGAAGAATTCCCTCGGCCTTCTCGGATCGATCGCAAACTGCGGCTGCGAGCGCCACATCTTGACGTCTTAATTAGATTCGGTGAACTCGATATAGGGAGTGGCAGCGCCGGTGCCGGTGCAGCTGCCCAGATTCAAGTTATTGGTTTCCCCTGTAGTTCCAGCATCGGACGCGCAAGCCGGGGCATTTTTGGTCCCATTCGAGACGGCGACCTTCACGGTTACGGACGAGCCCGAGTTGAAAGTGGCCTCGGAACCGTCGCCGTCGCCGACGATATTGAACTCCGACTGCGTCCAGGCGGTGGCAAGATCGACGACGCTGTCTAATCCGGTGGTGCTGTAAGCTTCCTTTCCCGCAGTGAAGGTCAGGGTGTCGATGCCAGCCTTCTTCGCAGTGCCCTTCTTAGCGATGCCCGACAGTTTGAGTGTCTTGAGCTCGGTGATCACCGCCAGAGGCGCGCCCACGGCATTGCTGTTGGTGTAGCAATCGTTGCTGTAGTTGAACCACCCAGCGGGGCAGCGGTTGTTGTAATTGATCAGCCAATACTGCATGAATGCTTCCTCGTAGCCCGACGAATAGACGAATTGCTCCCAGTCCAGGCACTGTGACGGGTTCTTAGCGCCATCGCAGGCCGCGGTGTTCATGAAGTTCGAATTAAGTTGCAGAGAGTAATCATTCGGGCCAAGCAAGCCCGTTTCCGTCTCCACTCCCTTGACCTTGGGGAAGGACCCCATGGTCTTACTAATCAGTCCGGAGGTGACTGCGGCGGCGTAATCGTTGCCATCTCCCACGGTTTGACTGATTCGCCCGGTTCGCGGCCGGAACGGAACATTGGGCGCGACGGTACATTCGATCTTGTTCCACTCCAGGCTGGGATAAGAGGCATGAAAGCATCCCTCGGCAGGAACGGCGGTTTGCGCGATGGCTTCGCGCCAGATTTCCTGATTGCGGGCTTCGGCGTCATCGACCGCTTGGGCGAAGGCTGAGGAAAGTGAGATCGCGCTAAGGACAGCGACCGTGATGATCCTGGCAATTCGAGGCAAAAGAGTGATTTGTTTCATGGTTCTCTCCCTATTGAAGATTTATTACACGCGAGAACCCCGGCGTGGCCCGAGGCTTATCTGCGACCGTGGGCAGGGGACGCGAGCGATAAGATCTGAATTTTACTATGATGAGCGACCGAGCCCAAGTGAAAGATGCTCGTTTTGCTAGATTTGGCCGCACCTTAAGGATCCTCCAGTCGGAGCAGCGGTGCACGATTGCGTTGGGGCGCAGGTGTCTCAGAGGAAATTTATATAAGGAGAGATTTTGAAGTAAGTCCTACTGGCCAACGTCTACGGGGGTTCGCTGACGATGGAGTTCGTCGAGGAAGGCTTCTTCTTCGAGCAGGGTGCCAGTACGAAGTAACTCGAGGAGGGGATCTTCTGTTTCGGTTGCTTCTGAATCGTTGACGTTGGTTCCCAATGTGGCGGAGGCGAGGGAGCGAGGAGAAATTTCGAGTTGTGGCGCGGTGCCGGGCTGGCCGGTAAGGAACTCGATAAAATCGGCAACGCTTTTGCGCTGGTCTTCGGTGCTGGCAGGGAATTCGATTCCCATACCGTGTTCGGGATGCATGACGCGAACGATACCCTCGGTGTGGATCTCCAAGCCGGCGGCGCGCAGGCATAGATCGACGGACGAATTTTGCGGGAAGGGCGATACGGTCTGGACGTAGCAGCCGCCGAGACTGAGGTCGGTGAGCTTACATTGACTGACCGGGGCAGCCTCTTCGGGTAATGCGGTTTGCGAACGGGCGGTGAGCCAATCCTCCATGCAGGTGCGGGTGGAAGGATCCATGTCGAGGAAGCGAAGGCCGACTTGACCGTTGGCATTGCTCCAGGCAACCTCGGCCCTGGCTTCGAGGCCGGAGGCGCAATCGGGAAGTTCGAACGAGACCTGGACTTCGGTTGTAGAGGGGAGCGGTTTGGCGGCGAGCACATCCATGCCGCCAGAGCTTAGATCGAGCAAAATACCCTCGGTGGGAGTTTCATCGCCGGTACGCATTGACATGGCGGCCTGAACGGCGATGCGGGATGATTGCCGCCTTTCGCGCTTAAGCAGCGCGGTGGCCGCACGCAAGGTGTTTTGCGCCTGTTCACGAGTGACAGGCTTGGTCAGGATGAAATGGGCGCCTGCTCCTAGAATGGAGCGGACCTGGGAAGCATCGTGCAGCAAGGCGACGGTGACGGGCGGATGACGATCGCCGCTGGCAAGACGCCGGCACGCTTCGAGAACCAGAGACGCCGATTCGGGACCGTCGAAGTCGGTGTCGAAATCGACAATGACCTGATCGAAGTGCTCTTCAGACAGGCGGGTGACGGCAACATCGGCGGCGTTTGACCGGTCAACGGCCACGCCGGACTGCGCCAGGACCTGAATCAGCAATTCTGCCGTCAGGTCATCCTTAGACACCAGCAATGTCTGCAAAATCATCGAACCCACGTTTCCCTCCCGCCTCGACGCATATCTTCTGCGAGCCGGCGGCTACGGCCAGCGCGGAGTAGAGCTGCGTCCGGCTTTGGGTGCCGGGGAAGCTTGGGCGCTGGCTTTGGCAGCCATGGCATTGGAGTTTTCGTCGTCCACTTCCGCCAAGACCGCGCTATCGTCTTCAGTGTCGGTTTCGGCGAGTAAGGGCGCGACTTCGCGCAGTTTCTCAGCGGCTTGTTGTAGCAGTTCGATCTGCTTCCCGAGCTGCGTATACTGCGCCTGCTTGCGACGCAAAACTTCATGGATATCTTTCACGGATACCACCCCCTGTGGCTGACTTTAGGTTTGTGGAGTGGCGAAATCAACGCTAAAGGCACAAAGGACGATTACCGCAGTAACGCACGGAGGGCGCGGGAAAGGAAGTTTCGGGTGTTTGCCGAGCGGGGAGTCAGGAGGTGGGAAGGACGACGAATTCGATCAAGTATGTTGGATTGAAAATCAAAAGCCCCGCCTTGCGGCGGGGCCATGAGTAGAGGGTTCTGGGGCGACCAAACTTCTACAGCGATTATTTCTTGATCAGCTTGCGGCGGAACATACCTGCTACGCCGACCAGGCCGGTTCCCAGGAGACCCAAAGTTCCAGGCTCAGGAGTTGCAAGACCCGTCGTGCCCATCGTTACGTGGCCCACGCCCTGATTGAGCTGACCCTGGCTGAGGATTGAGATGTTCTGACTCGTCGTGCCGTTGACGAGGCGGCCGGTCCAAATCGTACCGGTTATGGCGCCGCTCAGGGTGTAAGTCGACTTCTGTTTGGACGAGCTGTCCAAGGTCCAAGTTACCGGACCATTGAAGCTGCCATCGAAGAGAGTAATCGGGTTCTTGGTCTCACCCGTAAGCTGCTTTGCCCAAGCGCCGACGCCAATCACGTCAAAGGTCCCGCCACCAGCGAAGACGCCGCCGCCGGAGATGGAGCCGCTCATGAGAGCGCCCGTCGAATAGTTAACGGAGCCGAGGTGACCGGTGGTGCTATTCCACTGAGTAAGTTGCGATCCATGTGAGGTGATCGTCGAAGAGCCGATGGTGCCCAATCCATTGGTTCCGGTCATATCCGAAATCGCGATCGTGCCACCGGTGTTGGTCATTGTGATGTTGTCAGCTACAGCCATAATCGGCAGAGCCAAAGCCAGAAGTGCCAGAACTACCACTCGCCTCATGTTATTTCCCTCCCAATTTTAATTCTTTATTGTTTCCATGTTCACTTTGGATATTGTCCAAAGTATAGGTCGCCTGCAATACTCAGTGCACTTGTGATACCAAAGCCAGCTGAACAATACAGCCATTAAAATCATCCACTTGCGCTTGTTTTTGGGCCCGTTGTATTTTTCCGAATGCAATCTGCTGCACACTAGCAACATTCGCCTTCGTTTCGTTCAAGAGCCCAAACTTGCAACCGGTGGGACTGGCCACAATCGAGGACTCTGGCAGGTTCGGAATCGATGGGGGGAATCCGCGATAAAGGATGATGCTTATCACGTAGAAGCCCGATCCCGGAACCTAGGCGCGACCGAAAGTAACCAGTCGCGAGGTGACCCATGCTATCACACCTCAAAAATTTGGCAAGTGGCTCTTTCGTGCCATTTTCGCGCAGAAAGGGCATAGCTAACCGGGTTCCGGGTTGAGCAAGGCTTCAGGAGCATGTTCAGCGTGTGTGTGGCGCGTTCTCAGGTATCTCGTACGCGTGGCGGAGCGATTGGAGCAGATCGGGATTGATGTTGCCTCCGCTGATGACAGCAACGTTGATTCTGGTGTCGGGCAGTTGATCGGCGTGGAACAAGAATGCTGCCGGAGCGACCGCACCACTTGGTTCGGCTATGGTTTGTTCTCGGGCGGCGAGCAGACGCGTGGCTTCGCGAATTTCTTGTTCGGTCACGGTGATGATGTCGTCGACGTAGGCCCGGATGTGTTCGAAATTGATAGCGCCGATGCTCTGAGTACGAAGGCCGTCGGCGAGCGTCTGTGAGACTTTTTCGGCGGGGAAGGAAACGACTCGGCCGGCGCGCAGACTGGATTGAGCGTCAGCTGCGAGTTCGGGTTCGACGCCGATCACCTTTATCTTCGGTAGGACGCGCGAGGGTTGGCCAGGCTTCTGTGGGTCAAGCGGAGGACGGCTGAGCTTGATAGCCGCTGAAACGCCGCTGATCAGTCCTCCTCCGCCGACCGGGACGAGTACGGTTTCGACCGTGGGCAGGTCTGCGAGGATTTCGAGGCCGACGGTACCCTGGCCGGCGATGATCTTTTGGTCATTGAAGGGAGGCACGATGACATATCCGTGCTCAGCGGCGAGTTGTTCAGCGCGGATGCGGCGCTCCTCGCTGCCTGGGCCGACGAGAACGATCTCGGCTCCGAGGGCGGCGGTGGCTTCGAGCTTGTTTTTCGGAGCATTGCCGGGCATGACGATAACGGCCTTCACGCCAAGCGCGCGTGCCGCATAGGCGACGCCTTGCGCATGATTGCCGCTGGAGTAGGAAATGACTCCGCGACGGCGTTCGTCGGCGGTGAGCGAGGCTACTTTGTTGTAAGCTCCGCGGAGTTTAAAGGCGCCGATGGGCTGCTGGTTTTCGAGTTTGAGGAAGAGTTTGCGCTGATCGGTGGCGCCTGTCCATTCGAACAGGGAGGTGCGCGCGGCGATGCCTCGGAGGAGAGTTTGAGCCTCTAGAATGTCGTTTAACGTGACCATTTGCGCTCGTGGCTGGCTCAAATCTCCAAGATCACCGGCATGATCAGCGGGCGGCGCTGGGTTTGGCGGGAGATGTAGCGCTTCAGGTCGGTCCGAATTTTTTCTTTGATCACGCCGTAATCGGCTTTTTCTTCGGCGCTGGAGGCATCGAGGGTTTCGGTGACTATTTCCTTGATGCGGCTGATCACGCCGTCTTCTCCGGGATTGAAGCCGCGGGTCACGATTTCGGGCGAGTTTTCGACGCGTCCGGTGAGCTTGTGGATGGCGATGATCGGCATGACGAAGCCATCCTCGCTCAAGTGGCGACGGTCTTTGATGACAAGATCTTCTACGACATCGGTGCGCGAACCGGAATCGATGCAGACGCGGCCGACGTTGACGCGTCCGGCTTTGCGCGCGCCTTGGGCATCGATTTCAAGGACGTCTCCGCTCTCGATCAGCATGACGTTGCCGACGGCTCCCTTCATGGAGGCGGCCAACTCGGCGTGGAGCTTTAGCTGCCGGTATTCTCCGTGGATGGGAACGAAATATTTGGGACGCACGAGGTTGATGATGAGCTTCAATTCTTCCTGGCTGGCATGTCCGCTGACGTGAATGGGTGGGTAGGAGCCGTCGTCATAAATGACGAATGCTTCACGGCGGAAGAGATGATCGACCACGCGGTAGATGGCCTTTTCGTTGCCGGGAATGATGCGTGACGACAGGACAACGGTGTCGCCTTTTTCGATCTTCGCGTGCTTGTGATTATCGACGGCAGCGCGCGACAGGGCCGACATGGGCTCGCCCTGGGTTCCGCTGATGAGCACGCAGACTTTTTCCGGAGGGAAGTTCTTCATCTCGCCGGGATGAATCAACATGCCCTCGGGAATCTGCAGGTAGCCAAGGTCTTCGGCGATCTCGGAAGAATTCTCCATGGATCGGCCGATGAAGCAGATTTTGCGGCCGTGCTCGCGGGCCATGTCAACGGTGAGCTTGATGCGGTGAATGGAAGATGAGAAACAGGAGATAAACAGGCGTCGTTTGGTGCGGACAAAGACTTCTTCGAACTTGCGGTGTACGGCACGCTCGCTCGGGGTGTAGCCTTTGCGCTCGACGTTGGTGGAATCCTGCAAGAGTGCGAGGACTCCTTCTTTGCCGTATTCGGCGAAACCATGCAGGTCGAAGAGGCGATTATCGGTAGGCGTGGGATCGACTTTGAAGTCGCCGGTGTGAAGGACGACTCCGAGGGGGGTCTGGATGGCGAGGGCCACGCAATCGACCAGGCTGTGCGTGACCTGGAGAGGATGAATGGTGAAGGGGCCTACTTTGAAGCGTTCTCCGGGACGAATTTCGCGCAGGTCGGCGTCATCGAGGAGCTGGTGTTCGTCGAGTTTATCTTCGACGTAGGCGAGCGTAAACTCGGTTGCCCAGACGGGAACGTTGAGTTCACCGAGAATCCAGGGAAGGGCACCGATGTGGTCTTCGTGGCCGTGAGTGAGGATGATGCCGCGAACGTACTTGCGATTTTCGAGCAGGTAAGAAATGTCGGGGACGACGATATCGACGCCCAATAATTCGGCTTCGGGGAACATGAGGCCAGCGTCGACAACAATGATGTCATCGCCATAGCGGATGGCCATGCAGTTCATACCGAACTCGCCCATCCCGCCAAGCGGAACGATGTGCAGTTTTCCTGTTGGCATTCTTAGAATTGATGCTAGCACAGGGGCGGAGTTGGATTTTGAGAGCGGTGGGAGACGCGGCAAACCTCGTCTCGGCGGGAACTCGGAAGCGGCTGATAAACTTGGGAAGGATGGCGGAAGACGAAAAACAATCGTGGATGCGGCGGCGGGTTGAAGGCGCGATTCGCGGAGGACTGACGCGCACTTACGACACGATTAAGGTTGATCCGGCACGCTTCCTGATGCAGTTGCGGGTGGCGCATGGGTTGCCGCTGGCAACATTTCACGGCGTGTACAGCTTGCCGGTCGAGCGTCTGGACGATGCGGCGGAGGCGGTGATCCGCGGCGGCATGAAGATGGCGGCAGTGGAGGGAGCGGGGCTCGGCCTGGGCGGATTTCTCACCATTGTTCCCGACCTTGGCATTCTTTCAGCCATAACGATGCGCACGATCCAGAAACTCAGCCTGATTTACGGCTTCGAGTTAAACACCGACGACGAGATTGCCGAGCTTTGGATTGCAGCGGCCACGGCTGCAGGAGTTGACATCAGCCGCGACCTGCTGGAAAAGGAAGTGGTCAATCGCTTTGTTCCACGGGTGATTCGGCAGATCGCAGCCAGAGCGGGCGCTGAAGTGGTGGAGAAATGGGCGGGACGCCTGATTCCGTTGACGAGTTCGGCCATCGGATGCGCGCTGAACTATTATTTTGTGCGGGCGTGGGGCCAGCGGGCGCGGGCGCATTTCCGGGAGAAGCATCTGGAGGCGCGGCGACGGTTGGCGGAGGGGAAGGCGCAACTGCCCAGCGCGACTTCGGGGATCTTGCCGTCGTGAGACACGAGGACGAAGAGCGACTCCCTATAGAAGTCCTTCACAGGCTGTCAAGAACGAGCGTCTGAAACCCTTCCACGCGTTCAAAGATGGCATCGTTGGTAATCAACGCAGTGGCCTGCGAGTATGCAGCGGTCGCGGCTTGCAGAGCGTCAGGAGTTCGAAGACGATAGAGCGCTCGAATCCGGGCCGCCAGTTCCGCGACCTCCAGGTTCGGTGCAATCCAGTCCAAGTTGGGATAGGTGGAGAGCAAGGCATAGAAATCATTAGCCAGCTGTTCGTCGCCCTTCCGATACGGCAATACCAATAGTTCCGTCATCGTAATTGTGGAGGTGATCGCCCGAGATACCGGCGCCTCCAGCCAGGAAAAAATGATGTCGGTGTATGCGAGATACTTGGGATTAGATTCGAGGTGATAAATGAAGATACTCGTGTCGAGAGCGACTCGGCGGTGATGCTGGAGAAACGAGCGAAGGCGCTCTACTCCCAACTCTGACGTTCCTTTTGCAGATAATTCTTTGGATACTTGCCGCGAGCCAAGCCACGAATAGAGACATGATAAGACTTTGGTTTTTGCAGAACCAAGACATTTCCGCCACGAACAACTACCAGAATCTTGTCACCTGGTTTCAGGCCCAGTGCTTCGCGAGCCTCCCGCGGGATCACGATCTGATTCTTGGCCGAAAGAGTTGCTTCCGTCATCGCTTTACATTGTAGCATAAAGTAAAGCGCCGGACAAAAAGACAAAAAGCCAGCTTTTCTACCGTAGCCAGTCTTCCAGTTCGATTCCGCGATCGGTTTTTTTGTCGCGATATTTCACAATCACCGGGGTGTAGAGCGAGAGGTTCCAGTCGTCAGAAATGGCGGATTTTCCTTTGCCTTTTTTCACGGCACGCGAACCGGGGACGACTACGGCATTTTCTGGGACTTCGAGCGGGTGATCCGTGGTGGCGCGGTAGATTTCTCCGCGGACGAGATCGTAGAGCGGCGTGGAGCGGGTGAGGATGGTGCCTGCTCCTAAGACGGCGCGGGCGCGAACGAGCGTGCCTTCGTAGACTCCGCAATTGCCGCCGACGAGGACGTCGTCTTCGATGATTACGGGAGCGGCGTTGATGGGTTCGAGGACGCCTCCGATTTGTGCGGCGGCGCTGAGGTGGACGCGTTTGCCGATCTGCGCGCAAGAGCCGACGAGGGCGTGAGAGTCAATCATGGAGCCTTCATCGACGTAGGCCCCGACGTTGATGAACATGGGTGGCATGCAGATGACCGAAGGGGCGACGTAAGCACCTTCACGGATGGAGGAGCCTCCGGGAACGAGGCGCACGCGATCAGCGAGCGTGAGGCGGCGAGCGGGAAAAGTGTCTTTGTCTACGAAGGTGAGGATGTCGCCGTCCGGCATTTCCTGCATTTCGCCGAGACGGAAACCGAGCAGAATACCTTGCTTGACCCAGGAATTGACGGTCCAGCGCGATTGGCCTTGCGGGCTGGCGACTTTTTCTGCGGCGCGGATTTCTCCGCGGGTGAGGCGGGCGCGGAAGTCGAGAAAGATGCGGCGAGCTTCGGCGTTCGAGATTGTTTCGGCTGCGACGAGAGATTCAATCGCAGATTGGAGGTCGGAGGGTTGCAGCATCGGCTAGTTCTGACCGCCTGACGGGTTGAGCCGCACCACCTTGCCGCTTTCGAGTTCGTATTCGGCTTCGATCACTTTGAGTTTGCCCGCGGTCACGGCGGCGCGGATGATTTCGCTATTGGCGAGTAAATCTTTTGCGCTCTGGTGGACATTCTCCTTGATCGCGGATGCGATCAGGTCGTCGGACTTGGCATAGGTCTTGGCCTGGGTGACGGCAGGATCAATCTTGTCGACGATGGCTTCGAGATTGCGGCTCGGCATTTTGTCGCCGGAACAGGCGGCGGTCACCGCGCCGCACTTCTGATGTCCAAGGACGACGAGCAAGGGAGGGTGCATATGGTCGACGGCATACTCGATGCTGCCGAGACCGACGGGATCGGCAACATTGCCGGCAGTCCGGACGACGAAGAGATCTCCGAGGCTATGATCGAAAACGAGTTCGGGAGCGACGCGGCTGTCAGAGCAAGAGAGCACGATGACGTTTGGTTGCTGTCCCGTGGCGAGTTCGCGGCGAAGCGCAACCACATTGTAGATGTGCGTTTTTCCGGAGATGAAGCGCTCATTGCCGGCGAGAAGATCGGCCCAGAGTTTGTCAGCGGAGGGCTTGTCGGAGGCGGGTGCGTGATGATGCGCGGGTGCCGCGACCGGCTGCTGTGCGAGGCTCAGGTTGGTTAGCGATAACAGGGTCGCCAGGAAAAAGAGGGAGCGGTTCATGACGAGTTCCTCGAGGCAGAGATTTTACAGATATGGAGAATATGCCGACCATCTTACGCCTGAATGTCTTGCGCCGGGTGTGTTACCCCGACCCGTTTTGTGATGAAGAGCAGTTCGCGGCGAACAGGTTACGTGACGCATTTGCATTCGCTGCGGATCAGTACTCCGGGCATCTGATGCGATGCATCGCGGGCTTCGGCGAGATTGCCGTAGGGGCCGTGCCAGCGCGAATGAGCGGGATCGTGGCCGGAGGGGCGTCCTTTGCCGGAAGCGCACTGTCCGCAGGATGAGCGGTGCAGCATGGCTTTGTGCGGACCGGCAGCCCAATTTTCGTAGACATAAAATTCGAGGGCGGCGGGGGGCGGCGCGGCGGGACGGGAAATCACTCCGGCATCGGTCGCGATCTTCTGGAGCTTGGAGCGGGTGTCGCGGCGCATGGGCAGCAGAGGAAGACGGTAGACCTCTTCGATCTTGCCCATCATTGCGAGTACAGCTTTTACCGGCAGTGGACTTGACTCGATAAAGTTGGCCTGCATGAGCGGAAGATATTTTCGATGCAGGGTACGTGCGGCTGTCCAGTCATTGCTGAGAGCGGCGCGCGTCATCTCCGACATTTCGCGGGGAATTTCGTTCGACGCCACGGAGATCACGCCGACGCCACCGAGTGCGATTACGGGCAGAGTCACGGCGTCATCGCCGGAGAGCACGACGAAGTGCTCTGGCACGAGGTTGAGCACCTCGGCGATTTGCGTCATGTTGCCGCTGGCTTCTTTGATGCCGGCGATATTCGCGACCTCGCTCAAGCGTGCTGCGGTTGCGGGTTCAAGATTCGCGCTGGTACGGCCAGGGACGTTGTAGAGAATGATCGGCTTATCAACGGCTTCGGCAATCGCGCGGAAGTGACGGTATTGGCCTTCCTGCGTCGGTTTGTTGTAGTACGGAGACGCGGTGAGGATGGCATTGACGCCGGGACGCGCCGCGACTTCTTTCGCTTTGGCGACGGCATCGTTCGTAGAGTTGGACGTTGCGCCGGCGACGATGGGGACGCGTCCGGCAGCGACTTCGATGGTGATGTCGATGACGCGCAGCCACTCATCGTGGGTGAGCGTGGGAGTTTCTCCGGTGGTGCCGCAGGGAACCAGAAAATCGATGCCCGACTCGACCTGCCATGCGACCAGATTGCGTAGCGCGTTTTCGTCGACAGCGCCGTCCTGAGAGAACGGTGTGACCAGAGCAGTACCACAGCCTTT
>Ga0210385_10000456_pt1 | contig 29845 bp, 32 predicted proteins | sample IncBWH26OmetaG_FD_160107 | JGI IMG/M metagenome (GOLD analysis project Ga0210385, IMG submission 160107) | Forest soil microbial communities from Barre Woods Harvard Forest LTER site, Petersham, Massachusetts, United States - Inc-BW-H-26-O ...
CGTACAACTTCGCCCTAGTGTAACCGCTTCGTGCCACTCACGGAGCCACGAGCGCGGCGACCCGTTCGAGATCTGCGAGCGTGTTCACGTCCGGCCCCGGCTGTTCGCATGCCACGCCGACGTGGACGCGCAGCCCGTGCTCAAGCGCGCGCAACTGCTCGAGCTTCTCGCATTGCTCGAGCACGGTCGGCGCCAGCCGTGCCAGCCGCTCCAGCGCTGCCACACGATAGGCATAGATGCCGCGGTGCCGCCGGGCGGCGTGAAAATGCCGCGGCGTGATCCCGGCGGCGCCGTCACGGTCCCAGGGAATCGGCGCGCGACTGAAATACAGCGCTGCCCCCTGTGCGTCGCAGACCACTTTCACGACATTCGGATCGAGCAGCTCATCGAGCGAGCCGATCGGGGTGGCGAGCGTGGCGATGTCGGCGCGCTGGGCGCTGAGTTCAGCGGCGACCTGATCAATCAGCAGCGGCGGCAACAGCGGCTCATCGCCCTGCACGTTGACCACGATGTGCGTCTGCGGCCAGGCACGCGCGCGGGCCAGCTCGGCGATGCGGTCGGTGCCGGTCGCATGCGTCGCTTGCGTCATGAGCGCTGCGGCGCCGAACGCCTGCGCTGCGCGCACCACGCGCTCATCGTCGGTGGCGATCAGCACTTCCTCGGCCCGCGAAGCGCAGGCCCGTTCATATACCCATTGCAGCATCGGCTTGCCGGCGAGCGGCAACAGCACCTTGCCCGGCAGGCGCGTCGAGGCGTAGCGCGCCGGAATCACCACCCGAAATAGGTCTGGCGCCGCCACGACTGCCCTTTCAGCGATCGAGCAGCGGGTCGTCTGCGGCGAGCTGCCGCGCCTCCTCTTCCAGCATCACCGGGACCGCGTCGCGGATCGGGTAGGCGAGCCGGTCCATGCGGCACACCAGCACCTGCGCGTCGCGCTTGAATTGCAGCGTGCCCTTGCACACCGGACAGACCAGTATTTCCAGCAGTCGCGCATCCATCAGGGTCAACCTCCGGTGGTCGGGGCACGCACTTTCGCCAGCACCCGACCGAGTAGCGCAGCAGCCGCAGCCGGCTCGAAATACGCGCTCACCGGCACGTACCACAGCCGTGCGTTCGCAAACGAGGTGCATTTTACGGCATCTTTCTCCGTCATCAGCACCGGCAGCGGATCAGCGAAAGCCAGCTCCGCGGGACTGAACGGGTGATGGTCGGGAAAAGCGTGCTCGATCAGCTCGAGCCCGTGCGCGCGCAGCGCGGCGAAGAAGCGCGCCGGATTGCCGATGCCGGCGACCGCATGCACGCGCTGGCCGCGCCAGGCGGCGAGCGGCGTGTGCGCGGCCGGGGCTGCCAGCTGCCGCGCCTCGCTCATCTGAAGTTCCAGCGTGAACACCGCGGCGGCCGGCAGCTGCGCCAGCGAGGCGTGCCGCGCCGCGCCGTTCACCACCACTGCATCGGCGCTCGCGAGGCGTGCCAGCCCCTCGCGCAGCGGGCCCGCCGGCAGCAGGCGCTGGTTGCCGAAACCGCGTGCGCCGTCAACGACGACGATCTCGCAGTCGCGAGCCAGCTGCAGGTGCTGCAGGCCATCATCGGCGAGCACCACGTCGACTTCGGCGGCGAGCGCGCGCGCCGCCGCCAGACGGTCGCGGCTGACCACGGTCGGGCAGCCGCTGCGCCGCGCGAGCAGCAGGGGCTCATCCCCGACTTCGCGCCAGTCTGACTGCGCCTGCACGCGGCGCACTCCGCGGCCGCGGCTGCCGTAGCCCCGCGCGACGATCCCGACGCGCAGTCCGTGCGCACCGAGTGCCTGTGCCAGCCAGAGCGTGAGCGGTGTCTTGCCGGTGCCGCCGACGGTGAGATTGCCGACCACCACGACCGGCCTGCCGGCGCGGCCCGTGCGCCGCCAGCCGCCGCTGTAGAGGCGGCGACGCACGCTCACCACGGCACCGTAAAGCGCGGCCAGCGGCTGCAGCAGCGCGGGCGCGTCGCGCTCGCGGTACCACAGCTGCGTCAGGCGCTGTTGCACGCGCGCCGCGCTCAGTCGGAAAACTGCAGCCGGTGCAACTGTGCGTACAGGCCCCCGTGCGCGAGCAGCTGCGTGTGCGTGCCGCTCTCGGCGATCTGACCGGCATCGAGCACGATGATGCGGTCGGCCTGCTCCACCGTGGACAGACGGTGCGCGATGATGAAGGTGGTGCGGTTGCGCACCAGCTGGGCGAGCGCGGCCTGAATGTAGCGCTCGGCCTCGGTGTCGAGCGCCGAGGTCGCCTCATCGAGGATCAGGATCGGCGCATTTTTGAGCAGCGCGCGCGCGATCGCGATGCGCTGGCGCTGGCCGCCGGAGAGCAGCATGCCGCGGTCACCGACCAGGGCATCAAGCCCGCCAGGCTGGCCGCGCACGAAATCGAGAATGTGCGCCGCCTCGGCGGCACGCTCGATGGCATCGTCGGACACCTGGCGACCAAAGGCGATGTTGTTGCGGATGGTGTCATCGAACAGCACCACGTCCTGGCTGACGACCGCAATCTGCTCGCGCAGGTTGGCGAGCTGGTAGTCGCGCACGTCATGGCCGTCGAGCGCCACGCTGCCCGCCAGCACGTCGTAGAAGCGCGGCAAGAGATTCACCAGCGTCGACTTGCCGCTGCCCGAGCGTCCCACAATCGCCAGGCTCTCGCCGGCTGCCACCTCGAGCGACACGTCGGACAGCGCCGCCGGGCGCTGCGCCGGCCGCTCGGCCGGGGTGCTGCTGGTGACCGGATAGGCGAACGAGACGTGCTCGAAGCGCACCGCGCCGCGCACCCGCGCCACCTGATAGCTGCCCCCCTGCGGCTCGACCGGCTCATCCAGCAGCTCGAACAGACTCTGACCGGCAGCGATTCCCTGCTGCAGCGGCCCGGCCACGCCCACCAGGTCGCGCAGCGGCTGGGCGATCCCGACCAGCGCGGCGATGAAGGCCATGAAATCGCCCGTGCTCATGCGCTGGTGGATGAGGTCGGCGATGGCAATCGACAGCACGCAGGCCGCGCCGGTCGCGGTCACCAGCTGCACGATCGGATTGGACAGCCCCTTGGTCAGCACCAGGCGCATGTTGGAGTGCAGGTTGTGCGCGTTCACCTTGCCGAAGCGGCGATCAAGGTGCGCTTCGGCGTTATAGACCTTGATGAGACGCGGCGCCTCGAAGCTCTCCTTGGCGACCCGCGTGACATCGCCCATCGAGTCCTGAATGCGGCGGCTGTAGCGGCGGAACTTGTAATTGATGATCGAGACCAGCCAGGCGAGCAACGGCCCCATGGTGAGCGCGATCAGCGCCAGGCGCACATTCACCCACAGCAGAATGCCGATCGAGCCGATAATCGTGAGCGTGGTGCTGATGGCGACGGTTACTGAATCGGTGGTGGCCTGACCGATCTGTTCGCTGTTGAATGTCAGGCGTGACAGCAGCATGCCGGAGGAGCTGCGGTCGAAGAATCCGAGCGGCAGCTGCTGGATGTGGCGGAACATCTCGCCGCGCAGCTGCGCGACGATGCGCCGGCCGACGTAACCCATGAAATAGGTCTGGGTGAAGTCGCCCAGGCCGCGCAGGAAGAACAGCACCACCAGTCCCACCGGAATCCACAGGATGGTGCGCGGATCCTGATGCTGCAGCGTGCCGTCGCCCAACTTCTTGGCGAATAGCGCGAAGCTGGTGTTGCAGGCGGCGAACAGCACCCCGCCGAGGATCCCGAGCGCAAAGTGGCCGCGGTAGGGGGCCAGGTAGCCGAGCAGCCGGCGGTAGGCGCGCAACGGGCTGTCGCGCTGCACCCGCGTGCCGCTGGTGCTGGTCAGCGCTCGCTGACTGTCGTTCAAGGCTTGCCCGCCGCCGCTTCCTTTACGGTGGCGATGTTGACCTCGGCAAAGCCGAGTCGTCCCAGCACATCCATGGCGGTGATGACGGACTGATGGGTCGCGCGCGCATCGGCGCGCAGCGTAACCCGCATCGAGCGGTTGCTGCCGGCCTCCTTCAGTATCGCGGCGCGCAATGTCTCGGGGCTGGAGTTGATGAGCTCGTGCTGATTCACCAGGTAGCCGCCCTGCTGCGTGACGCTCAGCACCAGCGGTTCCTCGCTCGCCTTCTGCAGCGGCACGGCGCTCGCCTGCGGCAGGTGCACCCGCAGGCGCCCCTCGTCGGTGAACTTGCTGGAGAGGATGAAGAACACCACCAGCAGCAGCACCACGTCGATCAGTGAAACGACATTGATCTCCGGTTCCTCATGGCGACGCGGCTTGAGGTTCATGAGCTGCTCAGGAATGCCGCCTCAGGCGGCTGCCGCGGGCGCGCTGCGCTCGCGTCCGCGCGCCGCCTCGAGCGCATCGGCCATGCGGATCGCGTGCTTCTCCATCTCCACCACGATGCCATCGACCCGCCCGCGCAGGTAGCGATAGGCGATGAGCGCGGGAATGGCGACGCACAGACCCGCGGCGGTGGCGATCAGCGCCTCCGCGATGCCACCGGAGAGCGCCCGCGGATCGCCCATGCCGCCGGCCTCGATGGCGTTGAACGCGCGGATGATGCCGGTCACGGTACCCAGCAGGCCGAGCAGCGGCGAGACGCCGGCGATGGTGCCCAGGGTGTTCAGAAAACGCTCGAGCTCGTGCACCACGTGCCGCCCGGTGTCCTCCAGGCGCTCCATGAGGATCTCGCGTGGCCGGTGCCGATTGGCGAGCCCGGTCGCGAGCAGCCGCCCGAGCGGCGAATTCTGCTCAAGCGCTGCGATCACTTTGTCGTTGATCTGGTTGCTCTCAATCAGCTGCCATACCTTCTTCGGCAGCTCCTGCGGCAGCACCCGCTTGTCCTGCAGCGTCCACAAGCGCTCCAGAATGATGGCCACTGCAGTGATCGAGCACAGAATGATCGGCCACATCAGCGGGCCGCCCGCCCGCACTATTTCCCACATCCTACGCGACCTTAGCAACCGCAAAGCGGGCATCATACCTAAGGGCCGCGCACGCTCAAGGAACTGCCGCACGGCGGTGGTGGCCGCGCGCACCCGGGGCACGGGCTTCTGGTAGAGTCCTCCGCCCCATGCCGCGCAGGCTGCTGCAAAAGATCCTGCCCGCTCAACAGACCCTGCGCGACCGCTGGTTCGTGCGGCTGTTCGGCGAGCGCCTCGCTGACCGCAAGCTATGGACGCTGCAGCGGCGTGGCGTCACCTATGCGTTTGGCGCGGGCCTTGCCATCTGCTTCGTGCCGCTGCCGGTGCACCTGCTGCTGGCGTGCACCATAGCGGTGATCTGGCGGCTGAACCTGCCGGTGATCTGCGGCACCACCTTCCTGGTCAACCCGTTCACGGCGGTGCCGGTGTATTACCTGGCTTACCGGGTGGGCGCGGCGCTGCTGCACCTGCCACGCCAGCACTTCAAATTCCACCCCACGCTCGAGTGGTTCCGGCACGGCCTGGTGCCGGTGTGGCGGCCGTTCGTCACCGGTTGCCTGGCGTGCGCGGTGGTGTTCGGCCTGCTCGGCTGGCTGGTGCTGGAAATCATCTGGCGCTGGCAGGTCACCAGCCGCTACCGCGCGCGTCACGCCACCCAGTCGCTCTAGCCGCCTCTCAGGAGCGCTCGCTCAGCACGCCGCGCTCGAGCTCATAGACGCGCTCCATGCGGCCGGCGAGCCGCAGATCGTGGGTCACGATCACAAGACTCGTGCGCCGCTCGCGATTGAGCTCGAGCATGAGCTCGAACACGCTGGCCGCGTTGCCGCCATCGAGATTGCCGGTGGGTTCGTCCGCCAGCACCAGCTGGGGCTCGGTCACGAGCGCACGCGCCACCGCCGCACGCTGACGCTCGCCGCCGGAGAGCTGGTGCGGCCGATGGCTGAGACGTGCCCCCAGGCCCACCCGCTCGAGCAGCTGCTGCGCGGCGCTGCGCGCAGTGTCGATGCGCACGCGCCGTACCAACAGCGGCATGGCGACGTTCTCGAGCGCACTGAACTCGGGCAGCAGGTGATGAAACTGATAGACGAAGCCGAGCGCGCGGTTGCGCAGCTCGCCGCGCTCGCTCTCGCTGAGCGCGTGAATGTCGCGTCCGGCGACCCGCACTTCCCCGGAACTGGGTCGGTCGAGGCCGCCCAGAATCTGCAGCAGCGTGGTCTTGCCGGAACCTGAGGCCCCGACGATCGCGACGCGCTCGCCCGGCGCGACCGTCAGCTGCACGCCGGTGAGCACTTGCAACAGCTCCGGCCCCTGGCGGAAGCTCTTGTGTACCGCGCGCGCCTCCAGCACGGGTTCATTCATGCCGCAGCGCCTCCGCCGGCGCGGTGCGCGCCGCGCGCCAGGCCGGATAAATGGTCGCCAGCACGCACAGGAGCAGCGCGACCGCGCAGACCTTGAGCACGTCTGCGCCCTCGACGTAGGCGGGCAAATCACTCATGTAATAGACGCGTGCATCGAGGAACTGCGTGCCGACCAGGCGCTCGAGTCCGCGCACCAGCGACTCCAGGTGATCGGCGAGCAACTTGCCGAGCAGCGCACCTGCGAGCGTGCCGGCAAGTCCGATCAGCGCCCCCTGCAGCGCGAACGTCAGCAGCACGTTGCGCGGGGCGGCGCCGAGCGTGCGCAGGATGGCGATGTCGGTCTGTTTCTCCTTCACGATCATGACCAGCGTGGCGACGATGTTGAAGGCCGCCACCGCGACCAGCATCAGCAGAATCATGAACAGCATTGACTTGGTGATCTCGATGGAGCGGAAGAAGTTGGCGTGATCCTGGGTCCAGTCGGTGACGTAGAAGCCCGGGCCGCCGAGCGCCCGCGCCACGCGCTGCACCAGCGCCGGCGCGCGCAGCGGATCGGCGAACGCCAGCCGCAGACCGGTGATCCCCTCGCCGGTGCGGAACAGCCGCGCCCCGTCCGCCAGGTTGATGAGGGCAAGACCGCGGTCAAATTCGTACATGCCGGACTCGAAGATGCCGACGACGTTGAAGCGGCGCATCCGCGGCACCACTCCGGTCGGGGTCGCCGTGCCCTGCGGGGCGATCACCACGACCGTGCCGCCGACCGTCACATCGAGCTCGCGCGCGAGCGCGCTGCCCAGAATGATGCCGAAGCTTCCGGGCGTGAGCGCCGCGAGGCTTCCCTGCGTCACGCGCTGGGCGAGCCCGGTGGCGCGCGCCTCTTCCTGCGGCAGCACCCCGCGCACGCTGGCGCCGGCCAGCTGCTGGCCGTGGGCGAGCATCGCCTGGCTCTCGATGTACGGTACCGCGGCCTGCACGCCCGGCTGCTTTTGCACCTGCTGCTGCAGAGCGCGCCAGTCCTCGAGCGGCCCCGCCATGCCCATGAGCGTGGCGTGCGAGGTGACCGCGAGAATGCGCGTGCGCAGCTCGCGCTCGAAGCCGTTCATCACCGACAGCACCACGACCAGGGTCGCCACGCCGAGCATCAGCCCGCATACCGACATGAGCGCGACAAAGGACACGAAGCCACGGCGGTGAGCCGAGCGCAGGTAGCGGGTGCCGATCAGCCACTCGTAGGCACTCATGCGGCTATTCGTAGCGCAGCGCTTCGGCCGGCGCGGTACGCGCGGCGCGGATGGCCGGGTACACCGTGGCGAGCGCGGTGAGGATCAGCGCCGCCGCACCAATGATGAGAATCTGCGCCCACTGCACCTCGGAGGGAATCGTGGTGATGTAGTACACATCCGAGTCCATGACATGGAAGCCGAAGGTGCGCTCAAGGAACGGCACGATCACATCGACGTTGAGCGCGAGCAGCAGTCCCAACACGACTCCAAGGGCTACGCCCAGCCAGCCGATCACCAGGCCCTGGGTGATGAAGATGCCCATCACGCGGCGTGGGGCGGCGCCCAGCGTGCGCACGATGGCGATGTCGGTGCGCTTGTCAGTCACCACCATCACCAGCATGGCGACGATGTTGAAGGCGGCCACCGCCACGATCAGCAGCAGGATCAGCGACATCATGGTCTTCTCGATGCGGATGGCACGGAAGTAGTTGGCGTTGTCCTGCGTCCAGTCGCGCACCTCGAGGCTGCGCGGCAGGCGGGCGCGCAGCGCCTGCGCCACGGCCGGCGCGGCAAACACGTCCGCGAGCTGCAGCCTCAGGCCCTCGCTGCGGCTGCCGGCGGCGAGGGCACGCACATCGGCTAGATCGGAGAACACCAGCGTCGCATCGTGGTCCTGAATGCCGACTTCGAAGACCCCGGCGACCTGGAACTCGCGCAGCTTCGGCACCGGCGTGCCATCGGCAGAGATCGTGGGCACGAGCAGCGTCAGTGCGCCGCCCTGCGCAAGCCCGAGACGCTCGGCGATCACCGCGCCGATGATCACTTTCTCCGCCCCACTGCCGAGATCTGCGAGATGTCCCTGGGCGAGTGCGTGGCCGAGCTCGCGCACGTTTTCCGTGGCCGCCGGGTCGATACCGCGCAGCAGCACCGGCAGCATCTCCGGCGCATGCACCGCGAGCGCCTGCAGCTCCACGTAGCGCGTGACACTCGCAACGCCGGCCACGGCGCGTGCCGCCTGCTCCGCCTGCTGCCAGTCGGCGCTGGCGGGCACGGCTCCGGCGGCGGCGTTGACGCGCACCTGTGCACTCAGCGACAACAGCCGGTCACGCAGCTCCGATTCCAGACCGTTCATCACCGACAGAATGACGATCAGCGCCGCCACGCCCACGCACACCCCGACCAGTGAGGCCCAGGTGATGAAGGACACGAAGAATTTCGTGGAGCGGGCGCGCACGTAGCGCAGCCCCACGTAGATGGGCAGCGGATAGAACATCGTCGCGATTTAACCACAGTTACGGTGTTTTAAGACCTGCGTCACAAATCAGCGCGCCGCCCGGGCGGCAGCGGCTTTGACAGATTACCCGCGGTGTTATAGTCGGCTGCAGTTTGAGGGAGAGTCGCATGAATATCCGACTTTTGGCCGCATTCCTCTGCGGCTGCGCACTCACCGGTGTCGCCATTGGCGAGACCATCCTGGTGAACGATCAGGTGCAGGTGCGCGATTCATCGATCGACCGGCCCAAGCGCGGCACGACGATGGACGATGTCGAGAAGCACTTCGGCGCGCCCGTCACGCGCCATCCCACCGTCGGCGCACCGCCGATCACGCGCTGGGACTACAACGGCTTCGCCGTCTTCTTCGAGAAAGACCGCGTCATCGACGCGGTCGTCACCAGCGGCTGACACATCCTTGCACCTGCCCGGGTGCGCCAACGGCGCACCCGGCGTGCCGGTCTCACCTGTCGTGCCGAGCGCCGCGCGAGCCGCAGCGGCCTGGCACCCGTCGGGGCCTCGAAGACATTTAATGCAGATATGGTACTCTCGGCGCTAAGAGAATAATTTCATTGGGGATAAAGTGGCCGAAGACGAGCCTCTGAGGGCACAGATCGAGGCCCTCGTGCGTGCTGGGAGCGTGCGCCGGCGGACGGCCGCGACGCAGCTCGAGGCGGAGATCCGCCGCCGTGAGGAAGTGCTGCGGCAGACCTTCCGCCGCTACGTGTCACCGAAGGTCGCCGACAAGATCCTGGCCGACTCGCAGCTGCGCGATGCGCTGCTCGCCACCGCCGATGCACGCGCGCACGCGGTGGTGCTGTTCGCGGACCTGCGCGGCTTCACCAGCCTCGCCGAGCAGCTCGAGCCGCACCACGTCGTGCCGCTCCTCAACGAGTATTTCTCGCTGCTCACCGAGATCACCTTTCGCCACGACGGCACCGTGTTTCACATGGCCGGCGACTGTCTGATGCTGGGCTTCGGCGTGCCGCTCGAGCAGGCCGACAGTCCGCTGCGTGCGGTACAGGCCGCGCGCGAGATGCTCACCGGCTTCGGCGAGCTCGCGCGTTCCTGGAAACAGCGCTACCAGATCGAGGCCGGACTTGGCATCGGCATCAACGAGGGTGACGTCGTCGCCGGCAACGTCGGCTCCTCCTCCTACATGAGCTACACGCTGATCGGCGATACCGTCAACATCGCCGCGCGCCTGTGCCAGCGGGCGCGCGCCGGCGAGATGCTGTTCTCGCGCACCCTCAAGCAGTCGCTCGATGCGCAGGGCGTCGACATCGGCGCCACCGCGTTACCGCCGCTGCAGCTGCGCGGCCGCTCGCATCCCATCGACATCTACTGCGTGCCGCTCGCCCAGCGCGTCCACCTGCCCGCGGAGCCGGTCGCCGCCTGAGCCCGGCGGCCCGCCGCGCGCGGCACTGCGGACAGTGGCGCGCGGCTTCGGTAAGCTGCCGGCCTTTTCGCTAGCCGCTGCGATGCCCTCACTGCTCCATCCCCTGACGCCGCGCGAGCCCGGCGCACGCGTGCGCTGGCACCAGCTCTATGGCAGCGCTGCGGCGCTGGCACTCGCCGAGGCGGCCGAGGCCGACCGCAGGCTCTACGTCATCATCGCCGATGGCGCACGCGAGCTCGAACGGCTGAGCGCGGAGCTGCGCTTCTTTGCCGGCGAGTCGCTGCCGCTGCTGCGGCTGCCGGACTGGGAGGTGCTGCCCTACGACCTGTTCTCGCCGCACCCGGACATCATCTCCGAGCGGCTGAAAACCCTGTTCGAGCTGCCGCATACCCGCCACGGCTGCCTGATCGTCGCCGCCGACACGCTCATGCAGCGCCTGCCGCCGCGCAATTACGTGCAGGGACGGGCCTTCGAACTGCGCAAGGGCCAGGCGCTGCAGCTCGAGCCCTTCCGCGAGCGCCTGGTCGAGGCAGGCTACGCCAGCGTCAGCCAGGTGGTGAGCCCGGGCGAGTTCGCGGTGCGCGGCTCGCTCCTCGATGTATTCCCGATGGGTGCCGGCGAACCGCTGCGCATCGACCTGTTCGACGATGAGATCGAGGCCATCCGCCGCTTCGACCCGGAGACGCAGCGCTCGCTCGATGCGCTCGAGCAGGTGCGCCTGCTGCCGGCGCGCGAGGTGCCGCTCGATCCGCAGGCAGTCAAGGATTTCCGCCGCCGCTTCCGCGCCCGCTTCGAGGGCGACCCGACGCGCACCATCATCTATCGCGGCGTGAGCGAGGGGCTCGCCCCGGCCGGCATCGAGTTCTATCAGCCGTTGTTCTTCGAAGCGAGCGCATCGCTGTTCGACTACCTGCCCTCCGATGCGGTGATCGTCTACGACGCCGCACTTCCGGGCACGCTGCTCAAGGACTGGCAGGACATCGAGACGCGCTACGAGGAGCGGCGCCACGACATCGAGCGGCCGGTACTGCGCCCCGACGAGCTGTTCCTCGCGCCCGCCCAACTGGCCCAGGCGTTCGAGCGCTTCGCCACGATCACGCTCGATGCCTTCAAGGCGGACACCGAGCTGCAGGGCGAATCAGCGCTGCTGCGTAACTTACCCACCACGGCCCCGCGGGAGCTGCGCATCGACGTGCGCGCCGAGCAGCCGTTCGCGCCGCTCGCGGCGTTCCTGCGCGATTTCGAAGGCCGGGTGCTGCTGGCGGCGGATTCGGCCGGGCGCCGCGAAGTGCTGCAGGAGATGCTGCGCTCACAGCACCAGCCGGTGCAGCTGCTCGACGGCTGGGAGGCGTTCGCGCGCGGTGACATGCGCCTCGCGCTCACCGTCGCGCCCGATCTGCAGGGACTGACGCTCACTACGCCCGCCATCGCGGTGATCTCCGAAGCGCAGCTGTTCGGTGCGCGCGCCCGTGCGGAGCGCCGCCGCAAACGCGCCGCCGACCCGCAGGCCATCCTGCGCGACCTGCAGGACCTCAATCCCGGCGCACCGGTGGTGCACGAGGAGTACGGCGTCGGGCGCTATCTCGGCCTGCTGCCAATGGAGGTCGGCGGCCAGCCGGGCGAATTTCTGGTGCTCGAGTACCAGGACGGCGATCGCATCTACGTGCCGGTGCACGCGCTGCACCTGGTCAGCCGCTACACCGGGGCGGCACCGGAGAATGCCCCACTTCACAAGCTCGGTACCGATCAGTGGGCGCGCGCGCGCAAGCGCGCCGCCGACCAGATCCGCGACGTGGCCGCGGAACTGCTCGATCTGTACGCGCGCCGCAAGGCGCAGCGCGGACTCGCGTTGCCGACCCACGAGGCCGAATACCAGGCCTTCGCCACTGCCTTCCCGTTCGAGGAGACCGAGGACCAGGCGCAGGCGATCCGCCAGGTGCTGGCCGACCTCGATAGTGAGCGGCCGATGGACCGCATCGTCTGCGGCGATGTCGGCTTCGGCAAGACTGAGGTGGCGATGCGTGCGGCGTTCGTCGCGGTGCAGGCCGGCAAACAGGTGGCGCTGCTGGCACCGACGACGCTCCTGGTCCAGCAGCACGTGCAGAACTTCCGCGACCGCTTCGCCGACTGGCCGGTGCGCATCGAGGCGCTGTCGCGCTTTGGTACTTCCAAGGAGACGCAGGCGACCCTCGCCGGCATCGAGCAGGGCCAGGTGGATATCGTCATCGCCACGCACCGCCTGCTGCATGCGCACGCGCGCTTCAAGGACCTGGGGCTCCTGATCGTCGACGAGGAGCACCGCTTCGGCGTGCGCGACAAGCAGCGCCTGCAGGCCCTGCGTGCCAACGTGCACGTGCTGACACTCACCGCCACGCCCATCCCGCGCACCCTCAACATGGCGCTCGGCGGGCTGCGCGACCTGTCGCTCATCACGACCCCGCCGGCGGAGCGCCTCGCGATCAAGACCTCCCTGATCGAATGGCACGCACCGACGCTGCGCGAGGCGGCGCTGCGCGAGCTGCGGCGCGGCGGGCAGATCTATTTCGTCCACAACGAAGTGCGCAGCATCGACAAGATCGCCGCCGAGGTGCAAGCGCTGGTGCCGGAAGCGAGCGTGCGCATCGCACACGGGCAGATGCGCGAACGCGAACTCGAGCAGCTGATGGTGGACTTCTACCACCGCCGCTTCAGCGTGCTGGTATGCACCACCATCATCGAGAGCGGCATCGACGTGCCGACCGCCAACACCATCATGATCAACCGTGCCGACCAGATGGGACTGGCGCAGCTGCACCAGCTGCGCGGCCGCGTCGGCCGCTCGCACCACCGTGCCTATGCCTACCTGATCGCCCCGCCGCGGCCGGCGCTGGCGCGCGATGCCGCCAAGCGCCTGGAAGCGATCGAGTCGATGGAGGAGCTCGGCGCCGGCTTCGTGCTGGCGACGCACGACTTGGAGATCCGCGGCGCCGGCGAGCTCCTCGGCGAGCAGCAGAGCGGCCAGATGACCGAGGTCGGTCTGTCGCTGTACCTCGACATGCTCGAGCACGCGGTCAACGCGCTCAAGGCCGGCAAGGAGCCGCTACTCGATCGGCCGCTCGCCGCCGCCACCGAGGTGGAGCTGCGCCTGCCGGCCTTCCTGCCGGAGAGCTACGTGGGCGACGTGCACGTGCGCCTGTCGCTCTACAAACGCATCGCCGCCGCCGCAGACTCCGGCGAGCTCGATGAACTCAACGCCGAGCTGCACGACCGCTTCGGGCCGTTGCCGCCGCCGGCGCAGAGTCTGTTGCGCATTGCGCACCTGAAGCTGAGCGCGCGCGCGCTCGGCGTGCGGCGCCTCGATCTGGGCCCGCAGGGCGGCACGGTGCTGTTCGAGGAGCACTCGGCGATCGATCCGACCACGGTGGTGCGCCTGGTGCAGAAGAGCGCGCGTGAGTATCGCCTCGAAGGACCGCTCAAGCTGCGCGTGTCGCGCCAACTGCCGGATGAGGGCGCGCGCTTCGAGTTCGCCGCGCAGCTGCTCAAGCGCCTGGGCGAGTCCGCACGCCTTCACTGAGCGCAGCGCGCATGTAGAATGCGCCGCATGGATGCCCGCCTGGCGCAGTTACGCGCCCTGACACTCCCGCTCGCCGCCGCCCTGCTGCTGCGTGCCGCGCCCGGCACCGGCCAGGACGTGGGCAGCGCCGCCGCGGCGCCGGTCTACAACGTCGAGCTCGTCGTGTTCCGCGCCAACACGGCCGGCGGCGGCGCCGAGGACTGGAGCGCCGAGGCCAATGTCCGCAGCGTCGCCGGCGAAGAGTCGGCGAGTGGCGCGCAGACCGTCGGCCACTTCGTGGCGGCGCTGCCGGCATCCGCCTGGCAGCTCACCGACCTGGAGAACCGCCTGCATGCCAGTGGCAGTTATGTGCCGATCGCGCACGCCGCCTGGTCGCAGACCGCCAGCGCCTGGGGCACGCGCGCGGGCTTTTCGCTGCAGAAACTCGGCATCAGTGTGCCGGGCCTGTCCGGTAACGTGGTGCTCGAGCACGGCCAGTTCCTGCATCTGGGGGTCGCGCTCAGTTACGCCGAGCCGCAGCCGCCGGCAGGTCTCGGCGCCGCCCCCGACACCGCCTTCACCATCAACGAGAATCGCCGCGTGCGCCTGTACGAGCGCAACTACTTCGATCATCCGGCCTTCGGCGTGATCGCGCTGGTGACGCCGGCGCAGGGCGCGCGCCCGCCCGGACGCTGAGCGCTCACTCGCCGCTCAACAGCTGGCGCGCGGTGAACTCGAAGCTGCCCTGCGCATCCCCCTGACGCGCACAGCGCACGCGCTCGCGCGCGGCGGCGATGAACCAGGTCTCCAGGGCGTGCGGCTGCGCGCGGCCGAACACCTGCGGCGCCAGCACCGCCGCGCAGGGCTCGTGCTGCGGATCGCGCACCGAGCGGTAGCGGATGATTTCCAGCTGCGCGGCGCGCGCGAGTTCGGCCAGTTCCTGCGTGGCCGCGTAGCTGTCCGGATCGCTCCAGCGGGCACGCTCGCGCGCCAGCGGCGCCACCGTCAGATCGAGCGCGCGGCGGCTGCGCACCGCGGCACGGAACGCCGTGTGCGGCACCGGCTTCAGCTCCGGTGTGCCGGGCGAGTCGAGCAGGAAACGCAGCCGCCAGTAGCTCTTCTCGGCGAGCCCGGTGCGCAGCGCCTCGGCCCCGTACCACACACCCGCGGCGTACGCGGCGCGGAAGCGCGAACCGCCCGGCGGGCGGTAACGGAACGGGGTGGCGAGCAGGTAGTGCAAGCCGCGCACGTTGGGCGGCAGCGGCGGTTTGCTCTCCTCCAGCAGCGCCTCGAGGGTGGCCTGCTCCTCGAGCGAGTCGGTGAGGCGCATGGTGGAGGCGGTGTGCTGCGCCTCGACCACGCGCCACAGCGCACGCGCGTACGGGCGCGCCTCAGATTCGAGCGCGTGCTGCGTCCAGGTAGTCAACGGCACGCACCAGACCGCCGGGCTCGCGGATCAGCCGCAGGGGCACCCCGCCGAGTGCGCTGTTGTCGCTGCGCAGCCAGGCGCGCGCCGCCTCGTCGTCAGAGCCGACGATGGCATCGAGCGAGCGGAACAGGCGCACGAACAGGGCCGCCAGCTGCCAGGGCTTGGAGTCAGGTTCGAGCGCGCGGCGGCCGTTAGCGAGGCGCGACAGGGTCGCCCCGCTCACGCCGATCACCTGCGCCAGCTCCGCCTGCGGCAGTGCCAGAAAGCGCGCGGCGCGCACCATGGCGCGCGCCAGGATCGCACCGGGATCGCTGACGGGACGGACACGGGCGGCTCTCTGGGCAGGCATTGCAGTAGCAATAATACCACCGTGATGTTTCTACAGCAAAAAGCGTCCGCAGACGCCGCGAGGCTACTGGAAGTCGCTCGCCTCGGCGTTGACGATGCCGGCCTTGCCGTTCTGCTTGGCGCGCTTGAGGGCGGCGCCACAGGCCTTGAGCAGCCCCTCGAGCTCGAGCGAGCGCGGCGGCACCAGGCTCGCCACCCCGGCACTGAGGGTCACGTAGCGGCCGGCGCCGGCGGTCGGGTGGTGCATGAGCAGGTCGCGCACCCGCTGGTTGACGGTCTGCGCGTAGTGCGCGGCGCGCTCGGCGGCCTCGCCCTGGGTCAGGACCGCGAACGTGCCGCCGTCCCAGCGCCCGACCAGATCACCGCCGCGGCGGTAGGAAGCCCCGACCACGCGCGCCACGCGGCGGATGCAGGCATCACCGGCGGCGCGGTCGAATTTCTCGTTGTAGGCGCCGAGGTCGTCGATGTCGAACAGGGTGAGCGCGATCTCGTGCGAGTCGCGCTGCGCGAGCTGCCAGTCGCGCTGCAGCAGCTCCTCAAAGTAGGCGCGCGAATGCAGTCCGGTGAGCCGGTCCTCGCGCAGCCACGAGGCCAGTCCGCCGCTGACGGCGCGCTCGGCGCTCTTCTTCAGCCGCTCGCCGGCATCGCGGTGATAGCCGATGAAGTGGGTGAGCTTGCCGTCCACGTGCACCGGCTGGATGACGCTCTCATTCCAGAACAGCGAACCGTCCGGGCGGTAGTTGCGCACCAGCACGCGCGCCGGCTGACCGCGGCTGACGGCTTCCGCCAGCTTGGTGCGCGCCTCCTGGTCACGATCGTTTCCCTGCAGCATGCGCAGGTTGTTGCCGAGGAGCGCTGCGGCCGGGTAACCGCACATCTGCGCAAAGGCGCCGTTGACGAAGATCGCCGGACAATCCGCCGAGGTGGCATCGCAGATCACGATGCCCTCGGGCGCATTGTCGAAGACGCGGCGCCAGGCTTCCGCCGACCAGGTGTTCATACCTCGCTGCCGGAATCCAAAGTAAGCGTAGGGGCCGCGGCGATGCGCGCCAGCTGTTCCCGGGCCTGCTGCCAGGCACCACTCGCCTCCAGGGCCTGCCGGCCCGGGGCGCCGGGCCGGCCGTGCAGGCGCACCAGGCGCAGACTCGAGGCCGGCTGCGGCTCGATGTCGAGGCGGCTCAGGAGCTCGTTGACGCTCGCGCGATTGTTGCAGACCGGTAGCATGTCGCAGCCCGCCGACAAGGCCTGCCGTGCCCGGGTTACGACATCCCCGTAGGCGGCGGCAGCCCCTCCCATGGACAGATCATCGCTGAACACTACCCCCTGAAACCGCAGCTCTCCGCGCAGCACGTCGCGAATCCAGCGCGCGGACAGGCTGGCGGGGGCCGGATCGACCGCCGGGAACAGCACATGGGCCACCATCACGGCCGGCAGGCCGTTGGCCATCAGCCGGCGGTAGGGGGCCAGGTCCGCCGTCAGGTCGGCCAGGGCCCGCCGGTCGACGGGCAGCGTATGGTGGGAATCGGCCACCACCGCCCCGTGTCCGGGGAAGTGTTTGGCGGTTGCGGCCATGCCCGCCTCGCGCATCCCCTGCATCCAGGCCATGGCCAGCTGTCCCACGGCCTGGGGATCGGCGTGGAAGGCACGCTCGCCGATGACCTCGCTCACCTTCAGATCCAGATCCACGCAGGGGGCGAAGGAGATGTCGACCCCGTGGGAACGCAGCTCCGCGGCCATAAGCCAGCCGGTGGCGCGCGACAGCGCCACCCCGGTACGCGCGTCCAGGTCGAATTCGTGGCCGATACGGCGTGCCGGCGGCAGCCGGGTGAACCCCGGGCGGAAGCGCTGCACGCGCCCACCCTCCTGGTCCACCGCCACGATCAGGGGCGGGGAGCGCAGCCCATGGATCGCGCTGAGGAGGGCCTGAAGCTGGAGCGGATCCTGGTAATTGCGCGTGAACAGAATGACGCCGCCGACCAGCGGATGAGCAAGCAGCTCGCGCTCCTCAGGCGCGAGTTCGCAGCCCAGCAGATCGACCATGAGGGGCCCGAGGCTCATGCGCCAGGTCCCCGCAGCAGGGCCAGCGACTCAACGTGCGTGGTGTGCGGAAACATGTCGACCACGCCGGCCGCCTCGAGCCTGAAGCCGTGCTCGTGAACCAACACGCCAAGATCGCGCGCGAGGCTGCCGGGGTGACAGGAGACATACAGCAGCCGTTCCGGGGCGAGCTGCGCGAGCGTGCCGAGGAGCTCGCGCGCGCCGCTGCGCGGCGGGTCGAGCAGCACGTGCGTGAAAGGCTGCTGCAGCCACGGCCGCAGCAGCGCGGGATCGGTGAGATTGCCGCAGTGGAACTCCGCGTTGCCGATGCCGTTGTGGCCGGCGTTGGCGCGCGCGCGCGCGATCAGCTGTGGGTCGCCTTCGACGCCCAGCACCCAGCCGCTGCGGCGTGCGAGCGGCAGCGTGAAGTTGCCGAGTCCGCAGAACAGATCGAGCACGCGCGCGGCGGCGTGCAGCTCGAGCAGCTCCACAGCGCGCTCGATCAGTGCCGCATTCACCGCCGCGTTCACCTGGATGAAATCGGTGGGCTGGAACTGCAGCTCGAGACCAAACTGCGGCAGGCGGTAGCACAGCGGCTCGCCCTCCGCCGCCAGCGCCTGCACGCTCGCGAGCCCACCGGCTTGCAGGTACAGCCGCAGGCCGTGTTCGGCGGCGAACGCTGCGAGCTGCGCGCGGTCGGCGGCCGAGGGTGTGGCCAACACGCGCAGCACCAGCGCGGTGGCATTGTCAGCGACCGCCACCTCGATCTGCGGCAGCTGCTCGCGGATGCTGAGGCCGTCGAGCAGCCGCGCGAGCGGGCCGAGCAGCGCGCCGGCCGGCGGACTCAACACCTCACAGCGAGCGAGTTCCGCCACATAGGGGGCGGCGCGTTCGCGGAAACCGACCAGCACCCGGCCCTTTTTGCGCACGAACTTGGCACCGAGACGCGCGCGCCGGCGATAGGCCCACACCGGCCCGCTGAGCGGTGCGAGCCAGCGGGCCGGGGCCACCCGCGCGACCCGCGCCAGTGTGTCCTTCAGCTCCTGCTCTTTGGCGGTGAGCTGCGCGGCGGGTGCCAGGTGCTGCAGCGCGCAGCCGCCACACACGCCGAAATGCGCGCAGCGCGGCACCGCGCGCGCCGCCGAGGGCTCGAGCACTTCAAGCAGCTCACCGTCATCGTGCTGCCGGTGGCGCCGCCCGCGGCGGAAGCGGATACGCTCTCCGGGCAGTGCCCCGGCCACAAACACCGTCTTGCCGCCGTGCACCACGCCCTCGCCCTCGTGGGTGAGGCCGGCCACCACCGCCGTCTGCTCGGGCGACTCGGGGCTCTCAGGGGAGGCCGCGGCGCTCAAGCGCCGGCCTGCCAGGCACGCAGGAACTCGGCGTAATGCGGTTCGCTCGCGGCGGCGAGGTAGGCGCGCACGCGCGCGAGTTCCGCGGCGTACTCCTCGCGAGACAGGCGCCCGCGCAGCAACTCGAAGCGCAGGTAGATCAGCCAGGTGTTGAGAACATCGGTCTCGCAATAACGGCGTACGCCGAGGAGATTGCCGCCCCGAACGGCGTCCCACACCTGACTGCCATCGAAGCCGAGCTTGCCCGGCAGGCCCAAGAGGCTCGCCATGTTGGCGAGCGAGACCTTGCCGCGGTGCTGGAAGCCCGACAGCACGTCCATGAGATCGAGGTGGCGCCAGTGATAGCGGCTCTGATAGTTGTTGTAGCGGAAAGCAGGGTCCTCCTCGCCGGTTTCCCAGAAGCGCCCCGCCTGCACGCCCGCGAGCAGCGCCCGGTAGGTGAGCACCGGCAGATCGAAGCCGCCGCCGTTCCAGGACACCAGGTCGGGTGAGTAGCGCTCGATGCCCTCGAAGAAGCGCCCGACCAGGTCCGCCTCGCTGCTGTCGAGCTCGCCCAGGCTCCACAGCGTGAGCCCCTCGCCCTTGCGCAGCAGGCAGGCGATCGCCACCACGCGCTGCTGCTCGAGCGGCAGGAATTCATGGCCGCTCGCCTGCCGGCGCAGCGCCCACATCGCCTTAGCCACCTGCGCATCGGCCAGCCCGTCGAGCCCGTACAGGCGCCGGCCGAGCGCCACGTCGGGCACGGTCTCGATGTCGAACACCAGCGTGTTCATGCCGCCCTCATCAGCACCGCCACCGCCACGACCAGCCCGCGCTCGTCCGTGAGGGTCACATGCCCCTCGCCGATCCCGAGCCCGCGGCGCACCTGCTCGCCGCGTGGCGAGAACACCACTTCGGGCTTGCCCCAGGCGTTCTGCACCACGCCGACATCGCGGATCCACACGCCGTGGGCGAAGCCGGTGCCCATCGCCTTGACGATCGCTTCCTTGGCGGCAAAGCGCATGGCACAGAAGCGATCGGGGCGCGCGGTGCGCGCCAGCTGCGCCTGTTCCTCGGGCATCAGCAGGTGCTCGATGAAGCGCGTGCCGAAGCGTTCCAGCGTCTGCGTAATGCGCGCGGCCTCGAGCACGTCGACGCCGATGCCGAAGATCACGCGCGCGCCCCGTGCATCAGCGCCTTCATCTGCCGAATCGCCTCCGGCAGCCCCACGAGCAGCGCATGGCCGATGATGGCGTGGCCGATGTTGAGCTCGCTCACTTCGGCGAGCGCGGCGATCGGCTGCACGTTGTGGTAGTTGAGGCCGTGGCCGGCGTGCACCTCGAGACCCAGGCGCGCGGCGAGCCGCGCGCCCGCCCGCAGCCGCTCGAACTCGGTTGCCGCCGCCGCCCCGCGCGCCAGCGCGTAGCTACCGGTGTGCAGCTCCACCGCGGCGGCGCCCGCCTGTGCCGCGGCCTCGATCTGCGCGGGCTCCGGGTCGATGAACAGCGCGACGCGGATGCCCGCCTGCTGCAGCTGTGCGCAGGCCGCCCGCAGCCGCTCGCGCTCGCGCGTGACGTCGAGGCCGCCCTCGGTGGTGATTTCCTCGCGCCGTTCGGGCACCAGGCAGCAGTCCTGTGGGCGCACCTGCTGGGCGATGGCGAGCATCTCCTCGGTCAGTGCCATCTCGAGGTTCATGCGCGTCTGCAGCAGCCGGCGCAGGCTGAACACGTCGTGATCCTGGATGTGGCGGCGGTCCTCGCGCAGGTGCAGCGTGATGCTGTCGGCGCCGGCGCTCTCGGCCGCCAGCGCCAGATGCACCGGATCGGGGTAGCGCCCGCGGCGCGCCTGGCGCAGCGTCGCCACGTGATCGATGTTGAAGCCGAGCAGGATCCCGCCGTTCATGGCGCCGCGCGTCGCTTGATCGATTTCGCGACCGCGCGCGTCGCGAGCGGGCGGCCCTCGAGGCAGGCGGCGAGTGCCGCCTGCAGCACACGCTGCGCATCGGCCAGTTCCGCGGCATCGCTGAGCGACTCCGCGGCGAGGCTGAGGAGCGAGCGCCCGCGCACGGCCGGTGGCTTGTGACTGTGCACGCTGATCAGTCCCTGCCCCGGGCGGAAGGCGTAATAGCCCTCCGCTGCGATGCGCGCGCCGCTGCCGGCCTCGGTGGCGAGATCCACGCCGTAGCCGAGCAGCTCCAGCAGGCGCTTCTCGAACACGCGCAGGCAGGGCGCGAGCGCAGCACCGGCGCGCAGCTGCTCAAGCGCTGCGTGATACTGATCGAACAGCTCCGGCAGCGCGTCATGGCGCGTGGTGAGCTTCAGCAGCAGCTCGTTGAGATAGAACGCCGCCAGCAGGCACTCGCCCGGCAGCGCCGTTGCGATCTGGGCAGCTTCCGCACCGGTCAGCTGCGCCGCCTCACCGCGGCCGCTCCAGGACAGCAGCAGCGGCTGAAACGGCTGCAGCACCGGCGCGAGCTTCGCGCGCGCACCGCGCACGCCGCGCGCGAACAGGGTGAGCCGGCCGTGTTCGCGCGTCAGCACCTCGAGAATGCGGCTGGTGTCGCGGTACGGCCGGTGGTGCAGGATGTAGCCCGGCGTGAGCGCGATGCGGCGCTGGCTGCGGCTCATTCCAGTCCCAGCTGCTTGAGCGCGCGCGCGTTGTCGGCCCAGTTGGCGCGCACCTTGACCCACAGATTCAGGTGCAGCCGCCGCCCGAGCAGCGCGTTCAGCGTCAGGCGCGCCGCCCGCCCGACGCGCTTCAGCCGCTCGCCGTGCGCACCGATGACGATCGGCTTCTGGCCGTCCCGATCCACCCAGATCGCCGCGTCCACGTTCAGCTGGCCGTCCTCCTCCGCCAGGCGCTCCACTTCCACCGCAATGCCGTAGGGCACTTCCTGGTTGAGCTCCAGGGTGAGCTTCTCGCGGATGATCTCGGCGATGCGGAACTCGAGTCCACGGTCGGTGCGCTCATCGGGCGCAAACAGTGGCGGCGACAGCGGCAGCTGCTGTGCGATGGTATCGCGCAGGTCGGCGATGTTGTCCTCCTTCAGCCCCGAGACCGGCACGCAGGCGCGGAACGCATAGCGGGCGCCGAGCTCGGCGAGGTAGGGCAGCAGTCGCGCGCGCGGGCGCACCTGGTCGATCTTGTTGACCGCGGCAAGCGCCGGGCGCTCGGAACGCGCGATGCGCTTCAGCACCAGCTCATCCTCCGCAGTCCACTTGAGCGCCTCGACCACCAGCACCACGAGGTCGGCCTCCTCGAGGGCGGCCGCCGCGGTGCGATTCATGGCTTTGTTGAGGGCGCGGCGCGCCTGGGCATGCAGGCCCGGGGTATCGAGGAAGGCGATCTGCGCGCCGGGGACGTTGACCACGCCGAGGATGCGGTGGCGGGTGGTCTGCGGGCGCGGCGTGACGATGCTGAGCTTCTCGCCCACCAGGGCGTTGAGCAGCGTCGACTTGCCGACATTCGGCCGGCCGACGAGCGCGGCGAAGCCGGCGTGAAACGGGCTACCGTCGGGACTGTTCACCGTGCGCGCGCTCCCTGCGCGGCAATGCGCTCGAGCATGCGCGCCGCAGCCTCCTGCTCCGCGCGCCGGCGGCTCGAGCCGGCGCCCTCGACGCCCAGCCCGAGGGCGGCCACCTCGCAGCTCACGCGGAAGGTCTGCGCGTGATCCTCACCGGCGATGTCGAGCACCGCGTAGCGCGGCAGCCCGAGACTGCGTGCCTGCAACAGTTCCTGCAGGCGCGTCTTGGCGTCCTTGAGCGCGGCCGGCTCCGGCAGTGCCGCCAGGCGCTGCGCAAACAGGCGCTCGATGATCGGCTGGACGGCCACCAGACCGCCGTCCAGGAAGATCGCGCCGCACAGCGCCTCGAGCGCATCGGCGAGGATCGACTGGCGGCGGAAGCCGCCGGTCTTGAGCTCGCCCGAGCCGAGCTGCAGCACCGCCCCGAGCCCCAGGCCCGCGGCAACCTCGGCCAGGGGCTCGCGACTCACCAGGCGCGCGCGCAGCCGGCTTAAGTCGCCCTCGGTGGCCTGCGGAAAGACCTGATACAGCTGATGCGCGATGACCAGGTTCAGCACCGCATCGCCGAGGAACTCCAGGCGTTCGTTGTTGGGACCTGTGGCGCTGCGGTGGGTGAGCGCGGCGCGGAACAGCGCCACATCGCGCGCCTCGTAGCCGAGCTGCGCGCGCAGCCAGCTGCCCGGCCAGTCGGCGCCGCTCATGTCCGGCTCGCCGTGACGGCGGACTCCGGCGCTGCTACTCGCCGCCGCCTCCACCGATCTTCACCTGCTTGTCGAACGTCACGTGCAGCGACACATTGCCGAACAGCGGCGCATCGTCGTCGTACTGCGATTCCACCAGCCAGCCGCCACCGGCATCGCGCGTGATCTTCATGTCCTTGGTGGTGGGGTAGTCCACCATGTCGATCTCGAAGTGCTTGTCGATGGTACCGCGGATGGCATTGGGATCGCCGCCGCCCTTGAGCTCGCTGCCGGCCGAATCCATGGCCTTGGCGACCTTCATGTAGTTCAGGTAGATCGGCGCCAGGCGGATGCCGGCGTAGATCACCACCGCCAGCGGCGTCAGCAGACAAAACCAGCCGATGAACGTGACACCCCGTTGCCTGTTACGCATCGCTTCTCACCCCGCTGTGCTGCCACCAACCGTCACTGAATGGCCGAGCCGATGCGGCCCCACAGGGGGCCCCCGGAACGGCCCCAGTCCCAATTGAACCAGATGCGCGTCGCCTTGCCGACCAAGTTTGCCTCGGGCACGAATCCCCAACTGCGACCGTCGTCGCTGTTGTCGCGGTTATCGCCCATCATAAAGTATTCCCCGGGGGGTACGATCCCGTCGTAGGGGGCCATACGGCCGCCACCCGGGGCATCCTCGTCCCCGCAGACGTAGCCGCGCACCCCACTGCGCTTGCAGCCCGGCAGGACCGGCTGGCGGTCGATGGCCACCGGGCAGAAGATCGCCTCGTGCTCGCGCTGCCCGAGCTTCTCCTGGGCGATCGACATGTTGACGTAGCAGCCGTCGTTGTAGCGCTTGGTGCCGACGTAGAACTGCACCGGCTTGCCGTTGATGCTGATGAGATTGTCGTGCACCTGCACGTGATCCCCGGGCAGCCCCACCAGACGCTTGATGAAGTTGGTGGTGGGGTCGAGCGGGTAGCGAAACACCACCACGTCGCCGCGCTGCGGCTCACCCACCGCGATGACTTTGCGGTTGAGTACCGGCAGGCGCAGCCCGTAGGCGTACTTGTTGACGATGATGAAGTCACCGTCCAAGAGCGTCGGCATCATCGAGTCGGACGGAATGCGAAACGGCTCGAACACGAACGAGCGCAGCAGCAGCACGACCAGCGCCACCGGAAAGAAACTGCGCGCGTAGTCGACCGTGCCTGGCTCGCTCACCAGCGCCGGGTCCTTGCCGGCGGCGCGCGCCGCGGCCAGGCGTCCGGGCTTGAGGAACAGCGCATCGACCCCCCACACCACCCCGGTCAGCACCGTGATGCCGAGCAGCACGCCGCTGAAATCGAGGCGCTCCGCGACCAGCAGGCGCAGCACCGCGCAGGCAATCAGCACCGGCAGCGCGCTGTAGAGGAAGCTCATGAACGGCGCATCGCGCGGCGGCGGCGCGGCGGCGAGCACGCGCCGCGGGCGCAGGAACCAGTCGTCGACGATGCAGACGAGGCCGACCGGCAGTGCGAGCCAAGACAACAGAACGATGATCGGCATCAAAGACTGTAGCATTGTAGGACCTTAGTGTTTGCGGCCGACCTGCAGCACCGCGAGGAATGCCTCCTGCGGGATCTCGACATGGCCTAGTTGTTTCATGCGCTTCTTGCCCTCTTTCTGCTTCTCCAGCAGCTTGCGCTTGCGGCTGACATCGCCACCATAACATTTGGCGAGCACGTTCTTGCGCAGCGCCTTGACGGTGGCGCGCGCGATGACCGCGCTGCCGATGGCCGCCTGCACCGCCACTTCGAACATCTGCCGCGGAATGAGTTCCTGCATCTTGTCGACCAACTCGCGGCCGCGCTGGTAGGCACTGTCCTTGTGCACGATGATCGACAGTGCGTCCACCGTGTCGCCGTTGATGAGAATGTCGAGCTTCACCAGCGGCGCGGCCTCGAAGTGGCTGAATTCGTAGTCAAACGAGGCGTAACCGCGGCTCACCGACTTCAGCCGGTCGAAGAAGTCCAGCACCACCTCGGCGAGTGGCAGTTCGTACTGCAGCGACACCTGCGTGCCGAGGTACTGCATCTTCTTCTGCGTACCGCGCTTGTCGTTGCACAGCTTCAGCACCGCGCCGACGTGATCCGGCGGCACCAGGATGTTGGCAATGATGATCGGCTCGCGGATTTCCTCGAGCGCATTGGCGGGCGGCAGCTTCGCCGGGTTGTCGACGTAGGTGATGCGCCCGTCGCTGCAGGCAACCTCGTACACCACGGTTGGCGCGCTGGTGACCAGGGTCAGTTCGTACTCGCGCTCCAGGCGCTCCTGCACGATGTCCATGTGCAGCAGGCCGAGGAAGCCGACGCGGAAACCGAAACCGAGCGCAGTGGAGACCTCCGGCTCGTAGTGCAGCGCCGAGTCGTTCAGGCGCAGCTTGGAGAGCGCGTCGCGGAATTTCTCGTAGTCATCCGATTGGACCGGGAAGAGACCGGCGAACACCCGCGGCTTGATCTGCTTGAAGCCGGGCAGCGCCGCGGTCGCCGGCCGGTTCTCCAACGTGATGGTATCGCCGACCGGTGCGCCGTCGATCTCCTTGATGCCGGCCACGACGAAGCCGACATCGCCGGCGGTCAGCTCGCGCTCTTCGACCGGCTTGGGCGTGAAGCGCCCGAGGCGGTCGACCACGTGACTGCGGCCGGTCGAGAACACGCGGATCTTGTCGCCCTTCTTCAGGGCGCCGTTGACCACGCGCACCAGCGACACTACGCCCACGTAGTTGTCGAACCAGGAGTCGATGATGAGTGCCTGCAGCGGCGCATCGAGCGTGCCGCGCGGCGCGGGAATGCGCCGAATGAGGGTCTCGAGCAGCTGCGGCACGCCCTCGCCGGTCTTGGCGCTGACACGCGCGGCATCCGTCGCCTCGATACCGATGATTTCCTCGATCTCGCGCGCCACCCGCTCCGGGTCGGCCGAGGGCAGGTCGATCTTGTTGATCACCGGCACCACCTCGAGCCCCTGCTCGATGGCGGTGTAGCAGTTGGCGACGCTCTGCGCCTCGACCCCCTGGGAGGCATCCACTACCAGGAGCGCGCCATCGCAGGCGGCGAGCGAGCGCGACACTTCGTAGGAGAAATCCACGTGCCCCGGGGTATCGATCATGTTCAGCTGATAGCGCTCACCGTCCGGGGCGGTGTAGTGCAGCGTGACGCTCTGCGCCTTGATGGTGATTCCGCGCTCGCGCTCGAGCTCCATGGAGTCGAGCACCTGCGCCTGCATCTCGCGCTCGGCCAGGCCGCCGCACAGCTGGATGAAGCGGTCCGCCAGGGTGGATTTGCCGTGATCAACGTGCGCGATAATGGAAAAGTTACGTATATGCCGCATGAAACCTGCGCTGACTGCTGCCGCGTGTTGCCGCGCCCGGGAGTCCAGCGGCGGGGCGGATTATAGGGAAGTTTGTCAGCGGGTGCGCTTGGGGTCCCGCCGGGGCTGGCCTCAGCGCTCCCGCAGCAGCCGCAGCAGCTCCGCACGATCCAGCCGGTGGCGGCACACGACACTGCCGTCCAGCAGCAGTACCGGGACATCCAGACCGTGCCGGCGCTGCAGCTGCGGGTCGGCATCCACGTCCCGCAGTTCGAGCGGCGGCAGCGGATGGCGCGCTGCGAGCGCGCTCAGCTCCGACAGCATCTCCTCGCATAGCCCGCAATCGTGCCGCTGCACGAGCGTGAGACAGCCCGCGGTCATGTTCAGCGCTGCGGCGTCGCCGGCGCCTGCGCCTTCACCTGGCTGGCGATGAACTGCACGGTCTCCGGGGGCACCTCTCCCACCGCGGTGATCTTGTGGCCATCCACCACGGTCGAGAACGCGGACGCGGAGCCGACCGCCGCCGCCTGCGGCACCGACGGACTGGCTGCCACCGGCACCGTCTCGACGAACACCGACACGGAGGCGAAGCCGTCGGTAAACACCAGGTGATCGACGGCGTTGGCGGAGCCGGGCAGCAGCTGCTGCGAACGCACCGTCATGCGGAACCCGGGCGGCAGACGCATGGCGTTCCAGGCGAGCGTGGCCGCGTTCGGCTGCGGCGGAGCATCGTTGCGCAGCCACTGGAACCCCTCGGTCGAGACCTCGGGTTTGAAGGCGGAATCCGGAATGTGCGCGGACAACGTCAGGCTGGCGAACACGATCTGCTCGATGATGCGGCCGTGCGCATCGCACAGTTCGGTCTTGAGCGGCATGGCGGTGGAGTCGTCGATCCACAGCCGGTAGCCGTAGCGATATTCGTCCTTGGGCGAGACCGTGATGACATGCGTATCGCGACGGTTGAGGCGCGCGCGCCCGACCTCACGGATGTCATAGAAAGTCGCGGTCTCATCGGTCACGGTGGGGAAGCCGACCAGTGACTGCTCGGGCGGGCGCTGTTCGACCAGCACGGTGTGCTTGTCGGGCAGATAACACGCCAGGTTCGCGCCGGTGCGCACGAACTCCCGCCCGGAGCCATCGAGCGAGGCCAGCCGCTCGGACACCGTGCCGCCCTGTACGCGGTGAATGATGCGCAGCATCTCCACATGGCCGCCGTGCCAGTGCGAGAAGGTGCCGTCGTAGTTGCGCGTGGTGAGCGCCTGATTCATGCGCTGCAGCCATTGCGCCGCCGGCGCCGCGCCGGCAGCCGCCGAGGCCGCCTCCTGCGCAAGGGCGGGAGCTGAGAACGCGCAGACGAGCGCGAGGCTTAGGAGTTGTCCGTTACTGCGCACTGCGCGTGACATCGGCAACAGGTGCCTCGACCGGGGCGCCCCCTTCGCTCATGAACGTCGACAGCAGGCTGTGGCCGGCCACCGGAGCGGAGAACATGCTGTGCGCCACGACATAGTTGGCGAGCTCGATCGGCGGCACGATCACCGGTGCTGCCACCTGCAGGGCCTTCGAACGCAACTCCGGGAGGGACGCTTTGTTCAGCGCCGCGACCGCGCGCGGCGCCACCGGCAGCTGCGCACTCATGGCCGCGCTCCCCTGCAGCGGGGCCTGCGCGCGCAGCCACAGCACCGAGGCCGCGGCGACCCCGGCGGCAAGTCCGGTAGCGGCCAGCGGCTGCCACCAGCGCACGCCTGCGTTACGCGCGCTCGCGGGCGCAGGCGCCGCCAGTGCCGGCTCCGCCAGCAGCACTGCGCTCACCCGGCGGGCGAGCGGGGCGTTCAGCCGCACGCCACGCTCGGAGCGCAGCACCGCGCCCATCACCGCGTAGCGACCCCAGCGGGCCTTCAGCTGCTCATCGCGCGACAGCCGTCGCGCCAGCAGCTCGCACTCCACCGACGGCAGCTCGTCGTCGAACATCGCCGACAGCTGACTATCGAGTTCTTCGTTCATCCGAGCTCCTCTGCGCGTCCCAGGCCCCCTTCGAACACCTCGCGCAGGCGGCGGTCGATGGCTTCTCGAGCTCTGAAGATGCGCGACCGCACGGTGCCCACGGGGCAATCCATGGCAGCGGCGATCTCTTCATAAGATAAGCCCTCGAGCTCGCGCAGCACTATCGCGGTGCGCAAGTCCTCGGGCAGGGCGTCAATGGCGGCATTGACCGTCGAGCGGATCTCGTCGGTCAGCACGAGCCCTTCCGGGGTCTCCGAATCCTTCATGCGGCCTTGCATGTCGTGCGACTCATCGCTGTTGCGGTCGAGGTCATATTCAATGGGACTGCGGTCGCGCGAAACGACGGCGTTCTTCGCCGTGTTGATGGCGATGCGGTACAGCCACGTATAGAAAGCGCTGTCGCCGCGAAACTGTGGCAGCGCCCGATAAGCCTTGATGAAGGCCTCCTGGGCGATATCCTCCGCTTCAGCCGGGTTGCGCACGTAACGCATGACCAGCTTGACGAGTTTGTGCTGGTACTTGAGGACCAGCGCATCGAATGCCCCCTTGTCTCCGCGCTGCACGCGGCGCACCAGGCTAAGATCACTTACATCGGCGCTCATGGCGCCCTTCACTCCCCGATCGAAGGTCGCCGCGCTTCGACGAGGATAGACTGTGACCTACTGTTAAAGTTCACCATGGTCGCCCGGAGTGTGACTCACTCGCAGAATACGCCGCGCAGTCATCCAGTCGACATAATGCCCTGATACGCGCCACCCAGGCCCCCACCTGAGGCTCCTCGGGGGTCTCCCCGCCCAGCAGGTACCCCGCCAGCTGGGGGTCGGGCAGCGCCAACAGCGCCTCGAACCCCTGGCGCTCGTGCACATCCGCCCCGGGCAGGAGTTCCTGCAGGCAGCGCTCCAGCAGCACGTCCAGCTCCTTCAGGCCGCGGCGGCAACGCCAGCGCAGGCGCCCGTCCTGCAGCGGGCTGAAACCGTCCCCCGGCATCAGCTGATCCGCTCGAGCAGCATCTTCTTGATCTCGGCGATGGCGCGCGCCGGGTTGATGTCCTTGGGACAGGCATCGGTACAGTTCATGATGGTGTGGCAGCGGTACAGGCGGAAGGGATCCTCGAGTTCATCCAGGCGCTCACCGGTGGCTTCGTCGCGGCTGTCGATGATCCAGCGATAGGCCGCAACCAGGGCCGCAGGTCCGAGAAAGCGCTCGCTGTTCCACCAGTAACTCGGACAGGCGGTCGAGCAGCAGGCGCAGAGGATGCAGGCGGCAGGGCGGTCGATCTTCTCCTGGTCCTCCTTCGACTGCAGTCGCTCGCGGTCAGGCGGCGCCGGCGTGCGCGTCTGCAGCCACGGCTTCACCGCCGCGTACTGCGCGTAGAAGTTGGTGAGGTCCGGCACCAGGTCCTTGACCACCGGCAGGTGCGGCAGCGGATAGATGCGCACCTCCGGCTCCAGATCCTGCATCGA
>Ga0210385_10000457_pt1 | contig 29781 bp, 28 predicted proteins | sample IncBWH26OmetaG_FD_160107 | JGI IMG/M metagenome (GOLD analysis project Ga0210385, IMG submission 160107) | Forest soil microbial communities from Barre Woods Harvard Forest LTER site, Petersham, Massachusetts, United States - Inc-BW-H-26-O ...
CCCGGAGCGAATATGACAGTGCCGACATTCGGTGGAACTGCACCTTCCAGGACATCCTCGAGGAGGCGCCGGATGGCACCCTCCACATCGACTACGGCAGTTTCAACTACATCGAGCCGCTTCAGGTATCCGACACAGCAGCTCCGCCGGCTTAGCCCAACCCATCAGGGTGCCCAGACCACCTCGACCGGCACCTGCTGCTGACGCAGCACCGCACGCAGCGGCATCTCCTCGACCGGGCCCGGGCCGCAGGCGGCGGCATAGGTGCGCCATTTGGCCTCACCGCGGATGAAGATCAGGATGCGCCGCGAGTCCAGCAGCGCCTTCAGGTTCAGGCTCAGCCGCGCATGCGGGGCGCTTGGCGACCACATGCCGATGCAACCTGCCGGCGCCTGCGGATCCAGCGCCTGCTTAAGATTCGGTGAGGCGGGAAACAGCGATGCCGTGTGTCCGTCATCGCCCATGCCCAGCACGGTGAGGTCAAAGGGCCGCGGGATGCTCGCCAGGGCATTCCACGCCACGATCGCGCCCAGTTCGGGCGTCGCCGCCGGATTCTTCAAGCCGACGAAACGCGCCGCGGCTGCCCGGTCGCGCAACAAGGACTCGCGCACCATTCGTTCATTGCTGCCTGAGTCGGTGGTCTCCACCCAGCGTTCATCCACCAGCGCAATTGACACTCGGTTCCAATCGAACACCTGCGCGCGCAACTGTTCGAACAGCACGATCGGCGAGTGGCCACCGGAGAGCAGCAGGCTCGCCCGCCCGCGATCCGCGATTGCACGGGCCAGTTGCAAGGCAATATCGCCCGTCACCCGCGCCGCCAGCGCAGGCGCGCTCTCAAAGCGTTTGATTTCCACGTTCGCATTCGTCATGACTGAAGACTCCATTGGCAAAGAGCCTTCTCTAGCGTGGATGGCATCGGGCGTTCTTGAGCCGCGCGCGCATTTCTTGAACGCAACGGCCAAGTCCTCCTGCGCGCCGGACACAATGAATACGAGTGCCCGCACAGCACGCACGCACAATCTCCGATGGCTCATCGCAGCTAGCGTCGGTCCATGGATTGGGAACTTGCGGTCTACGTCGTTGCGGTGCTCGGGCTGGTGGGCCTGATGCTCGGGGCCTCCTACCTGCTCGGGGGACGCAGTCATGGACGCGCGAAGCAGGAGCCCTTCGAGTCCGGCGCGGTCGCGGTGGGCACGGCGCTGCTGCGGATGCCGGCCAAGTTCTACCTGGTGGCGATGTTCTTCGTCATCTTCGATCTGGAGGCCGTGTTTCTGTATGCCTGGGCGGTCGCGGTGCGGCAGAACGGCTGGGCGGGATTCGCCATGGCCACGACCTTCATCGCGGTACTGCTGGCGGCACTCTTTTACCTGTGGCGCGTGGGAGCTCTGAACTGGGCCCCGGGCAGCAGGCGCGGCGCGGAAGTGAAAAGGATCTAGGTACCCGAAATGCAATACACGCTGACCCGGATCGATCCTGCCAGGGGCCGCGCGCCCACGCCGGCGGGTGTCAATCAGGAAGACAATTACGTCATCGAGCAGGCGGTGCGCAAGAACATCGTGCTTGCCAAGCTCGATGACCTCATCAACTGGGGCCGCAAGAATTCCCTGTGGCCCTTCAACTTCGGGCTCTCCTGCTGTTACGTGGAGTTTGCGACGGCGCTGACCGGCGTGCACGATATCTCGCGCTTCGGTGCCGAGGTGATCCGCGCTTCACCACGGCAGGCCGATGTCATGGTCGTGGCGGGAACCTGCTTCATGAAAATGGCACCGGTGGTGCAGCGGCTCTATGAGCAGATGCTCGAGCCGCGCTGGGTCATCTCCATGGGCTCCTGCGCCAACTCCGGCGGCATGTACGACATCTACTCCGTGGTTCAAGGGGTGGATAAATTCCTGCCCGTGGATGTGTACGTCGCGGGCTGCCCGCCGCGGCCCGAGGCGTTCGTCCAGGGCCTGATGCTGTTGCAGAATGCAATCGCAGCCGAACGCCGACCGCTTTCCTGGGTGATCGGCGATCAGGGTGTGCACCGTGCGCCGATGCCCGCGCAGCGGGACCTGAAACACGCCGCGCGCCAGGCGCAGGGCGCGCTGCGCACGCCGGATACGGTCTGACGTATGGCCGACGGATCCCCCCCGGTGCTGCCCGAGGTGTTGCGCGAGCTGTATGCGCGCTTTGGCGAGAACCGCTTCGTGCGCCAGATCACCACGGACGACGTGCCCACGGTATGGGTGGCGGCGGAGGATCGCGATGCGGTATTGCAGTTTCTGAAGAACTCGCTGCCACGGCCCTTCAGCATGCTGCTGGACCTGCAGGCGATCGATGAGCGCATGCGCCGGCATCGCGAGGGACTGCCGCCGGCGGATTTCACGGTGTTCTACCACCTGCTCGCGATCGAGCGCTGTGGAGCGGCAGACTCAGGACAGGTACGCCTCAAGGTGCCACTGCTGGGCGAATATCCCGCGCTCAAATCCATTGTCGGAATCTTTGCCAACGCCAACTGGTACGAGCGGGAGACCTGGGACCTGTTCGGCATCCGCTTCGAAGGTCACCCGCACCTGGCGCGCATTCTGCTGCCGCGTTACTGGCAGGGACATCCGGGCCGCAAGGAGTACTCGGCGCGGGCCACCGAGTTCGACCCCTACCTGCTCACCGAGCTGCGCCAGGATCAGGAGCAGGCCGCGCTGGAGTTCAAACCCGAGGAGTGGGGGATGAAGCGCGGCAACGAGGACGAGGACTTCATGTTCCTGAACCTCGGGCCGAATCACCCCTCCGCGCATGGAGCGTTTCGGATTGTATTGCAGCTGGATGGCGAGGAGATCGTCGATGCGGTGCCCGACATCGGCTACCACCATCGGGGCGCGGAGAAGATGGCCGAGCGCCAGTCCTGGCACAGTTTCATCCCCTACACCGACCGGATCGACTACCTGGGCGGGGTGATGAACAACCTCCCCTATGTGCTGGCGGTGGAGAAGCTCGCCGGGATCGAAGTGCCGGATCGCGTCAAGACCATCCGCATCATGATGTCGGAGTTCTTCCGCATCACCTCGCACCTGCTGTTCCTGGGCACCTACCTGCAGGACATGGGCGCCATGACGCCGGTGTTTTTCATGTTCGCCGACCGGCAGAAGGCCTACGACGTGATCGAGGCCGTCACCGGTTTTCGCATGCACCCGGCCTGGTACCGCATCGGCGGCGTGGCGCACGATCTGCCCAAGGGCTGGGATGTGAAGGTCCGCGAGTTCCTGGACTGGTTTCGGCCGCGCCTGGAGGAGTACGTGACCGCCGCGGTGCAAAACAGCATCCTGCGCGGCCGCGTCATCGGCGTCGCGCCCTTCAACACCGCGCAGGCGCTCGAATGGGGTGTCACGGGTGCCGGCTTGCGCGCCACCGGCTGTGCCTTCGACTACCGCAAGGCGCGTCCTTATTCAGGCTACGAGCACTTCGAGTTCGAAGTTCCGGTGGGCAAGAACGGCGACGCCTACGACCGCTGCACGGTGCGGGTCGAGGAGCTGCGTCAGAGCTGCCGCATCATCCGCCAGTGCCTCGAGCATATGCCCGCCGGAGCCTACAAGGCCGATCACCCGCTGACCTGTCCGCCACCACGTGAGCGCATGCTCAAGGACATCGAAACCCTGATCACGCACTTCCTCGCCGTGTCCTGGGGACCGGTCATGCCACCGGGGGAGTCGACCCAGCTGATCGAGGCCACCAAGGGCATCAACAGCTACTACCTTACCAGCGATGGCAACACCATGAGTTATCGCACCCGCATCCGCACACCGAGCTTTCCGCATCTGCAGATGCTCCCTGAGGTGGTGCGCGGTCGCATGATTCCCGATCTGGTGGCGCACCTGGCCTCCATTGATTTCGTCATGGCCGACGTGGACCGCTGAGAAGACCATGAGCATCGCCGCCGCAACTCAAAGCTTTTCCCTGCACGTCGATGACTTCGCCTCCATCGAGGAGGAGATGGGCCACTACGCGGACCCGCGGGCCGCGAGCATCGGGGCGCTGAAGATCGTGCAGAAGCGCCACGGCTGGGTGCCGGATGCTGCCATACCCGCGATCGGTGGGGTGCTGGGGATCCCCGCCTCGGATGTGGAAAGCGTGGCCACCTTCTACAACCTGATCTTCCGCCGCCCCGTGGGTCGCTACGTCATCAAGGTCTGCGACAGCGTGGCGTGTTTCCTGACCGGGTACGAGGAGGTCCGGGATGAGCTGTGCAGACAGCTGGGCGTCGGCTTCGGGCAGACGACCCCGGATGGCCGCTTCACGTTGCTGCCGATCTGCTGCCTGGGCGCCTGCGATCGGGGTCCGACCCTGATGGTCAATGATGAAACCCATTTTGGTGTCAGCCCGCAGGACATCGCGCGCCTGCTGGAGCGCTACCCATGACGGCCGATACCACTCCCCTCACCTACCGCGTCAATGTCGGCGCACCACCCGACCTTCGCGGCTACGAATCTCAGGAAGGCTACGCGGCCGTGCGCAAGGCGCTCAAGGAGCTGCAGCCCGTGGAGGTGACCCACCTGGTGAAGGACGCCAACCTGCGCGGCCGCGGCGGCGCCGGCTTTCCCACGGGCGTGAAGTGGGGCCTGGTGCCCATGGGCGAAGGCGCCCCGCGCGAGAAGTACCTGCTCTGCAATGCCGATGAGATGGAGCCGGGCACTTTCAAGGATCGGCTGCTGATGGAAGGCGCACCCCATCAGCTGGTTGAGTCGATGATCGTCGCGGCCTATGCCATCCAGGCCAGCTGCGGTTACATCTTTCTGCGCGGCGAGTACGTGCTGGCCGCCGAGCGCCTGAAGCAGGCGATCGTGCAGGCCAAGGCCGCGGGGTACCTGGGTGCCAACATCCTTGGCTCGCCCTGGAGCTTCGAGCTCTTCGTGCACAGCGGCGCCGGCCGCTACATACCCGGCGAGGAGACCGCGCTCATCAACTCGCTGGAGGGCCGGCGGGCCCGCCCGCGTTCCAAGCCCCCGTTCCCGCAGATCGCGGGCCTATGGGGTAAGCCCACCGTGGTCAATAACGTCGAGACCCTGTGCAACATCCCGCACATCGTGCTGCGCGGCAGCGAGTGGTTCCATGCCCTCTCGCAGGGCAAGAGCAAGGACTCGGGGACCAAGCTCTACGGCGTCAGCGGTCGGGTCCGGCGTCCGGGACTGTGGGAGTTACCCATCGGGGTGTCGGCGCGCGAAATCCTCGAGGAACATGCCGGCGGCATGCAGCAGGGCCTGAAGCTCAAGTGCTGGCTGCCCGGCGGCGCATCGACCGATTTCCTGATGCCCGAGCACCTGGACCTGGCCATGGACTTCGACACCATCGCCAAGGCCGGCAGTCGCATGGGCACCGGCCTGCTGATGGCGGTGGACGACCGCCGCAGCATCATCTCCGTGGTGCGCAATCTCGAAGAGTTCTTCGCCCGCGAATCCTGCGGCTGGTGCACCCCCTGCCGTGACGGGCTGCCATGGAGCGTGAAGCTGCTCACGGCGCTGGAACGCGGCGAGGGCCAGCCCGGCGACCTGGAGACGCTCGAGCAGCTGTGCCGATTCCTGGGCCCCGGCCGGACCTTCTGCGCTCATGCGCCAGGTGCGGTCGAGCCGCTGCAGTCGGCCATCAAGTATTTCCGCGACGAATTCCAGGCCGGCATCGTGACGCCGGCCGCGCAAGCCGTGGCCTGAGGCAAAAGGGTTAAGCGACGTGGCAACGATTTACATCGACGACAAGCAGTACCAGGTGGGCACCCAGGACAACCTGCTGCACGCCTGTCTGTCGCAGGGTCTGGATGTCCCCTACTTCTGCTGGCACCCGGCGCTGGGCAGCGTCGGTGCCTGCCGGCAGTGCGCGGTCAAGCAGTATCGGGATGCCAATGACAAGGTCGGGCGCATCGTGATGTCCTGCATGACGCCCACGGTCGAGGGTGCCCGCATCTCCATTGCCGATGAGGAGGCGCACCAGTTTCGGGCCAGCGTCATCGAGTGGCTGATGACCAACCACCCGCACGATTGTCCGGTGTGCGAGGAAGGCGGTCACTGCCATCTGCAGGACATGACGGTGATGACCGGGCATGCCGCGCGTCGCTACCGCTTCACCAAGCGCACGCACCGCAATCAGTACCTCGGCCCCTTCATCAATCATGAAATGAACCGCTGCATCGCCTGCTATCGCTGCGTGCGCTACTACAAGGACTATGCCGGGGGCACGGACCTGGATGTCTACGGCGCCGCCCACAACGTGTATTTCGGGCGCACCGCCGATGGCCTGCTGGAGAGTGAGTTCGCGGGCAACCTGGTGGAGGTCTGTCCCACCGGGGTGTTCACCGACAAGACCCATGGCGAGCGCTACAACCGCAAATGGGACATGCAGTTCTCACCCAGCATCTGCCAGGGCTGCGCGGTGGGCTGCAACATTTCCCCCGGCGAACGCTATGGTGAACTGCGGCGCATTGAGAACCGCTACAACGGCTCGGTCAACCACTACTTCCTGTGCGACCGTGGCCGCTTCGGCTATGGGTACGTGAATCGCAAGGACCGTCCGCGTCAGCCGCTGCTGCGTCGCGAGGGGAGCCTGGTCGCCGTGAGCGCCGAGGAGGCGTTCGCAGCGGCGGACCAGTTGCTCAAGAGCGCACGCGGTGTCATCGGCATCGGCTCACCGCGGGCCTCGCTGGAATCCAACTTCGCGCTGCGGGAACTGGTGGGAACCCAGAATTTCTACGACGGACATGCGGGTGATGAGGCCGCGCGGGTGCGTGGTGTGGTCGGGATCCTGCGCAGCAGCCCGCTGCCGGCGGCGAGCCTGCGCGGCATCGAAGATGCCGATGCGGTACTGGTGCTCGGTGAGGATGTCACCAACACCGCCCCGCGCGTCGCGTTGGCGCTGCGTCAGAGCGCGCAGGGCAAGACCGCGGCCCTGGCCGCCGAAAAGCATGTGCCGGAGTGGGAGAGCGAGGCGCGCGCCAACATCGGCCAGCACGAAAAACATCCCGTGTTCATCCTCAGCATGGCCGCCACCCGTCTGGATGATGTCGCCGCGGCCACCCTGCGCGCCACGCCGGATGACATTGCGCGGCTCGGCTTCGCCGTGGCCCATGCGCTGGATGCCGCGGCACCTGCCGTGCCGGGGCTGGATGCCGCGACTGCCGAACTGGCGCAGCACATCGCCCGCGCCCTCGCGGCCGCCAGGAAGCCGCTGATCGTCTCGGGCACGGGGGCCGGCTCCCTCGCAGTGGCCCAGGCGGCCGCCAACGTGGCACTGGCCTTACACGGGCGCGGCCAAAAGGGCGAGCTGTGCCTGATCGTGCCCGAGGTCAACAGCTTGGGGCTCGCGCTGCTCACCGCCGGTGAGGCGGGCCGCGATCTGGAGGCCGCCTTTGCCAGCGTCGAGCGCGGCGGGGCCGATACCGTGGTGGTGCTGGAGAATGATCTGTATCGCCGTGCCGATCGCACCCGGGTCGACGCCCTGCTCGCCCGGTCGCGGCTCATCGTGCTCGATCATCAAAGCCATGCCACCAGCGCCCGGGCCGAGGTGCTGCTGCCGGCGGGCTCCTTCGCCGAAAGCGATGGCACGGTGGTGAGCCAGGAGGGTCGCGCCCAGCGTTACTTCAAGGTCTATGAGCCGGGCTACTACGATCCGCACAGTCTCATGCGCCAGTCCTGGGAATGGCTGGATGATCTGCGGGTGCGCGGGCTGAGGAGCGCGAGTCGGCATTTTGACCAGCTCACGGCCGCCGTGGCGCAGGCGGCGCCGGCTCTGCGCGAGATCGTGGGCGCTGCGCCCAATGCGAAATTCCGTCTCGGCGGACTGAAGCTGGCGCGCGAGCCGCATCGCTACAGCGGGCGCACCGCCATGCGCGCCAATCAGTCGGTGCATGAGCCGCGCCAGCCGCAGGATGCGGAAACGGCGCTGGCCTTCTCGATGGAGGGCCACAACGGCACCCAGGCGGGGACCCGGCCCAGCGCCCTGATTCCCTATGCCTGGGCACCGGGCTGGAACTCTCCGCAATCCTGGAACAAGTTCCAGGACGAGGTCGGCGGCCACCTGCAAGGCGGGGATCCGGGCATCCGCTTGATCGAACCGGCCGCCGCAGGCGTGGCGCAGTACGCTCAGGCCATACCGGCTCCGTTCGTCGCGCGCACCGCCGAGTGGCAGGTGCTGCCCTTCAACCACATCTTCGGCAGCGAGGAGCTGTCGGCGCGGGCCGCTGCGGTTGCCGTCCTCATCCCGGCCGCCTACGTGGCACTGCACCCGCAGGATGCGGACGTCCTGGAGGCTGCGGAAAACTCGACCCTCCAAGTGTCCTTGCCGGGGCAGAGCGTGCTCCTGCCGGTGCGGCGCAGGTCGGATCTGCCGCGCGGGACAGTTGGGCTGCCCGTGGGCCTGCCGGGGTCACCGTGGTTCCGTGCCGGCGCGACCGTCACGCTTGCCCGAGGCGCCGGCACATGAACGCCGCGACATTACCGGTCATGGCCGCGCTCATCGATGGCGTGAAGGCAGTGGTGCTGCTGCTAGGACTGGTGGCAGTGGCCGCCATGCTGATCTGGGGTGAACGCCGGCTGCTCGCGCTGTGGCAGGACCGTTACGGCCCCAACCGCGTCGGGCCCTTCGGCCTGCTGCAGGTGATGGCGGACATGATCAAGATCTTCTTCAAGGAAGACTGGGTGCCGGCGTTCGTGGATCGCCCGGTGTTCCTGCTTGCACCGCTGCTGGCCATGACCACGACCCTGCTGGTGTTCATCGTGATCCCGGTGGCCCCCGGGTGGGGCGTGGCGCCCGACCTGAACGTGGGAGTACTGCTGTTCCTGGCGCTCGCCGGGCTCGGGGTGTACGGCGCCATGTTGGGAGGCTGGTCGAGCAACAGCAAGTATGCCCTGCTCGGCGGCTTGCGCTCGGCAGCCCAGATGCTCTCCTATGAAGTATTCATGGGCATCGCCGTGATGGGGGTCGTCATCCAGACGGGATCCTTCCGGCTGGATCGCATCGTCGAGGCGCAACGGCACCTCTGGTTCATCGTCCCGCAGTGCTGCGGCTTCCTCACCTTCGCCCTCGCCGCGGTCGCCAGCGTGCACCGTTTTCCCTTCGATCAGCCGGAGACCGAGCAGGAACTGGTGGCCGGCTACCACACCGAGTACTCGGGCATGAAGTTCGGCATGTTCTTCGTCGCCGAGTATGTGGGCGTCGTCGTGGTGTCCGCGCTTCTCACGACCCTGTTCCTCGGCGGCTGGCACGGCCCGTTCGCACAGCAGCTGCCCTTCATGGGTTTCATCTGGTTCGCGCTCAAGACCCTGATCTTCATCATGCTGTTCATCCTGCTGCGCGGTGCACTGCCGCGCCCCCGTTATGACCAGATCATGTCGATGGGGTGGAAGTTCTGCCTGCCGCTGTCGCTGGTGAATCTGCTGATCACCGCGGCCTGCGTCCTCACCAGCACCGCCAGAGGCTAGCCATGCTCGACATTCTCAAAGGGCTGTACACGAACCTGCGCACGCTGGTGATGATCTTCGCGCACGCCACGCGCAAGCGCGACACCATCTTGTATCCGGAGGTCAAGCCCTATCTGCCGCCGCGCTATCGCGGCCGCATCGTCCTCACCCGGGATCCGGACGGGGAGGAGCGCTGTGTGGCCTGCAACCTGTGCGCCGCAGCCTGCCCGGTGGGGTGCATCTCCTTGCAGAAGGGCGAGCAGGAGGATGGCCGCTGGTATCCGGAGTTCTTCCGCATCAATTTTTCGCGCTGCATTTTCTGCGGTCTGTGCGAGGAAGCCTGCCCGACCAGTGCCATTCAGCTGACGCCGGATTTCGAGCTGGGCGAATATGACCGGCAGAACCTGGTGTACGAGAAGGAGCATCTGCTCATCAGCGGCACCGGCAAGGTGCCGGAATACAATTTCTACCGCATCGCGGGGCTCGCCATTGCCGGCAAGCCCAAAGGCGCGGCCGCCCATGAGGCGGGTCCCGTTGATGTCAAAGACCTGATGCCCTGAAGCGCGGCACACCCCAATGACATCCGCACTCTATCTGGAAGCAGCCGTGGCAGTGATCGCCACCGTACTGGCGATCACCCACTACAACCCGCTGCATGCCCTGTTGTATCTCATCCTCTCGCTGCTGGCGGTGGCGATGATGTTCTTCAGCCTCGGCGCGCCCTTCGCCGGGGTACTGGAGGTCATCGTGTATGCCGGTGCCATCATGGTGCTGTTCGTGTTCGTGGTGATGCTCTTGAACCTGGGCAAGGCGACCGTTGAGCAGGAGCGGCGCTGGCTGCTCCCGCGTGCCTGGATCGGGCCGGGAGTGCTGTCGCTGGCATTGCTGGTGGAACTGGCGCGGGCCCTGGTCCCGGCGGGCAATGAGGTCGCCGCGGCCGGTTCGGCCATCGGGGCGAGCCGGGTCGGGCTGGCGCTGTACGGGCCGTACTTCCTGGCGGTGGAGCTGGCCTCGATGTTGCTGCTCGCGGCGCTGGTCACGGCATTTCATCTGGGTCGACACGAATGAGCGCGGTTTCCCAGCAATTTCCCCTGATGCTCGCCGGATTGCTGTTCTGCCTGGGCCTGCTCGGGGTGCTGCTGCGACGCAATCTGCTGTTCGTGCTGATGTCGATCGAAATCATGATCAACGCCGCAGCGCTGGCCTTCGTGGCCGCGGGCAGCCGTTGGGGACAGCCGGACGGCCAGGTGATGTTCCTGCTGGTGCTGACGCTCGCCGCCGCCGAGACCTGCGTGGGTCTGGCCATGCTGCTGCAGCTGCAACGGCGTTTCCGCACCCTCGATACCGACGCCGCCAGTGAGATGAGAGGCTGACCCCATGTTCAATCTGCTGTTTCTCATCTGTCTCGCCCCGTTCCTGGGCTTCCTGCTCCTGAGCTTCGGCCGCCGGCGGCTGTCGGAAAACACCGCGGCCGCCATCGGTATCGGCAGCATCGGCATCTCGGCCTTGACGACGCTGGCGCTGGGCATCGAATTCGTGCTGCATCCGCCCGCAGGCGGGGCCTTCACCCAGCCGCTGTGGCAGTGGCTGGATGTGGGCGGCTTCGCGCCGCGCTTTGCGCTGCGGCTGGATGGCCTGTCGCTGAGCATGCTGGGCGTGGTCACCGGGGTCGGCTTGCTCATCCATGTGTTTGCCGCCTGGTACATGCGTGAGGACGACAGCTACGCCCGCTTCTTCTCCTACATGAACCTGTTTGTCGCCAGCATGTTGTTCCTGGTTCTGGGGGACAACCTGCTGTTCCTGTTCTTCGGCTGGGAGGGGGTGGGGCTGTGCAGCTACCTGCTGATCGGCTTCTGGTACCAGGATCCGGCCAATGGCGCCGCCGCACGCAAGGCCTTCATCGTCACGCGGGTGGGCGATGCGCTGATGGCCATCGGGCTGTTCTGGCTGTATCGCGATCTGGGCACCCTGGATATCCAGCAGGCGGTGCTGCTGGCGCAGCAGCACTTTGCGCTCGGGGATCCGCAGATCACGGCCATCACCTTGCTGCTGCTCGGCGGTGCGGTGGGCAAGTCGGCCCAGCTACCCCTGCAGACCTGGCTCCCCGATGCCATGGCGGGCCCGACCCCGGTGTCGGCCCTGATCCACGCGGCCACCATGGTCACGGCGGGTGTGTACCTGATTGCGCGCACGCATGGCTTGTTCGAACTGGCCCCGAGCTCGCTTGAGGCGGTGGGGGTGATCGGGGCGATCACGTTGCTGCTCGCAAGCGGCGCGGCGCTGGTGCAGTCGGATATCAAACGCATCCTGGCCTACTCCACCATGAGCCAGATCGGCTACATGTTCCTGGCGCTGGGATCCGCGGCCTGGGGCGCTTCGATCTTTCACCTGATGACGCACGCCTTCTTCAAGGCGTTGCTGTTCATGACGGCCGGGGCGGTGATCCTCGCCTGCCATCACGAGCAGGACATCTTCAAGATGGGGGGACTGCGCAAGCAGCTGCCGCTGGAGTACGCCTGTTTTCTGGTCGGGGGTCTCGCGCTGTCGGCGTTTCCCTGGCTCACCGCCGGCTTCTACAGCAAGGATGAGATCCTCTGGGAAGCCTATGCCGGCGGCCACCAGGGGCTGTTCATCGCCGGACTCATCGGCGCCTTTTTCACCCCGCTGTATACCTTCCGGCTGATCTTCACCGTGTTCCATGGCGAGCCCAAGCTGCACGCGCATCGCGGGCAGGGGGTCACGTATTGGCTGCCGCTGGGGGTGCTGTTGGTGTTCTCCACCTTCATCGGCGGCATGATCCATCTGCCCCTGGCAGGGGTGCCGCCCGGACCGGGCGAGCTGGCCGGCCACGGCTCAAAGCTCACCATCGGCATCCTCTCCAGCGCCGTCGCGCTGGGCGGACTTGCCGTGGCCTGCGGGCTGTTTCTCGGTCAGCGGCGCCTGCTCAACTGGTTTACCGGGACCGCGCCTGCGAGGCTGCTCGCCGCCTGGTGGGTGCAGGACTGGGGCTTTGACTGGCTGTATGACCGGCTGCTGGTGCGACCCTGCATGGGGTTTGCGCGGGCCAACATCCGCGACGGCATTGACCTCGCGATCCTCACCATTCCGGCCGGTTTGCGCGCCCTCAACGGCGCCCTGGTACGCACCGAGACCGGCCGGATCCGCTGGTATGCCGCCGGCATGGCGGCCGGAGCGGTGCTGGTGGTCGCGATGGTCCTGGTATGAGGGCGCACTCATGAGCCTGCTCGCTCTGCTGCTGATTCCGTTCATCGGCGGCCTGCTGTGCTGGCCGCTGCGCCGTTCCGAGGTGCTGCCGGCGCGTTGGGTGGCCCTGGCTACCATGCTGTTGGTACTGGCGCTGGCGCTCGCATTGTGGCTCACGGGCGATTACTCCCAGACGCTGCTGCCCACGCCGGGCCAGCCGGCCGGGCACTGGGTGCAGCAGCTGTCCGTGCCCTGGATCTCGCGGCTCGGAATCCGTTTCAGCTTGGGGCTCGACGGACTGTCGCTGCTGCTGGTGACGCTGACGGCACTGCTCGGGGTGCTGTCGGTGGCCTGCTCCTGGCGGGAGATCCAAACCAACGCCGGTTTCTTCTATCTGAACCTGCTGTGCAATCTGGGCGGGGTGATCGGCGTCTTTCTGGCCACCGACCTCTTCCTGTTCTTTTTGTTCTGGGAAGTGATGCTGGTGCCGATGTTCTTCCTGATCGCGCTCTGGGGCCACGACATTCCAGGCGGCCGGCCCCGGCTGTATGCGGCGATCAAGTTCTTCATCTTCACCCAGTCGGCGGGCCTGGTGATGCTGGTGGCGATTCTGGCGCTGGTGTTCGTGCACTACCGCGCCAGCGGTGTGCTCACATTCGGCTACGCGGATTTGCTCGCCACGCCCCTGGGCGCGCGCACCGGCTTCTGGATCATGCTCGGGTTCTTCTTTGCCTTTGCGGTGAAGCTGCCCATCGTGCCATTCCACTCCTGGCTGCCCGACGCCCATTCCCAGGCGCCCACCGCAGGCTCGGTGATCCTCGCCGGCGTGCTCCTGAAGACGGCGGCCTATGGCCTGCTGCGCTTTCTGTTGCCGCTGTTCCCCGTGGCCTGCGCGCAATTCGCACCGATCGCGATGTGGCTGGGCGTGGCCGGGATCGTCTATGGCGCGGTATGCGCCTTCGGCCAGGATGACGCCAAGCGCCTGGTGGCCTATACCTCCATCAGCCACATGGGCTTCATCGTGTTCGGCGTCTTTGCCGGTACCCAAGAGGCGCTGCAGGGCGTGATCATGCAGATCCTGGCGCACGGGATCAGCGCGGCGGGTCTGTTCATTCTCGTCGGCGAGCTCAGCGAACGGCTCGAGACCCGTGATCTGCGCAAGATGGGCGGGTTGTGGGCGCGTTTCTCCAAGCTGCCGCAGTTCGGGCTGTTCTTCATTCTCGCCTCGCTGGGACTGCCGGGGCTGGGCAATTTCCTGGGCGAGTTCCTGATTCTGCTGGGCACCTTCAAGGCGCATCCGCAGTTGGCCATGATCGCCGCGATTGGCCTGGTGCTCTCGGCGGTGTATTCGCTGATTCTCATGCAGCGTACGTTCTATGGCAAAGCCGCCACCGCAGCGCCGCTGCCGGACCTGGACCGTCGCGAATTTGCCATTTTGAGCACCCTGATGGCGGTCATGATCTGGCTCGGTCTGTACCCGAAGCCCTTCTTTGAACTCTCGCGCGCACCCACCCAGGCCCTGCAGACGCGGTATGCGCCCGAAACCAGCGTGAACGCAACGACCAGTGCGCGAGTGATCCCATGACTCACCTGTCGCTCCTGGCGCTGTCGCCCATTCTGGTGGTCTCGGCCACCTGCCTCATCGTGATGCTGGGCATCGCCATGAAACGCGACCATGCCTTGATGGCAGGGGTGTCGCTGGGCGGCCTGGCCCTGGCGCTGATCGCAACCGCCGCGGCATGGCTCTGCGCCGCGGCACCGCAAGCCATCACGGCGCTGCTGATCATCGATCGCTTCGCCTGCTTCTACCTGGCGCTGATCCTCATCGCCGCACTTGCCGTGACCGCGCTCTCCTACGTTTACCTCCGGCGCTACCAGGGTCACCGCGAAGAGATGTACCTGCTGCTGCTGCTGTCAACGCTGGGCGGCATGGTCATGGTGACAAGCTGCCACTTCAGCTCATTCTTTGTCGGGCTCGAACTGCTCTCCATGCCCATGTACGGCATGGCGGCCTACCTGGTGAAGGAGCGCCGCTCGCTCGAGGCAGGCATGAAGTACCTGGTGCTCTCCGCCGTTGCCTCGGCCTTCATCCTGTTCGGCATGGCGCTCATCTACGCCCAGACCGGGACTATGGTGTTCGGCGACATCGGCATGCAACTCGCCCAGCTCAGCGACGGCCAGGGCATCGTGATTCTGGGTGCCGCGCTGCTCCTGATCGGGCTGGGCTTCAAGCTCTCGCTGGCGCCGTTTCACCTCTGGACCCCCGATGTGTACCAGGGGGCGCCCGCGCCGGTGGCGGCGTTTCTGGCCACGGCCTCCAAGGTTCCCGTCCTGGCGCTGCTGCTGCGCTATGTGCTGGACACGCACGCCATTCAGTACGCCCCGCTGGTCGAGGTGCTGTCGCTGCTGGCGATTCTCTCCATCATCGCCGGCAACGTTCTGGCATTACAGCAGTGGAACCTCAAGCGCCTGCTCGCCTACTCCGCCATTGCGCACTTTGGCTACATGCTGGTGGCGTTGATCGCCTCCGGGCCGCTGGCCACCGAAGCGGTGAGCATGTACCTGCTCACCTATTCCATCCCCACGCTGGCGGCGTTCGGCGTGATCACGCTGGTCTCCAATCCGCTGGATCATGAAGCCGAGGCGCTCACGGACTACCGGGGCCTGTTTTGGACGCATCCGGGGCTTGCCGCCATCCTCACCCTGGCGCTGCTGTCCCTCGCCGGAGTCCCCCTGACCGCGGGTTTTCTCGGCAAGTTCTACGTATTGGGCGCCGGCGTCGATCAGCACCAGTGGCTGCTGCTCGGGGCCCTCGTGGCGGGCAGTGCCGTCGGACTCTTCTTCTACCTGCGCGCCATGATCCAGCTCTATCTGAGCCCCACACCCGAGGTGGCTGCCACCGCCGTGGCACCCGCCCCATCGGTCGTGACCGCAGGCGCGGGCGCCGGTGTGCTGATCGTGCTGCTGGTACTGATGCTCATCCTGGGCGTCTATCCGTCGCCCTTTGTCAGGCTGGCACAAGGCGCGGTCAGCGCGCCCCAGGGGATGCTGCCCATCACGGCGAGTCGCCGCTGAGATGGGCTCGACCCAGGACAACCAGCGTCGTGCCGCACAGGCGGCCCTGCCGTGGCTGGAGCGGCATGAAGTGGTGGGAATCGGCACCGGCAGCACGGTCCACCATTTCATTGACTTCATCGCCGCCGACCGGCACAACCTCAAGGCGGTGGTGTCCAGCTCCAACCAGTCCACGCAGCGCCTGGAGGCCGCCGGCATCCCGGTGGTGGACCTCAATGAGGTCGGGCAGCTGCCGGTGTATATCGATGGTGCGGATCAGACCAACGCGGAGCGCCAGCTCATCAAAGGCGGCGGCGGTGCCCTGACCCGCGAGAAGATCATCGCCGCCTGCTCCCGGATCTTCGTCTGCATCGTGGATGCCAGCAAACTGGCGACGACCCTGGGCGCCTTCCCGCTGCCGGTCGAAGTCATCCCCATGGCACGGGCGCTGGTGACCCGCAGGCTCACGGCCCTGGGCGGCCGCCCGGTCCTGCGCGCGGACTACATCACCGACAACGGCAATCACATTGTTGATGTGCACGATCTGGTGATCAAGGATCCGATGGCACTGGAGGCGGCCTTGAATCAGATTCCCGGCATCGTGACCGTGGGCCTGTTTGCGCAGCGGCGCGCCGACGTGCTCCTCATCGGCGGCGATGCGGGAGTGAAGCAGATCTGAGGCGCCTCAGCGCGGGTTGGTGCTGAACAGCGCCAGGCGCGCGCCCACCACCTGCTTCACGGCCGCAACCGCCGGCGCCAGCAGCGTGTAGGGCGCGATCTCCTGCTGGTGCTGGGCGAAACTCGCGTCGATGGCGCGCCGCCAGGCCAGGCGCAGTTCGGTATTGATGTGTACGACCGTCATGCCGGCCGTTATCGCGGCGCGCAGGTCCACATCCTCGGTATCCGAGCCGCCGTGCAGCGTCATGAAAATCCGGGTCTTTTGCTTGATGGCCCAGATCCGCTCGAGATTCAGGTGCTTGCGGTTGGTGCCGCTGAGCATGCTCTTGAGCACGCCGTGCATGTTGCCCACGGCCGGTGCCAGGGTATCGATTCGGGTCTCCTGCACGAACTGCAGCGCTTCCTCGGGGGTGCTGAGGATCAGCTCGGGCGCACTGTCGTGAATCTGCGAACCGCTGCCGATATTGCCGATCTCACCTTCCACCAGGATGTCCGGCCGCAAGGCCTTCAGCGCCTGGACGGCCTCCCTGGTCTGGCGCAGATTCTCGGCAAAGGGCAGCGCTGAAAAATCGCACACCACCCAGTCAAATCCGGCCCTGGCAGCCTCCAGCGCCAGCGGCAGTGAGTGGGTGTGATCGGCGTTCAGGTAGATCGGCGGTCCTCCCTGCTCGCGCAGGCTCCTGACGAGGGCCACCAGCTGGGGAATGCCGATGAAGCGCCGTTCGGCCTCCGACACTCCGACCACGACCGGGAGGCCGTGCTCACGGGCGGCCTCGACGACGCCGTACAGGGTGACCAGGTCCGACACATTGAAATGTCCGACCGCGATACCGCGCGCGTCGGCGTCCTGCAAGGTCTCACGTAGAGTAGTCATTCAGTTCTCGATTTCCGTCCTTAACGCTGCATGTCCATCATCTGCGCCGGCGTCAGCATGTTCTCGTTCAGATGCGCCATGATCCACAGCGAGCCTGCCATCACGAGTGCGACGATGAGCACGCCGAAGGCGAGCGCCAGCACGTTGTTGGCGGCCTCCGCGTCGGTGCCGATATGCAGGAAGAACACCAGATGCACGCCCATCTGCGCGATGGCGAGCACCGCCAGGCCTGCAGGCACGCCCGGCGCCCACAGGAGCCCGGTCTGCGCCACGATGAAGGAGGCGGCCGTGAGCAGCAGTGCGAATCCCAGCCCCGCGGTATACGTCCAGAAGCTCGCCGTGGGCTGCTTCTCGGCGACGCTGGGAGCGCCCTCGCTGAAGGTCATACCCACCACGCCACTCTCGGCCATTACCGGGCTCCCATCAGATAGACCATGGTCAACAGCGCCACCCAGATGATGTCCAGCGCATGCCAGAACAGGCTGAAACACAGCAGGCGACGGCGCACGTAATCCAGCGGCCCGCGGTAGGCGGTTTGTGCCACCAGGAAGATCAGCCACAGCAATCCCACGGTGACGTGCGCCCCGTGCAGTCCGACCAGGCTGAAGAAGGCGGAGAGAAAGGCGCTGCGGGAGGGGCCCGCGCCGCGCGCCACCAGCGCGATGAATTCGCTCAGCTCCAGGCCCAGAAAGGTCGCGCCCAGGAGCAAGGTCAGCGCACCACACAGATAGAAGGCCCACAGCCGCCGCCGCTCGATGGCCAGAATGGCAAGCCCGCAGGTATAGCTCGAGAACAGCAGGCAGAGGGTCTCGATGCCGGCGTGGCGCAGTTCGAAGAGCTCGTGGCCCGAGGGTCCGCCGGCGGTCTGGTCATGCAGCACCGCATAAGTGGCAAAGAGGGCCGAGAACAGGATGATGTCGGAGAGCAGGAAGATCCAGAACCCGTAGCCGACGACGATGCGCACCGGGGCTGGACCTGCGCCACTGCCGGCGCGCGCCGGTTCCGGGGCGCCAAGCTGCGCCACGCCCACCTGCGCGCTCATACCGGTACCAGCCCGGAGCGTCGGGCGCGCTCATCCGCCGCCAATTGCTCGCCGGATACTTCCACGGGCGTGCGCTGCATCCAGCCAAAGGCCACCAGGATGGTGAGCGCGCCCGCCACTCCCAGGATCGCCAGCCACCAGATATGCCAGATCAGGGCAAAGCCGCTGACCACGGCAAAGAAGGCCGTCAGGAAACCATTGGGACTGTTGCGTGGCACCTCGATCGCGGGGTACTGCTCGGGCGCCTTGGCCGCGGCCCGCTGCTTCGTGGCCCAGAAGGCATCCAGCGACTCCACTTGAGGCATGACCGCGAAGTTGTAGACCGGGGGCGGGGAGGCCGTGGACCATTCCAGGGTCCTGCCGTTCCAGGGATCCCCGCTGAGATCTCTGCGACGCTCGCGGGTACGGATGCTGACCACGAGCTGCAGGATGGTCGCAAGAATGCCGCACAGGATGACCACCGCTCCCCCCTCCGCGACCATCATGTACGGCTGCCAGCTCAGATCCGCGTAGTGCTGCATGCGCCGGGTCATGCCCAGCAGGCCCACCGCGTACAGCGGAAAGAACGCGAGATAGAACCCGACGAACCAGCACCAGAAGCTCACCCGCCCCAGGCCCCGGTGCAGCGTGAACCCGAAGGCCTTGGGGAACCAGTAGTCGTAGCCGGCCATCACGCCGAAGACCACGGCGCCGATGATGACATTGTGGAAGTGGGCCACGAGAAACAGGCTGTCATGCAGGATGAAATTCGCCGGTGGCACCGCCAGCAGCACCCCGGTCAGCCCCCCCATGACGAAGGTCACCATGAATCCCAACGACCACAGCACCGGCACCTCGAAGCGGATGCGACCGCGGAACATGGTGAACAGCCAGTTGAAAAGCTTCACGCCGGTGGGAATGGCGATGATCATCGACATGATGCCGAAGACGGCATTCACATCCGCACCCGCGCCCATGGTGAAGAAATGATGCAGCCACACCATGAAGGACAGGACGCAGATGGCCAGTGTCGCCAGCACCATGGAGCGGTAGCCGAACAGCTGCTTGCCCGAGAAGGTCGCAACGACCTCGGAGAATATGCCGAACGCCGGCAGCACCAGAATGTAGACCTCAGGGTGTCCCCACACCCAGATGAGGTTCACGTACATCATGAAATTGCCGCCGCCGGTGTTGGTGAAGAAGTGCATGCCCGCATAGCGGTCCAGCAGCAGCATCCCGAAGGTCGCCGTCAGTACCGGAAAGGCCGCCACGATCAGCATGCACGAGCACAGCGCCGTCCAGCAGAACACCGGCATGCGCATATAGGTCATGCCGGGGGCACGAAGCTTCAGGATGGTGGTCACCATGTTGATACCGGCCAGGAGCGTACCGAGGCCGGATATCTGCAGCGACCATAGATAGTAGTCGACCCCCACGCCGGGCGAATACGCCAGTTCCGACAGCGGGGGATAGGCCAGCCAGCCGGTGCGGGCGAACTCCCCCACCATCAGTGACACGTTCACCAGCAGCGCCCCCGCGGCCGTGAGCCAGAAGCTCACCGAGTTGAGCACGGGGAAGGCCACGTCGCGCACGCCAAGCTGCAGTGGCACGACGAAGTTCATGAGCCCGATCACGAACGGCATGGCCATGAAGAAGATCATGATGGTGCCGTGGGCGGAGAAGATCTGATCGTAATGCTCAGGGGGCAGGTAGCCCGATGCGCCCCCGGCGGCCATGGCCAGCTGGGTGCGCATCATGATGGCATCGCTGAAGCCGCGCAGCAGCAGCACCAGCGCCAGAATGACGTACATGACCCCGATGCGCTTGTGATCCACGCTGGTGAGCCACTCGCGCCACAGGTACGGCCACCAGCCCTTGCGGGTGATGAGGGCCAGAATGGCAATGATGCCCACGACGATCATCCCCGAGGCGGCCATCGCCGGCGGCTCGTTGAAGGGAATGGCCTGCCAGGTGAGTTTGCCCAGCATCTATTGCTCCATGGAATGCGCAGGCGTGCCGCTGGTGTCGTGCTGGATACGCTCGAACAGGCCCCGCTCCACTCTCCCATAGTCCCTGATCGACACATCAGCGCCGCTGCGCGCCAGCTGTGAGTACGCGCCGGCATCGAGCGCCGCGCCCTGGGCCTGCGTCACCGCCAGCCAGCTCGAGAATGCCGCGGCCGGCACGGCATGCACCACGAAGCGCATATCCGAAAAGCCCTCGCCGCTGAAGTTGGCGGACAGGCCGGGGAAGTCGCCGCTGTGCTCGGCCAGGAGATTCAGGTGCGTGGTCATGCCCGGCATGGTGGAAATCTGGCTGCCGAGCTGCGGCACCCAGAAGGCGTTCATCACATTGGCCGAGGTCAATTCGAACTGGAGGGGCACGCCGGTCGGCACGGTGAGCTGATTCAGCGTGGCGACCCTGAGGTCCGGATAGATGAAGAGCCACTTCCAGTCAAGCGCCACCACCTCGATGCGCAGCGGTTTGACCTTGGACGCCAGCGCACGCGCCGGGTCCAGATCATGCGAGCCGGTCCAGGCCACCGCGGCCAGCAGCAGCACCACCATCGCCGGGATCGACCACACCACGAACTCAATGCGCCCGGAATGCGCCCAATCCGGGGTATAGGCGGCGCGGGTGTTGGAGGCGCGATACCACCAGGCGAAGGCCAGCGTGAGCAGGATCACCGGTATCACCACCACCAGCATGATCACCGTGGCGTTGAAGAGAATCTCACGGTCGGCAGCGGCGATGGGTCCTTGCGGATCGAGCACCCCTTCGGCGCGGCTCACCGCAGCGAAGCCTCCCGCAACGAGCATCCCCGGCACGCGCCACAACCGCGACTTTGGTTTCGCTACTCTCACGGCATCACAGTGATCCGCGCACCGACCCTGGTCTTGAATGACAGCGCCGCCCCTTGAATATCGGTGCTTCGTGCCTCGGGCGACCTTAAGTGGCCATGGCACAACGACACAAGAAATCCGCTGCTCGCCGATCGAGACTCGTGTGACATTACTCACCCTGGCGCCACCATCACCGATGAAGATCTCCACCGAACGACAGCGGCTGGCCAATGACAAAGCGGGCCGGGAGAACTGGCGCCGCTGGGGTCCGTATCTATCCGAGCGGCAGTGGGGGACGGTCCGTGAGGACTACAGTGCCTGGGGATCGGCCTGGGACTATTTCCCGCACGACCATGCCCGCAGCCGCGCCTACCGCTGGGGTGAGGACGGCATCGCCGGCTTCAGCGACGACCATCAGTATCTGTGCCTCTCCCTGGCGTTGTGGAATGGTAAGGACCCGATCCTCAAGGAGCGGCTGTTCGGGCTGACCAACTCCGAGGGCAATCATGGCGAAGACGTGAAGGAGTTGTATTACTACCTGGACGCGACGCCGAGCCACTCCTACCTGAAGATGCTCTACAAGTATCCGCAGGCGGCCTTTCCGTACGCGCAGCTGGTTGAGGAAAATCGCAGGCGCGGCCCCGAACAGACCGAGTTCGAGCTTCTGGATAGCGGCCTGTTCGATGAAGACCGCTATTTCGACGTGTTCGTCGAGTACGCCATGGGCGGCCCCGATGAGATTCTCATGCGCGTGACGGCGCACAATCGCGGCCCGCAGACCGCGCCCCTGACCTTGTTGCCGCAGCTGTTCTGCCGCAATACCTGGTCCTGGGCACCCGGCGTGGCGAAGCCGACGCTCGCCGGCCGCGAAGGCGGTGTGGAGGCCCGGCACCCGGAACTCGGACACTTCTGGGTGGACTTTGAAGCGGCATCGGAGCTGCTGTTCTGCGACAACGACACCAACCCGCGCCGGCTCTTCGGCATGAATGATGCGCCCGGCTATTTCAAGGATGCCTTTCACGAATACCTGATCGAGGATCGCCAGGATGCGGTGAATCCCGAGCAGACCGGCACCAAGGTCGGCGCGCTGTATGAACAGCACATTGAGCCCGGGGCGGCGGTGACGCTGCGGATACGGCTGTCTGCAGCCCAGGGTCCGACGGCTCCGATCTGTCCTTTCGGGGATTTTGATGCGATTTTTCAGGCCCGCCAACGGGAAGCCGATGAGTTCTACGCCGAACTGCAACACCAGATCGTCGATGCGGACTCCCGACTGGTGCAGCGCCAGGCATTTGCCGGAATGATCTGGAACAAGATGTATTACCACTTCTCCGTCGCAGACTGGCTGGCGGGCGATCCGCTGCAGCCGCCGCCCGCGCCGGGGCGCCGGCACGGACGCAATCAGGACTGGGGGCATCTGCACAGCAGTGATGTGATCTCCATGCCCGACAAGTGGGAATTTCCCTGGTTTGCCGAATGGGATCTGGACTTTCACTGCGTGGCCCTGGCGGTCATCGACAGCGACTTCGCCAAGTCGCAACTGCTGCTGCTGTCGCGCGAGACCTACATGCACCCCAACGGCCAGTTTCCCGCCTACGAATGGGCGTTCGGGGATGTCAATCCTCCGGTGCGGGCCTGGGCGGCATGGCGGGTGTTCCAGATCGACCGCAAGCAGCGCCAGGAAAGCGACCCGACCTACCCTGGCGATCTGGATTTTCTGAAGCGCGTGTTCAACAAGCTGATGCTCAATTTCACCTGGTGGGTGAATCGCAAGGACGCGCAGGGGCGCAACATCTTCCAGGGTGGTTTTCTCGGGCTGGACAACATCGGTGTCTTTGATCGCAGCAGCCCACTGCCCACCGGAGGTTTCATCAACCAGGCCGATGGCACCAGCTGGATGGCCATGTACTGCGTGCACCTGCTGCGCGCCGCCTTGGAACTGGCACTGCATGATGTCGCCTACGAGGAGATCGCCACCAAGTTCTTCGACCACTTCCTCGCCATTGCCGGCGCCATCAATGGCGTGGGTGAGGACAGTCTGGGCCTGTGGGATGACACCGACGAGTTCTACTTCGATCAGCTGGTGCTGCCGGATGACCGCCGGATCGAGCTGAAGGTCTACTCCATCGTGGGGCTCATTCCGCTGTTCGCCATTCAGGTTCTGGAGCCGGAGATTCTGCAGCTGCTGCCCGAGTTCGCGACGCGAATGCAGTGGTTCCTCAAGCACCGTCCCCAGCTTGCCGCGCTGATCTCCAACTGGCACGTCGCCGGTCAAGGCGATCGCCTGCTGCTGTCTTTGCTGCGCGGTCACCGGATAAAGGCGCTGCTGCACCGGATGCTCGATGAGAACCGCTTCCTGTCCGAATATGGTATCCGCGCACTGTCGAAGAACCACGAGCACAAGCCGTTCCATTTCGACGCCGGGGGTACCACGCACGAAGTGAGTTACTGGCCAGGGGAGTCCCGCAGCGGCTTGTTCGGTGGCAACTCCAACTGGCGCGGTCCGATCTGGATGCCCATCAACTTTCTCGTCATCGAGGCATTGCAGAAGTTCCATCACTACTACGGTGATGACTTCAAGGTCGAATGTCCCACCGGATCCGGGACCTTCCGCAACCTGTACGAGATTGCCGAGGAACTCAGCCGCCGCTTGTCCCGCCTGTTCCTCAAGGGGGCCGATGGCCAGCGGCCGGTGCTCAAATATCATCCCAAACTGGCCGGCGACCCGCATTTTCGCGACTACATCCTGTTCCATGAGTACTTCCACGGCGACACCGGGCGTGGCGCCGGAGCCTCGCATCAGACGGGCTGGACGGGACTTGTGGCCAAGCTGCTGCAGCCGCACACGACGGAGAGAAGTACGCTGCGCGACGACATCGTCCGCGCAGCACTGTCGGCCGTGTCCAAACGTCAAACGGTGGTGCCATGAGCGCTAAGGGCGATGTCTATTTGGTGCGACATGGCGAGACCGCGTGGTCCATCACCGGTCAGCACACCGGACGTACGGATCTTGCGCTCACACCCCGGGGTGAAGGCGACGCGCGCGCACTCGGTCCGCGCCTGCACAGCCTGAAATTCGATCACGTGCTCGCCAGTCCGCTCCTGCGGGCGATGCAGACCTTTGAGCTCACGGGCTGTCCCGGGCCGGCGGCAGTGGATCCGGAACTGGTCGAGTGGGACTACGGAGACTACGAGGGGCGAACGCTTGCGCAAATCCATCAGGGGCGTCCGGAGTGGGAGCTGTTTCGCGACGGCTGTCCCGGCGGTGAGTCGGTGCTGCAGATCACCGCGCGGGCGGATCGGGTGCTGTCGCGTATTCGGGCGCTGAGCGGCAATGTCATCGTCTTTTCGAGTGGCCATATGCTGCGGGTCCTTGCTTCGCGCTGGGTCGGCAACCCTGCGGCGCTGGGCCGGCACCTGGTGCTCGACCCCACAAGCGTTTCGGTGCTCGGCTATGACCACGGCGGGCTGGACAGCGTCATTCGTCTCTGGAACGACCGCTAGCCGGATACTGATCGCACGTGATGTACCTGCAGGATGCCCACCACTTCATCTCGGTGGTGTTACTGGCCATCGCGGCGCTATTTCCCCTGGTGGATCCACTGGGAGGGGCGCCTTTGTACCTCGCCATGGTCAGCTCGCTGTCGCCGCCAGATCGGGTGCGCACGGCACGCCTGGTCTGCATCAACAGCTTCTTTGTTTTGACGGCGGCGGTGCTGATCGGCGCCTACGTGCTGGATGTTTTCGGCATATCGATCCCCGCGGTGCAGGTCGGCGGCGGAGTGATCGTGTGTGCCATCGGCTGGTCCTTCCTGATGACTCCCGGAACACCCGCCATCTCGGATCGGTCCTCGACCCCCGGCCCCGATGTGCTCACCCAGCGGGCCTTTTATCCCTTGACCCTGCCGCTGACCGTCGGCCCTGGATCCATATCCGTGGCCATTACCCTGGGCGCCAATCCCCCCCGGGAGTTCCGATCGCTGTTTACCACCGCAGTGGCTCACGTCATCGGCATATTCATCGTCGCGGTCAGTATCTACGTGTGCTATCGCTATGCGGATCGCATCCTGAACAAATTGGGCCGCACTGGAACCACGGTGCTGACGCGCTTTTCCGCCTTCATCCTGTTCTGCATCGGGGTGCAGATCATCTGGAACGGCTCGCGGGCCATGCTCGCCACGGTCCTCACTCAGCCGTAGCGCATATCCCCGCCACCCAGTCGATGAAGACGCGCACCCGAACGCTGGGGTGTCGGGTGGGCGGGTATACGATGTAGACAGGAATCTTCTCCGTCTGCCACTCCGGCAGCACGCGCGTCAGCTCGCCGCTTGCCAGGTACGGGTCCGCCATGAACTTGAAGACGCGAAAGACTCCCAGCCCGCGCAGCCCGGCCGCAAGGTGCGTGGTGCCTTCATTGATCGTCAGGACACTGCGACAGGTGACCGTGACGCGTTCCCGGCGCCGAAAGTAGCCGATGCTGGTGCTGGTGGGCTGTCCGGTCTCGGGGTTTCCGCAGAGGATGAATTGATGGCGGCTCTCAAGATCGCGCGGATGGGTCGGAATCCCGTAGCGGCTGATGTAGGACGGTGTGGCGCAGGTGATGTATTCCAGCGTTGCGACGCGCCGTGCGACCAGCGACTGATCCGCCAACGCGCCGCAGCGGATGACGCAGTCGACGCCCTTGGCCACGAGATCAATGGGCCGGTCACTGACGCCCAGGTTCAAATGCAGTTCCGGATGCTTGGCCAGAAAGGCCGGCAGCTGCGGGATCAACATCACTTGGGTAAATGCCGCCGGCGCATCCACCCGCAAGGTCCCATGCACACTCTTCTCTGACTGCCCCAGGGTGAGTTCGACTTCCTCAAGCTCCTTCAACAGCGGGGACAGGCGCTCATAGTACTGCGCACCCGCCGGCGTGATGGCGACCCGGCGGGTGGTTCTTTGCACCAGGGTCAGGTGCAGATGTTTTTCCAGCTGCTGCAGAAGCTTGGTAGCGGTTCCCTTGGGCACCTTCAAGGCCGCCGCGGCCTTGGTGAAGCTGCCGGTCTCCGCGACGCGTGCGAACAGCTGCATGGCAAGAAGCTTGTTCATGGCGCGCTCAGCCTATTCTCAGGCGGCCACCTTCCCTGCCTCTTGGAGGAATGTGCGCAAATTGTTACAAAACGCCCTGCGCTCACGAGGCGGTCAGCAGCATGGCGCTGGCGACGGCGCTGAGCTCCTGGTACCACACCGCATAGGCTTCCTCCGCGCCGACCAGGGTCAGTTTGCCCGACAGAACACTGGCCAGCAGCGCAATGAACTCGTTGAATTCGCTGCGGCGGATACCGCGCTCCACGTGGGCCACACCCTGATGAAACAGCACGCGATCAAGCTCCGTTCGATTGGGCAGATCGCGCGCAATGGTGCTCAGCACGAGCACCAGCTTCTGCACCAAAAAGTCGATGTTGACGCTTTCGAAGTGGCCCGCCAGTTGCGGGTGATGCATCAGGAGTCTGCGAAAAAAGGCTCTCAACATCGTAGTCCACTCATCATGAGTCAACAACGACGCCTCAAGAAGCACGCGGCTACGAACGTCGTCGATTGGATCATCCATGTCGTCTTGTGAGTACCGCGACGCTGCAGCGCCACGACATCCGCTTCCATTCGGATCATCGATCGGCGCCGCGCCTCCTATCGCAGGCCGGCACTCTAAGTCGCGTCATGGCAGCGCGCCATCTGACAACGCGAAACAAAGAGTTTCCTCGCGGAAACAATAAAGCCTCTGCAGCGCTCGCCGAGCTTGCCATTATTGGCAAACAGTTTGCCGTCTTTAGACGCTACTTATCCCGTAGAGTTTGGCCAATACTTCGAACAGCCTCGCTGGCTATCTCCTAAGTCCGCCCCATGCAGCATCTGGACAATGTTTTGGTGTTCGTGAAGGTTGCGGAATTCGAGAGCATCAGCAAAGCCGCACGTGCCTTGGACATGCCGATTTCCACGGTGAGCCGCAAACTGCGCGCGCTTGAGTCCGATCTGGGCGTGACACTGGTGCGGCGCACGACGCGACGCGTGATCCTCACCTCCCAGGGCTGGGACTCCTTCAACCCGTGCATCGAACCGCTGACCAAGCTTGAGCAGGCCGAACACGTCCTGACGCAGACCCAGCGCAAACTGGAAGGCACGCTTGCGATCTCAGTGCCCATGATTCTCAGTCAGGGCCCGTTCATGGATTTTCTTTCGCGATTCTCCAAGGAACACTCGGGAATCCGCATCGATCTGTACATAACGAATGCCTATCTGAATCTGGTGGCGGAAAACATCGACGTTGCGGTGCGCTTCGGTCAGCTCCAGGACTCCAGCGTCGTGGCCGTCAAGATCGGCAAGAGCGTGCGCTATGTGGTGGCGGCCGAAGAGTATCTGAAGGGGCGCAAGCTTCCGACCGAGCCGGAGGAACTGAAGGCCTACGACTGCGTCATGTTCAACGCCAGAAACTATGAGGCCGACTGGGACCTGGTCAGCGGGCGCAAGAAAGTGCGCGTCCATGTATCAGGGCCGGTATCCAGCCGTGACTGCCAGTCTGCCGCCGCATTCGTGCTGCGGGGCCACGGCATCGGGCTGCTGGAGACGGCTTACTCCGACCCGGCCCTGGCGCGCGGGGATCTGGTGCGTCTTCTGCCGCGCTGGACCTCCCTGGACATTCCGGTCTTCGCGGTCTACCCGACCCGCAAGTTCCTGCCACCCCGGGTGAGTGCCTTTCTCAAGGCGATTGCCGGTTGGAAGAACTCGCTGTGGGTCTGCGAATGACACTGCCGTTTTTGATAAAGAGATTCCCGACTTTTCGCTCTAACCAAATGAAGGCGGCGGCGCAATAATCGCTCCACTTCGCACGGGCCGATGGCTCCGTAAATCAAGACAATGCAACGGCCCCCTTTGATCTCCCTAGTCGATGATGATGAGTCGGTACGCGAGTCGCTGCCCGATCTGCTGAGGATGCTGGGCTTTGCGCCCAGGGCTTTCGCCTCCGCGGCGGATTTGCTTGCGTCCGATGCGCTTGCCGCGACCCAGTGTCTGATATCGGATGTGTCGATGCCGGTGATGTCCGGCCCGCAGCTGCAGTTGGAGCTGAACCGTCGCGGACTGAATATTCCGGTGATCTTCATCACGGCACATTGCGATGAGGCGCTGCGGGCGGCGCTGCTCGCAGGAGGTGCCGTGGAGTGCCTGTTCAAGCCTTTCCGCGAACGTGACCTGCGCTTGGCTCTGGCGTGCGTATCCAGTTATTTTCGGTCCATAACCGAAAACCGCCCTTGAAGGCATTGGCATTGTTGCCGGCCCGCGCATGGGTCGGCAGGGTCTTGAGTCGCGCCACATTGCCACCCTCCAGTACCACATAGTCCACCTCGAAGGCCGTGCTCGATCGCTCCACGACGTCAAAGACCGCCCGCCGCCAGCGCTTCTTGCCCAGTCTGGCGAGCCCTGGACCGTGGAGCACGAATCTACAAGACGCGCACCTCGGGCGCTGCCCATGCTGCAGCCTGGAGGAGCGTTCAGATCATGAAGCATTTCGGGTATGCCGGGTTGGCGCTGCTGGCGGTTCTGCAATGGCCTTCCGACCTGGCGCGAGGCGAGGACACCGCGCAAGCGGCTGCGGCGCCGGCCTATGCGCAGCAGTCCGGCGGGCAGCTGCAGCAGCTGGTGGCCCCGATCGCCTTGTACCCGGACTCGCTGGTGGCGCAGATCCTGGCGGCATCCAGTTATCCCGAGCAGGTGGTGGAAGCCGACCGATGGCTGCAGGCCAATGCCAATTTGAAAGGTGCCACGCTGGCGCAGGTGGTGGACCAGCAGCCCTGGGACCCGAGCGTCAAAGCGCTGACGGCTTTTCCATCCGTGCTGGGCAACATGGATAAGAATCTGGCATGGACGTCCTCACTGGGCGATGCCTACTACAACCAGCAGCAGGCGGTGATGGATGCCATACAGGTGATGCGCCAGCGGGCGCAGCAGGCTGGCAATCTGAAATCCACACCCCAGCAGCTGGTTACGGACCAGGATTCGACGATCGCCATCCAGCCGGTCGATCCGCAGGTGGTCTATGTACCGGCCTACGATCCTTGGCTGGTTTACGGCGATCCCATCGTCGCGTGGCCGGGGTGGTACGCCTATCCCGGACTCTGGTTCGACGGCCCGTACCTGTCCTTCGGTCTCGGGTTCGGCATCGGTTTTCTTGGGGCCTACGAGTGGGGCTGGGGCGGTTGGGGATTTGATTGGCACCACCACCACGTGCTCTACAACCACGACCGCTACCTCTCGCGCAGCACCACCTTTTACAACCGCGATAATTTCTACCGCGGCGGCGCGGCCCGCGGTGGATTTGACGGCGCGCGCGGCGGCTTCGAGGGGGGACACGCTGGGCTGTTCAACCATCCTGAAGCGGGCCCCAGGGCCTTCGGCGACGAGCCCGGGGCGGCTCGAGGGTACGACGCACCGCATGGTCAGTTCGGAATGCGCTCCGGCGCTTTCAGCGACTTCGACCATGGCGGAGAGGCTCGAGGGTTCTCGGCGCGCGGCAGCTCCAGCCTCGGCGGCGGATTTCGTGGCGGTGGCGGTGGCGAGGGCCGTGGTGGAGGGCGAAGATGACGCGCGAGAAATCCGACGGGAACCGTTTGCGGTGCTGGGCGCTCGCCGCCATGATGCTGACGGCGTGTATGG
>Ga0210385_10000459_pt1 | contig 29685 bp, 26 predicted proteins | sample IncBWH26OmetaG_FD_160107 | JGI IMG/M metagenome (GOLD analysis project Ga0210385, IMG submission 160107) | Forest soil microbial communities from Barre Woods Harvard Forest LTER site, Petersham, Massachusetts, United States - Inc-BW-H-26-O ...
GGTGGCTGGGTTGGGGTCGAGATCGGACTCGGCCAGGGTGAGCACTTCGACCACCGAGTCCACCAGGAGCCCGAAGGCGCCTCCGGGACTTTCGAGAACCAGAATTGCCTGGGGCGCATGGAGGGGAGGCAGACTGAGAAGGAAGCGCATGCTGACTGTGGTGAGAACATCGCCGCGGTAATGAACGAGACCGCCAACAAATGGCGGTGCGAGGGGCACCGCCTGCGGCAGCACGGAGCCAACAATCTCCAAAATGTGCCGGATGGGCAGGCCGAAGAGAGAGGGACCAACGCGCACGGAACAGACATCAGCGAAGGACGCGGTTTTCGCTTTTTCGGTAGTGGCTTTGGAACGTAGATTCATTGCATCACCGCCGGAGTTGAGCTCCAGGAAGAAGTGTCGGACGGCAGTGGCGGTACGCCGCCCAACCCGAGGATCCCTGTGACCTGTTCTTTGAGCAGAATCACGCTCTCGGCTGGTTCGCTTTTGCCGGCTTCGAAGAGTTCTCGACCGGCCGCCACGTCGAGGACGTGGGAGACAACGATGCCGACCTGGCGATGGCCATCGCGGCAAACGACCACGATGATGCGAGCCTCCTGCCGCGAAAGAGCCTCTTCAATGAGTCCGGCGGAGTCTTCAACGGGCAGGAGCTGACCGGCAAAGTTGAGAACCGGACGCGAGGCGGCGTATTCAATGCGCCGGGCCGGGAGTTGCTCGATGCGCATCACGTCGCCGAGTGGAACGGCAGCGCGGCGGCCAGCGATCTCGACCAGAAGGAATTCTTCGGAAGAAGCGACATCGGATTTTTCCGTGCCAGTGTTGAGCGTCGCTTCGTCGTCGGCAGCCATCCGAATCCCAGCTCGTTGGGCGATGGCTCCGGGATCGAGGATCAGGGCAAGCTCTCCACTGCCCAGAACGGTGGCGCCTGAGTAGAGTCCGATGTCCTTGAGAGCCGACGAAAGCGGCTTGACGACGATCTCTTCAGGGTCGCCCAGCCCATCGACAACGAGACCATAGCGGCGACCATCGGCATCGAGGACGGCAATGAACACTTCGTGCCCGGTGTCGGACGCAGGGTGAGAAGCGGGCGCAAGAAGGCGATCGAGAAAGACGAGCGGCAGCAACTTCCCGCGCAGCCGGTAGAGAGGGGCGTCATCAATCCATTCGATGGCCGGAGTGTCCTCTTCGGCCGAGACGTGAAGCAATTCAGAGAGTGCGCCCTGAGGCAGGGCGAAGCTCCGGCTTCTGCTATGGACGATGAGCGCCGGAATAATAGCCAGAGTGAGTGGAATACGCATACGAAGCGTAGTTCCCTTGCCGATACGCGAATCGATCTCAACTTTTCCGCCAATTTTCTCCACATTGGTGCGAACGACGTCCATGCCAACACCGCGACCGCTGACACGGGTGATCTGAGGCGCGGTCGAGAAACCTGGTAGGAAGATGAGCTGCAGGAGTTCGCGCTCGCCCAGCAGTGCGGCCCGTTCGGCGGAAAGCAAGCCGCGTTCGATGGCCTTTTCGCGAACTCGGTCGACGGCAATGCCTGCGCCATCGTCGGAGACCTCAATCAGTACGTGGCTGCCCTCTTGAACGGCACGCAAGCGGAGAACGCCCTCAGAATTTTTACCCGCAGCCTCGCGTTGGGCTGGAGGCTCGATTCCGTGATCGAGAGCATTGCGGACGGCGTGGGTGAGCGGGTCTTTGATGGCTTCGAGCAGGCTCTTGTCAAGATCGGTGTCCTGCCCTTCCATCTCGAGACGCACCTGGCGTTGCAATGCCTGGGAAAGATCGCGAACCAGGCGCGGCATCTTGGAAAAGATGTTGGAGACCGGCTGCATGCGCGCTTTCATGACGGATTCGCGCAGGTCGGCAGTGACCATATCGAGCCGACGGGAGAGGATGGTCATGCCCGCATCGCCGGAGGTGGCCTGAAGAATCTGATTGCGGGTGAGTACAAGTTCGCCAACGAGATTCATGAGGCGGTTCAGGAGGGCGACATCGACGCGCAACGTGCTTTCCGACGCGGCAGAGGGGGCAGGTGGGGATGAAAGAGTAGCACTCTCAGCGGCTTGTTCCGGAGGTCGGACAGATGCGGGAGCCGGTGGGGCCACCGCGATGGGCGGGTCGGCGTGCGGAGAAGAAACAGGCTTCGGCGCTAGGGGGAACGATTTGGGAACTGCGGATTTTCGTGCGGAACGTTTGCGCGGCGCGGATTTGATGGCGCGGGGCGGGAGTGCCCCGTCCAGTTGCTGAACAGGCGATTGCATTGCTTCGATTGAGGCAATGAGACTGAGATCGACTCCATCGCCTTCAGTACCTTCGGTCTCGATGGTCTTGAGGATGGCGCGGAGGCCGTCGAGGAGCTGAAGAAGCGCAGTGACAATCCTGGGCGATGCGTCAAGTTTGCCGTCGCGGAGGAGTCCGAGCAGATTTTCGCCGGCGTGGGCAAGTTTTTCGAGCCGCTTGAAACCGAGGAAACCGGTGGTCCCTTTGATGGTGTGCACCGCGCGAAAGATTTCGGCGAGGAGTGCTGCATCGCCAGGCCGCACTTCGAGCTCGGTGAGGCAATGCTCCATCCGATCGAGCCCTTCCTGGCTTTCAATCAAAAATTCGCGGGTGAGATCGTCGATTTGCACGGAACTTCCTTCCGATGGCGGCAGAGTGCGCGGCACTCATGACGTATATCGGAAGGATTGGAGCTGGACATGAGAAGAAACAGAAAGTGGGGTGACAGCGTGGGCGATCCGACCAGGGCAGAGCCAGGGCACGAAGCCGGCATGTACAGTGCGCGGCAAATGCTTTAGCCTCAAGTTTCACGGACAGGACGGAAAGCAATGGGTGGAAGAAACGACGAACTGGATGCTGCAATGAAACAACTGATGACGCAGGCGGAGGAAGTGGCGCATCACGCGCATGCCAGCTATTCAGGATTTGCTGTTGGGGCTGCGCTTGAACTGGACAATGGCGAGATCGTGACGGGAACCAATGTTGAGAACATGAGCTACGGCCTGACGATTTGCGCTGAGCGATCGGCGCTGGTGCGGGCGGTGGCGATGTTCGGGAATGGCATTCGTGTAAAGGCAGCAGCGATTACGAATCTGAATGGGGAAGACAGTCCACCCTGTGGAGCGTGCCGGCAGGTATTGGCTGAGTTCATGGAGCGAGAAGCCTCGTTGGCATTTCCGTGGGAGGGAAAGGTAACGGTGGTTCCCTTCTCCGCGGTGCTTCCGTATCCATTTGCATTGAAGGGAAAGAAGTGAGGTTGCACGGCGATGGCGAGCAAGAGCTCTGAAGCGGGACGACGGACGGCAGCGCCGTTGCACATGATCGACGTGATTCAAAAAAAGCGCGATGGCGGGATTTTGGACGCGCGCGAGATTGCTTTCGTGGCCAAGGGGGCGGCAAGCGGCTCAATTCCGCAGGAGCAGTTGGCGGCATGGCTGATGGCGGCTTGGTTGCGCGGTTTAACGGTTGGGGAGACGCAATCGCTGGCGCTGGCCATGCGCGATTCGGGGGAAAAGTTCGATCCGCGAAGCCTGGGCAAGCGCGCTGTGGACAAGCACTCGACGGGCGGTGTGGGCGACAAGACGAGTTTCCTGGTGGCTCCGCTGGCGGCAGCGTGCGGCGTCGCGGTACCGATGATCAGTGGCCGCGCACTGGGGCATACGGGCGGAACGCTGGACAAGCTGGAGGCGATTCCCGGGTACGAGACGGCTCTCACGCTCAAGCAGTTTGAAGCAGTTCTGAAACGCTGTGGTGCGTCGATTGTGGGGCAGACGCCGAAACTCGTTCCGGCGGACCGCGTGCTGTATGCGCTGCGGGACAGAACAGGCACGGTGGAGAGTCCGGGTTTGATCTGCGCGTCGATCTTGAGCAAGAAACTGGCTGCCGGTTTGAATGGGCTGGTTCTGGACGTGAAGACGGGCTCGGGCTCGTTTTTGCGCAAGCGAGAGGATGCCGAATATCTGGCGGCATTGATGGTGGCGACGGCGGAAGCTGCAGGAACGCGCACAGTGGCGTTGCTGACCGATATGGGCCAACCGCTGGGACGCACAGCCGGGAATTGGATTGAGCTGGTAGAGTGCGTTGATCTGCTGCGAGGAGATCGAACGATAGGAAGCGAGGATTTGCGGGAACTGAGCCTGCAACTGGCGGGATGGATGATTCATCTTGGCGGAAAAGCGGCAACGGCCAAAGCTGGTTATCAGATGGCGGAGTCGGCACTGACGGATGGCGCGGGGCTGGCCGTATTTATGAAGATGGTGGAGGCGCAGGGCGGTGACCTACGGGTCTTTGAAGGAAAGAAACAGATTCATCGCCCCGGTGCGACGCGTGTTGTGGAAGCGTGGCAGAGCGGTTTCGTTGCGGATATGGATACGACGCTGCTGGGCTGGGCTGTACAGCGAACGGGAGCGGGGCGTGAAACGGCCGGCGAGCCGGTTGATCCGCATGCAGGCATCGTGTTTCATGCCAAGCGCGGCACGAGGGTGAAGCGCGGCCAGGGCTTGGCCACACTGTATGCCACGCGCAAGTCGTTGCTGGCGGAGCCGGCAGAGCTGTTTCGGAAAGCGGTCAAGATTGCGAAGGACCCGCCAGAACAGGTGGCGCTGGTGAGCAAGGTCTTCACGCGCGAAAAGGCTGAGGCGTATCTGCGCAATGCTGTAAGTTAGTGAGAACAGTTTCCAGCTGACAGCTTTCGGTCCTTCGGCCTTTTTGTTCCGCAACGTGGGATTTTGCGGGGATTGTGACGGATATCGAATTGCGTGGGTGAACCGAAAGGCTATTTGCCTCAGCTTAGCTTTCAAGGAGCGTCGAAATTGGAGCGTTTTACTGGAGTGCTGGGGATCCTGGCCGTGCTGCTTGCGGCGTATCTGGGCTCAACGGACCGCAAACATATACGCTGGCGAACGGTTGGATGGGGTGTAAGCCTGCAGATTCTGTTTGCGTTTTTTGTGCTGCGCTTTGATTTCGGCCAGAAGGCAATGTTCTGGGCGGGCGGCGTAGTCACGAAGATGCTGAGCGCGACGACGGCGGGAACGACGGTGCTGTTCGGCAAGCTGGGTACACCGGACACCTCGCTTGGATCCATCTTCGCGTTCCAAGTGTTGCCGACGATCATTTTCATTTCTGCATTTTTTGCGGTGCTGTATCACATCGGGGTGATGCAGATCATCATTCGCGGGATGGCGTGGGTGATGCTGAAGACGATGCGGATCTCGGGCGCAGAGAGCATGAACGTGGCGGCATCGATCTTCATGGGGCAAACGGAAGCACCGCTGACGATCCGGCCCTTTCTTTCCAAGGCGACCCGCAGCGAACTGATGACAATCATGACGAGCGGAATGGCGCATGTGTCGGGCGGCATTATGGCAATGTACATTTCGCAGGGGATCGAGGCGCGGCATCTGCTGAGTGCGGTGATCATGACTTCGCCGGGCACGATTGTGATGGCCAAGATGCTGGTTCCCGAAACGGAAGTGCCGGCCACGGAAGGTAAAGTTGTCATTCCCAAAGACGAAATGCACAAGGATGAAAACCTGATTGGGGCAATCGCACGCGGTACGATCGACGGCGGGAAGCTGGCATTGAATGTCGCGATCATGCTGATCAGTTTTCTGGCTCTGGTGGCGTTGCTGGATATGTTGCTTGGGTGGATGCACGGGCTGCACGGAATGGGATGGGTGCCGGGAAGCCTGGGGCAGATTCTGGGATACGTGTTCTGGCCGGTGGCGTGGTTGATTGGGGTACCGGCGCAGGATTGCGGCCTGATTGGAAACCTTCTGGGCACGAGGATGGCGCTGAATGAAGTGATTGCCTACATTGCGCTGGGCGCGCACAAGGCAACGCTGCTTCCGCGGTCGTTCACGATTGCGACGTTTGCACTGTGCGGATTTGCAAATCTGGGTTCCATTGGAATGCAGATTGGCGGGATTGGGGCGCTTGTTCCTGAGCGGCGCAACGACCTGGCAAAGTTAGGTGTACGGGCGATGCTGGCGGGGACGATGGCGAACTTGATCTCGGCGTCGATTGCGGGAATCTTCCTGGGCTGAGGATGCGCAGCATTCGCATTCGGGCTGCCTGAGCATGCCCCGATCTTTCGGTCAGCGCCTGAATTTCGTTCGAAGCACGCAAAAAACCTGACTCGCTTACACTTCGTGGGGGATGTGGCCTGCATCTCACTTGGAGGTATGGTGTGTTTGAAAATGAGATGGGTCGGCCAGGTAGGGATACTTTTGGGTTTGGCGGCCGGATATGGCGATCCGGGCCAGACGCAGGCGCCGCCGATCGCGACGCATCCCCAAGAGAAGGCAGCTCCTCCGACGCCGTTGGCTGAAGAAAAAGCCGCGCTCGGGGATGACCAGACTTGGGATCCGGCGTGGGACAAGATTGTCGAAGATGCGCTTCCTACAAGCCTTCTGGTTTCGGACAAAGTGTCGAAGGATGTGAAAGCATTTTGCCCAAGATTCCGATCGATGAGCGAAGCGGACAAGCGCGCGTACTGGGCCTATTTCTTTCAAGCATTGGCTGGTGCGGAGGCAGGGCTTCGGCCGACTGCCGATGTACGGCACACCGAGCCAGAGGTGGCGGTAAAGGATGGCGTGACGCATCGCATGGTGCGCAGCGAAGGACTGCTGCAACTCACTTATGAGGACTCCGCACGGTATGGATGCGATTTTGATTGGGCCGCGGACAAAGAATTGCCGGAGCACGCGCCGGAGAAGACGATTCTGCAGCCAAAGAACAACCTGACTTGTGGGGTGAGGATCCTCACCAACCAACTTGTCGACAAGCGCAAGCCGTTACTGAGCAAATCGAGCTATTGGTCTGTGCTTCGGCCAAAATGGCCCGGGTATAGTGCATTTCTAAAGCAAATGACGAATGTACCGGCGGCATGTGGCCGCTTGGGGCCACGGGAAACCAGAATGGAAGCCAAGGCCGCGTCAGCCTCTCAGAACTCCGGCAGTTCTCCATCGACAACACCCTGACTGCTGTCGCGGATGGACGCCCAACGGGCCCATTGTGAGCAAGAATCTTTTCATCCGGAAGTGAAACAATGGGACATATCTCAGAAGGACACCCAAAAGAGGTTAAGCGAGTTTTATTGCGAAAGTGGCTCTGGCTTGCTGCAGCCGTGCCTGCGGCGGTGGGGGTGGTCGCATTCGGAATCTCTGCGATCGATGCCCATTGGCCCTATCGCTACAGAATTGTGAAGCCCCTGCTCGAAGATGTTCTTGGCGGACAGGTGGAGATCACTCGTTATCATCGGACCTATTTTCCAGGACCTGGGTTTGCCGCGACAGGTGTCACGTTACGCCGCAAGTCGGCAACCAACCTTCCACCCCTGGGAAGCGTGGATACTTTGTTTGTGCAAGGCAGCTGGGTTGATCTGTTGCTTTTGCGCGAACGTGTGAAGCTGGTGGACATGACCGGTGTGCATATCGTGGTACCGGCACCGGGCGGCGACGCAAATCGTGCGGATTTTCCTCCCGGTAGTGCTGCCGACTTTTCGGGGCCGGACACGCTGATCGAAAACCTGCGGATCCATGATTCGACGCTCGATATTCTGCGCGGGAACGGCGGCCGATTTTCGTTTCCGATTCGCGAGCTGCAACTTGAAAACTTTGGGAAAAATCGACGAGAGGCATTCCAAGTGGATATGTGGAATGCGCTGCCGAAGGGACACATCGAGGCCAAGGGCGAGTTTGGTCCGTTCAACGCAGGCGACCTGGGCCGTACGCCGGTGCGCGGGTCATTCAAGTTTTCGTCGGTGGAGCTTCACGATCTGGGAGAAGTCAGCGGAACAACAATGGCCACCGGAAGTTTCGAAGGAGTCCTTTCCGCGCTCGAAACGTCGGCAGACACCAGCACGCCGGATTTTGCTGTGTCAAACGGAAAACCAACGGCGATCCATGGTGTTCTTCGTGCAACGGTCGATGGGATTTCGGGAGAGGTTCTCTTTCATTCCATTCGGGCGACTCTGGGGAAGACGACTGTTTCTGTGCAAGGAGCAGTGCAAGGCACGCCCAAGATCACGGATCTCGATATCAGTGTCGAAGACGGCCGGGCCGAGGACCTTCTGCGTCCGTTCATTCACGACCAGGTGCCAATCACCGGGCCTGTGTGGTTGCGAAGCCATGCACATCTTGCGCCTTCCGGGAATGAACTTGGGTTTCTGCAGCGTCTTCAGGTTGATGGGGGGTTTGCAGTTCCCGCCGAGCGACTGACGAACGAGTCGGATGCCAAGAGTCTGACTGCTTTCAGCGAACGGGCGCGGGCAGTTGCACCAAAGGATGCGGTGAAGAATGACCCCGAGCAGCAGACAGATGCATTTTCGTCGTTGAAAGGGCCAGCCCAGATTCGCGATGGAATTGCGTCTAGCCCACACCTCGTATTTCAGATTCCGGGTGCCGATGCGACGCTGAGCGGTACCTTCAATTTCCGTAACAAGAAGGTGCACCTTACGGGACTGATGGCGATGCAGTCGGACTTCTCGCACGTGACGACGGGCTGGAAATCCGCGCTCCTGAAGCCGATTGCGCCGCTGATGCGAAAGAAGGATGAGGGTGCGGTGGTGCCGATCGCGGTGACTGGCGGCCCAGGGAAATATAAAGTCGGTCTCGACTTTTCGCACAAAAAATGAAGGGCGAGCGGCTTCTGAGAAGTTTCGGAGTAGAGGAGAAGCTCCTGCGAACCGATATTTCGCGTCAGGCATGGGTGGAGCGGTGGCAAGTGCAGTTGAGACAGCCGTGGGCAGAACAGAGACCACAACATTGCATGAGTTGACGGCGCAAGGCCGTGCGAGCGCGATGGGCGCGGACGGCCGCATTGCCGGGCGTTATTCTTTGCCGGCGGGCGTAGTCAGAAAGCGTAATCTCATCCAGATCGACGTCGCGAATCAGCGACGCATATTGTGGAGTTATTCGATCGAGAGCACTCGCGATGCATTCACAGGTGGCATCGAGCAATTGCGGCACCGGTTCGGGTGCGGACTCTAGATCGCGCATCCAGCGTTCCAGGGCGGCGGCTTCAGTTGCGCGACGACGGTGGTTGTCGATGATTGCATTCCGCAGGATGCGATAGAACCAGGCGACGGCTGACTCCTCTTCGCGCAAATTGCCGCTGGCCTCCAGAGCACGGGCGTAGGCGCCCTGCAGAATGTCTTCGGCTAGTGCAGGATCACCGACCCGATGCGCGACGAAGTCCAGAAATTTTCGACGAAGGTCGAGCAATGTGTTGAGAGAGTCTCTTGTCATGGGCTCTTAGTCTGGCAGGAGCGGCCGCTCCTGCCGGTCGGGTCAGATGGTTGGGGGCTGGTTGCGGATTGCGTGGCAGGGGCAGAGAGGGCCGCACGGACAACCCGGACCACAGGGACAATCGTTCGATTCGATAGGATGCATCGTTCCTCCTTGGAAGGCTTTGCTGCCGTTCCAATATTGCTGACGCAGGAGGGGCAGAGGGCATTACACCGAGGCACCGGCGCTCGAACCGGATGGAAATGCCGTGCGATCGATCAAGGCGCCGCGGCACGCAGCCGGCGCATGCGGTAGACGATGGTGAGACCTGTTGCGGTGCCGCAGGTGAGCAAGCTGGCCGCCATGCCGAGCATCAAGGATGGGTCGCGCTGATAAATGCCGTGCACAATGCCGATGGCCTGGAGGGTGCTAAATCCGCCAAAGGTTATCAGGGAAATGCCTTCGTCGGTCTTCTTGCGCCAGAGGGCGATGACCTGAGGAACGAAGAGCAGCGCGTTGCACACGAGGCCAAGCCCGAAGATGACGGCAACAATCTCTTTCATGAGGTGATCTTTTCCTGGAACCGCTGTGCGCCGCGAGCCTTGGCCTTGGCAGCTTCCTCTTCGCGGTTGCGCGCCGGTGCGTTGGTCTGGAGTGAGAGAAGAAGGCGTGCCGATGCGGCGGCGACTTCGTCGACCGCCGTGGAGAACGCAGCTTCGTTGGCCTTTGACGGGTGAGTGCTGCCGCTGATCTTGCGGACGTATTGCAAAGAGGCGGCGCGAATCTCGTTTGGGGTAACAGGGGGCTCGAAGTTGAAAAGCATTTTGATGTTCCGACACATGCAGCGTGACCTCCGTTGCCCGCCTGGATCGCGTGGCGGTTACCTCTCTACTTTAATTCGGGACACGGTTCCGATTGCAGAGGGTGCAACTGTGTAGAATTTTGGAAGTTGCTCACCGGGAAGTGCAGATGACTTATTACGAGCAAGTGACGGAAGCGGCGCGATTTGTCCGCGGCAAACTGGGCAAGCTTTCGCCTCGCGTGGGTGTCGTGCTGGGATCAGGTTTGGGCGCAGTAGCCAAATCGGTACAGGAATCGATCACAGTCCCTTATCGCGAAATTCCGCACTTTCCGCAAGCGACTGTGGAGGGGCACTCCGGGCGGCTGGTGGCTGGGCGCCTGGGCGGTTCTCCTGTCCTGGTGATGCAGGGGCGGGTGCATTACTACGAGGGGTACACACCGGCCGAGGTCACCTTTCCGATGCGGGTGCTGGCAACGGCGGGCATCGATGCCGTGATTCTGACCAATGCCGCCGGGGGAATCCACGAGAACTATCACCTGGGACAGCTAGTCGCGCTCTCGGACCATATCAATCTGATGGGCTGGAATCCCCTGGTGGGGCCGAATGAAGCGCGGTTTGCGCGGAGGCGCGGCGCAGGTCAGCGTTTCTTTGACATGACCGAGGCCTATTCGAAGCGTTTGCGGAGTCTGGCGCAACAAGCTGCGCGCGACGAAGGGATCACGATGGAAGAAGGCGTGTACGCGGCCGTGACGGGGCCGAGCTTTGAGACGCCAGCGGAGATCCGGGCTTTTCGCACAATGGGCGCAACGCTTGTGGGAATGTCGACCGTGCCTGAGACGATTGTGGCGCGCCATATGGGAGTCGAAGTGCTCGGTATTTCGTGCGTAACGAACAAAGCTGCGGGGCTGGGCGGACGTCCACTGAGCCACGAAGAGGTGTTTGAAACCGGGCGCCTGGTGGAACGTCGGCTGAGCGGCGTGGTGGAGAAGTTAGTGGTTTGGATGTCGACGATGCTGGAAGCGGAGCTTTGAGCCAAGGACAATGGGGAGCGACACGGCAGCACAACGGAACGAAAAGCCCATTGTCATTGGAATTGCCGGGGCCTCCGGCTCGGGCAAAACGACACTCGCGGTGGAATTAGCCCGCGAATTGGATGGAATTCACTTCCCTCTCGACACCTATTACAGTGATCTGGCGCATTTGCCGCTGGTCGAGCGGGCGAGCCAGAATTTCGACGATCCGGGACTGATCGAGAGCAAATTGCTGGCCCAGCACGTGGCGGCGCTAGCGCGGGGCGAGATCATCGAGAGGCCACTCTATGATTTTTCCCAGTACATTCGCATACCGGGGAAAACGGAGACGGTTCGGCCGCGTCGTTGTGTGGTCGTGGAGGGGCTGTTTGCGCTCCACTACGCCACATTGCTTCCGCTGTATCAGCTATGCGTCTATGTGGACACTGCGGATGCAGTTTGCTTTGAGCGGCGACTGAAACGCGATGTGGAAACTCGCGGACGCACCCCCGAGTCGGTGAGACGGCAGTATGAATTGACGGTGCGCCCGGCAGGAATCCAATTTGTACGGCCGTCTGCGAAGAATGCTGACGTGACGGTGGACGGCGCCGAAGCCCTGGACTGGAAGGTCGAGCAAGTGCTGACGGCTTTGCGACGGAAGGGTCTGCTGCGCCTTGGCCGATGAGGGCAGGCCGAGCGAACCCTGCGGGCGTCGTGTAGCACTTTAGTGACCAGTGCCCACTCCGGGGCCCCAAAATACACCAAAGGTTGTAGAGCTAATTTCCTGATTCGGAACTATGCTCGGTGGCAGTAATCGAACTGATGCATTGATCGGAAATTAACCGTACGACCAAAAACGGAAAAAGCCTCCCAGGTACGTTGAAGGTAGTGATGACTCATTGGCTGGAAAAAGCGAAGACCCAGGCCGCGGGTTGGCTGCGTACGGGGATTTCTCCGCGGCGGCTGGCGCTGACGCTTGCGCTTGGGTTTGCCATTGGGTGTTTGCCGGTCTTTGGAATTCCGACGGCGCTGTGCGCAGTGCTGGCGTTGACGATGCGATTGAATGTGCCGGCAATCCAGGCGGCAAATTACGCGGCGATGCCGCTGCAATTGATCTTGATGCTTCCCTTTGTTCGACTAGGTGGATGGTTGTTCGGGCCCACACAGCAGCATGCGATGGAGAGATCGCTGCTGCACGCTACTGCCGTGCAGACTTTCCGGTCTTCGGGCATGGTGGCTGGCCAGGCGATGGGCGCCTGGTTGTTGCTTGCAGGTCCTGCAGTATTGGTAATGACCATGGGACTGACGCTGGTCCTGCAACGAGTACCGGCGGTCGTGGCAGTCGAAGGGAATCGCGGCTAACGGAAGTCGCGTTACCACAGTAAGGATTCGTGACACGGGTTTCGACTTTCTGTGTTGCGCAAAGAGAGGGCAATTCGGCATAAACAGAACAGCGAAAATCTAAATTACATTGCGCTAGATAAAAACTGATAAATACACACTGATAGATATAGGAAAACTTTGATGCCCACCTTCGGCGGAGAACCTTCCGGGGAGGTGGGCAAAACTTTTTTAGACAGCAGTCGTTTACAATCAGCCGGCTTCGACGAGACCGTAACGGCGTTGCCATTTCTCTTTGAGCATGACGCGGACGCGCGCGCGCTCAGCCTCGGTGCCTTCGGGAGCGAATGCAGATTCGGAAGCCGGGGTGACGAAGCGTGCGGCTTCCTGCTTGGCGAGTTCGAGAAGCTGGCGATCGCGCACAAGGTTGGCGACTCGAAATTCTGGGAGTCCAGCCTGCCGTGTTCCGAAGAACTCGCCGGGGCCGCGCATGGCGAGATCGAGCTCGGCAAGTTCGAAACCATCCTGGGTGCGAACCATGGCGTTGAGGCGCTCTTCAGCCAAGTCGGAGACGCGCTGCCCGGTGACGAGAATGCAGTAGCTCTTCGCGGCACCTCGGCCGACACGGCCACGGAGCTGGTGAAGCTGAGCGAGACCGAAGCGCTCGGCGTGTTCGACGACCATGACGGTGGCGTTGGGGACGTCGACGCCCACTTCGATGACTGTGGTTGCCACGAGGACGTCGATCTCTCCGCGCTGAAAGCGGCGCATGATGACTTCCTTGTCGTCGGCGTCGAGCCTGCCGTGGAGCAGGCCGAGACGGAGGCCTGCAAGTGGGCCGATGCGGAGTTTCTCGTGCATCTCGACTGCCGACTTCAGCTCCGCGGTCTTGTTTTTTGGAGGAGCTTTTTGGCTTGGCAAGCCTGGAAACAGATCTGCAGTTTTTCCTTTGCGAGTGGATTTGCGTGGCGGAGCGGGCGTGGATTGCCCGGAGGCTTCTGCCGATTCGTCGTGCGAGAAATCGAGCTCGGGTTGATCGTCTTTTGTGCCTTCGATGACTGGATAAACGATGTAAGCCTGGCGGCCTTGCGCCACCTGCTTGCGGACGAAATCCCAAACATCGCTGGAACGTTCTTCGGGAACGCGGCGCGTAACGATCGGCGTGCGACCGGGGGGAAGCTCGTCGAGAACACTGACGTCGAGATCGCCGTAGAGCGAGAGAGCCAGCGTGCGGGGAATGGGGGTGGCTGTCATGACCAGGACGTCGGGCTCGGGCTGATTCGGCTTCTTCATCAGCTTGAAGCGCTGCAGGACGCCGAAACGATGCTGTTCGTCGACGACGACGAGGCCGAGGTTGTCGAATTCAACTTTTTCTTCAATGAGGGCGTGGGTACCGATGACCAGGTGTGCCTCGCCGCGATTGATGAGTCCACGATTCAGGCGCTTGCGGTCTTCGTCGAGGGAGCCGGTGAGAAGAACAATGCGATAGCGGCGCGACGAGCGCTCGAGCAGTTTGCGCGCGGCGAGGAAATGCTGCGTAGCAAGGATTTCGGTAGGAGCCATGAGGGCAGCCTGGAAACCGTTCTCGATGGCCACGAGCATGGCCTGAAAGGCCACGATGGTTTTGCCGGATCCGACATCGCCCTGGAGGAGGCGGCGCATGGGGCTGGGCTGGCGCATGTCGGTGACGATTTCGCCAAGGGTACGTTTTTGCGCGGCAGTGGGATGGAAAGGCAGCACTTCACGGAGGGCTTCGCGCACTTTGTCGGTAGTGGAGAACCCGATACCGGCACGATCACGCACGCGACGGCGTTTGAGCTCGAGACCAAGTTCGAGATAGAAAAGTTCTTCAAAGATGAGGCGACGATGCGCGGGGGTCGAGAAGGCCTGAAGGTTGGTCATCGCGGTGCCTTCGGGAGGAAAGTGGACTTCGCGCAGGGCAGTCTCGCGGTTGGGGAAATCGAGGCGGGAGAGCATGGCCTGGGGCAGGCATTCCGGCACCATGCCACGCATGGACTCGAGGAGGTTGAAGATGACCTTGCGTTGCCAGCGGGACGCGAGGCGGCTGCCGCCCAGTGATTCGTAAACGGGCGTAATGCGACCGACTTCAAGGATGCGCGTTTCGGCGTCGTCGGAGTCGTCAGGCAAGAGTTCCCACTGCGGCTGAATCATCTTGAGATTGCTGGTGGAGCGGGAGGATTCGACTTTGCCGTACACGGCGATGGTCTGACCGGAATGAAATTTGCCTTCCAGGTAAGGAGCGTGGAACCAGATGCACTTGAGGGCCATGCGGCCCTGACCTATGGTGAGTTCGAAGAGCGGGCTGCGGCGCGTGCGGAGCAGCATGGAACCGCGTACTTCGGCAATGACGCTGGCAGTTTCGCCGGGCTTGAGTTCATCGAGACTACGGGGATTCTGGCGGTCCTCGTAGCGAAAGGGGAGGTGGTAGAGCAAGTCCTCGGCTGTGCGGATGTCCTTTTCGGCGAGCAACTCGGCGAGACGCGGGCCGACGCCACGCACGTACATTGCCGGAGTATCGAGATCGGGCACAGATTGGATGCTAAAGCATGAGGGAGAGTGACGTCAGCGCAGTGCGGGACTCGGGAGATCAGGCTTGCGACAAGGCGGAGCGCGCGGTGCGGACTTCAGCAGCCAGGACGCGAAGCACGTGCAGGGAGAGTGCTGGTTCGCGAAGCATGAGTTGCGCGAAGTCTTCGCGCGAGACGTAACTCACCTCCGCGCCTTGAAACACGATCGCGTTGAGGGAATACGGTTGATTGCCGATGGCTCCGGGAAGACCGAGGAGCATGCCGGGCGATAGGGGCGTATGAAAGATCGGTTCGCCATCATTCGAAGTCATGGTGAGCAGACCAGTACCCGAATGGAGAATGTAGAGACCTGTTGAGGGCTCACCTTGCGCAAAGAGGACGTGATCCTCTGAGCAGACGAAGGGCGTGGTGAGTTTCTGGAGCGCGGTCAGCAGTTCCTGGTCGGCCACAAATGCCGAAGAATCGAGTTTCATACAAGGACTCCATTCGCCCGGGAATCAGCGGGAAGAAGGATAAGTCGGGAGAACAACATTAGAGAGGTATGATTTCATTTTTGCGTCGCAGGTTGTGTGACCTGTGTCACCAATCGTTGGGCGCGAACGGACTGATCGCGCGCGGTTGCCGCGAATGAGGTTCGCACGTCGCGTGGAATGCCGGGCTATCAGACTGCCGGAAGGTAATGGGAACCCTAGTGTTGTGCCGGCAGAGGCGGAGGAGGACATGCGGGCGCAGGAGGGCCTGATGGGCCCATCTTCGCGAAGAGCAGATATTCGCCTTCCCAAGCTTTTTCGCGCTCGACGATCTGCCAACCGGGTGTGTGCTCCAGCAGATAGGTAAGGGCGAGATCGTTTTTGAGGAGCGCGTGGTCAATGTGGTATTTGTCCATGAGCGCGAAAGCGTCGTGGCCCTGGATGATCAGGCCGTAGTCCTGCATGACACCTGCGTGTTCGAAGCTATCGAACCGCGAATCGATGAAGCTGGATCTTTGCTGCCAGGACATCATGCCGCCGACGTAGTCCCAATTCATGGTTCTCCAGGAAGGATGGATGGAGGCGATGATTTTTTGCGGGAACATCATATTCAGCATTTTGTCGAGCGTAGCTTCGCGCGGAAACATGAAGGCAATGACGCCAAACGCTGCGACGGCCATGAAGACATTCATTTTGGGAATGGTATTGGCATCGCTTTCCATGCGGAAGGCGCGGGCCAGGTCGCGGGCGAGCATGGGGGTGGTAAGGACGGCGGCAAAGTAGGAGAAGCGCACGTGGGAAAAGGCCGCGTACCACGCGATGAAGACGAAGACCATCTCGTAGACCTTCCACTTACGTCCCTTGATGCAGTTGGTGAGGACCATGAGAGCTATGGCGACGACGACGGTCCTGCCTTCGAGAGTGGAGAGCTTGAGGGGTTGCCATTCGGCGATCTGGGCGACGCTGACTTTCTGGTTGAGCGCCATGTCGAGGGGGTTCCAAAGCAGGTGCCAGCCGTATGGATTGAGGAGCAGAGCCACGATGCTGACGCCGAGGACGGCGAAGAGCCGATTGCGGTCGGAAGGCGCGAGAGCCTTTTGCTCGAATACACCCAGATTGAAAGAGAAGAGATTGCAGGCGATGTAGAGGCCAAAGAGGACGATGCCGGCGAACCACATGCCATGGAGATTGACCCAGAGGCAGAAGATTGGTGGAAGAAACCAGAGGAAACGCTTGTCGCCGCGGTCGGCAGCTTCAAGGATGGCCAATTCGGCGCCCATGGCGAGGTAAGCGAATTCGATGGTGCGCGGGCCGGAGTTGACGGTCATGAGGATGAAAGCGATGACCGAGGTCCAGAGGGCAGCGTCTGCGCGGTGGGCCATCCAATACCCGCGCCAGTAGACGAAGAGGATGTTCCCGGCGAGCAAGAGCCAGGTGATGAGATAGATGCCCTGCAGTCCGAGGAATTTGAAGCCGTAATAGAAGGGGAGTTCCGAGAGCCATTCCCAATCGATCCACGAGCGGCCGACCACGGAGAAGGAGTAGGGGTCGGTGTGGATGAAGTGATGCTCGACGAGGAGGACGCGGGCGTCGGAGAGGTGCCACCAAATGTCGGGATCGACAAGAAGGGTATGGGACCGATTGAGAGTGGAGGCGACCAGGACCGGAATCATCATGAGCAACGCCATGTTCATGAAGTGGCGCGAATAAACGCGGGCCCATGTCGATGATTCAGCGTCGGTTGCCGACTGAGACCCGGCTGGCAGCGCGGTGGGCGAGGGTTCCATAGAGATAACAGTATTCGTGGCTCTTTGGATTTGGGACAGAGCGAAGTCCGAAAACGGGAAATCGAACCACCGATGGTAACCTCGCGAGAATTCTTCGTTGATTTAAGCGGCAAGACCTGGGGTATACATGAGGTACCGCAGAGAGTGTTTCAGAGAAAATGAGCGCGAAATGCGGCAAGTTGAGCATTTTCGAGTACGCGATGACGCGTAATCAAAAAGCGGCGAATGATTTCAGGGGATTCGGAAGCCAAGATCGGAGCGACGACGGCACGAAAGTCCGTCATGGAAGGTAACCGTTCGTGACGTAAGCAGCTAATGAATTAGTTCTTTGTTTTGAGTGATTTCGAAGATCATATGGTTACTGCGGTTCAACATCATTGCACGATAGTGGGATTGACCCTCTCGCCGCAGCCGATAAGAATTACGGAAAGATGACTTCGCCCGAATAGACGAACCTGATTCGTACTGATTTGGAATAGTTCCCCCTAGTAGAAGCATCCGGGCAGACCAGGAACAAGGACAGCCCAAGCGATTTATGCGTCTGTCTTTACGACGCGGAACAAGGCGCTGCGATGGAATCCGGCGCGAGAGGAATCGAGATCAACTACTTATGATTCGGATTGGGCTGCTATCAGAAGACGGCGCATTACACCCGTTGCTCTCATCGGCTCTTGGAAGAGAGTTCAGAATCGAGCTGGCGGAGAGCGAAGAAGCGATTCAGGGGATGCTCGATGAAGAAGAATGCGACGTTTTGATTGTGGATCTTTGCTCGAATTCGAACTCGACGCAGAGCCAGGTGGAATGCGCGCACCGACTTCTCGACGCACAAGTGCCGCTGGTCGTGATGGCCGATGACGGTTTGCGCACGACGGGGCTGGAGATGGTCCGGCTGGGCGCGTTCGGCTATTGTCGACGTCCCCCCTCGATTCGCGAGTTGAAGGCAACGCTGACGCGCGCAAGCGAGAATTCTCTACTGAAGAAGCAACTTCAGCCTTTGCCAGCGCGCACGGAAGCAGAGAACAGCTGTGACCGGTTGATCGGTTCGAGCCCACAGATTCGCCAGGTCTATCAGCTGGTCCAGCGGGTTGCGAATTTGAACGCATCCGTTCTGGTGACGGGCGAAAGCGGCACAGGCAAGGAATTGATTGCCCGAGCGATTCACAATCTTGGATCACGAGGTGACAAGCCGTTTGTTGCGGTCTCCTGCGGAGCGATTCCCGAAACGCTGATTGAAGCCGAGTTGTTCGGCCACGAAAAGGGCGCATTCACAGGGACCGTTGGTTCGCGCGAGGGATATTTTGAGCAGGCCAAGGACGGAACACTCTTCCTGGATGAAATTGGCGATCTGAGCCTGTATACGCAGGTGAAGCTGTTGCGAGTTCTGCAGCAAATGGAGTTCAGCCGCCTAGGCAGCAGCCGCTTGATCCCGTTGCGGGCGCGACTGATTTTCGCGACGCATCAGGATCTCGGCAAGCTGGTCGCGGAAGGAAAATTCCGCCAGGATCTTTATTACCGCATTAACGTGATGAAGATTGTGTCCCCTCCGTTGTCGGACCATGCGGAAGACATTCCGCAGATTGCGACGCACTATCTGAAGCACTATTCACTTTTATTCCAGAAGCCAATGGAGGCAATTGGGCCGGACGCGATGGCTATGTTGCTGAGCTACACCTGGCCTGGCAACGTGCGCGAACTGGAAAATGCGATCCAGCGGGCGATTATTCTGGCGCCGGGCACGACGATTCGTCCGGAAGACCTGCCCCTGAATCTACATGCCGATAAGGTCATTGAGTTTGGGGAATACAATCCCGACTGCACTTTCGAGCGGCAGCTGCGGGACTACAAAGTGAAGCTTGCCGTCGATGCGGTGCGCGAGAGCAACGGCAACAAGACGATTGCGGCGCGCAGTCTTGGCATCTCGAGGGCATATCTTCATCGCCTGATCCGCCTGGCGGAGCCGGAGATTGCGTTTGAGCACGACAACGTGCGCACGGGATCTTTTTCTGCCTGAACCGCGCTCCATTCCCATGAGTCCTCTGGGCGATGGCTGCCATGGTATGGCGCACGTTCATCGACACGCGCAATGACAATCTGCATGCATGTGACGGGCGTTGATTGCCCAGCTTCCCTGCACCCCCAAGCCCTTGCCGCTCACAGAATTACTGATTCCAAACTGGTATAGTGCTCACAGCATGTTCAGGCGAGTTGCGGTTATCGTCGCGCTGTTGGCCATTGCGCAAGGCACCTGGCGCATGGCGGCTCAGTCGTCGGCAAACCCGGGCACGAGTAAAGCGACAACTCCGGTAGCACATCCGAGTTCAGGAAGCAATTCTCAGCCGCAAACAAATTCCATGGCACAGACAACGGGAGCGGATGGGGTTCCGCCGGAGAATACCTCGAGCGCAGCCGCTCCGCAGATCATTGTGAACCCGCCGGCAGCACCAGCAAGAGAGTGGGATTGGCGCGATCGAGTGGCATGGAGTTCCGGAATCATCCTGGCGGTGTTGGGGTATGTAGGCATCATGCTGGGTTTGCGCACTCTGAAGAGTATCGACAGACATCTTGTGTCGAGCAGTGCAACGGCGCAGGCGGCACTGGAGAGCGCGAATGCGTCGCTAGCTTTGGCGGAAGCGATCGCGAATTCAGAGCGACCATGGATTGTTGTGACGGTTGAACCTTTCCTGACGATGGAGAACAGTTTCAAGGTCATGGCGTCGAATCGGGGTCGCAGCCCTGCAAGAATTGTGACGTCGCTGGACCATACACGAGTTGCGGTGGATGAAACTCAACTGCCGGCCGTTCCTGAATTCGAAAAACCGGAGCCTGGCGAGGAGCGAGAACCGATTGTTCTGCTTCCCGGAGAAGCGACGGGAATCTGGGCATTCAATCGTGAAGATCTACCGGCAATCTGCAAGACTGCTGAAGTGCTGAAAAACGTAGAGCGCTGGCACGAGACGCTATTTCTTTATGGCCGGATTGCCTATCTAGACCTGAATGCGCCGGTGGAGAAGCAGGCACATGACACCTACTGGTGCTGCCGGTACATTCACGGCGAAAAGAGCAGTGCGCTGGTGATGGCAGGACCCCCCGCTTACAACAAGCACTCTTAGGGCAAACGGCTGGACTGCTGCGCGGGAAGCGCGGGACTCATGTGTGCGCAGGCAGCGGCGCCTTCACGGCTTTGCTACACTTGCCGTGTCCGCGGCGATTTGTACCTTTGCCGACGAGCCAAGCGCGTCGACTGGAGCATGGATGAGTGTCGTAGAACTCGCGGGAATCACAAAGGCCTACGAGAACAAAGTGGCGGTGCGAAATTTAAGCCTGAAGATTGACGCAGGCCAGATGTTCGGATTACTGGGGCCAAACGGAGCCGGGAAAACCAGTTCTATTCGCATGATGATGGGCATCACGCTGCCTGATTCGGGTCATGTGAAATTGTTCGACAAGCCTTTTGAGCGCGAGAGTCTGAAGCGTGTCGGCTATCTTCCCGAAGAGCGCGGCCTTTACAAAAAGATGAAGGTACAAGAGCAGTTGATCTTCTTTGGCCAACTGCATGGGCTGACGGCCGGAGAAGCCGGCAAGCGCGCAACGGACTGGTCGAAGCGGCTGGAGATCGACGACGCGCTGGGAAAGAAAACCGAAGAGCTCTCGAAGGGAATGCAACAGAAGATCCAATTCATTGGGTCCTTGCTGCACGATCCGGGATTGATCGTGATGGATGAGCCCTTCAGTGGACTCGATCCTGTGAACGCGAAGTTGCTAGAGCAGACTCTGATCGACTTGAAAAACCAGGGGAAAGCAATTCTTTTTTCGACACATCGCATGGACCAGGTGGAGAAACTGTGCGACACGATTTGTCTTGTGAACAAAGGCGAAGCGGTGTTGTCGGGACGGGTACGGGAAATCAAGTCGCGCTATGAACGCAATCACGTAGTCGTGGAGTTTGAAGGGCGCGCAGATTTTCTGCAGAGCAGCGAGATTAGCGCAGCGGAGAATTTCTCGGGACACGCGGAAATCACGCTGAAACCACAGGGGGATGCGCAAAAGCTGTTGAACGAGGCCTCGTCAATGGCGAAGATTTTCCGGTTTGAGCTGGTAGAGCCGTCGCTGGAAGAGATTTTCATCTGGACCGTGGGAGGCAAGGCCGATGCATAACATGACGCTGATCGCGCGCCGCGAATACCTCGAACAGGTGCGTGGAAGGGCCTTTCGGATGACGACGATCGGGGTTCCCGCAATTTTCGCGGTGATTATCGGTGTCGGCTATCTCTCGAGCCTAGGCATCGGCTCCAACCGGCACATGGCGGTGGCCGCGTCGGATCCTGTATTGGCGCAGGAGATTCGCAATCAACTGGTGGGAGACAAGGACGCCAAAGCCCGCGTGGATGTCGTGGCGCCGGCGACACAAGCGCAGCGGGACCAGTTGGTGAATGAGGTCAAGTTGCAGCAGCTGGACGGCGTTCTCTGGGTGGATACGCCGCAGGGCAAACCGGCGACGGCAACGTATTCGTCGCCCTCGTCGGGAGACTTTATTACCGGGTCGCGGCTGAAGTCGGCACTGACGCACGCAATGCTCGACGCACACTTGACGGCAGACGGCATGAACCAAAGGGATGCCGACACGCTGGTGGATGGTGTTGCGATCCAGACTTTTCAGGTAAAGAAAGACGGCAGCGTGGTGAAGAGCAATGCTGAAGCGTCGTTCTGGAAGGGCTACGTGATGGCCATTCTGTTGTCGATGACGACGATGATCTACGGCATGAATGTGGCGCGCTCGATCATCCAGGAAAAGACATCGCGGATCTTTGAAGTGATGCTGGCCATAGCGAAGCCTGGGGACTTGTTGGCGGGAAAACTGATTGGCGTGGGTGCGGTGGGCTTGACGCAGATTGCGATCTGGCTGTTGGCCGGAGGGGCGATTTTGTTTTCGCCGCTGGCGGCCGCAGTGATGACGGGCGAGTTTGCGGTACATGTTACATGGACCGAGGCGATTCTTTTCCCCGTCTACTTCGTTCTGGGCTACCTGCTGTACAGTTCCCTGTTCGCTGGGTTGGCGGCTACGTGCGAGACAGAGCAGGAATTGCAGATGTACATGCCGCTGGCCGCTGCGCCGACGTGGTTGAGTTTTGCGTTGATTGTATTAATTATCAACGATTCGAATTCCTTCTGGTCGATCGCCGCGTCGCTTTTTCCTCCAACGGCGCCGATCATTATGTTTCTGCGCATGGCATCGGAGATTCCGCCGATGTGGCAGTTTGCCGCTTCGATTGGACTCATGGTGGCGAGCATCCTCGGAGTGCTTTGGTTCTCGACGCGGCTTTATCGCGTGGGCATTCTGATGTATGGAAAGCGCGCGACGCTGCCGGAGCTAATGCGCTGGTTGAAATACAGCTAGCGAGGGGAATCCCGGAGCGGATACCCAGATAGAATCAGGGCAGTGAACGACGAATCCAGCCCTCCATTCACTTTGAGCCAACGTCTTGTGCTGGCGGTAGTACCGCGCCTGGTCTGGGCGCTGTTGTCGCTTGTAGGGCGGACGTGGCGGTTTGAAGTGATTGCCGAAGAGGGCGTGACGCCCGTGGTGTTCGGACAGAAGGCGGGGCCGGAGATTTACTGCTTCTGGCATCAGTGCGTACTGCCCTGCACGATGTATTTCAGGAAGACAGGGGCAGTGATTCTGATCAGCCGCAGTTTTGACGGAGAGTTGATCACCCGGATTCTGAAGCTGTTTGGATTCGACGCGGTGCGAGGCTCGAGTTCCCGCGGCGCGCGTGAAGGGCTTCTGGGCCTGAATAGCGTGATCGAGTCGGGGCGCACGGCGATCTTTACTGCCGACGGACCGCGTGGACCGATTTACCAAACGAAAATGGGACCTATCAAGCTGGCTCAGTCGACAGGTGCACCGATCGGCGCTTTTCATCTGGAACCTGCGACGGCCTGGGTGATGGGCTCGTGGGATCGATTCCTGGTGCCAATGCCGTTTACGCGGATTTGTGTTAGCTGGGCGGAGTGGACGCTTGTTCCGGAGGATTTGACCGGAGAGCAGTTTGAACCAAAACGGAAAGAGCTGAACGCGGCCATCGAGCGCGCACGATTGCGAGCACTGCAACACCTGGGGAAGACGGCGCGATGAGCGGCTTGCGTGTTGCAGATTTTGATTTTCGGTTGCCGCAGGAGTTGATCGCGCAGGAGCCACCCCAGGAGCGGGGGCGTAGCCGGATGCTGGTGGTGAGCCGCGCGGGCGGATCGTTGCAGAATGCGCAGTTCCGGGAGTTCCCTTCACTGCTTCGGGCGGGCGACCTGCTGGTGCTGAATGAGAGCCGGGTCATCCCTGCAAGGCTTTTTGGAAGGCGAACGCTCCTGCGGGAGCGGGAGAAGCCTTCAGGCAGCATCGAGGTGTTGCTGACGGAGCACATGGCTGAAAGCGAATGGCGGGCACTCGTTCGGCCGGGACGCAAGGTTGCGATCGGCGAAACACTGGTTTTTCCTGGGCCGGGAGAAAAGATTTTGCTCAAGGCTGAAGTCGTGGCACGCGGAGATTTTGGGGAAAGGACCTTACGCTTCGCGCCGGTAGAAGACTTTTACGGGGCTCTTGAAAAGATTGGGCATATGCCTCTGCCTCCCTATATTCATCGTGAAGATGCGGAAGCCGATCGAGAGCGGTATCAGACTGTCTTCGCGCGAGAGCGAGGTTCAGTGGCGGCACCCACAGCAGGACTGCATTTCACCCCTGAAATTCTTGAGGAGATCTCCGCGCGTGGGATCGAAATTGCGTACGTGACGCTCCATGTAGGATTGGGCACCTTTGCGCCCCTACGTGTGGAGCGGGTGGATGAAGTGCGCCTGCACCGGGAGCGTTATTCGATTGGAGCGAGGGCGGCGGAAGCGGTTGACCGAGCCAGAGGTGAAGGTCGGCGCATTGTCGCGGCGGGGACCACGGTTGTGCGAACCCTCGAGGCGGCTGCGCTGAGCGGCAAAGAGGGACAAATTGAGGCGGGCAGCGGTACGACAGACATTTTTATCTCCCCGGGATTTGAATTCAAGGTGGTTAGCGCGCTTCTGACGAATTTTCACCTTCCCCAGTCAAGCCTACTCATGCTAGTGAGCGGTTTTGCCGGAAGAGAGAGGATCCTGACGGCGTATCGCCATGCAGTCGAGGCCGGATATCGGTTTTTCAGTTACGGGGATTGCATGTTCGTGGGATGAACAAAGTTTAGGAAGGCAGGCTATGGATCCGCGGGATTGCGGAGGGGGAGTTCGGCGAAGTCGGTTGAGAGTCGATATTGGGACGAAGGGTCTGGCATTGGGAAGAAGGGTCTGGCCCTGATGACGAAAGGCACCATGGAATGGTGGTCGAGGGGTTCCAAGGGATATGCCGGGGTGTATACCCTTTGCTTCACCGGGCATCGGGTCCAGTAAACGAACGTCTACACCCCTGGGGTACAACTTCGGTGTATCGCATTGAATTAATACAGCTTGACTTATGCTGTTTTGGAGGGACAATTGCATACATATAGAAGTTACCTGTATTCATAGTGGAAGCGAGGGGGTCCGGGTTGCATTCGATCGCATGGTGGCCGACCGTGCTTGTACTTTCGGTGTCCACCTTCACCGATCTTCGGAGCCGCCGCATTCCGAACTGGCTGGTCCTGCCGTTTTTGGCGGTGGGAATTCTTGTGTCGTTTGGGCCTCAAGGCTGGCATGAGGTTAGCCTGTTGCAGAGTTTCGAAGGATTGGGACTGGGCCTGCTGCTATTTGGAACCCTTGCCTGGATGGGAGGCATGGGGATGGGTGATGTGAAGCTGTGCGCGGCCATCGGCGCCTGGGTGGGGCCGAAGCAGTTGTTTCTGGCACTTGTGTTGACCGCAATTGCGGGGGGTTTTATGGCGATTGTGTGGGCAATCTTTGGTGGTTTTGTGGGAGATTTGTTCACAGGATCGGGGAATCTGCTGTTTGGGCGTAAAAAGAGTGAGGAACCGGAATCTGCGAAGATGAGTTTGTCGAATCCGCTGGCGAAGAAAATGCCCTATGCGCCAGCAATTGCGATAGGAACTCTCATATCTTTTTTTGCACATTGAACGAAAGTAATTGCGGTTTGAGCGGTATGCAGTGGCAACATAGAACAAAGGTAAATTCAAATTAAAGACAGAAGTAGCTAGGAGCACCAGACCTGTAATGTCGACCCGTTTTCAAGACCCAGATCCCGAAGCGCTCGGCCCCGGTGGAATGTCGATTGCGTTGATCGGACCAAATGACACGCGACGCAGGATTGTTCTGAATGCTCTGAACGGCGCAGAGGCCGGAACAGTGAAGGAGTTTGTCGCTTATCCCAACAAACTCTCGGATCTGCCCCGCTTTATGGAGCAGAACTACGATGTGGTCATCATCGACCTGGACAGCGACCAAAATTACGCCCTTGATCTTGTAGAGCAGATTGCCGCGGCCAACACCTCCACGGTGATGGTCTATTCGATGAACAACGACCCGAACCTGCTGATGAGCTGCATGCGGGCGGGTGCACGTGAATTTCTTCCTCATCCTATTGCAATGGGCACCCTCACCGATGCCCTGGCGAGGGCTTCGGCGCGCCGTCCGGCGAGCAAAGCGACAAGCAGCAAGCCTGGGGGCGGCAAGGTGCTGGTTTTCCTGGGCGGCAAGGGGGGCTCGGGCGTAACCACGGTGGCGTGCAATTTTGCGGTTTCGCTGGTGCAGGAGTGCTCGCAGAGCGCGGCGTTGCTCGATTTGGACCTTCCTCTCGGGGACGCGGCTCTGAATCTGGGGATCAGCCCACAGTTTTCGACGGTCGACGCGCTGCAGAACTACAGCCGCATGGACCAGAATTTTCTCTCCAAAGTTTTGGCGAAACACAGTTCCGGTCTTTTCGTCCTTGCGGCGCCGGGTAAGTTTCCCCAGGTGGAAGTGACGAACGAAGCCGTGGAGCGTTTGATAGCTGTAGCGCGGCAGGCATACGACTACGTGGTGATTGATGCCGGTTCGCGTTTTGACTTGAGCGGCACAACCTTGGTGGAACGCGCCGATACGGTGTACCTGGTGATGCAGGCGGGAATTCCCGAGCTGCGGAATTCGCATCGCGTGATCTCGGAATACTTCAAGAGCGGCGGATCGAACCTGGAGATCGTGCTGAATCGGTTCATGCCGAGATCGGGCGGCGTGGATGAGGAACATATTTCAAAGGCTCTGACCCGTCCAGTGAATTGGAAGATACCGAGCGATTATGTGACGGTGCGGCGGATGCAGAATGAGGCTACACCTCTGGCACTGGAAGACAGCCTGATTGCAAGATCCATTCAGGACATGGCACGGACGGCCTGCGGCATGCCGGCCAAGCCGGAGAAGAAGAAGGGGTTCAGTCTCTTTGGCTGAAGCCGGAACATAAAGCGAGAAATCACTTTTATTGGAATGGTGCAACGTGGAACATCTAAATCTTGAGAACTTTAAATCGGAAGTACATAGGACGCTGATTTCCAAACTGGATCTCGAAAAGCTTTCCCGCGTCAACTCGAACCAGGCACGCCAAGCGGTGTCGAGCATTATCAGCGAAATCATCAGCGACCGACGCGTTCCTTTGAGTTTCGACGAGCAGGAAAAGATCCAGACCGATCTGCTGGATGAAGTGTTCGGCCTGGGTCCGCTGGAGCCATTGCTCAAAGACCAGAAGATCTCCGATATTCTCGTCAACGATAAAGATCACGTGTTTATTGAGCGCGGAGGCCTGATGCAGCGCGCCGATGCATCGTTCCGCGATGATCGGCATTTACTGCAGATCATCGACCGCATTGTTTCGCGCGTGGGCCGCCGTGTGGACGAATCTTCGCCAATGGTAGACGCGCGCTTGCCCGATGGCTCCCGTGTGAACGCGATTATTCCTCCGCTGGCTCTGGACGGCCCGTCACTCTCCATCCGCCGTTTTGGCACCGGTCCTCTGGCGGCCAACCAGCTTGTACAGCTGAAGAGTATTTCGGCCGAGATGATGGAACTTTTGTCGTCGGCAGTTCGCGCACGTTTGAGCATCTTGATTTCGGGTGGTACGGGCGCCGGCAAGACGACATTTTTGAACATTTTGTCGCAGTACATTCCACAGAACGAGCGCATTATCACGATCGAAGATGCTGCGGAATTGCAGCTGGCACAGGAAAACATCGTCCGTCTGGAAACGCGGCCGCCGAACGTGGAAGGACAGGGCGCGATCCGGCAGCGGCAACTGCTGATCAACTGTTTGCGTATGCGTCCCGACCGCATCGTGATCGGCGAGTGCCGTGGCGAGGAAGCGTTTGACATGCTTCAGGCGATGAACACTGGCCATGAGGGATCGATGACTACAATCCACGCCAACACGGCGCGCGACGCCCTGACCCGTCTTGAATCCATGGTGGCGATGTGTAATTTGAATCTTCCGGAAAAAACTGTGCGCCAGCAGGTTTCGTCGGCGCTCACCATCGTGGTGCAGTGTACGCGACTGAGTGACGGCAGCCGCAAATGCGTCAGCATTCATGAGATCACGGGCATGGAAGAGAATGTGATCTCGATGCAGGAAATCTTTGCATTCCAGAAAAAGGGCATCGGGCCTAACGGAAAAGTTCTGGGAGTATTCAAGCCGAGCGGGATTCGGCCGCGTTTCCTTGAGCAGTTGCGAACCGCAGGCATCTTCCTGCCGCCCAGCTTGTTTGAACGTGTCACCGAAGTGAGCTAATCCGAAAGGAGTGGAGCTGCCATGGGACTGATTGTTGCCTTCGTCTTTCTAGCCGTATTCGTGGTGGTCGCGCTGCTTGCGGCGGCCTTCGGAGTTGGATCGTCGAAGCAGGATAAGGAGATGCTTGCGCGTCTCGATTCAGCTTTGGCGACCGGCAAGGGCAAGTCGGACATGGCCGATTTGCTGGTGGACGTTCGCAAGAGCGATCTTCTCAGCACGATTCCCTGGGTTGACAAGCTGTTACGCAAGATGGAGGTCACTCCACGGCTGCGCAGACTGCTCTACCAGGCTGACTTGAAGTGGACTGTAGGTGGATTGGTCCTGATGACGATGGGTGCGTTTGCCATTCCCGCCTATCTTATTTACTTGCGCACGGGCGCGATCCCAGCAGCGCTGATTGGCGGCGTGGCGATCGGCTGTGCGCCGATCGGCTTCGTGGTTTTCAAAAAGAACAAGCGCATGAGCAAATTCGAAGAGGGCTTGCCGGAAGCGCTCGACCTGATTTGCAGCGCGCTCCGAGTCGGCCACAGCTTGAATTCAGCGCTTGGCCTGGTATGTCGCGAGTGCGCGGATCCCGTAGGCACAGAATTTCGCGTGACGTTCGATGAACAGAACTATGGTCTCGAATTGAAGACGGCCTTGGAGAACATGGTCAACCGCATGCCGGTGCAGGATCTTCGCATCGTGGTGACCGGCATTCTGATTCAGAAAGAGAGCGGCGGCAATCTTGCCGAAGTTCTGGAAAAGACGTCGGATGTTATTCGCGAGCGCTTCCGGTTGAAGCGCCAGGTGAAGACGCATACGGCACAGGGGCGCCTGACGGGGATGGTGTTGACTTCGCTTCCTGTGGTCCTCGGAGTTCTGTTGTATTTCGTCAATCCGCACATGATGAGTCTTCTCTGGACCAAGCCGATGGGAGTGAAGATGCTTTATGCGGCGAGCGGCATGATTGTTGTCGGCGGCCTGATTATTCGCAAGATTGTCAACATGGACGTGTGAAGGGGATTTATGGGAATTACCATTGCAGCGTTTTTGGCCGTATTCCTGCTGATCACGAGCGCGGGCCTGCTGATTTTTTACCGCGAAACGATCCAGGCGCGTATCAGCTCCGCGATCAATCCGACGGTTAAATCGCAGAAGAGTCTGAAGACCACGATCCTGGACACGCGCGAGGTGCTGGAAGGCGTCGTCGAACGATTTGAGAAGGTGGTGCCGCGCAGCGAGACGGAAGTCTCTGTTGTGCAGCAAAGACTGATCCGCGCAGGGTTTCGCAACGATTCTGCGGTAAGGACTTTCTACGGGGCCAAGTTCATTACCCCCGTTGCGCTCTGCCTGATTGCGGCGGTGAGTGGGCTGGCCAACAGCAGCCCGATCTTTATCTACATTGCCTGCCTAGGTTTCGGATATCTGGCGCCTGACTTTGTGCTCGGTAAGATGATTTCGAATCGCCAAGCGAAGGTGAAGCGCGGCTTGCCCGATGTACTGGACATGCTGGTGATTTGCGTGGAAGCGGGATTGAGCCTTGACCAAGCCACTGCACGCACCGCAGAGGAACTGCACCATGCACAGCCCGTACTCAGCGATGAGTTAGGCGTAGTAGCACTTGAACAACGCGCAGGCAGTGTGCGCGCCGATTCATGGAAGCACTTCGCGGATAGAACCGGCGTAGATGTTGTGCGAAACCTGGTTTCGATGCTGGTGCAATCCGAGCAGTTCGGCACAAGCGTTGCGAAGACGTTGCGCGTGCACTCCGATACGTTGAGGACAAAGCGCGTGCAGGAG
>Ga0210385_10000460_pt1 | contig 29682 bp, 23 predicted proteins | sample IncBWH26OmetaG_FD_160107 | JGI IMG/M metagenome (GOLD analysis project Ga0210385, IMG submission 160107) | Forest soil microbial communities from Barre Woods Harvard Forest LTER site, Petersham, Massachusetts, United States - Inc-BW-H-26-O ...
GAACAGGTCCCAGTTGACGGTGTCACCGAACGCTTCGTTGATGCGCACGCCGTTCTGATAGACCGCCAGTCCCTCGGGCGTACCCAGTACCGGCGAGGCCTCGAAACCCCGGTACAGAATGTCGGGCTCAAAGGCATCGGCGATGTCATCATTGATATTGATGCTGCTCAAGTTGTTGTTCAGCGCACCGGTGAGGCTTGCCGAGCCATCGCGGATGATGTCCGCGGAGGTGATGATCTGAACGTTTCCCGGAACCTTGTCCAGTTCGATGTCAGCTCCGGGGACCGCCGTCGCCGTGACGACCACGGTCTGCAGTTGTGAAGTATCCGCATCCGCCGCCATGGCCGCTGCGCCGATCGCCCAGACGCATACCATCGCCACCGCGCCAAGCGTTGCGCCGGGCACACAGCGCGCCGGGATGTTAATCTTCTCGTACAAGGCAGCACTCCACAAAACCTGTGCCAGCAGCGTGGGCAGAGTAACGAATGCGGACCGGGAGATTTTCCCGACCGTGGTGGGCGGGCTGCGGATCTTTCCCTGCGCGTGGTGGTCTGATCTGTCGGAATGGCTCGCGAATACTTCAACTCCGCGCTGATGGCGTTGGCGCTGGGCGCTGCAATGGCCGCTGCGCCCTGCAACCGTGCACATTCCGCACCGGCGGCGGCAGCCTACGGAATCAGCTCACGCACGGCTCCCAAGCCCTACCTGAACATGCCGCCGCTGGCCTCCGGCCCCCTGCCCAAACTGCTGTCACAGACCGGGGCGTTTACCGATACCGCCCGCATGGTGGTGGCGCCGGGACTGATTCCCTACGATCTGATCGTGCCCTTCTGGTCCGATGGCGCCGTCAAGACGCGCTACATCGCCGTACCCAAGGGTGCACAGCTGGGCTTTTCACCCACTGGAGAATGGACTTTTCCGCCCGGCGTCGTATTCGTCAAAACGTTTGAACTGCCAACCGATGCGCTTCATCCGCAGGTGCGGCGCCGGCTGGAAACGCGTCTGCTGGTACGCGACAGCGCCGGCGGGGTCTACGGCGTGGTCTACAAATGGCGCGCCGACAACAGCGATGCCGATCTGCTGCCTGGCGCCAGCCTCACGGAACCGATTGCGATGGTGGGCAAGGACGGGTCGCCTCATGAGCAGACCTGGTACTACCCGAGCCGCGAAAACTGTCTGACCTGCCACAACGCCCGTGCCGGAGGGGTACTGGGCCTGAAGACGCGCCAGCTCAACCGGCCCATGAGCTACCCATCCGCTGTGACCGACAATGAGCTGCGCACGCTCAATCACCTGCATATGCTGCAACCGGCGGTGACCGACCAGGAACTTGCGACGCTACCGACCCTGGCCGCCTCAACCGATGGCTCGCGCAGCATCGAGGATCGTGCCCGCTCGTATCTGGATGCCAACTGCGCGCACTGCCACCGGCCCGGCGGCACGGTGGCATACTTCGATGCCCGCTACACCACGCCGCTCGCCAAGCAGGAGCTCATCGACGGCCCGATTCTCATCAACGAGGGAATCGACCACCCGCATGTCATCGCCCCGCACGACGTGTGGCGCTCCATTGCCTACATGCGTGCCGACACCAATGGCGATATCCGCATGCCGCCGATCGCGCGCGAGACCATTGATGAGCAGGGAATGCAGCTGCTGCACGACTGGATCGAAAGCATGCCGGGCAAGGACGTGCTGGCGCCCCCGAAGATCACCCCTGAAGCCGGGACCTACCCCGCGGCAGTGGCAGTGACGCTGACGAGTCCGGACTCCGGGGCGCAGATCCGCTACACCCTGGATGGCAGCGTGCCCGGTCCGCAGGATCTGCTGTATTCGGCTCCGATCACCGTCAGCGGCGCCACCGTGGTGCGGGCCCGCGCCTACAAGGACGGCATGACCCGCAGCATCACCAGCGAATCAGTCTTCATCATCGGCGCGCAGTAACCCCGGACTCAATGCGTCGCCACGATGGCGACACCCCAGGGGCTCTGCCCCGCCTTGATGCGGGCGATCTCCTTGCCCTGGGCCAGGTCCACCACGGACACATCATTGGACGGACCATTGGCCGAGAACAGGAACTTGCCATCCGGTGACAGCACGATGCCCCAGGGTCGCTTGCCGACTTTGATGCTGGCATCGACCTTGTAGGTATGAGCGTCCAGCACGGTCACCGTGCCGGCGCGACCGTCGCTCACATACACCTTGGCGTTGTCGGGGCTCACGCGCACGCGCATGGGGCGTGATCCGGCCGGCAGTTTGATCGACTGGGTCAGTGTCGAAGCCGCCGAATCAATGATGTTGAGCATGCCGGCGGACTCTGAGGGTATGAAGCCCACCGGCGCGTCGGTGCGGAAGTCGACACTGCGCGGCCGCGGCGGCACGTTGAAATGGGCCACGGTCTTGAAGGTGTGGGCATCCACGACCAGGATGTCCCCGCCGGTCTCGCAGGTGATGTAGATGCGATTGCCATCGGGCGTCACTGCCACGCCTTCGGGCTCCTGGCCGACCACTATGATGTGCTCGACCTTGCCGGAGGCGATGTCGACGATGCTGGCGGTCTTCACGTCCTCGTTGGACACGTAGAGCTTGCGGCCATCGGGGCTGAGGGTGAACTCCTCGGGGTCCGAGCCCACCTTGATCTGGCCGGTGACCTTGCGCTCCGCGACGCTGATGATGCCGATGCCATCGGCTGATTTGTCGGACACGACGTTGTCATCGTCGTCATCATCGTCCTTGCCATGACCCTTCTTGAAGATGGGATTGCCCGCGGCATCCAGCTCCGGAGGTGCCTCGATGGGCGTGCCGCTCAGGGCCACATACACGGTACGACCGTCCGGACTCGAATGAATGCCGCGCGGCCGCTTGCCCACCGGCAGGGTCGCGATGGCCTTGAAGGAACTGCCATCGATGATGGTCACGTCCCCGGATTTCTCATTCGAGACCCACACCTGATAGGCGGGGGCAGCCGCCACCGGCACTGCCCGGAGGCCTGTGCACACCAGCACCGCTGTCGCGGCCAGAAGAACCCTTGCATAGATCATGTGGACCTCGGCTAGCGCAGCGTACCGCCTTGAGCTCAAACCAGACTGGCGTCGAGTGTGATCTCGGTCTTGAGCAACTTGGAGACCGGGCAGCCGGCCTTGGCCATCCCGGTCAGCTCGGTGAACTTGGCCTGGTTGATGTTGGGAATCTTGGCGCGCAGCGTCAGGTGCGAAGAGGTGATCTCGAAGCCCTCGCCCACCTGCTCGATGGTCACCGCTGCCTGGGTATCCATCTGATCGGCCACGAAGCCGGCGTTGCCCAGAATCAGCGATAAGGCCATGGTGAAGCAGCTGGCATGCGCGGCGGCGATCAGCTCCTCGGGGTTGCTGCCTTTGACGCCTTCGAAACGGCTGGCGAAGCCATAGGGATAGGCGCTGAGGGCGCCGCTTTGCGTGGAGATGGAGCCCTTTCCATCCTTCAGGCCGCCCTTCCAGACCGCCGAGCCCGTGCGTGTGATCTTCATATCAGACCCCTTATGACAATGTTGTGCCGGTCTGAATCTTAGCACCCGCGCATGAGGGGATTTTCGCCCGCCTAAGCTGGTTCTTAAGGGTTTCCCGGTGGTCAAAGGTGCTCTGGCTTTAAAGATTCATATGAAATGCATATTATTGGCCGATGCAACTGACCCGCTACACCGACTATTCCGTGCGCGTGCTGACCCATCTGTCGACCTATCCGGATCGGCTGTCCTGCATCGCCGAGATCGCCAGGGCTTACGGCATCTCGCAAAACCACCTCATGAAGGTGGTCCAGGACCTGGGTCAGTCCGGATACATCGAGACCGTGCGCGGTCGCAACGGCGGCATCCGGCTGCGCAAGGCGCCGGCGGAGATCAACCTCGGCGCCCTGGTACGCCACACGGAAAAACACTTTGACCTGGTGGACTGCCCCGGCTGCCTGATCGCTCCGGCCTGCCAGACGACCAACCTGTTCGCGCAGGCGGTGCGCGCTTTTCTCGAGGTTCTCGACCGGCACACGCTGGCGGACATGATGAGCCGGCGCAACCAGCTGCACCGGCTGTTCTCGGGCGCGACGGAACGGGCATGAGACGCCCCTTGCGCGCCCTGGCACTGGCCCTCGCATACCTGGCAGGGGCGGGCAATGAACTTCCGGCAGCGGTGCAACCGCCGAGCGCGCCGGACCCGCCTGGCGCGACCAACAACGGTACTTTGATCTACGATCGGGATTATCCCTTCATCCACTATGCCGACGCCCCGGTGCACAACGACGTCGCGCGGTTACAGCAGCGCCTGGATGAGGGCACGGTAAAACTCACGACCACACCGCAGCATGGCTACCTTGAATCCCTGCTCCAGGCCCTGAGCATCAATCCGGACTCGCAGACGCTGGTATTTTCCAAGACCAGCCTGCAGATCGAGGTGATCAGCCCGGCCACGCCGCGCGCCATCTACTTCAACGATGACACCTATGTCGCCTGGGTGCAGCAAAGCGGCATCATCGAAATCAACACCATGGATGCCGACCGTGGTCCGGTGTTCTACACACTCTCCGCGGCCGATCCCCATCCCAGGCTGGAACGCGAAATCCTGCGCTGTCTGACCTGCCACGACTCGTACGCGGAGATGGGCGGAGGCGTACCGCGTTTCCTGTTCGAGTCCACCTACGATGTGGACCACGGCAGGCTCATCCCCGACGCCATCTCGCGCGAAACCTCGAATGCGACTCCGATTGCCCAGCGCTGGGGTGGCTGGTACGTGACCGGCCGGGACGGCGGCGCGCTGCACCTGGGCAACATCCAGACGCCGGCGACGGACACCCCGATCGAACTGAGCAAGGCACGGCGCAGCGCTCTGCTATCGCTTGGCTCAATGTTTGACAGCTCCGCCTATCTGCGCGGCACCAGCGACATCGTCGCGCTGCTGGTGCTGGAGCATCAGATCACCTTGCACAACCAGATCATCCGCGCCAATTACAAATCCCGCACGCTGCTGCAGCGCGCGCTGCCCGGCAGTGATGCGGCCAGCCTGCATTGGTCACAGTTGCCACCGCCGCTGCAGCGGCGGCTCGACCAGCTGCTGCGGCCGCTGCTGGACGCGCTGCTCATGAGTGATGCGGCGCCGTTGCCCCAGAGGATGGTGGGCGGCAATGGCTATGCGGCCTGGTTCCAGAATCAGGGGATCAAGGATACACAGGGACGCTCGTTGCGCGAGCTGGATCTGAACACGCGCGTGTTCCGCTATCCCTTGAGCTTCCTTATCTACTCGGAGGGCTTTGATGCCCTGCCGGTCTTAGTCCGCGAACACCTCTACCAGGACCTCGCGCGCATCCTGCAGGCCCCTGACCCGGGCGCCCCCTACCGCAGCCGTTCGGCCGCCGACCGGTTGTGCGCCTACCAGATACTGCTGGCGACCAAGCCTGAATTCGCCCGGGCGATGCGCTCGCACAGCGACTGATCCTCAGTGCTGTTCGTGAGCCCCTGCGGCCGGCGGCGGTCCGGCCGGCTGCGGATTGTTCTTCAGCTGATTCGCCTGATCGATGATGAAGTCACGAATCAGCGCGGTATCCGCCGGCTTGAGAACCTCGGCAAACGACGCCATGCCCTTGTTCACCAGCACACCCTTGAGCACGATCTGGTCAAAACCCTCCTGCGACCACAGCAGCGGTGTGCGCGTCAGGTCCGGGAAGTTCGCACCGCGGATCTGGCCACGATCGCCGTGGCAGGCCGCGCAGTTGCGGGCATACAGCTGCTCACCCTGGTGCACCTGCGCGGCGCTGGCCGTGGCCGGCGGCGGCAGCAGCGCGCGCGGCGTGTAGGGCTGGGGCTCGGGCAGCTTGGCACTGCCACCGAGGGTATACACCAGCATGCGCGAGTAGTTGGGCGCGTAGTAGTCGGCCGCGGCGCCGCCGACGCTGACCGCCAGGTACTGCCTGCCATCCAGCTCATAGGTGATGGGTGCGGCCAGAACCGGCGTCTGGGTCTTCGCGGACCACAGGATCTTGCCGGACTGCGCATCGAAGGCGCGAAACTCATCGCCGCTGCCGGCGCCTTGAAAGACCAGGCCCCCGGCGGTGGCCACCGCACCGCCCGTGGGACCCTGGTTCGGCGGGCCTCCCCAGACCTTCTTGCCGGTCTTCGGGTCCATGGCCTGCAGGTAGCCGATGAAGCCATTGGGCGCCTTGGGATGATCCTTGTAGAAGGTGAACTGCGCGCCAAAATCGATGCCCAGGTTGTAGCCGACGGAATTCGGGGTATAGGTCGGATCGAACACCATGGGGAAGTAAGCGACCTGGGTCGGCACGTACAGCAGGCCCGTCTGCGGGCTGTAGGCGTTGGAGTGCCAGCCATGCGCGCCCTGCACGCCGGGATTCAAGTCCCAGGGTTTGCCTTCCGGATAGCGCGCTGCCGGGTTGACGCGCGGGCGTCCGGTCTTGAGGTCCACACCATTGGCCCAGTTCATATCCACGAACGGCGTGGCGTTGAGCAGCTTGCCGGTGCGCGCCTCCAGCACATAGAAGAACCCGTTCTTGCTGGGCTGGAGCAGTACGCGGCGCTGCTTGCCGTCGATGTTCATGTCGACCACGGACATCGGGCTCACGGCATCGTAGTCCCAGGTGTCCGCGGGGGTCTCCTGGTAATGCCATACGTACTGACCGGTATCGACATTCAGCGCGACGATCGAGGCCAGGAACAGATCATCGTTGTCGGTGGGATCGCGGTAGTGGTCGTTCCACGGCGTGCCATTGCCAACGCCGAAGTACACCAGGTTGGTGACGGGATCGAATACCACGGCGTCCCAGACGGTGCCGCCACCACCGAGTTTCCACCACTGCCCGCCCCAGGTCTTGGCGGCCATCTGCATGGCGGGATTCTCGAAGCCCAGTTTCGGATCCCCGGGAATGGTGTAGAAGCGCCAATCCATCTTGCCGCTCTCAGCGTCGTAGGCGCTCAGATAACCGCGCACGCCATACTCCCCGCCGGACTCACCGATCAGCACCTTGCCCTTGGCCACGCGCGGCGCGCTGGTAATCGAGTAGTGCTTGGTGCGGTCGATGGTCAGCACCGACCACACCTGCCTGCCGGTCTTGGCGTCGATTGCCACCAGTCGGCCATCCAGCGTGCCCAGGTAGATCTTGCCGTTCCAGGCGGCGATGCCGCGATTGACGATGCCGCAGCAGACATTGCGGATCCAGGCACCGGGCGTTTTGGGGTCGTATTCCCATAGCGTCTTGCCGGAGCGCGCATCGAAGGCATAGACCTTGCTCCAGGCGGTGGACACATAGATCACACCGTCAATCTCCAGCGGCGTGCCGGCCTGCGTGAGATTGGTGTCGTAGTCGGCAAACCAGGCCAGCCCCAGCTGCGGCAGGGTGGTCTTGTTGATCTGGCTCAGCGGGCTGTAGTGCTGCTCGGAGTAGGTGCCGCCATAGGTCATCCAGTTGGCCGCCGTGGCCGCCGGATCCTGCAGGCGCTGCGCATTCACATTGGCGGCGCCGGCCGCGGCGGCGGCTGGTGATCCGGCCGCCAGCACCAGCGCCGCGCCCACTGTCGCCAATCCCGGGATCAGTTTCCAAGTACGCAACATCATCAGTCCCCCCAGGAGCTATCGCAGTGCGCAACAATTTCGCGGCCCGGGATTGTACCCGCAAATGTCAAGGGACAGCATCCTGGCGTTCCGGCAGGTAATCTACCGGGCAACGAGGATCTCGCGCAGCAAAGAGGCCACGGTCCAATTGATGAAGATCAAGAAACGTCGCGGATGGCGGCTGCGTCTGGGGTGCCTGGCAAGCGCCGCGGTCGGCCTGGGTGCCGCCAGCGGGCAAGGGCTGTTCGACCGCGGCCCGGTGGGCTTCACCGAACAGCAGGCCCGGCGTGGCCAAACCGTCTACGCGGAAAGCTGCGCCCTGTGTCACGGCCCCCATCTGAATGACGGACAGTTCGGACCCCCGGTAAAGGGGGCCACGTTCAAGGCGCGCTGGCACGATCAGTTGCCCGAGGCCTTATGGGCTTCGATCATCAAACGCATGCCGCCGGCCAGTCCCGGCAGTCTGGATGGCCGGGCCTACACCGACGTCGCGGCCTTCCTGCTGCGCGAAAATGGCGAAGCGGCCGGGCCTGCCGAACTGGCAGCGCCGAGCGGCGCGGTATTGGCGGCAACCGCCGCGCAAGTGCCGGCCGCTACCGAGCATGCGCTGCCGGCCAATGCCGGCGGGGCGCGCCTGGAAAACCAGGATGCCACCTACCAGGCCGCGATGGCGGCGCGAACCGCCCTGCTCCGCAGGCTCACGCCGGTTTCGGATGCCATGCTGCGTGCGCCTGCCGCCGGCGACTGGCTGATGTGGCGCGGCAGCTATGCCACGCTCGCCTACAGCCGCTTGGATCAGATCAACAAGCAGACGGTACGCAATCTCGGGGTCGCATGGACCTTGGCCTTGCCGCCCAGCGCCAACGAAACCGCTCCCCTGATCCACGACGGTGTGCTGTTCGTCGAAAGCGGCAATACGGTGGAGGCGATCAACGCCACCGACGGCAGCATTCTGTGGCAATACATTCGTGCCCTGCCGGAGGAGCTGCACAGCGGTCGCGACGCGCGTATGCGAGGTCTGGCGATCTACGGCGAGAACCTCTATGCGCCCACCGCCGACGGACACATCGTGGCACTGGACTTGAGAAGCGGCGATCTGCGCTGGGACTACGCCGTCGTCAGTTCCGAGCTTGGGTCCCGCCCTGGCCTCTTCGACGGCGCCTATTTCCATATTTCCGGTGGCCCGCTGCTGGTACACGGCAAGGTCATCGTCGGTGTGAGTCTGGGAATCAACACCGGCGGGGGCGATTTCATCGTCGGCCTGGATGCGCGCAATGGCCACGAGCTCTGGCGCTTCAACACCATCGCGAGGCCCGGCCAGCCCGGTGGGGACAGTTGGAATGGCGCCCCCGTCGGCGAGCGTTTCGGTTCGGGTGTCTGGTCGATCGGCAGCTATGATCCGGACTTGAACCTGGTGTATTTCGGGACCGGCAATACCTACGACGTCGGCACTCTGCTCAGCCCCCGCGCGCACCGCAAACTGTCGAACAATGATGCGCTCTACACCGACTCGACGCTGGCGCTCGATGCCGACAGCGGCAAGCTCTCCTGGTACTACCAGCACATGAATCGGGACGTCTGGGATCTGGACTGGGCATTCGAGCAGTCGCTGATCACCCTGCCCATCAACGGCAAACCCACCAAACTGCTGGTGACCGGCGGCAAGAGCGCGATTTTCGACGCCGTCAACCGGGTCGATGGCCACTATGCCTTCTCCAGGGATCTGGGTCTGCAGAACCTGGTCATGAGAATCGATCCGACTACCGGCCGGAAGATCATCAATCCCGCCCTCGAACCACAGGCGGGTCGCACCGATCTGGTGTGTCCCACGGCGACGGGCGCGCGCAGCTGGCCAACGACGGCGATTGATCCCACCTCCGGTCACCTCTATGCGCCGCTCGTGGACAATGACTGCATGGACTACAGCTGGGTCGAACGCGATGCCAGCAATGTCGCCAGCGGTGGCCAGGACATGCGTCTCAGGGCGCGTCCCAAGCCGGGCAATGACGGACATTTCGGTCGCATCGATGCAATTGACCTGAGCACCGGGCAGCTGCTGTGGTCGAAGCGCCAGCGCGCGCCAGTGGCAAGCTCGCTGCTGGCCTCCGCCGGCGGCCTGGTGTTCAGCGGTGCGCGCGATCGCAGTCTGCGCGCCTATGACGCAGCCAACGGCAACGTGTTATGGCAGCTCGTTCTGAATGCCTCGCCCAGTTCCTCACCGGCGACCTACAGCGTCGATGGCATCCAGTATCTGGTCGTCATCGCGGGCGGCGGCGGCGCCTTCGACTCCGGCACCCGGAGCCTGACGCCGGAAATAGTCGATCCCCCCGCGGGTACCACATTGTGGGTATTCAAGCTGCCCGCGGCGCCGCGGGAGTAGAATGGCAGCACCATGCTGGTCGTCACCACCGAGAATGTCGCCGGTCACAGGATCCGGGAAACCAAGGGCCAGGTCTTCGGCGTCGTCGTGCGCAGCCGCGGTCTGGGCGGCAACATCATGGCGGGATTGCGTTCGCTGGCCGGCGGCGAGATCGTCGAGTACACGCAGATGCTCGAAGAGGCCCGGCGCCATGCGGTCGACCGGATGGTGAAGAACGCGCGGCTCATGCAGGCCAACGCCATCGTGATGATGCGCTTCGACTCCTCGGAGATGGGTCAGACCATGAGCGAAGTCGTGGCGTATGGAACCGCCGTCATCATCGAGCCGGTGCCGTAGCGCATGCTGCGCCGGTTGGTATTGGCTATCGCGCTGCTGCTGGCGCTGGTGAGCCTGTGGCTGTTGAGCCAGCGGATCTGGGCCCCGGCAGCGCAGCTGCTGGTCATTGCCGTCCTGATTTTCCTCGGCACCGCTTTCGAACGCTGGCGCTACCGCAAGGATGCCGGTCCGCACGGCGCACAGTGGCAGCACACGGATGAAAAGTTCGCCGATCCGATCAGCGGCGAGGAAATGGAAGTCCAGTACGATCCGGTGTCCGGCGAGCGCCGCTACGTGCGTCGCTGAGCTGCGCCAGGCGTTTCAGCTCGCCCCATAGCGCCTGACCCGCTGCCGCTGTTCACCCAGGCCATCGATGCCGAGGTGAATCTCGTCCCCTTCCTGCAAGAACCGCGGCGGCTTGCGGCCACTGCCCACGCCCGCCGGAGTTCCGGTGCTGATGATGTCGCCGGGCTGCAGGCTCATGAACTGGCTGACATAGTGCACCAGGAAGGGCACGTTGAAGATCATGTCCCGGGTGTTGCCATCCTGCATGCGCTGCTCGTTCACGTCGAGCCACAGGTGCAGCGCGCCAAGATCCCCGGCCTCATCCAGGCTCACCAGGTAGGGCCCGAAGGGACCAAAAGTGTCGCAGCCCTTGCCCTTGTCCCATTGGCCGCCGCGCTCGATCTGGAAATGCCGCTCCGACAGGTCATTGCACACGCACACGCCGGCCACGTGCTCCAACGCACGCTCCAGTGGCAGGTAGCGCGCCTCGCGGCCGATGACCACGCCCAGTTCGACCTCCCAGTCGGACTTCTGCGAGGTCGGTGGCAGCAGCACCTCATCACCAGGGCCCATGATGGCCGAGGTCGCCTTCATGAAGATGATGGGCTCGGCGGGAATCTTCATGTTCGCTTCGGCAGCGTGGTCGCGATAGTTGAGGCCGATGCAGACGAACTTGCCCACCCCGGCCACCGGCTCGCCGAGTCGTGCCGTCGCGGCAACTTCGGGCAGGCTGGACAGATTGACCGCCTTGAGCGCGGCGAATCCGGAGGCCAGAAGTGTCCGATCAATGTCGGGCACCAGGCCGGACAGATCGCGGCGCCGCCCCTGTGCATCGAGGATGCCGGGTTTTTCCTGGCCCTTGGGCCCATGCCGAAACAGCTTCATGACTCTCTCCCTTGCGGTCGCAGCCGGCGCACCGGCGCCGGCGCGCCCAGTATCGCCCGGGTATGTTCGCGGATGACGGACTTGATCATCTGCAGCCGCGGGGCGTCGAATTCCGACCAGCGCAGCGCCTCCAGGGTGCTTTCGCGGTTGGTATGGAAGGTGGATACCTGCCCCAGGATGGCGGCCGCCTTGATGCGTGTGATGGCATCGGTGGAATCCCCACCGCTCACGATGGCGATGAGATGCGCCACCGCCTGCATGATGGGCATGCCGATGTTCTCCCGCAGCATTCCCATCGCGGGGCCTGCGCCATCGGACTTGCCGCGGGTGATGAATCGGCTCCAACTCTCCGAGCCTGCCGCCACCAGACCGTCGGCCACGGCATCCAGCAGCGCGCACAGGGCATCGATGGCCGCCTCGCGCGGCGCCGCGCGCCGCATCTGCCGTGCCCGGGTCAGTGCCGGCGACACGATGCTCAGCATCCGGTCGATGATGTGCTGGGCGCAGGCGCGGTGCAGGCCCTCCTTGCCGCCGAAGTAATACTGCAGCGCGGGCGGGTTGACGCCCGCATCAGCGGCGATCTGACGTGTCGATGCCTTGTTGAAGCCCTCTTCGCCGAACACACGCAGCGCCGTAGCCACGATGCGCGCACGGGTCTCCTCGCCTCTGGCATACCCGCCATCTTCGGGATGGCGGCGTTTGATCCGGGTCATGGGCATCACGGTCCTCCTGCCCGGCTAATGTATTCCACTTGACACAAAACTTCCAGTCGGACAACATCTGCCATACGGAATACTTCTGACAGGATCTGCCATGGCTGACGCGCCATCCTCGCCCACCCCGACCCCTGGCCAGAGCGCGCCCGCGGCCCCCGCGAATGGCGACGGCAATCGGCGCATCCGCAAGGTGCTGTTCATCGTCCTGAGCGTCATCGCACTCATCGGCATCGGCTACGGCGTGCGCTGGCTGATGTACAGCCGCTACATCGAATCCACCGACGATGCCTACCTGCGCGCCGATACGGTCACGGTATCCCCGCGCGTCAACGGCTATATCGACCAGATCTATGTGATCGACAACCAGGTCGTCAAGGCGGGCGATCCTCTGGTGCGCATCGATCTGCGCAACTACAAGGCACTGCTGTCGCAGCAGGACGCGACGGTCGAGGCCCGCAATGCCGATATCCAGGCCGCCGAAAGTCAGATCACCCAGCAGGAAGCCGCCGTGGAACAGGCCAGGGCGCAGCTGGTCGGGGCACAGGCCAATGCCAAATTCGCCCGCGACGAGTCCGACCGCTACAAGGGCCTGCGCGACCAGGGTGTGGAAACGGACGAGCGTTACCAGCAGGCGGTCAATGAACGCAATCAGACCGCGGCCGCAGTGCTGGGCGCGGAGGCCGGCATCAAGGTCGCCGAACGGCAGCTGGTCACGCTGCGCAGTCAGATGAACCAGACCCGCGCGCAGCTGGAAGCCGCCAAGGCCGCCTCCAACACCGCGCGGCTCAATCTGGATGACACCATCATTCGCGCCAGCATCGATGGCCGCATCGGCGACAAGACCGCCCAGGTGGGACAGTTCGTGCAGCCGGGTACGCGGCTGATGTCCGTGGTGCCGGTGCAGGATGTGTACCTGGTCGCCAACTACAAGGAGACTCAGGTGCGGCGCATGAAGATCGGCCAGAAGGCGACCGTGAAGGTGGACGCGCTGGGCGATGAGTCCGTGCCGGGCGTCATCCAGAGCTTCGCGCCCGGTACCGGTGCCCAGTTCGCGCTGCTGCCGCCGGAGAATGCCACCGGCAACTTCATCAAGATCGTGCAGCGCGTGCCGGTGCGCATCAAGCTGATGCCATCCCGGGAAATCGCGGCCCGACTGCTGCCCGGACTTTCGGTCAGCGTCGACATCGATACGCGCACCGACGGTCAGTAACCGTGAGCGCGGCCCAGACCAAAGCGGCGCACGCCGATGCCAATGCCACCCCGCAGGACTGGATCGCGGTCATCGCGGGTGCGCTCGGCGCGCTCATCGCCACGCTGGATATCTCCATCGTCAACTCCGCCCTGCCGCAGATACAGGGTGAAATCGGCGCCACCGGCACCGAGGGCACCTGGATCGCCACCGGTTACCTGGTGAGCGAAGTGGTGATGATTCCGCTGACTGCGTGGCTGTCGCGCATGCTGGGCATGCGCACGCTGCTGCTCACCTGCGCGGTGCTGTTCACCTTTTTCTCGATCATGTGTGGCGCCAGTCACGACCTGACCACCATGGTGATCGGCCGGGTGGGGCAGGGATTCTTCGGCGGCGCGCTGATTCCCACCGCACAGACCCTGGTCCGCACCCGCCTGCCGCAGCATCAGATACCGATCGGCATGACCATGTTCGGCCTGATCGTGCTGCTTGGGCCGCTGATGGGTCCCGTGCTCGGCGGCTGGCTCACCGAGAACGGCAGCTGGCAGTGGTGCTTCTTCATCAACATCCCGGTGGCCATCGGCCTGGTGAGCCTGCTGCTGATCGGCGTGCCGCACCAGAAGGCCAACATTCACGAACTGGTCGAAGCCGATTGGGCGGGCATCATCGGCATGTCGATCGGCTTGAGCTGCCTCACCATCGTGCTGGAGGAAGGCCAGCGCGACCAGTGGTTCGACTCTGACGTCATCCGTACCCTGTCGGTGTTCGCGGTGCTGGGGCTCGCGACCCTGGGGGTCACGCAGTTCACCAGCAAACGGCCGGTGCTGAAGCTGCGGCTGCTCAAGAACTACACCTACGCCAGTGTCATCCTGATCGTCATCACCATTGGCATGGTGCTGTACAACATCCTGTACGTGCTGCCGCAGTTCCTGAGCGGCGTCGCCGGTTACAACGCCTTCCAGTCGGGCTGGATCCTGGCGCTCTCGGGTCTGCCGGCCTTCGCCCTGATGCCGGTGCTGCCGCGTATCCTGCGCTTCGGCAATGTGAAGCTGGTGGTGGGCTTTGGCCTGGTGTGCTTCGCCATCAGCTGTTTCCTGGACATTCATCTCACCGCACAGTCCAGCGGCCGCGACTTCGTCGCCTCGCAGCTGCTGCGCGGGGTGGGCCAGATCTTCTCCTTCATGCCCCTGAACCAGATCTCAGTGGGCGCGGTGTCGCGCACCGAAACCGCGGATGCCGCGGGACTGTTCAACATGGCGCGCAATCTGGGCGGCTCGATCGGCCTGGCGCTGCTGGGCGTCTTCATCGACCGGCGCACCGAGGTTCACGCCGATGCCATCCGTGAGTCGGTGAACGCCAACTCGCTGCTGCTGCAGGACCACCTGGCCCAGCAGGGAGCATATTTCAGTGCCCAGTCCGGGGATGCCGCCCTGGGCCAGCAGACGGCCATCGCCTCGCTGGCCGGCCAGATCCATCAGCAGGCCATGGTCATGACCTTTTCGGACTGCTTCTGGATCCTGGCCGTGGGCCTGCTGGTGATGACGCCGCTGCTGCTGCTGCTGCGCTCGCCCCCGCCCACCCCTCGACCCATCACGGAAACCCACTGACCGCAGCGTTTCGCGGAACCAACACGCCATGTCATCGCTCAAGAATCCCCTCCTCATGGCCAGCCTCGCGCTGCTTCTCGGCGGCTGCATGGTCGGCCCGGACTATCACGGGGCCCCGCAGGTCACCCCGGCCGCCAACGCCTTCGTGCGCGCCACCGATGCGACCCCCGCCGCGGAACCCGAGGCGCGCTGGTGGACCACGCTCGCGGATCCGGAACTGAATCGCCTGATCGATGCAACCCTCGCCACCAATCCCGGGGTTGATGCGGCGCGCGCCCGGGTGCGCGAGGCACGCGCCAACCTGCGCCTGCAGACGGCGACCGGACTGCCCACGACCGGCACCACCGCGGCCTACCTGCACAGCGGCAATGTCAGCTCCTTCCTGGGGGGCTTGGCCGGCGGCTCCTCGGCATCAGGCTCCGGGGGCACCCAGGGTGGCGCCAGCGGCAGCAGTAGCAGCGGCAGTTCCGGCGGCGGCGCCCTGAATCTGTACGTGGTGGGGTTTGACGCGACCTGGGAGCTGGATTTTTTCGGTGGTAACCGGCGGGCGGTCCAGGGCGCCGCGGCCGGTGTCGAGGCCTCCGAGGCGCAGGTCGCCGACGCCATCGTCAGCCTCACGGCCGAAGTCACCGAGTCGTACATCGAACTGTGTGACGCCCGGCAGCGTTTGACGCTGACGCAGAAGAACATCGACATCGAATCGCGGCTCGTGGACCTGATGAAGGCCCGCCGCGCCGGCGGCGCCGCCACGGATCTGGATGTCGTGCGAATCGCCAACCAGCTGGATACGACGCGCGCCCTGTTGCCGGGGATTCGCGCCAGCATCGCCGAACAGCTGAACCGGCTGGCCGCACTCACCGCGCGCGCGCCGGGCGCACTGGATGCCGAGCTGGCCAACGTCGGCCCGGTGCCAGCGCCCCCGGCCACCACCGATGTCGGCGACCCGGCGGCACTGCTGCGCCGCCGACCCGATATCCGCACCGCGGAGCGCCAGCTGGCCCAGCACACGGCCGCAGTCGGCCAGAGTGTGGCCGCGCAGTTTCCCAAGGTCACCCTGCTGGGCACCCTTGGCTTCTTCTCCACCCATCCCCAGGACCTGTTCAACAGCAACAGCTTCACCTACCTCGCCGGGCCGATGCTGCAATGGACACCTCTGGATTTCGGTCGCAACCGGGCGCGCGTCGCCCAGGCCAATGCGGCCCGCGATGAGGCCGAGGCCAGTTACCGCCAGACCGTTCTGAATGCCCTCGCCGACGCCGAAACCGCCCTGGCGCGCTATGGCCAGCAGCGCGATGAGGTCGCCGACCTGGGTCTGGCACTGGCCTCCGCGGAGGAGACCTACCGCCTGACGGACATTCGTCTGCGCGGCGGCACCGCGGCCACCACCGATGTGCTGGATGCCGACACCCGCCGCAACCAGGCGGAGCTGAGCTATGAGCAGGCCCTCGCCCAACTGACCCAGGACTATGTGGCGCTGCAGAAAAGCCTGGGGCTGGGATGGACCCAGCCCGCCGGGAATTAATCCCACCGCCCCGGGGTGACTCCCGCCCCGGTCCCCGGCATGATGCGCCACTCACGATAACCATCAGCGAGGGGGGAATTCACATGACGACGAAATCGAAGGGGCTGGTTGCAGCAGGGGCGCTCGGTGTTGCGCTGTTTTCAGCCGCGGCGTTCACTGCGGATGCGCCGGCCAGCGCGCCCGCCGCCCCTCCCGCGGACTATGCGGTCCTGAACCTGAACGTTCCCGTCGACGCACCGACGGATGCGGTGTGGCAGAAGATCGGCGGCTACTGCGATATTGCCGCGTGGATGAAGGTGAAGTGCGATCTCACCTCCGGCAGCGGCGAGGTGGGAACGATCCGTCACCTGACCATCGGCACCCGCAGTGTCGATGAAATCATGGTGGCCAAGACCGCCCACTCCTATACCTACACCCAGCCCAACACGCCCATTCTCTACCACGGCACACTCGAGGTCGTGCCCGATGGCAAGGGTCACTCCAAGCTTCTCTACACTCTGATCTGGAACCAGGGACCGGATGGCAGCGATGAAGCGAAGGCCAAGGATCGCGACGGACGCACCAAGGCCTTCACGGGTGCCCTGCAGAACATGAAGGCCCTCGTCGAAGGCAAGTAAGTCCAAGACGAACCGATTCGGGCGGCGGGCGGCCCTGACCGGCCACCGCCCGAGTCCGCCGGATCCGTTCCCATCCCCCGGCGTTGCCGGAGCCGCAGCGCCACATCACCGATGTGAACCACTTCACGTTCCCGGATGTAAATCCTTGGCCGCCATTTGTCCGTCATGCGGATTGCGGACCTGCTGCACACGTTATGGCGCCGTAAATTGTAACGTGAGCGCTGCAATTGATGGCTAACGGCGTTCGCTGGTATGAAGGTCGGAACAGGCGTCCACAGGGGCATACTGGTCGTCGATGACGATTCGGTGTTCTCGCTGCTTGCCAGTGAAACGCTGCAGCAGGCCGGCTACACCGCGCTGGTCGCCGGATCCGGACGTGAGGCGCTGGCGGCGCTCGTCACGCACCAACCCGATCTGGTGCTGCTGGATGTCGAACTGCCGGACGCGAACGGTTTCGACCTGTGCGGCAGCATCCGTGCCACGCCCGGCGGGGCAGATATCCCGATCGTCATGGTCACCGGCCACAACGACACGGAATCCATCGAACGCGCCTTCATGGTCGGTGCGACGGACTTCGTGCACAAACCCGTGCTGTGGCAGACACTCCCGCAGCGCATCGAATTCATCCTGCGTGCCCAGGACAATCTGCGCTCGCTGAAAATCAGCGAACAGAAGAACCGGGCGCTGCTGCAGGCGCTGCCCGATACGCTGTATATCGTCGATGCCGACGGCATTCTGCTCGAGCACATCACGGGCGCGGAACTCTCCGCCGACTCCAGCCTGGTGGGCAGGACGTTGGAGGAAGTGATTCCGGCGGAGGCGGCGCGCGCCGCGCGCCGCGCGATGAGCGCCCCGCGGGATGCCATGGGTCTGGCGGCCTGCGAATACGAGGTGGGAGTGGGCGCCGACCGGCGCTGCTTCGAGACCCGGCTGCGGCCGCAAGCGGATGGAACCCTGCTGGTGATCATCCGTGACATCACGGAGCGCCGCAAAGCCGAATCGCGCATCAGATATCTGGCTTACTTCGACACCCTCACCGGCCTGCCGAACCGCCAGCTGCTGGTGCGCGAGATGAGCCGTGCCATTGCCGCAGCCCAGCGCTCGGACACCCTCATGGCGCTGCTGTATCTGGACCTTGATCGCTTCAAGCGCATCAACGACAACCTTGGCCACTCGGTGGGCGACGCGCTGCTCAAAGCCGTCGCGCGCCGCTTGCACCAGTGCATCAGGCCCACTGACGTTCTGGCCGCCGGCAACGACAGCGCCTTGGGCCGTCGCGGCAGCGTCGCGCGTCTGGGGGGCGATGAATTCGTGGTGCTGGTCGGGGATCTTGCCGAGGAAGGTCAGGCGACCGCCGTGGCCGATCGCATCCGCGACGCGCTGGGTGAACCATTTGATTGCGGCGGCCACCGCTTCGTGGTCACTCCCAGTATCGGCATCGCGCTGTACCCCAAGGACGGATCGGACATCGAGGATCTGCTGGTGAAGGCTGACATGGCCATGTACAAGGCCAAGGATCAGGGCCGCAACGGCCATGCCTTCTATGGCGAGTCGATGGCGATCCGCTCCCTGAGCCGCCTGGAGCTGGAAAATGACCTGCGCCGGGCATTCGACGCGGGCGACTTCCAGCTGCATTACCAGCCCAAGGTCGACCTGCTGACGGGCCGGGTCGTGGGCGTGGAGGCGCTGCTGCGCTGGCACCACGCCAGCCGCGGCTGGATCTCTCCCGAGTCCTTCATCCCCGTGGCCGAGGAGACCGGCCTCATCGTCGCCATGGGCAGCTGGGTGCTGCGGGAGACCTGCCGCCAGCTGCAATCCTGGGCCGCGACGGATCTGGCGCACCTGGGCATCGCAGTCAATGTCTCGGTCCAGCAGTTCGCCCGTGAGGATTTCGTCGAATCGGTGCTGCTCACCCTGAAAGACTTCAATGTCCCGCCCAAACTTCTGGAACTGGAAATCACCGAGAGTCTGCTGCTGCGCAATGTCGACGACACGACCTCGGGTATGCGGCGCTTTCGCGCCGCCGGCCTCACGCTCGCCATCGATGACTTCGGCACCGGCTATTCCTCGCTCGGTTATCTGCGCACCTTCCCGGTGGATGCACTGAAGATCGACCGCTCATTCGTCAAGGACCTCAATGCCAAGGGTGATGGTGGCGCGATCTGCGCCGCCATCATCGCCCTGGCGCGCGAACTGAAGCTGCGGGTCATCGCCGAGGGCGTGGAAAATCTCGAACAGGTCGAGTTCCTGCGCGCGCAGCGCTGCGACCAGGTGCAAGGCTACCTGCTGAGCGCGCCCCTTCCAGTGCAGGAACTGGAACTGCTGCTGCGCGCCTCTCCGGACGGTACCCGTCTGTACCATCCGCCGTTGAGCGCCGGGGCGGGCCGCGCGTCCGAACTCATCGCGGGAACCGGCTCATGATGCGCTGGATCAACCATCTGTCACTGGCAGCCAAACTGCGCTTCGTCATCCTGTACGCGGCCGGGGCGGCACTGCTGGTAGCCTCCGGGCTGTATATCACCGGCGAGGTCCTGAGCCTGCGCCAGAGTCTCGCGCAGCAGCTGATAATCCTGGCCCGGTCGGTGGCGCAGGATGAGGCTTCGCTGAGTTTCTCCAACCGCAGCCTGGCGCAAAGCATCCTGCAGTCCATGCGGGTCGACCCGAATGTGCGTTCGGTGGCCCTGTACGATGCCAGCGGCCAGCTCTTCACCAGTGTCGCCTTCGGTGATCCGCGCTTTTCCCCGGCCGAGAAGCTGCAGATGCGACTGAATCCGGGCGCGCCGGATGACAGCCGCTCGGTGAGCTTCCAGGGATTGACGCTGGCGCACGTGCAGGTGCCGGTGCAGATCGCGGGGGTGGATGCCGGCAGCGTCCACGTCGACGCGGATCTGGCGCAGCTGTACGTGCAGCTGTGGCGATCGCTGGAGTTCATGTGCCTGGCGCTGCTGGTGGCGGGACTGGTCGCGGTTTTGCTCGCGGCCCGGCTGCAGCGGGTTATTTTTACCCCGATCAGCGAGCTGCTCGCGACGGTGCGCACCGTGCGCAGCAGTCGCGCCTTCACCCTGCGCGCGCCGAAGCACAACAACGATGAAATGGGTGCGCTGGTGGATGCCTTCAACGGCATGCTGGGGGAGCTGGAAAAACGCGACCTGAGCCTGCGCATGTACCAGAACGATCTGGAAAAGATGGTGCTGGAACGCACGGTGCGTCTGGACGCCGCGGTCGCCGCGGGCCAGGAGGCCGTGGAGCGGGCCGAGGCCGCCAATCGCGCCAAGAGCGAATTCCTGGCGCGCATGAGCCATGAGATCCGCACCCCCATGAACGCGGTGCTGGGCATGGCCGAGCTGCTGCGGACCTCCAAGGCGCTGGATGACCGGCAGCGCCGCTATGCGGTGACCATCCATCAGTCCGGCTCGGCGCTGCTCGGCATCATCAATGACATTCTGGACTACTCCAAGATGGAGGTCGGCAAGCTGCAGCTTGAAACCACCGCCTTCAGCATCCGCGAGGTGGCCGAGGATGTGGTCGAGACCCTGGCGGAACGCGCGCACAGCAAGGGCCTGGAACTGATGTGCGACATTCCGAAGAAGCTCAGCACCACGGTGCTGGGCGATGCCAAACGCCTGCGCCAGGTCCTGATCAACCTGGTCGGCAATGCGGTGAAATTCACCGAGCGCGGTGAAGTCCGCGTGGCCGTGACCTGCTCCCCCGACGACCTGCTGAACTCGGCGATCACCTTCGAGGTCATCGATACCGGTATCGGCATCCGCCCCGAGAACTGCGCGACCATTTTCGAGTCCTTCGTGCAGGAGGACGCTTCGACCACGCGCCAGTACGGGGGTACCGGCCTGGGACTGGCCATCTCCAAGCAGCTGGTGGAACTGATGGGCGGCACCATCGGGGTCAGCAGTGAACCGGGCAAGGGCTCGCGCTTTCACTTTTCGATCACGCTGCCCGCCGCTGCGCAGGCCCCGCGCGAGCCTGACCACAGTCATGCACTGAGCGGCATGCGGATCCTGCTGGCGGATGACAATGACAGTCAGCGGCGGATTCTGCGCCAGCAGCTGAGCAGCTGGGACGCCCAGGTCACCGAGGCCGAATCCGGCGCCCGGGCGATCGAGATTCTCAAGTCCTCCTTTGGCGGTCAGTTCGACGCCTTCGTCCTGGACAGCCACATGCCCGATCAGGACGGCTACAAGGTTCTGGCGCGGGCCCGCAAGCGCCCCGAGTTTGCCAATACGCCCGTGCTGATGATCGGCCCGGTGGGCGCAGCACCGGTGGCCGAGACCGAGGCCAGTGGCCGGGTGGCCTGGCTCAACAAGCCGGTGCGCCAGGCGCAATTGCATATCACCCTGGTGTCACTGGTGGCTCACGACCTGAATGCGACGCGCCGCATGCAGCTGATCGCCAGCCAGACCTCGGTCATCACCGAGCAGTTCAAGCGCGAGGCCCTGAGCATCGGCGGCCTGCTGCTGGTGGAAGACAATCCCGTCAACCAGGAGGTCGCGCTGGCGATTCTCAACGAGCTGGGCCTGAAAGCCGACTGCGCCTGGGACGGTGAGCAGGCACTGCAAAAACTGGCGGCGCAGCACTACGACGTGGTGCTGATGGATTGCCATATGCCGAAGCTGGATGGCTATGCCACCACCCGGCGGCTGCGCGAGATAGAGAGCACCTCGGGAAAGCCACGTACCCCGGTCATCGCCCTGACCGCCAATGCGCTCAGCGGCGACGCGCAGGCGTGCCTGGAGGCCGGCATGGACGGCTATCTGAGCAAGCCGTTCTCGGTGGACGAACTGTATGTGACCCTCAAGCCGTATGACCGCAAGGATGCCAGCAGCGCGCGCGCTGCCGAGCACCCTGCGCCGGCCGGCCCGGCCCCGGCGCCGGGCGCCACCCTGGATGAACACGCCCTGCGCCAGATCCGCTCCCTGCGTCAGCCCGGCGGCCCGGATCTGCTGAAGAAGATCGTCGACCTGTACATCGGCAATTCACGCACGCTGATCGCGACGCTGCGCGATTCGATCATCCGCAGCGATGCGGCGGCGGTGGCTCAGGGCGCGCATTCCCTGAAGTCCAGCAGCGCCAATGTGGGGGCCACGGCCCTCAGGGAGCTGTGCGCCCAGATGGAGGCAACCGCCAAAAACGGCAAGCTCGATGCGGCCTGGGCGCTGCTGGATCGCATGGTGGAGGAGCACAACCGTGTGCTCCTCGCACTGGATGCGCAGACCGCGGCGGCCTGAAACTCAAGACGGACGGCTACGGCGTGATCGGCATGTGATCGAACATCGCCTGGCGGCCCGCGTTGCTCATGATCACCCGCAGCTTGAACAGCCAGTGGCCATTGAGCTTCACCAGATCATCGCGCTCCGTACCCTGCTCGGCAAAGGTCGGTACGCCGGAGATGGTTGGCGAGTTGATGCCGGTCCACAGAGTCTCCGCCGTCGCAGTCTTGCCATTGACGACAATTGAAACATTCGTCAGCAGCATCTTGAAGACGCCCGCACGTTTCGGGGTGCCGGCCGCAATCTTCTTGTAGACATCCTTGATGGCCGCTTCACCCTGCCCCTTCAGGCCATTCACATTGATGACACCATCGGGCAGATAGTAACGCCCGAAGTCATCCTCTCCCTTGCCCAGGTGCGCATAGTAGTCCACGAGCATGTCCTGGATCTGCTGCTTGTCCAGCAGCGTCTGCAGGGTCGTCGCGGGCTGCTCCGCGCGTAGCGGCTGCACCGCGAGCAGTACGGCAAAGGCAATCATCGCCACGGCAATCTGCTTCATGTCGGTCTCCCCTTTTTTTGAAATCCTTGATGCATCAGGCGCCCTGAACGACCGTCCTTGCCACGAAGCGCGGATTGGTCTCGATCAGGCCCAGCGCCAGCACCGCGGCCAGCAGCGGCATCACGGTCGCCATGATCAATGGCATCGCCAGGCTGAAGCGATCGGCCAGCGCGCCGGCGATGAGCGGACTGATGACGCCGCCGGTGATTTCACCGAAGCCGATCACCAGCCCCATGGCGGTCGCCGCGCGGCGCGCCGACATGGTTTCCGAGGGCACCACGCCCATGAACAGCGGGAACGAGCCCGCGCCCATCCAGCCGATGACCATCAGGCCCGTCATCACCGCGATCGAGCCGTGTACCAGCAGCGCCGCGATGGGGCACAGCGCCATCATGACGCAGAAGATGATCATCGGCGGACGGCGGCCCAAGCGATCGGAGATCAGAGGCACCAGCACACCGCCGACGCCGGGACACACGCCCAGGATCCCCATGATGACTGACATCCTGTCGGCGGACATGCCCCGCGCCACGGTAAAATACTGCGGCAGGAATATGGAGCCGATGACCAGCGAACCCACCATCATGAAACTGATGCCGCAACACAATGAGATGTTGCGGGTCGAGAGCATTGCCCAGAATGAATCTGGGGCTTCCGGGGCGGCCCCGGCGGCCGGAGCAGCAGCCCGCGGCGGCTCATCCACCAGCCACCAGATCAGCGCCAGCAGAATCAGTCCCGGCACTCCTGCGACGAAAAAGGCCACATGCCATGAGTAGGCATTGGCCAGCGCCACCAGAACCACGGGCGCCAATGCCGTTCCCACCACCGAACCGAATACATTCTGGATGATGCCGGCATTCAGGCCGCGGCGCTGTTGCGCCGTGACGGCCAGCAGTATCGCCAGGCAGATCGGCAGGAAGGGGCCTTCGACGGCACCCATCACCAGGCGCGCCGCGAGCAATGTCCAGTAGGAATTCGCCAGGCCCGACAGCACCGAGCACAGTGAGAACACCAGCATCGCCGCCAGCAGGAACGGCTTGCGCGCGCCGACCCGGTCGGACCAGAAGCCAATCAGGTAGGCGCCGATTGCCCAGGTCAGGGCGAGCGCCGCCGGCAGCGTCGACAGCTCGAAATTGGTCAGATGCAGGGCCGGTACCACGAACGGCGACAGGAAGGTGATCGACATCCGGTCCATGTAGGCAAAGCCCCAGGCCAGCCCCAGCAACAGCAGGGTGCGCATCTCGATGACCAAGGGACGCTCTGCCTGGATACCCGTGGAGCGATCTGGCATGTCCAACCCCCTCAACAGCCGCGATATTGTTATGGCGTGCCTCGTGCATGATAGTGCATGGCTGGCGCCAATGACGCACCATATCGTGGCAGAATTCCCCTCCTTGATCCCCATGCCGGGAGACCGCCATGCACAAAATCGCGCTTTCCGCCGAGGTGCTGCAGATGATCCAGGCGCAGCGCGGGACGCTGCATCCGCATCAGCAACTTGATCTGCGACGCACCGCGCACGTCATCGTGGATCTGCAGAATGGCTTCATGGAACCGGGCGCGCCGGTGGAGGTGCCGGTGGCGCGCGAGATCGTGGCGAACGTCAATCAGATCAGCGCCGAGGTCCGCGTTCATGGCGGGCGCAACATTTTCCTGCGCATGACGGTGGATGCCGAATCACGCGCCAGCTGGAGCAACTGGTTCAGGCACCTGCACAGCCCCGACAGCGGCGCGACGCTGACGCAGGCCTTCACGCGTGGCGCGCATTACTGGCAGTTGTGGCCGACGCTCAGCCTCACGGACCGCGACCTCACGGTGGACAAGTTCCGATTCGGCGCCTTCGTGCCGGGCGCGAGCCCGCTTCACGAGATCCTGCAGGGGCAGGGGATTGATACGCTGATCATCACCGGCACCCTGAGCAACTGCTGCTGCGAATCCACCGCTCGGGATGCCATGCAGATGAACTACAAGATCATCTTCGTGGCCGATGCCAACGCGGCGCTCACCGATGCGGCCCACAATGCGACGCTGGAAAACATGGCGTTTCTGTTCGGCGATGTGATGTCGACCGCGGAGCTCATTGACTGCATCGAACAATCAGCGGGCGCCATGGCGCCGCGCCAGGCGCTTGGTTGACACCACTGCTGCCGCGGACGGACAATCGCAGTCAGGAGCCTTGAGGAGGCGCGAGCGCCGGACGAGTTTCGTAACATATTCAACGACATCGTGGGAGAGAGCGGAGTATTCCGCCGCCGAAGGAGCAACCGCCCCGGAAACTCTCAGGCAAAAGGACCATGTGTCGTAAACCTCTGAAGAGTGGCACCGCGGGGTGCCCGCCGACGGACTAATAATCTCAGGCGCAAAGGACAGAGCGGGCCATAAGCCAGAACTTGGCTTTCAGGAGTACCGCCGTGTCCAGATCCCATATCGCAATCATTGGCGCCGGCATCACCGGCGTCACCACCGCCTATGCCCTGCTGCGCCAGGGCCACGCAGTGACCCTCATCGATCGGCGGCCCGATGCCGCCATGGAAACCTCGTACGCCAACGGCGGCCAGCTTTCCGCCAGCAACGCCGAGGTGTGGAATTCCTGGGGTACCATCCTCAAGGGCCTGCGCTGGATGCTCGATGCACAGGCACCGCTGCTGATCAACCCGGTGCCCAGCTTCCACAAGTACAGCTGGCTGGCGGAATTCGTGGCCGGCATCCGCAACCATCGGGCGAACACCATCCAGACCACGCGCCTGGCCATCCAAGCGCGCAACATTCTCTTTGAGATCGCCGAGCGCGAACACATCCAGTTCGATCTGGAAAAGCGCGGCATCCTGCATCTGTACTACGACCAGCAGGCATTCGCTGCCGCCACGGTCGGCAACGAACTGCTGCGCCAGGGAGGCCTGGAGCGTTATCCGGTCACCGATGCTGAGATTCATGCCATCGAGCCCGCATTGCAGGGAACCTTCCACGGTGGCTTCTTCACCCCCGCGGATGCCACCGGCGATATCCGCAAATTCACGCGCGGCCTGGCCGATGCCTGTATTCGCCAGGGCGCCCGGTTTCAGGTCAACACGTCGGTCACCGGCATCGAAGCGCGCGGCTCCCAACATCTGCTGCGCGTGGCGGACACGGACCGGGGGAGCGAACTGCCGCCGATCACGGCCGATGCGCTGGTGGTATGCGCCGGTGTCGCCAGTCGCCAGTTCGCCTCGATGCTGGGCGATCGTATCAACATCTATCCGGTCAAGGGCTATTCCATCACGGTGTGCCTGGATGACCCGGTGAGCGAGGCGGCGGCGCCGCGGGTCAGTTTGCTGGATGAGGCCGCAAAGATTGTCAGCGCGCGCCTGGGCGAGGATCGGCTGCGTATCGCCGGCACCGCCGAATTCAACGGCTACAACCGCGACATCCGCGCCGATCGTATCGAGCCGCTGGTGCGCTGGTCGCGCAACCTGTTCCCGCAGGTCGCCACCGGCACAGTGATTCCCTGGGCGGGATTGCGCCCGATGACTCCGAGCATGATGCCGCGCGTGGGCCGGGGCCGGCGGCCCGGGGTGTACTACAACACCGGTCACGGGCACCTGGGCTGGACACTGTCGGCGGCCACGGCCGCCATGATCACCGCGGTCATCGGGGAGGATCTGACGGCATCAGCGCCCGGGCTATTGCTCGCCAGCTGAGGCGCTGCACCGCCGGCCCGGGCCGCGGCGCTGCCGCCGCGTTAAGAGTTGATCCCTCAACGTCGGTAATCGACTGATTTGTTTGCGGTATACTGCCGCGCACGCATCCGGTGGGGGTAACAAATGCGGCGATCTGCATGGCTGGCAATTGGCTTCGCGCTCATCTGGGGCGCCTCTTTTGCACAGGAAGGTGCGCCCCCGGCCGGCCCGCCACAGGGCGGCGACCCGGCTGCCAGGGCCGCGGCCCGTGACAAGATCAATGCCGCCCAGGCGGCCCAGTGGAACAAGATTCCGGCACCGCAGGATCCACGTGATTTCTCCGGGGTGTGGTGGACCCGCGGCTACGACCGCACTTTCCGCCCCGTTGCCGATCATCCGATGCCGCCGGGGGAATCCGCGAGCCTCCTGCCGCTGACGCCCGTGGAGGCCGCCAGCCGCCAGCATCACCTGGACATGGAAAAGGCCGGCACCCCCATCGCCGATGCCCCGACGCAGTGCTTCCCGCACGGCATACCGCGGCTCATGGCCTCGCCCTATCCGCTCGAGTTCGTGTACGCGCCCGGCCTGATCACCATCCTGCACGAAGTGGCCCACAACGTGCGTTTCATCCACATGGACGGCAGGCCCGTGCCCGCCGACACACCGCGCACCTTCCTCGGCTATTCAGTGGGGCATTGGGAGGGCGACACGCTGGTCGTCGTCACCGATCATTTCAACGACCGTACGCAGATCGACGAGGAGTCGCTCTCGCATGGACTGCAGCTGAAGACCACTGAACGCATGACCAAGTTCACCAACAAATACGGTGGTGTCGAAATCCGCAATCTGATCACCATCGAGGATCCGGAGCATTTCACCAAGCCCTGGACGGCGGAACGTCTGTACCCCTGGCGCGGCGACATCCAAATCGCCGAGTACTCCTGCGAGGAGAACAATCGCAATGCGCCGGTGAACGGCATTTCGGTGGCCAAATGATGCTGCGCGGACTGACCCGTGCATGCCTGCCGGTGCTGGCGGCGCTACTGGCCGGCACACCGGTGCTGGCGGCGGACTCGCCGACCGACAGCTCACCGCTGTTTGAGCAGCCAGCCGCAGGTACTGCCAACTTTACCGGCAAATGGCTCAACACCAAACCCGGCGGCCACCTGCTCACCAGCGACGGCCGCGAGCCCCCGCTGAATGCCGCGGGTCAGGCCGAATACGCGAAGCGCGCGGCGGCGCTGAAGGCCGGCGACCACAAGGTCGATCCGATCACGACCTGCCTGATGCATGGCATACCGCGGCTGCTCTACACCTCCTACCCCTTCCTGATCCTGCAGACCACGCGCAACATCAGTTTCGTGCACGAGGCCAACCACACCTTCCGCATCATCTACTGGGACAAGGCGCCCGCGGATGAGCCGGATCCGACCTACCTGGGTTCCTCGGTGGCGCACCTCGACGGCAAGACCCTGGTGATCGACAGCGTGGCCTTCAATGACCTGACCTGGCTGGACTATTCGGGCCTGCCCCACGGCGAGAAGCTGACGGTGCAGGAACGCTACAACCTGAAGGATCCGCAGACGATCAGCGGCTCGGTGCTCATCACCGATCCGCAGTTCTACACGCAGCCGTGGACGACGCGCTTCACGCTGAAGCGCCAGCCGGGAATGGATCTCAAGGAAAACGTCTGCATGGACACGCACCAGATGTAGGTGCCGTCAGGCTTGCTGCTGCGCCTACCTGCACAGGTCGGTGACGCAGATTGAAGCCAGCGTGCGCCCTTCGGGGGGCACCGCCAGACCGCGATCCTTCATCAGCTTGCGCAGCAGCGCCGCGGTGTCGGCGTGCACCAGAGCGGATTGCACCCCCACGCGCACCAGGCCGTCGGCATAGTCAATCGCCTGCCACGAAACCCCCGCCAGCCCGTGCACCGTGTCACGGCTGCCGATGTCGTGCAGTGACAGATCGGCCCCGTGCTGCACCAGCAGCTCGACCACATCGTTGCGGCCCTTGTGCGCGGCGCCCATCAATGCCGTGCGCAGATCCTCGCTGTCCTGGGCATTGACGTCGGCACCGTGCTCGAGCAGGTATTTCACGGTTTCAAGCGTCTCCTGGGGAGACCACTCGTAGGTGACACCCTCGACCCAGCCGATGCCACTGGCGACCATGAGCGGGGTGACCTTGTAGTCCGTGGACAGCGACGGGTCGGCCCCATGGTCCACCAGCAGCTTCATCAGCACCAGATCACCGGATTGCGCAGCCCGCAGGAACGGCGTCGCGCCATCCTCCACCAGCCACTGGTTGGTGAACACCGTGCGCGTCTCGGTGCTGGAGTGCATGCGCTGATTCGGATTCGCTCCGGCCGCCAGCAGCTCCTTGATGAAATCCAGGTGATCCATGTCGGGCTTGCGCACCGGATAGTCACCGCCTTCGATATTGCGGTTGTCGGTCGCGATGTACAGCGGGTTCCAGCCTCCGCCGTTGGCGATGTTCGCATCGGCGTGATGCTGCAGCAGGTACTCGCCGATCTTGTAGTATTTGTTCTGGGTGGCCACCAGCAGTGGTGTCCAGCCGAACTCGCTGACCTCATTGACGTCGGCGCCCGCCGCCACCAGGATTTTGACCGTGGTGAAATCACCCTGGCGGGCGGCAAAGATCAGCGGCGTCAGTCCACCCCATTTCTGCCTGCTGGGCGCCGGCGGTTTGGGCAGCGGGTGTTCCGCCAGCACTTTCTTCGCGGTGGCGATCTGCTCGGCCACCAGTTCCTTGGCTTGCGCGGTATCCGAGGCCTGTTTCACTACCAGGCCGGCAAGACCATAGCCGCCGGCGAACTCGGAAATGCGCTCGCGGCCGGTCTGAGCCAGATACGGCCGGCGCCCCGGATCAGTGGCGGCCGAACGCAGGCTCAGATCCGCGCCCTTGGAGAGCAGGAATTTCACCGCCTCCGGATTGCTGTTGGCCGCCGCCCACATCAGCGCCGTGGTGCCGCGAGTCTTTTCACGCGCATCGATAGCCATGCCCCGCGCCAGCAGCAGCTTCAGCACCGGCACGCTGCCGGTGCGCGCCGCCATCATCAGCGCGCTCTCTCCACCCTCGAGGGTCTGATTGACATCAGCACCGTGCCGCAACAGGTCATC
>Ga0210385_10000461_pt1 | contig 29653 bp, 29 predicted proteins | sample IncBWH26OmetaG_FD_160107 | JGI IMG/M metagenome (GOLD analysis project Ga0210385, IMG submission 160107) | Forest soil microbial communities from Barre Woods Harvard Forest LTER site, Petersham, Massachusetts, United States - Inc-BW-H-26-O ...
CGGCGTTCTTCTTGCGTTGCGCCGCGGATAGCTTGGTGAGCAGCAGCGGCAGCTCGACGTTACTCTCCGCGCTCAGCACCGGCATCAGGTTGTAGAACTGGAACACGAAGCCGACGTTGTGCGCGCGCCAGTGCGCCAGCTGACTGCTGCCGAGCTGGTCGATGCGGCTGCCGCCCACCAGGATCTCGCCGCTGGTGGGCTGGTCCAGGCCACCGATGAGGTTGAGCAGCGTGGTCTTGCCGGAGCCGGACGGCCCCATCAGTGCCACGAAATCGCCCCGCGGGATCTCGAGCGTGAGGCCATGCAGCACTTCCACCTGCTGCTTGCCGCGCTGGTAGACCTTGGTGACATTGTTCACTGCGACCATCGATTCAGCCATCACGCGACTCCCGATAATGGTTCATGACTTCGCCTCCTGCACCGGCGTATCGTCCTTGAGCGCCGCGGGCGGGTCGACGATCACCGCCTCGCCGGCACTGACGCCACTCAACACCTGGCGCGCATCGCCGCGCGTCACACCGAGTGTCACGGCGCGCCGCTGCGCGCGGCGATTCTGCACGACGAATACCACGTCCTCGTTACCGTCACGCCGCAGCGCGCTGGCCGGCACCAGCACACCGCGCGCGGGGGCCGCCGCCTGCTGCGGCGGCTTGTCTTCGAGGAACGAGACACGCACACCCATGTCGGGCACGATGCGGTCATCCTTGGTATCCAGCGCGATGCGCACTTTGACCGTCGCCTTGGAGCGGTCCGCGGTCGGAATGATCGCGATGACGTGCGAGGGAATGCGCCAGTCGGGATAGGCGTTGAGAACCGACTCCACCTTCTGCCCCGGCTGCACCCGGTTGATGTAGGCCTCGTTGACGTCGACCTCGATCTCGAGTGAGTCCATGTCGACCAGAGTCCCGATACCGGTGCGGGTGAAGCCGCCGCCCGCCGAGAACGGCGATACGATCTCGCCGACCTGCGCGGCCTTGGCAATGACGACACCGGTGAACGGTGCGCGTACCGTGCAGTAATCGAGCTGCACCTGCGCGGAGCGCACGTTGGCGGCGGCCAGCTCGATCTGCTTCTTCTGCGACTGTACCTGCGCGGCGCCGGTCTCGACCTGCGTGCGCGCCTGCTCGGCCGCCTGTTGCGACACCAGGTTGCGCTTCACCAGGTCCTCATCGCGTGCCACGTCGCGCTGACTTTGCGCGAGCTGCGCCTGATACTGCAGCAGCAACGCCTGCGCGGAAGACAGCTGTGCCTGTGCCTGTGCGAGCGATGCCCGCTGCGCGGTGTCATCGAGCGTTCCCAGCACCTGCCCGGCCTTCACGTGATCGCCCTCCTCAATCAGCACCTGGGTCAGGGTGCCGGTGATCTGCGCCGACACGGTCGCCTCGCGGCGCGCGGTGACGTAACCGGTGGCATCGAGCACCGAGGCGCCGCCCGCCGCGCCCGCGAGCGGCTGCGCGAGCGCCGTGTGCACCGGCAGCGTCCCGCGCCCGCCCAGTAGCAGCCACGCGCCGGCGCCGATGAGCGCGAGCAGCAGTACGCCGCCACCGATCAGCCAGGGACGCCGTCCGCCGCCTGCTTGCGCCGGGGCGCCGCGATCGATGCGCAGCTGTCCCAACAGCGCCTTCTTATCGGTTTCCGGGGACATTCACTGGTTCATGGATGAGAGGCGCGCAAGATAACATCTGCCGGCAGTGCTTGCTGCGTCGCGTGCCGTACAGGCATAGAGCGCGGCGAGGCCTGTATTGGATGCAGCGGCGCGCGCGGCGCGCGGCGGATCCAGCTCAGCCGGCGGTGATCTTGGTCATCAGGCGCCGCGCCTGCGCGTATTCGGGCGCCAGCAGCAGGGCGTGCTCGAGCGCATCGCGCGCACCGACCAGATCGCCGTGGTCCAACAAGTCGCGCGCGAGTAACAGCCAGGCGTCCGCTGCGCCCCAGCCGGGCAGGTGGTCGGCAGCGCTGCGCTCCGCTTCAAATGCGCTCACCGCCTGGCGCAGCTTCGGCAGCGCGCGCTCTTTGTTACCCCCGCGGGCGGCGGGCAACGCGTAATCGCACAGGGCATCCACCAGCAGCACGCGCGGATTGCGCGGCGCCAGCTGCAGGGCGCGCTCGAGATCCTTGCGCGCGCGGTGGCCGGTGAAGGGCGCGCGCAGGCCGCCGCCCTCGAGCGGGGTCTCGGAACAGGCCGCGCGCAGCGCCAGCCCGTCGGCAAAGTCGCCGTCGAGCGCGAGCGCGCCGTCCAGTTCGCTGACACAGCGCTGCGCCAGCTGCGAGCCGCTGGCTCCCGGCACCGGGGTTCCCTGGGACGCGAGCAGCGCGAGCCGCCAGGCCTCGAGCGCGGCGTAGTAGCCGTGCAGCTTGTCGTGGGCATCGGTGGCGCCCAACACCTCGCTGACGCTGCGCAGCGCGGCCGCGTCCTCGGTGTAGTAGCCGTACTGAATACGGCTCTCGAGATCGCGCCACGGGCTGTCCGCCGCCGGCGCGCCGCCCGCCATTGCCAGCAGCACGGCAAACGCGCTGGCGCGCGCGCGGCGCACCTGGCAGCGGCTGGTCACGGGTTTGCGCTGCGCGGGCCCCCCGTTGCGTAGAATAGCTGCGCGCATGCCCGACCATAGCACAGCACCCGTGGCGGTGACCGCCACCGCCGCGCTCATTGACATCGGCATCAACCTCACACACGACAGCTACGATGCCGATCGCGATGCAGTGCTGGCGCGCGCCCGTCATGCAGGCGTCATACAAATGCTGGTCACCGGGGCAACACTCGCCGGCAGCGCGCGCGCCGCGCAGTTCGCCCGCGCCCACGCCAACACCCTGTTTGCCACCGCCGGAGTGCATCCGCATCACGCCGCCGAGCTCAGCGCCACGGCGCTCAGCGAGCTGGCTGAGCTCGCCGCGGCACCCGAAGTCGTAGCCGTGGGTGAGTGCGGCCTCGACTATTTCCGGAACTATTCGCCGCCCGCGGCGCAGCAGGCGGCCTTTCACCGCCAGCTGGAGCTCGCCGCGCGGATCAACAAGCCGGTGTTCCTCCATCAGCGCGACGCACACGCTGACTTCCTTGCGATCCTGCGCGAGCACGGCCGCAGCTGGCGGGGCGTGGCGCACTGCTTTACCGGCGATGCGGCGCAGCTCGCTGCCTACCTGGAGCTCGGCCTGGCGATCGGCATTACCGGCTGGGTGTGCGACGAGCGCCGCGGCGCACACCTGGCCGCGCTGCTGCCGCAGGTGCCCGCCGAGCGGCTGCTGCTCGAGACCGATGGCCCTTACCTGCTGCCACGCGACCTCAAGCCCAGGCCCGCTTCGCGCCGCAATGAGCCGATGTATCTGCCCCACATCGCCGCTGCGGTCGCGCGCGCACGTGGCGAGCCACTCGCCGCGCTGGCCTGCTCCAGCACTGCCGCAGCGCGCCGGCTGTTCGGCCTGCCTGCGATCTGAAGCAGACCGTGCGCGCACGAGATAAAGTACCGCGACTTTCAATAGCCGGGGCCGGACCATGGACCTAGAGCGCCTGCAGACCTTCGTGAACCGCAGCTGGGAGGAGTCGATCACCGAGCGCCTGATCGCCTACGTGCGCATCCCCAACAAGTCGCCGATGTTCGACCCGCAGTGGGAAAGTCACGGTTACATGGAGGCGGCCACGGCGTTGATGGCCGACTGGTGCCGCGCCCAGGCGCTCCCGGGAGCACGCGTCAGCGTGCAACGCCTGCCCGGGCGCACGCCGCTGCTGCTGGTGGACGTGCCGGGCGAGCTGCCAGGTTCGGTGCTGCTGTACGGACACCTCGACAAGCAGCCCGAGTTCACCGGCTGGCTGCCGGGGCTCGGCCCGTGGGAACCCGTGATCCGTGACGGCAAGCTCTACGGCCGCGGCGCCGCTGATGACGGTTATGCGGTCTTCAGCTCGCTCACGGCGATCGCAGCGCTCAAAGACCAGCAGATCAAGCTGCCGCGCTGCGTAATACTGATCGAGGCCTGTGAGGAGTCCGGCAGCGTGGATCTGCCGGCGCACCTCGCCGCGCTCGGTGACAGCATCGGCGAGCCGTCGCTGGTCGTATGCCTGGATGCCGAATGCGGCAACTACGAGCAGGTGTGGTGCACCACCTCGCTGCGCGGCAACCTGGTCGGGACCCTGCGCGTCCGCGTGCTCACCGCGGGGGTGCATTCCGGCATGGCCACCGGCATCGCGCCTACACCGTTCCGCATCATCGAGCAGCTGCTGGCGCGCATCGAGAGCCCGGTGACCGGCGACCTGCTGCTCGATGAGCTGCACGTCAGCCTGCCGCCGGACCGGCGCGCGCAGGCGAGTGCCGCGGCGCAGGTGCTGGGCGGCGAAGTCGCCGGCAAGCTTCCCTGGGCGCACGGGGTGCAGCCGCTGTCCAACGATCCCACCGAGCTCCTCATCAACAGCAGCTGGCGTGCGACGCTCGCGGTGACCGGCGCCGAAGGCCTGCCGCCCCTGGGCTCGGCCGGCAACGTGCTGTTGCCGGAGATCGCTATCAAACTGTCGCTGCGCCTGCCGCCGACCTGCGATGCGGCCCGTGCCACCACGGCGGTACGCGCCGCGCTGGAGACGCATCCGCCCTACAATGCCCAGGTGAGTTTCGAGGCGGGATCGGCCACCGGCGGCTGGAATGCGCCGGCGTTCGCCCCCTGGCTGGAGCAGTCGATTGCGCGCGCCTCGCGCGCCATCTATGGCAAGGATGCCGTGCACATCGGCTGCGGCGGCACCATCCCCTTCATGGGCATGCTGGGTGAGCGCTTTCCGCGCACGCAGTTCTTCATCACCGGTGTGTTAGGGCCGCACGCCAACGCCCACGGTCCGAACGAATTCCTGCACCTCGGCTACGCCCGCAAGCTGACCGCCTGCGTGTCGCTGGTGCTGAGTGATCACGCCCGCACCGTCGCCGGCTAGCGCATGTCCACCATGTAACTGGGTTTGACGGCGCCCTTCAGGCGTTGCCAGGCATCGCCGAAGCGCGCCGCGCTCTCGGCCGGAGTCTCATAGTCGGCGGCCGGGAACTCGCTGCGCAGGGCATCGACCATCAGCGTCCACTTCGGCAGCCCCTTGGGAAACTTGCCGCGGCGGGTAAAGACGATGCGCCCCTCGACCGGGATGTCACCGGCGACCGCCTTGACCGCCGCGATGCGGTCGTAGAGCGCGCTCTGCGGATTGGTGAAGGTGAAGCGGCGTGCGCCATCCATCACGGTCCATTCCGCCATCTGATCGCCGCCGAAGATGTTGCCCTTCACGTCGCGCAGGTCGATGACCACCACGCCACGCAGTGTCAGCAGCAGATAATCGACATGGAAGCCACCGCCCATGCCGTCCGGCACCAGGCTATGCACCAGGTAGTCGCTGCTGCCGGAGGTCACCGCGGCGCGCAATGCCTTGCGCGCGCGGTAGGCGCGGTACCAGCGCCACGCCCAGGAGAGTGCGAAACCGAGCGCCGCGGCACACCCGATCAGCGCCCACGCGGTCGGTGACAGCTTGCGCAGCTCATCCACGGGCGTTCTCTCCTGCAAGACCTGCAGCCAGCGCCGCAAGCGTCGCCTCAATATTCACACAGGCGGAAGGTCGCGCGAACAGCCGCGCCAGCGACTCCGGCACCGGGACCTCACGGCCGATCAGCGGTTCGACGATCTCGCGGAACTTGGCCGGGTGGGCCGTTGCCACCAACACCCAGCGCCCCGTGCGGCGCCGCTCGGCCGGCAGACGCTCCCAGGCCTCTGCCGCGGTCGCCGTGTGCGGACACCAGATCTGGCCGTAGTCACGATAGCCGGCCTGGATGCGCGCGCGGATCTCGTCGTCGCCGACCGAGCAGGCGCTCAGCGCGGCGCGCAGCCCCGGCAGTTGCGGAAACAGCGCCCGCAGCCGTTCCATGTTGCTCGGGTTGCCGACGTCCATGGCCGAGGCCAGCGTGGCCACGCTCGCGCGCGGCTGCCACTCGCCGCTCGCGAGAAAATCCGGCACCGTGCGATTGGCATTGTGGGCGAGCACCACCTCGGCGATCGGCAGCCCGAGCTGCCGCGACCACAGGCAGGCGAGCGCGTTGCCGAGGTTGCCGCTCGGCACGATGAAGGAGGCGCGCTCACCGAACTGCCGCCAGATCGCCAGGCTGGTCGCTGCGTAGTAGACACTCTGCGGCAACAGCCGCCCGAGGTTGATACTGTTGGCCGAGGACAGCGTGCGCTGCGCCGCCAGCCCGGGATCGAGAAATGCCGCCTTCACCAGGTGCTGGCAGTCATCGAAGGTGCCTTGCACGCTCAGCGAGCGCACATTCTCGCCCCAGCAGGTGAGCTGGCGCTCCTGGGTCGGCGACACCAGCCCGCGCGGAAACAACACTGCCACGTCCACCCCCGGGCGACGGTGGAACGCGGCGGCGACCGCACCGCCGGTGTCGCCGGAAGTCGCCACCAGCACCGTCAGCGGCTTGTCGAGCCGCCCGCGCAGCCGTGCGAAGCAGGCGGCAAGAAAGCGCGCGCCGAAGTCCTTGAATGCCGCGGTTGGACCGTGAAACAGCTCCAGCACGTTGAGCCGCCCGTTCGCCGCCAGCGGCACGAGCGGCGCCGGAAAATTCAGCGCCTCCGCCATGAGGGCCGGCAGCGCCGCCGCCAGTTCGTCGCCGGCCAGGAACGGGGCGAGCAGCCGGGTGCCGACGGCCGCAAGCTGCGTGGCGCCATCGAAATCGGCCACGCTGAGCGCAGGCCAGCTGCGCGGCACATACAGGCCGCCATCGGCGGCCAGCCCCTGCAGCACCGCCGCGCTGAAATCGCCGCGCGGCGCCGCGCCGCGCGAACTCTCGAACTGAAATGCGTCCGTCATGCCGGATTCAACCCACCAGTCGCGCACCCGGCGACTGCACTTCGACCAGCCAGCCATCGGTCGCCAGCTGATGCCGCGCGAATTCGGCACGCATGGCCGCGAGTACCGCCTCGGCCGCGCCCTGCAGCGCCCAGGCGAACATCGACGGGCCGGCACCTGAGATCGAGCAGCCGAGCGCACCGGCCTGCAGCGCCGCGCGGCGCACGTCCTGAAAGCCGGGAATGAGCGCCGCGCGCTGCGGTTCGATCACCACGTCCTCGAACGAGGCACGAATCATGTCCAGATCGTCCGTGTAGCAGCCGGAGATGAAGCCGGCCAGATGCGCCGTCTGCCAGACGAAATCCGCCAGATCCACCCCGGGCCTGAGGATCGCGCGCGCCTGCGCGGTCGCAAGGAACATGTGCGGATGCACGATCACGGCGCGGATCGCCCCGGGCACCGGGATCTGCTTGATGCGCGGGTGATCGATGCCGACGGTCAGCACCAGACCACCGAACAGTGACGGCGCGATGTTGTCGGCGTGGCGCGCACCACTTGCCACCGCCTCGCCCGCCATCGCGAACTGCAGCAGCTCGAGTTTGCTGCAGGGTTTCACCAGCAGCGCATTGGCCGCCACCACCGCACCCACCGCCGAGGCTGCTGAGCCGCCCAGGCCCGAGCCGAGCGGGATGCCCTTATCGATCTCGACGCGAAAGCCAAACGATGGCGCGACCGCCTCCTGCAGCGCGAGCAGTGCCCGCCCGGCCGTATTGTCGCGTGCCGCCCGCGGCAGCTCGCCGGCGATGCCGCGCACCGCGGCGATCTCCACCCCGGGCGCCGGCCGGCGTGACACGCTCACGGTGTCACCGAGCGCATCCAGCGCAAAACCCAGGATGTCGAAGCCGATGGCGACGTTGCCCACGGAGGCCGGGGCGAAGGCGCTGGCGCGCTCGCGCGGGGCGCTCACAGGCGCGCTCCCAGGTAGCTCGCGACTCGCAGCAGGTCCGCAAACACCCCGCCGGCGGTGACTTCGGGGCCGGCGCCCGGACCCTGCACGATCAGCGGGTTGTCACGGTAACGGCGGGTGGCGAAGCGCACCACGTTGTCGGTGAGCGCGATGTTGGCAAAGGCGTGGCGGACATCGAGCTCCTCCAGCCCGACGGTGGCAGTCCCTGCCGCGGTTACTTTGCCGGTGTAGCGCAGCACCTTGCCGCGGGCGCGGGCCTCGAGCAGCCGCTGCTGCATCGGCGCGTCATAGCGCGGCAGTTGCGCCATGAATTCCTCGATCGAGCCGCTGCCGAGATCGGCCGGTACCAGACTCTCCACCCGCACGTCCCTCAGCTCCAGCGCCAGCCCCATCTCGCGCGCCAGGATGATGAGCTTGCGCGCCACGTCCAGGCCCGACAGATCATCGCGCGGATCGGGCTCCGTGAAGCCGCGCGCGCGCGCATCGTGCACGATGCTGGCGAAGCCGACGCTGCCATCGTAGACGTTGAACAGGTAAGCGAGTGTGCCGGAGAAGATGCCCTCGATGCTCACGATCTCATCCCCGGTCTGCAGCAGTTCGCGCAGCGTCTGCACGATCGGCAAGCCGGCGCCGACGGTGGCCTCGTACAGGTAGTGCGCCGCGCCGGCGCGCCGCGCCGCCTGGATGCGCCGGTAGTCCTCGAGCGGGCCGCTGTTGGCCTTCTTGTTGGGCGTCACGATGTGGATGCCGGCGCCGAGCCAGTCGGCGTAACCGGCGGCGACCGCGCTGCTCGCGGTACAGTCGACCAGCACGGTGTGCGGCAGATAGTCGAGACGCACATGCTCGACGAAGCGCGTGATGTCTGCATTGCGGCCGCTCGCCTCATACTGAGCGCGCCAGTTGCGGCCAGCGACGTCATTATCCGCCAGCAGCATGCGCCGTGAGCCGAGTACGCCGCGCACGCGCAGGTCGAGGCGGAACTGCTGGCGCAGACGCTCGCTCTGCGAGGCCAGCTGATCGAGCAGCACGCGTCCGACCGTGCCGGGGCCGATGACGCCGACCGACAGGGTGTGCGGTGAGAGGTAGAGTCCGCCGTGCACCGCGCGCAGCGCGCGCACCGAGGTGCGCCCTTCCACCACCACCGAGATGTTGCGCTCGGAGGCGCCCTGGGCGATGGCGCGCACATTGACACCGCTCGCGCCGAGCGCGGCGAACACCTTGGCGGCGATGCCGGGCATGCCCGCCATGCCGTCGCCGACCACCGCGAGAATCGCCTGATCCGGATCGATATCGACGCTCTGAATCTGGCCTTCCTGCAGCTCGCGCTCGAAGGCCTGGCGGATGATGCTCGCGGCACGCTCCGCCTGCTCCTGCGGAATGGCGCAGCAGATCGAATGCTCCGAGCTGCCTTGCGAGATGAGGATGACCGAGATGCCCTCTTCGCGCAGCGCGCCGAACAGCCGGTGCGCCGTGCCGGGCACGCCGATCATGCCGGTACCCTCGAGGTTGACCAGCGCCACGCGCTCGATGCTGGTAATGCCTTTGACCGGCAGCGCGGAGGCCGGCTGTGCGCAGATCAGCGTGCCGATCTTTTCCGGTGCGAAGGTGTTCCTGATCCAGATGGGGATGCCATCGGCGACCGCCGGCGCCATGGTCTGCGGGTGGATCACCTTGGCGCCGAAGTAGGCGAGCTCCATCGCCTCGTTGTAGGACAGCGAATCGATGACGGTGGCATCCGGCACCCGGCGCGGATCGGCCGACAGCACCCCGTCGACGTCGGTCCAGATCTGGATTTCGGCCGCGCGCAACAGTGCCCCGAAAATCGAGGCGGAGAAATCGCTGCCGTTGCGCCCGAGGGTCGTCTGCACCCCGTGGCGGTCGGCGGCGATGTAGCCGGTGACCACCAGCGTGCCGCTGAGCTCGGCGCTGCCGAGGGTCGCAAGGTTGGCGCGCGACTCGGGCCACTGCACCGCCGGGCCGAGCGGGCCCCATTCGACCACGATGACCCGGCGGGCATCGACCCAGGTCACAGGTCCCGGACGACGGCCGCGCTCAGCGAGAAACTGTCGGAACAGCCGCGTCGACCAGATCTCCCCGTAGCCGGAGACCAGGTCACTTACGCCGCGCGGCGCCGCGCGCGTCAGTTTGACCGAGTGCAGCACCTCGCTGAGATCGCGGCAATCGCTGTCGAAGCTGGCGCGGTAACTGCGCGCCGCGGCCGGCGTCAGCAGCTGTTCGGCGATCGCCGCATGGCGCACGCGCAGCTGGGCGATTTCATCGCGGAAGCCATCGTCCTGCCGTTCGGCGAGCGCCACCAGGCGTAGCAGCGCATCGGTGACGCCTTTGCAGGCGGACAGCACCACCGCCAGACGCCCGGCGGGCGCGGATTCAACAATGGTCGCGACCTTGCGGAAGCAGTCGGCGTCAGCGACGCTCGACCCCCCGAATTTGTGCACGACCCAGGCATCGGGCTTGGACATCCAGGTGTGAGATTTCTTCGCACGAAAAGGCCGTGCGACTCTACTGGCGCGCCCGCGCCCGTGCAATGACACACCCCGCAGGCTGGCATAATCGACGGCGCATGGAAGCCTCCTTAGGTCCCCTGCTGCCCCTGTTCGAGCGCGAGCGCGCCGCCGGCCGCGCTTTGGCGCTCGGCATTCTGGTGCACACCGATGGCTCGACCTACCGCAAGCCCGGCGCCCTCATCCTGATCGCTGCCAACGGCGACTACGCCGGTCTCATCTCCGGCGGCTGTCTCGAGAACGACCTCGCCGAGCACGCGCGCGAGGTCATCGCCAGTGGCCAGGCGCGCTCGGTGCGCTACGACATGCGCGGCACGGATGACCTGCTGTGGGGGCTTGGCCTCGGCTGCGAGGGCGCCATGCAGATCCTGCTGCTGCGCGCCGATGCGGCCAACGGCTGGCAGCCTCTGCACCATCTGGCAGCCGCGCTCGCCGCCTACACGCCTACGGCGATCGGGGTCGTAGTCGAGTCGCGCAGCGCGCAGCTGCCGGTCGGCGCGCTCGCACTGCCGGATGCGATGCCTGCCGCCCTGGCGGCTGAGGCGGTCGGGGCGGCGCTCACCCGCGCCGCAGCGCAGCGCGAGGCGCACCGTCTGCGCCACGCGGACTGGCAGCTGTTCGTGCTGCCGCTGTCCCTGCCGCCGCGGATCCTGCTCCTCGGAGCAGGTCCGGATGCGCTTCCCGTGGTGGATCTCGCCGCCCGCCTCGACTGGAAGGTCACGCTGGCGGATCACCGCGCGGCCTACGCCGTGGCGGCGCACTTTCCTCAGGCAGAGCGCGTGGTGTTGAGCCCTGCGGAGACCTTGTCCGCGCAGCTCGATCTGGCCGCCTACGACGCCGCAGTGGTGATGAGCCACCACCTGCCCTCGGACCTCGCCTATCTGCGGATGCTCGCGCCCAGCCCGCTCCCCTATGTGGGACTGCTCGGACCTGCCGTACGACGCGAGCGGCTGCTGCAGCAGCTGGGTGCGGTGAGCGATGCGCTCGCCGGGCGCCTGCACGCACCCGTGGGTCTCCCCCTCGGCGGCCGCACCCCGGAAGCCATCGCCCTCGCGGTCATCGCCGAGATCCATGCCTTCATGCATTCTGCGCAGGCGGCAGGTCTGGCGCGGCTCGTGACCGGAGGATCAGCACATGGAAACTCAGCTAATTCAGATACTTACTAGATATTCCCAGAATTAGTTGTAAGTTCTCCGGTGAGACATTAACGAGATTCAACTGATCCGGGCACAGCTCGACCGGGAGCGCTCGCACGCGCGCGCCGCGGCCAACGCCTGTGTCACTTTCGCGGCGGCGCCGCAGAGGCCCGACACCCCTGCCTCAGCGCTCTCGAACCGTGGCGCGTGTGTGCAGTATCTCGTCTGGGTCCTGGCCGCCTTCGAAGAGCGCGATCAGCGTCTTGCCGATCTGGCGCGCACCCAGCCGAGCGGGCGCGAGCCGCACAGCGCGGCGCTCGTCCAGGCCCTCGCGCGGCCGGGGAATTGCCGTGAGACGCTGGCGCTGCTCGAAGCAGCCGTCGGCGCTGCGACGATGCAGGCGCCGCAGGCCTGGGACAGGTTCGCACGCTATTTCAACGAACTCTGGGACGTACGCCGCGCAGCGCTGGATGAGCTGCTGGTGCGCAACCCGCGCATTGCCGACTGGCGCGCGGTCAGTGCGATCGATGCGGACTCGGTGCTGACCGAACGCGCCCGCTACGCGGAACTCGCCGCCCAGTTGCCCGCTGGGGCGCTGTCGCTCGCGCCTGCGGAGCCGCCCCGATGAGCGGCGGCCAGGACACCACACGCGGCGGCGATGGCCTGTATGCCGTCGTGCTTGCGGCCGGCGCCTCCACGCGCTTCGGCTCGGCCAAGCAATTGGTGCGCGTGGCCGGCCGGCCACTGCTGCACACCGCGGTGACGCGTGCTGCGGAAGTGGCGGGCAACGCGCTGATCGTCGTCCTCGGCGCGGGCGCCGGCGAGCTCGCACCGCTCCTCAAGCACGCCCCGGGCGCGGTGGTCATCAATCAGGACTGGCGCGAGGGTCTGGGCAGCTCCATCCGCTGCGCCGTGTCGCGACTGCCCTCCAGCTGTCACGGCGTGCTGCTGCACCTGGCAGACCAGGCGGCGGTGACGGCGGAGGACCTGAAACGCCTCGCCGGCACCTGGCGCAGGCAGCCGCAGTACATCGTCGCCGCGCTCTACTCCGGAATCACGGGTGTACCGGCCATCTTTCCCCGCAGCATGTTCCGTGCCCTGGCGGAGCTGCGCGGCGATGCCGGCGCACGCACGCTGCTGCGCCGCAGTGCCCATCGCATCGTCCGCGTGCCGATGCCGAGCGCGGCGCTCGATGTAGACACGCCCGAGGACCTGCTGGCGTTCGCGGAGCACAAGCGCTGAGGCCGCACGCCTCAGCAGACCTTGCCACGCGCTGCCTCGGGATGCGGAAAGTTGTCGGACTCGTCCTCATCGCTGCGCGGGGCGAGGCAGGCGAAGTCCTTCTCGAGCGTGATCTGCAGCGACCCCTGCGCCAGCGGCTGCGTGCGCGCCAGTGTCACCTGGTCGCTGTCACACCAGCTGCGCGCGAGCGCTTCGGGTAACAGGATCTGCACCACGTTGTCGCGCAAGCTCGCCTGGATCTGCTCGGCAGCAGCATCGCGCCGCAGCCGATAGACGAGACTCACGCCGCCGGTGAAGGGCACGCTCTCCTCGACTTGGCCGCGCTCGGCGAGCTCGCGCATTTCGCCCTGTGTCAGACGCAGTCGCAGTGAGGCACCCTTGATCCGAAGTTTCATGCGGCGTCTCCTTCGCGCGGCGCGGCGGCGAGAATGCGCTGGGCCTGCAGCAGATGCGGACGGTCGAGCATTTGCCCGTCAATGTGCGCGACCCCCGCTCCGGGCGCGGCCGCAAACGCGGCCACCACCCGGCGCGCATGCTCGCGCTCGGCCGCGGTCGGGGAAAAGGCCGCATTGATCGCGCCCACCTGATCGGGGTGAATCGCGAGCTTGCCGCTGAAGCCATCGCGGCGCGCGGCGGCGAGCTCCTGCGTCAGCCCGGCGGCATCGCGAAACTCTGTGAACACCTGGTCGACGGCCTGTACGCCGAGCGCCGCCGCGGCCAGCAGACACTGGGTCCGCGCCAGTTGGAACGTGAACGTCAGCGCCCCTGTGGCATCGCGCTTGGCGCCGACGCCTAGGGCCGCGCCGAGGTCTTCCATGCCCCAGGTGAGTCCCACCAGGCGTGTGCTCGCGCGCGAGTCGCTGAGCGCGGCCGGGTACTGCGGCAGCGATAGCAGCCCGCGCGCGGTCTCGGTGGCAATGACCAGCAGCCGGGTGCTGCCGAGCGGCGCGCCGCGGGCGCGCTCGAGCGTACTCAGCTCATCCGCGACGGCCACGATCTCCGCCGGGCTCGAGATCTTCGGCAGCACGATGCCGGCCGGGGCGCCGGTGGCATAGAGCGCTGCGAGATCCGCGTGCATCAGGTCGCTCCCCGGCGGGTTGACCCGCACCCACAGTTGCGCATTGGGTCGCGGCGCCGCCAGCAGCGCCGCAACGCGCGCGCGCGCTTGCGGCAGCTGCACGGCGGCCACCGAATCCTCCAGATCCAGGATGATGGCATCCGCCGCGAGCGCGAGCGCCTTGGCCTGCTTGCGCTCGCTGTCGCCCGGTACGAACAGCCACGAACGCGGCGCGGGTGCTGGCGCACTGCTCAAGTGCGCGGCCTCTTCAGCATCAGCGCGGCGCGTCGGCAGGAGGCCACCTCCTCGTCGCGCTGATTCAGGCCACGGTGTTCGAACACCACGATCCCTGAGTCCGGCCGCGACTGGCTCTCACGTTTGGAAACGACGCTGGTCAAAGCGCGCAGCGTATCCCCGACCAAGACCGGGCGCGGAAAGCGCACTTCCTCCCAGCCGAGATTGCCGATGGTGGTCCCGTAGGTCGTGTCGTAGACCGACAGCCCTACCAACAGGCCCAGGGTGAACACACTATTGACGATCCGCTGACCAAAGGGGGTTCCCTTGGAATACTCGGCGTCCAGGTGGATGGCGGCCGGATTCATGGTGAGCGCGCTGAACAGCAGGTTATCGGTCTCCGTGACCGTGCGCCGCACCAGGTGCTCGAAGCGCTGACCGGGCTCGAACTCCTCGAAATATAGTCCCACCGCGCCCTCCTCGTTGCCGCAAGCTAGTGTTGCACAGGCTCATAACCCCAGAAAGAGGTGCCCAAACCACACGGTATTTACCCCCGCGGGAGGGCACGCCTATATTCGACCGGTATGTACCTCTACGACTCGTTGGACCAGGCATTCGTCGACGAGCGCGTGGCGGAGTTTCGCGACCAGACGCGGCGCCATCTCGCGGGCGAGCTGTCCGAAGAGGAGTTCAAGCCGCTGCGGCTGCGTAACGGGCTGTATCTGCAGCGTCACGCGCCGATGCTGCGGATCGCCATTCCCTACGGGCTCTTGTCCGCCCGCCAGCTGCGCAAGCTGGCCGCGATCGCGCGCCGCTACGACCGTGGCTACGGCCACTTCACCACCCGCCAGAATCTGCAGCTCAACTGGCCCGCACTGGCCGACGTTCCCGAGATCCTGGCCGAGCTCGCCAGCGTGCAGATGCACGCCATCCAGACCAGCGGCAACTGCATGCGCAACATCACCGCCGATCATCTCGCCGGCATCGCCGTCGACGAAATCGACGATCCGCGCCCCTACTGCGAAATCATCCGCCAGTGGGCGACATTGCACCCCGAATTCACCTACCTGCCACGCAAGTTCAAGATCGCGGTCACTGGCTCCGCGCAAGACCGCGCCGCCTCTGAGGTGCATGACATCGGCCTGCAGCTGCAGCGCCGTGACGCCGAGCTCGGCTTCACCGTGCGGGTCGGCGGCGGACTCGGTCGGGCGCCGGCGATCGGCCAGGTGATCCGTGAGTTCCTGCCGCTTGCGGAGCTGCTCGGGTATCTGGAGGCGATCCTGCGTGTGTACAACCGCCAGGGCCGCCGCGACAACATCCACAAGGCCCGCATCAAGGTCCTGGTGAAGACGCTCGGTATCGAGCGCTTGCGCGAGCAGGTCGAGGCCGAATGGCGCGCGAACCGCGCGCACGCGCCGCAGCTCTCGGGCGCGGAGATCGAGCGGGTGCGTTCCTGCTTCAAGCCGCTGCCGTATGCGCAGCTGCAAGACCTCGATGTGACCGCCGGTCGCGAGCCGGCGTTTGCCGCCTGGTACCGCTACAACACGCACGCCCACCGGGTGCGGGGTTACCGCGCGGTGTTCGTCTCGCTCAAGGCACACGGCGCGGTGCCGGGCGACATGAGCTCGCAGCAGATGGAGGCCGTGGCGCAGCTGGCCGAGCGCTTCAGCTTCGGCCAGGTGCGCAGCACCCATAACCAGAACCTGCTGCTGGCGGACGTTGCGCAGCACCACCTGTACACCTTGTGGCAGGCGCTGGCACAGCAACAGCTCGCCATGCCCAACATCGGCACACTCACCGATCTGATCGCCTGCCCGGGGCTCGATTTCTGCTCACTGGCCAACGCCGGCACCATCGCGGTCGCGCAGCAGATTCAGCAACGCTTCGACGACCTCGACTACCTGTATGACCTGGGCGAGATCGAGATCAAGATGTCCGGCTGCATGAACGCCTGCGGCCACCACCACGTGGGCCACATCGGCATCCTCGGCGTCGATAAGCATGGCGAGGAGTGGTATCAGATCAGCCTGGGTGGCTCGGCCAATGGTTTTACCGCCCTCGGTGAGGTGATCGGGCCTTCGGTACCGAAGCACGAGGTGGCCGCCACCGTCGAACGCATCGTGGAAACCTACCGCGCGCTGCGCGCCGAGGGCGAGCGTTTCATCGACACGCTGCGGCGCGTCGGTCTGTCGATCTTCCGGGAGCGCGCCTATGCGATACATCCTCAGGCAGCATGAGCTGCGCGCGGACGAGTGGCGTTATCTCGGTGAGGAGCTGCCCGAGGGCGCGCCGCTGATCGTGCCGTGGAGCGAGCTGCGCAGCGCCGCCGAGCGCTGGCGCGCACACCCCGGCCTTCTCGGCGTGCGCCTCACGCCCGCCGAGCGCGTGGAGGAACTCGCCCCGCAGCTGCCGCAGCTGGCGCTGGTGGCCGTCGAATTCCCCAACGTCGGCGATGGCCGCGGCTATTCACAGGGCCGTTTCCTGCGTGAGCGCCTCGGCTTCAGCGGTGAGCTGCGCGCGGTCGGTGCCGGCGTGCGCCAGGATCAGGTGTTTTTGCTGGCGCGCTGCGGCTTCGATGCTCTGGAGCTCGCCGCGGGCGAGGACGTGGAGGCCGCGCGCCGTGGTTTTCACCGCTACGACGTCGGCTACCAGCCGGGGGCGGCGCAGGTGGCGCTGCGGCTGCAGCGCTTCCGTAACGAAACCGCCGGTTGAGGCTGCGCAGCGGCTGCTCAGCGCTGCGGCAGTTCGACCGCGGCGAACAGTGCGCTCACCTCAGCGGCATCGGTGGCGCGCTGCGCGCGCTCCACGGTGCGGCGGTCGAGGTGCGGTGCCAGCAGCTGCGCGAAGTCGTACATGTACTTGCGCAGCAGCGCGCCGCGCCGAAAGCCGATCCAGGTGGTATGCGCGGCGAACAGGTGCCCGGCCTCGATCGCGACCAGGTCGGGATCGTGCGCATCGACCGCCATATGCGCCACGATGCCCACCCCCAGGCCCAGGCGCACATAGGTCTGGATCACGTCGGCATCGCGCGCGGTGATGGCGATATTGGGCACCAGGCTGGCGCGCGCGAAGGCATCGTGCAGCGATGAGGGCCCGGTGAAGCTGAACGTATAGCTGATGAGCGGATACGCCGCGAGTGCCTTCAGCGTCAGGCGTCCGCCGCTGGCCAGCGGGTGGGCGCGCGGCACGATCACCACGCGCTGCCAGCGATAGCACGGCAGCAGGGTCAGCTCCGCGAACAGTGCCTCGGAGCCGGTGGCGATGGCACAGTCGATGCGGTCGCTGCTCACCATCTCGGCGATCTGCTCCGAGGTTCCCTGGTGCAGGTTGAGACGCACCTGCGGATAGCGCGCACGGAACTCGCGAATCACATCCGGCAGCACGTAGCGTGCCTGGGTGTGTGTGGTGCCGATCGACAGACTCCCCTTGCTCTCGTCGCGCAGCTCGGTGGACAGATTACGGATGCTCTGCGCCTCCTGCAGGATGCGCAGCGCGCGATCGATCACCTGCTGGCCCGCAGGAGTGATGCGGGTGAGATTGCGGCCCTCGCGTACGAAGATCTGGAAGCCGAGCTCGTCCTCGAGCAGCTTGATCTGCTTGCTCACGCCTGGCTGGGAGGTGTGCAGCTTGTGGGCCGCGGCGGTGATGTTCAGTCCGCTCTGGGCGATGGCGGCCAGATAGCGTAGCTGGTGCAGTTTCATGAGCGCGCCTTCATACCTGTCAAGCCTAACCTAACGAGCTGTGGTTCTGTGCAGCGTGTGTACCCGTTTAATAACCGGCGTGTAACCTCACAGAAGCATTGATTCGTTCAGCGCGCGCGCCGGGGGCGCTAGAGTCGCTCGCATGATCGCAGAGCTGACGATGCGCGAGCTGGACCACAAGGCGGCGGCGGTACATGCCGTGCTAGCAGGGGCCCTGGCGCAGCATGGCCGGCTGGTGTACGCCAACAGTCTCGGCGCCGAAGCCATGGTGCTCACCGATATCATCTGGTCGCGCCTGCCGCAGATCGACATGTTCAGCATTGATACCGGGCGCCTGCACGAAGAGACCTACGAGGTGCTGGAACGGCTGCAGCGCCGCTACCAGCGGCGCATGCGCGTCGTGCACCCGGACGCCGAGGCGCTCGAGCGCCTGGTCGGCCTGCAGGGTGTCAACGGTTTCTATCACAGCCTCGAAGCGCGCCTCGAGTGCTGCCGGATCCGCAAAGTAGAACCGTTCCGGCGCGCGATCGCCGGCTACCCGGCGTGGATCACCGGCGTGCGCCACGAGCAGTCGGCCGGGCGTGCCCTGCTGCGCGCGGTGGAGTGGGACGGCGAGCATGGGCTCTACAAGGTCAGTCCGCTGCTCGACTGGAGCGAGGCTGAAGTGTGGCAGTACATCCGCGCCCGCCGGCTGCCTTACAATCGGCTGCACGATCGCCAATTTCCCAGCATCGGCTGTTCACCGTGTACGCGCGCCATCCAGCCCGGAGAAAGCCGCCGCGCGGGCCGCTGGTGGTGGGAACAGCCGGAGTCGCGCGAATGCGGGTTGCATCCCAGAGTCCCCAACATGGCAGTGAGCGCCTGAGCGAACCGCCCGCGACCATGGACTATCTGCCGGTTTTTCTGCGCCTGAAGGAGCGGCCCGTGCTGGTGGTCGGCGGCGGCCCGGTGGCCGCGCGCAAGGTCAGCTGGCTCCTCAAGGCCGGCGCGCAGCCGCAGGTGGTCGCCCGTGCCCTGGAGACATCGCTGGCGCACGCCGCGCAGCGCGGCGAGCTGCAGCACATCGCCACGGAATTTGCCCCGGCGCAGCTGCACGGAACGGTCGCGGTGGTCGCCGCCACCGATGATCGGATCCTCAACGGCGCGGTAGCACACGCCGCGCGGGCGCACGGGGTTCCCGTCAACGTGGTCGACGATGCGGAACTGTCCACCTTCATCTTCCCAGCCATCATCGAGCGCGACCCGCTGCTCATCGCCGTCAGCAGCTCGGGACGTGCGCCGGTCTTGGCGCGGCGTATCCGCGCTCAGATCGAGGCGCTGCTGCCGGCGCGGCTCGGCGCGCTGGCGCGCTTCATGGGTGCGCGCCGCGCCCGCATCGGACAGACGCTCGTGCCGCGTGCCCGCCGGGCATTCTGGGAGCGCATCGTGCAGGGGCCCGTCGGCCGCGAGGTTCTCGCCGGTGACGAAGACGCCGCCGAGCGCACGTTCGCGCGCGAGCTGCGTGCCGCACAGCTGACCCCGGACGTGGCCCTCGGCGAGGTGTATCTCATCGGCGCCGGCCCGGGCGATGCCGATCTGTTGACACTGCGCGGGCTGCAGCTGCTGCAGCAGGCGGATGTCATCCTGTATGACCGCCTGGTGAACCCGTTGCTGCTGGAGCGTGCGCGGCGCGATGCCGAGCGTATCTTCGTGGGCAAGGAATCCGGCGAGCGCGGTCAGCAGGAACGCATCCACGCGCTGCTGCTGTCGCTGGCGGGCGCGGGCAAGCGCGTCGCGCGGCTCAAGGGCGGTGATCCGCTGGTGTTCGGCCGCGGCGGCGAGGAGATCGAACTGCTTGCCGCGCACGACATTCCCTTTCAGGTGGTACCGGGAATCACCGCGGCACTGGGCGCGGCGGCGAGCAGCGCGCTGCCGCTCACGCACCGCCGGCTGGCCTGCAGCGTGACCTTCGTGAGCGGTCACGATGAACCCGCCGCGCCGAGCGACTGGAGCTATTTCGCCAACCCGCAGCACACTGTCGTGTTCTACATGGCAGTGGCGCAGCTGAGCGCGATCGTCGCGCACCTGCGCGCAGCCGGTGCCGCCGCCGAGCATCCGGCGGCGCTCATCGAGCGCGCCACCCTGCCCGGCCAGCGCCTGCTGCGGGCACCACTCGCTGCGATCGCAGAGCGGGCGCTCGCGGCACAGATTGCACCGCCTGCGCTGCTCATCGTGGGCGCGGTGGCGGGTCTGCCGACCGCCGAGCTCCTGAGTGCGGTGGAACTGAGGGCGCCTGCACAGGCGCTGCCGGCGTGAGCGCGGTGCACGGCTTCGTCGGCGCGGTCGGCAACACCCCGCTAATCCGGCTGAAGGCGCTGAGTGAGGAAACCGGCTGCGAGATTTTGGGCAAGGCCGAGTTCATGAATCCCGGCGGCTCGGTCAAGGATCGCGCCGCCAGCGCCATCATCGCCGCCGCCGAGCGCAGCGGCGCGCTGCAACCGGGCGGCACGGTGGTCGAAGGCACCGCCGGCAACACCGGCATCGGGCTTGCGCACGTGTGCAATGCGCGCGGTTATCGCTGCGTCATCGTCATGCCGGACAATCAGTCGCCGGAAAAATACCGGCTGCTCGGCACGCTGGGCGCCGAGGTGCACCAGGTGCCGGTAGTGCCGTACAGCAACCCCAACCAGTACCAGAAGGTGGCACAGCGACTCGCCGCCTCGCTCAGCAACGCGATCTGGTCCAACCAGTTCGACAACACCGCCAACCGTGAGGCGCACCTCGCCGGCACCGGTCCTGAGATCTACGCGCAAACTGCCGGACGGATCGATGCCTTCGTCGCCGCCTGCGGCACCGGCGGCACGTTTGCCGGCGTGGCCGAGTACCTCAAGTCGCGCCGGCGCACGATCCGCTGCGTGCTCGCCGATCCGCCCGGCAGCAGTCTGTACGCCTACGTGCGCACCGGCACCCTGCAGGCCACCGGCAGCAGCTCGATCACCGAAGGCATCGGCATCGGCCGCATTACCGCCAATCTCGCCGGCGCGCCCATCGACGATGCGCTGCACATCGAGGATGCGGAGTCGGTGCGCAACGTCTACCGGCTGTTGCGCGAGGAAGGCCTGTTCCTCGGCAGCACCAGCGGCATCAACGTCGCTGCCGCGGTACGCGTCGCCCGTGAGCTGGGGCCCGGACACACCGTCGTCACAGTGCTGTGCGACGGCGGTGGCAAGTACCAGTCGCGGCTTTTCAACCGCGAATGGCTCGAGCAGCAAGGACTCGCCGGCGCGGCGCTCGCAGCGCCGGCGCGCAGCGCCATCGTCCTGCACAGCGCACTGGTCGCCTGACACCGGCGCGGCGCGCGCCGCCTCCCCGCCTGCGGCACCACTGGTCCGGGCGGCGTTCCCGTGAGACAGTGTTGGCAGCAACCCGCAGCACTGCCGCCGTCTTACCGCATGAATGACCCCGTAAGCGCAGCCGAACTTGACGCGCTGCGGCTGAGCCTCGAGGTTGCCGGACTCAGCGTCAGCTTCAGTCTGCCGCTGGCGGTGATCGCTGCATGGCTGCTGACGCGCACGCGGTTTTTCGGGCGCACCCTGCTCGATGCCTTCGTACACCTGCCGCTGGTGCTGCCGCCGGTGGCGGTCGGCTACGCGCTGCTGCTGCTGTTCGGCGTCCGCGGCCCGCTCGGCGGCTGGCTCCACCGACACTTCGGCATCCAGCTCGCCTTCACCACGGCAGGCGCAGCGCTCGCGACTGCGGTCATGACCTTCCCGCTCATGGTGCGGGCGATCCGCCTGTCACTCGAGAACGTCGACCGCGGGCTTGAGGAGGCGGCGCGTACGCTCGGCGCCGGCCCATGGGACCGCTTCTTCTCAATCACGCTGTTCCTGATGATGCCGGGGATCCTGGCGGGCGGCGTGACGGCGTTTGCGGCGGGACTGGGCGAATTCGGCGCGGTGATCACCTTTGCGTCCAACGTGCCGGGGGTGACGCGCACCCTGCCGCTCGCGCTCTATACCGCCATGCAGTCTCCCGGCGGTGACGCCTTGGCGTTGCGGCTGGCCCTGCTGTCGTTTGCGCTGGGACTGCTCGGACTGCTCGCCTCCGAATTCCTGGTGCGGCGCGTGCGCCGCTACCTCGGGGGCTGAAATGCTCGAGGTGAGTGTGCGCAAGCAGCGCGGATCCTTCGCGCTCGCGGCACAGTTCGCCCTGCCGACGCCGGGTGTCATCGCGCTCTTCGGCCGCTCGGGCAGCGGCAAGAGCACGCTCGTCAGCCTGATCTCGGGCCTGCTACAGCCCGATGCGGGTCGCATCCGCCTGAACGGTGCAACTCTCACCGACACCACGCACGCGATCGCAGTGCCACCGGAACAGCGCCACATGGGCTACGTGTTCCAGGATGGGCGACTCTTCCCGCATCTGACCGTGGAGGGAAATCTGCGTTACGGCGAGCGGCGCTCACGCGGCGTGCCGCGCATCATCGCCTTCGATGAGGTGGTGAGCCTGCTCGGGCTCGAGGCGCTGCTCGGTCGCAGGCCGCGCCGGCTCTCCGGCGGCGAACGCCAGCGCGTGGCACTCGGACGCGCGCTGCTGTCGCAGCCGCGGCTGCTGCTGCTCGATGAGCCCTTGGCATCGATCGACCAGGCGCGCCGCGAAGAGGTGCTACCGTACCTGGAGGCGCTGCGCGACCGCCTGTCGATTCCCATCGTCTACGTCAGTCATCAGTTCGAGGAAATCCTGCAGCTCGCCACCCACGTGGTGTTGCTCGCCGCGGGCGAGGTGCTGGCGCAGGGCACCGTGGAGCAGATGAGTCTGCAGCCCGAGCTGCAGGCCATCATCGGTCCGGACCTCGTGGGCGCAGTGCTGGAGGGTGTGGTGACACGCGCAGACCCCGCCAGCGGCAGCGCCGAACTCGCGCTCGGCAGCGCCACCCTGCAGGTGAGTCTGGCGCAGGTGAGGCCGGGCGCGCGCGTGCGCGTGCAGCTGCTGGCACGGGATGTGATCCTCGCGCTGCAGCCGGTCGCAGGTCTCAGCGTGCGCAACGCGCTCGCCGGCAGCGTCAGCACCGTGAGCGCGGACACCTACGGTGGCGTGCTCGTGTCGGTCGACGTCGGCGGTGCCACGGTGCTCGCGCGCATCACCGAGGCAGCGCGCCGCGCGCTCGATCTGCGCCCGGGGGCTGCGGTGTGGGCGCTGGTCAAGGCCGTCTCCACGCGCGGCCACGCGTTCCGCCTCGGCACGCCCTGAGAGCCTATGCGTCCGCTGCGTCCGGCACGCGCTGCTCGCTCACCATCGTCAGCACGTCGTAGCTGGCAACGTTCTCGCCCAATTGATTAGTGATGGCCGTGTCCCAGCGGACCTCGCCGTAGCCGGCGCCGCTGCGCAGCGATTTCTCTTTGCAGGTGAGTCGCACCTTAATACGGTCGCCCGGCTTCACCGGCTTGGTGAAGCGCAGTCCGTCGATGCCATAGTTCGCCAGCACCGGCCCATAGGGCGGATCGACGAACAGTCCGGCCGCCGCGGACACCAGAAAATAACCATGCGCGACCCGACCGCCAAACAGGGGATTGCGTGCCGCCTGCGCTTCATCCATGTGCGCGTAGAACCGATCACCAGAGAGCTCGGCAAAACGCTCGATGTCCTCGACCGTGACCGTGCGCTCGGCCGAATTGAAGGTATCGCCGATGGCCAGCTCGCCGAACGGCTTGCGGAACGGGTGGACGCCCGGATCAAGTTCGCGCGCGCCTTTCACCCAGCGGCCGGTCACCTGGCGGACGAGCTCGGGGCTGCCCTGCAGCGCGGTGCGCTGCAGGTAATGCATCACCCCGCGGATGCCACCCAGCTCCTCACCACCGCCCGCACGTCCCGGGCCGCCGTGCACCAGATGCGGCAGCGGTGAGCCATGCCCGGTGGACTCGCGCGCGCAATCACGGTTCACCACGACGATACGGCCGTGGTAAGGCGCGAGCCCCAGCACCAGCGCGGCGGCCACGGCATCATCGGCGCTGAAAATGGAGCCGACCAGGCTGCCGGCGCCGCGCCGCGCCAGGGCGATCGCCTCGGCGACGTTCGCATACGGCACCAGCGTGCACACCGGGCCGAACGCCTCGACCGAGTGAACCGCGTGTGCGCCGCCGGGGTTGCGGCAGTGGAGCAGTGTCGGTGCCATGAACGCGCCGCGCTCGGCGTCGGCGCCGAGCGGCCGGGCTGCGCCCGCGCCGCCGCAGATGAGTTCGGCTTCGCGCGTCAGCTGGCCGAGCTGCTCCAGCACCTCGCGCCGCTGCGCGAGCGATGCCAGCGGCCCCATCCGCACGGTCTCCTGACGCGGATCACCCGTGACGATCGCAGCGAGTGCCGCGCGCAGCGCCTCCTGCACGGCAGCGGCGCCACTCAGCGGGACGATCGCCCTGCGGATGGCGGTGCATTTCTGCCCGGCCTTGACCGTCATCTCGCGCACCACTTCGCGCACGAACAGCTCGAGTTCGGGGCCGCCTGCGGCGGCATCGGGTCCGAGGATCGAGCAGTTGAGCGAGTCGGTTTCGGCGGTGAAGCGCACGGCATTGGCGATCACCGTTGGATGGGTGCGCAGCTTGCGCGCGGTGGCAGCCGAGCCGGTGAAGGCGACCAGGTCCTGGCAGGTGAGCTGCTCGAACAGATCGCCCACTCCGCCGCAGATCAGCTGCACGGCGCCCTCAGGCAGGATGCCGGATTCGATGATGCGGCGGAACACGCGCTCGGTGAGGTAACTGGTCTGCGTCGCGGGCTTGACGATCGCCGGCACGCCCGCCAGCAGGCTCGGAGCCAGCTTCTCCAGCATGCCCCACACCGGGAAGTTGAAGGCATTGATATGGACCGCCGCGCCCTCCAGCGGCACACATACATGCTGCGCGATGAAGGTGCCGTTCTTGGAGAGCGCCTCCACTGTCCCATCGAGGTACACGCGGCTGTTGGGCAGCTCGCGCGTCCCCTTGCTGGCGTACACGAACAGGGTGCTGATGCCGCCGTCGATGTCGATCCAGGAATCGCCTTTGGTCGCCCCGGTGGCGTAGGAGAGCGCGTAAAACTCGTCCTTGTGCTCGGTCAGCAGGCGTGCGAGGGACTTGAGGAGTGCGGCGCGCTCGTGGAACGTCAGCGCGCGCAGATTCGGGCCGCCGACCGTGCGCGCGTGCGCGAGCAGCGCGGCGCTGTCCAGCTCCGCGGCGCCGGCCCGGGCGATGACCTCGCCGCTGCTGGCATCGCGCAATGCGACCCCGGCGGCGCCGCTGCCCGCCTGCCAGCGGCCGGCAATGAAGCTCTCCAGCTGCATGTTGCTCACTCCTCGCTCACTACTGCACCGTTGACACGGTAGGAGCGTCCGCGAAACAGCGCGATACGCTCGCCGTGCTGGTTGACCACCGTCACCTCGTAAATACCGTTACGGTGCGTGCGCCACAGCTCGCGCGCCTCGGCCGTGAGCTCATCGCCTGCGCGCGCCGCGCTCAGGAAATCGATGGCCGCGGCCGCCGCCACGGTCGCCTCGTTGTGTGAGTTGCAGGCGAAGGCGAAGGCGCTGTCGGCGAGCGCGAACACCAGCCCGCCATGACAGCTGCCGTGGCCGTTGAGCATGTCGGCGCGCACACTCATGGCCACCTGTGCGCGGCCGGGCGCCGCACTCTGCAGGCGTATGCCGAGCGCCTGCGAGGCGTGGTCGCGCTCGTACAGCGCCTGCGCGGCGCGCCGCGCGCGCTCTTCGGCCTGCAGCGGCAACTCACTCACGCGCCACTCACTTGCCGAGAAAGCGCGGCGCGCGCTTCTCGGCGAAGGCAGCGACGCCTTCGGCATAGTCAGCGCTGCGGCCGAGTTCGCCCTGATAATCACGCTCGACGTCGAGCTGCTGTGGCAGTGTGCGGCCCAGGCCCTCGTAGAGCGCCTGCTTGGTGCGCGCCAGCCCGCGCGTGGGTGCCGAGGCCAGCTGGCGCGCGAGCGCATCGACCACGGCGGCGAGTTCAGCGTCCTCGACGCAGCGCCAGATCAGGCCCCACTGGGCCGCCTGCTCAGCGCTCAGCTTCTCCGCCAGTAGCGCCAGTCCCATGGCGCGTGCGCTGCCCACCAGTCGCGGCAGGAACCAGGTGCCGCCGGAATCCGGCACCAGTCCGAGCTTGGCGAACGCCTGCACGAAGCTCGCCGAGCGCGCCGCGATCACCAGATCGCAGGCGAGCGCGATGTTGGCGCCGGCGCCGGCGGCCACGCCGTTCACCTGGGCGATCACCGGTAGCGGCAGCGCGCGCAGTGCGAGTACCAGCGGCTTGTAGTGGCGCTCGATGGAGTCGGCCAGATCGGGCGCGGCGCCGCCCGGGGCCACCGCACGGTCATTGAGGTCCTGACCGGCGCAGAAGCCGCGGCCGGCGCCGCTGATCACCAGCACGCGCGCGGCCGAGTCGCGCACCAGCGCCAACGCGGCGGCGACTTCGCTATGCATGGCGCCATTGAAACTGTTGAGGCGCTCGGGCCGGTTGAAAGTCAGGCGCGCGACGCCCGCGTCGCTGCTGAACAGGATGTGCTGATAACTCACCGCAGTGGCTCCGTGGGTTCTGAGGCGGCGCTGCGCCGCAGGTCACTTCTCGTCGTAATCGAGCTCAAGAATCGGCGTCGTGACGCGCGCCTGGCAGGCGAGCACATAGCCCTGTTCGAGCTCCCAGTCTTCGAGCGCATAATTCTGCGCCATCGACACCGCGCCGCGGATGACCTTGGTACGACAGGTGGAGCACACGCCGGCACGGCAGGAGAACGGCAGCTCCACTCCGGCGCGCGCCGCCGCATCCAGTACCGTCTCCTCCCCCATGGTCATGCTGAAGCTGCGGCGACGCCCGTCCATGAGAATGCTGACCTCGGCGAGGTTCGCGCCTGCCGAAGCCGCCGGGGCCGCCGCGGCCCGGACTGGGCCCGGGGCCGCTTCCTCGGTCGTGGCGCTGGTGAAATGTTCACTGTGAATGCGCGTGGCGTCCGCCCCCAGCGCCCGCAGCGCGCCACTGACCTGCTCGATCATGTCGCCCGGACCGCAGACGAAGAATTCACTCACCTGCGCGACGGCGAACAGCTGCGCGGCGAACTGTTGCACGCGCGCCGCATCGATGCGGCCGTTGTACAGCTCGACCTCCTGCGGCTCGCGGCTCATCACGAAGTGCAGCGACAGCTGCCGCAGGTACTGGTCCTTTAGAGCGAGCAGCTCCTCCAGGCACATCGTGCGTGCGCTGCCACTGTTACCGTAGAACAAGAGCACGCGCGCCGCGCCGCCGGCGAGCAATGCGCGGATCACCGCCAGCACCGGTGTGATGCCGCAGCCGGCGGCGAAAGCCACGTAGGTGGCGCCGCTCACTGCCGCGGCGCGCACGATAAAGCTGCCGTTCGGCGGCAGCACGTCCAAGAGATCTCCGGCACGCACTTCTTCGGCGAGATGGCGCGACATGCGGCCGTGGGCGTGCACCCGCGGCACGATGCGCAGCGGCCACTCGCCGGGCGCACTTACCAGCGAGTAGGTGCGGCGCGTCTCTTCGCCGCCGACCAGGGTGCGCACCACCACGTGCTGACCGGCACTGCCACGATACTCGGCGCGCAGCTCCTGCGGCACCGTGAGCGCGATCGCCACGGCATCCTCCGCATCGGGCGAGACCTGCGCGACTTCCAGCGAGTGGAACTTCAGCATTTCACAGACACTTGAAGTAGTCGAACGGCTCGCGGCAGTCACGGCAGCGGTAATGCGCCTTACACGGCGTGGAGCCGAACTCACTCAGCTGCTCGCTCGCGCGGCTGCCGCAGCGCGGGCAGCTGACCGCTGGCGCCTGCCACAGCCGGCGCACGCTCGTGACCGCCTGCTCGGGCGGGGCAATGCCGTAGGCGGTGAGCTTGGCGCGTCCCGCAGCGCTCAGCCAGTCGCTGCTCCAGGGCGGCGCGAGCACTTGTTCGAGCAGCGCATCCGCGAAGCCGCCGGCGGTGAGCGCCGCGCGCACGCTTGCACGGATCACCTCGGTCGCCGGACAGCCGGCGTATGTCGGCGTCAGTCCGACGCGCACCGGTTCGCCGTCCGCGGCGCGTACGTGACGCACGATGCCGAGATCGACGATGCTGAGGACCGGGATCTCCGGATCGGGCACGGCCGCGAGCAGCGCCCACACCTGTTGCTCGCGCTCGGCGCGGCCGGCGGCAATCATGGACACGGCGCTCACCTGCGTTTCACCAGTGCGCACCCGGATAGGCGCGCGGTAGGTGCTGCATCTCCGCCAGCAGATGGCCCAGGTGTTCGGTGTGCACGCCGCGTTTGCCGTGCCACGGGTAGGGCGTTGTCGGCGGGCGCACCAGGGTCGCCGCGCTCAGATCGGCATCGACCTGCGCCGACCAGCGTACGGCAGCAGCCGCCAGATCCGGGGCGACTGCGGCGAGCTGCATGCGCGTGTCGAGTTCGTCCGCGGCAAACAGCTCCGCGGTGAAGCGCCACAGTTCATCGAGCGCATGCTGCACGCGCCGGTGGCTCTCGTCGGTGCCATCGCCGAGGCGGATCAGCCAGCTGCTGCTGAAGCGGTGGTGGTAGCGCGTCTCCTTGAGTGCCTTGGCGGCAATGGCCCCCAGCCGTTCGTCAGCCGAAGCCGTCAGCCCCGCGTAGATCTCCAGCTGCCAGCAGTCAATGAGCCACTGCCGCACGATCGTCTGGCCGAAATCCCCGTTCGGCTGTTCGGCGAGCGTCAGACTCATGAATTCCGGCGCTTCGCGCAGGAACGCGAGCGCATCCTCCTCGCGCCCGCGGCCTTCGAGCTCGCCGGCGTAGCTGAGCAAGAGCCGCGCCTGGCCGATGAGATCGAGCGCCAGGTTGGCGAGTCCGAGGTCCTCTTCCAGCGCCGGGCTGTGGCCGATCCATGCCGACAGACGCTGCGCGAGCACCAGCGCGCTGTCGCCGAGACGCAGCACGTAGCGACAGCGCGCCTGCCGCTCTTCGCCCACCGCCGGCAGCGTCGCGTTCACAGGTTCTTCACCTCATCGGGAATCGCATAGAAAGTCGGGTGGCGGTAAATCTTGTCGCGCGCCGGCTCGAACAGCGCATCCGCCTCCTGCGGGTCGGAAGCCGTGATGTCCGCCGAGCGCACCACCCAGATGCTGACTCCCTCCTGGCGGCGGGTGTAGACATCGCGTGCGTGCTCGACCGCCATGCGCGCATCGGCGGCGTGCACGCTGCCGACGTGTTTGTGCTCGAGTCCGGCGCGCGAGCGGATGAACACTTCGAACAGCGGCCAGTCTGGACTCATGGATGGGGCTCCGGTGAGGCAAGCGCGCTGGCGCGCTGCAGTTCTTTCGCGGCATGGACGGCGGCGGCATCGCGCACCCACTGACCCTGCTCGTAGGCGGCGCGGCGTGCCGCCAGACGTTCGCGATTGCAGGGACCATCGCCCTTCAGCACCGCGTTGAATTCGCTCCAGTCGATCGGACCGGTGTGATAGTGCTGGCTCGCCTGGTCCCAGCGCAGCTCGTTGTCGGGCAGAGTGAGGCCGAGGAAATGCGCCTGCGGCACCGTGATATCGATGAACTTCTGGCGCAGCTCATCGTTGCTGAAGCGTTTGATCTTCCAGCGCATCGACTGGGCGGTGTGCTTGGAGTCGGAATCGCCCGGCCCGAACATCATCAGCGACGGCCACCACCAGCGGTTGAGCGCGTCCTGCGCCATGGCGCGCTGCGTCTGGCTGCCCTGTGCCAGCACCAACATGATCTCGAACCCCTGCCGCTGGTGAAAGCTCTCCTCCCTGCAGATGCGCACCATGGCGCGCGCATACGGACCATAGGAGCAGCGGCAGATGGGGATCTGGTTCATGATCGCGGCGCCGTCGACCAGCCAGCCGATGGCGCCAACGTCCGCCCAGGTGAGGGTCGGGTAGTTGAAGATGCTCGAGTACTTGGCCGCCCCGGACAACAGCTGCTCGAACATCTCGGCGCGCGAGATGCCAAGGGTCTCGGCGGCGCTGTACAGATACATGCCGTGGCCGCCCTCGTCCTGCAC
>Ga0210385_10000462_pt1 | contig 29641 bp, 16 predicted proteins | sample IncBWH26OmetaG_FD_160107 | JGI IMG/M metagenome (GOLD analysis project Ga0210385, IMG submission 160107) | Forest soil microbial communities from Barre Woods Harvard Forest LTER site, Petersham, Massachusetts, United States - Inc-BW-H-26-O ...
CTGAGCCGTAAGTGATGCCGCCGTAGTACCCGACGTGAAGACCCCAGTAGCCAGCGTTCCACGTATACGCACCATCCGCCCACGCCCAATATCCGGGTGTCCACAAGGCGCCGCTGAACGGGGGCGCGATCCAGGTCGCAGGGACCCAGAAATAACCTTCCGCACCGTAGCTCCAGTACCCGGGCGTCCATATGTAACCGGGAGCGGGAACGGGCGGCTGCTCATAGTCGGGCAACTCGGGGGGCGCGATATTGACGGAGATCAGCACCGCGGCGCCGACGCGCGCCGCAATCAGCAGTGCGCCGATAAAAATGACGGTTCGATCTATCAGTTTCATGCAATCTTGCCCAGTCGATATTGAGTGTGGTCTTTGCGGCGGTTCTCAACCAGGATTCGGAGCGGATTTCGCCTTCTCTTTGGCCTCGCGTTCTTCCGAATCGATTTTCGCATCAAATGCCCGAATGGCGCTCGCCACTTCCGCGCCGGTAAAAGGATCCCAGCTCGATGCATCCTGATCCAATGCGGTTCCCGGGGCATGGCTCGGAAGGAACCAGATTCGGTAGACCCCGGCAGCCAAAACTCCAACGGCCGCGACGGCTACAGCTGCCTTCAGCCAGATCCTGCGCTGGGGAGCTTCTTCACGTGTCTCGGGAGCGACTTCGAATGCCGTGGCATTGCTGCGATCACGCGTTACCGTCGGTACAGTGGTATCCCGTCGAGTCGGTGCGGCTGCGCGAGTACCACAGGCGGAACAGAATTTAGCCGTCGCCGAAACGGGTTGCCCACATTCTTCACAGTACATGCTGAGAATTCCCTTAAGTTCGGGCACAAACCCCATTTTGGGCCAGACACGCCGCGATGCGCATTTTCTCGTGTTCCACGCGCTCCGCGAACGCATTCATCATGTCCTGCAGGTCGGTCACTCCGAGCTGCAGTGCATGCCCCGTCCCGCAGTGTCCAGCGCGGCTGGAGATCACCTTCACCGTGACGACGGCATCGGTCTGCGCCGGTATGCTGGCGAAGCGAATCAAATCACCCCCCGAAAGGGTGCATTGCGAGTCTGAGCCGGCTTCGGTTACGTCAATTGGCGAAGCTGCCTGAAAAACGAATACCTTTGCGTAAGCGGCAGCCGCAACTTCGGATACCTGGAAGCCGCGCTCATTCTGCTGTAAGGCCACTATTAGGCGTGCTTCCTTACGTAGCTGCGCGCGCGCGTAGTCCGGGATGTGAATCGGCGCAAGTGCCGGAGGGCCACTTGCATTCGCTGCCGATGTGTAGGAGACCGGCGCAAACTGCGCGTTCGTCACGTTGTCGGATAGCGCGGCCTCGCCGCTTTGCGCGGCGCGTTGGCGCAGCTCACCTGCCGTATTGCGCAGTTCGGTGGTTTGCTGGTCGGCGTCGCCCTGGAACGCCTGCTCGGCCGCAACCATTTCCGGCGGCGGCGGTGGCAGATTTGCTTCGAGGTCGGCATCGGCTACGTCCGGGTTGCCCGCCGTCTCGAGCATTTCCTGCGGCGCCGGTGCCTCGGGTGACACGTCGTCATCCGTGCCGTCGGTCATGGCGAGATCGCCGACGAGATCCATCGGATCCGTGTAGCCGCCCGCCCCCGAGTCAAATGCCGCCGTCGCGGGCAGGCACAGCGAGGGACAGAGAAGCGCCTGCGTGAGCTGCGCAACGAAGGGCTGGTATAGATTGAGGAAGTAGGCCGCCGCGTAAGGCCGTGGCTGGTAGATCGCGAATTCGACGTTATTGACCGTTTGTACCGTGTAATAGCGAACTACGGGAATTCTGCGAGGTACGTCCCCGCCGCGCAGGACAGGAACCATGGTAGTGCGCTGTATGACCCGCTGAGTCTCGCCAGACGGCCAGGTGATGTCGCGGACTTTCTCAGAAAAGAGCGGCTTGCCGTCAGCAAGGTAGGCGGAATGCAACCCAGATTTATACTGGATGAATCGCGTTCCGCCGATTATGCCGCTGCTGGTGAAATCCGCGCCCTTTGTGACCACCTTACCGTTTGCGAACAGCCTCGCAACGGTTTCTCCCGACTTGGCTTCCTTATAAGCCGTCACCTGACTGGCGTTGCCCGCGAGCCTACGTTCCTCAACGAATACCCGGGCGCCATCGGAAGTCGTCCCGACCGCCATGTAGCCGGATTTTTCCTTTACGAATGTCGTTTCCTGCAGCTGTGCGGGGTGATGCGGCGCCGCCGGTGTATTGGAAGGGTGGACGAAGGGATTGGAGTCAGCTCCTTCCCGAGTGTTGGCGTTGACGACGGGATTCGCCTTAGGAGGCTCCGTCGTTTCATGGTGGACGAATGGATTCTCCGTCGGCAATCCGCTGCCGCGCCTTTCCGTTTGGCCGCCCTCCCGGAGCTCTTGTGCCCGATTTGTCGTCTCAGAGCTGCTCTGACCCGGAACCCTCTGCTGAGAACCGTACTCCTGCAGTTTGCGGCTCGGCAGCTCTTCCGTGCGTTCCTGCTGCGGAGTGCGATAGGCGTTCTGTTGGCTTGGATGCGCGACCTCTTGTTGCTGCTGACGGGTCGATTCCTGCTGTGTCTGGCGTTGAGCCTGTTGCTGCTGCTGCCGGGTCGCTTCCTGCTGTGCCTGGCGTTGAGTCTGCTGTTGCTGTTGCCTCACCGCTTCCTGCTGTGCCTGGCGTTGAGCCTGCTGTTGCTGTTGCCTCACCGCTTCCTGCTGTGCCTGGCGTTGAGCCTGCTGTTGCTGTTCCCTCGCCGCTTCCTGCTGTGCCTGACGCTGAGCCTGCTGCTGCTGCCGCATCGCTTCCTGCTGGGCTTGACGTTGAGCCTCTTGCTGCTGGCGCATGGCTTCTTGCTGCGCCTCGCGTTGAGCTTCCTGCTGCTGCCTCATGGCTTCTTGCTGGGCCTGACGTTGCGCTTCCTGTTGCTCGCGCATCGCCTCCTGCTGAGCTTGGCGCTGAGCTTCTTGCTGCTCGCGCATCGCCTCTTGTTGGGCCTGGCGTTGGGCTTCCTGCTGCTCGCGCGCCGCCTGCTGCTGCGCTTCCCGCGCCTCCTGGGCAAGACACCGCTGTTGTGCGGATGGGTTGGTTTCGTTGCAGTCGGCAAAACACAATGCCGGAACGAATACCGCAGAGACCAGCAGAATCGCCACGACGCGTCTTCGTGGGCCCATAAAAGTCATCTTGAGCGGCTCCTGCACGATAGTCTCCCTCTGCTGCAGCTGCATTGGCTGCAATTGTTCCTGGTCCGTACGTGGCGTGCGAGTCGTTTGGCCCGAGGCTTAACGTCGCGAGCGGCGAGGATGAAAGGAGTGTAGCAAAAGGTGTATTTGAGGCAGCACCACTTACGCCGGGCCTGGTACAACACTGGAAGGTTGATGCGTCGCAGCATCGTGGGACGGTATAGGCCCAATTGCGGGGATCGACCTAAGCCCTTGAAGTAAAATCCTGTTCGCGAACGCCAATCAGGTGACGCCGGCGATTTACCTAAATGTGGACTGCGGGAGTGGACAGATGGCCTTTACCCCCGGCATTTCCGGAGGATTCCAGGTCGATTTCTGATAACCCAGCCAACGAGCCCGAGGTTAGGGTCGGGTCGGCGGACGCAGCAGGTCCTTTCCGAGCAGTCCGCCATGCAACTTAGTCATGCGTTCAACGAAGTCGCTGCCCGCGACTCTCAGGCCCTGTACGATCACGTCGTAACTATCGGGCTTCGAATCAGATTTCGACTTCTTCCATGCCTCATAAGCCGTCAAAGGGTCGCCCCCGACAGCATGCGCATGTTTCGCTTTAGCAGTCTGAGTAACCTGCGCAACGAATGATAGGACTATTGGGAGTTCAGCGGCATTTGATGCCGTCGCGAATTTGGCCAAGACGTCGGCAGGCTTTTGTCGGTTGGGAAACGCGAGATAAAGATTTAGAAAGTTATTGGGGAACTTCGCCGCGCCCCGGTTCGCCGGACGGTAGTCGCCGCCCAAGCCAATGAATGCGTCCAGCGAGCACTCCGCAACCTTATAGCCGAATCCGACGTCGCGAAATGGAAACGCGAGCGTGTCGTCCGTGTCCAAACGCACCGCGAACAGTGTGTCATTGAGCTTCAGCCCCGTTGCAGCACCCAGTGGCAACGCCAGGGCGCCAAACGCTCCCTGTGCGGTCTCATGAGGCGGCAGGAAATATCTTTGATCCCAGGTAGGAAATCGCGGATTGGCGGCGTGCGGTAGTGGTGTGACGAAGTAGCCGGGCCCCGGTTCAAATACCGATTGAACCACGGGGAACCTACCGAATACATCCTCATAAGCGGCGGTCGTATCGAGCACCGGCTTTCTGGGCGTAAAGGTCGGGGCGGACATTTCAAGATAGGAGTTCTCGCCCGCCGCTTCTTCTGGTGTGAGCGCGGCTACTCCGTACCATTTCCAGAATATCTTTTCGAAGTTCGCGGGCGGGTGTTTCGAGGGCCTTCCATTTGCGTCGATGTGCTCGGAGCTCATCGCCGCCAGGTGCTGCTTCTTGTCCTTGATCTGCTTGTCCAATGCAACCGCGGCGGGATTCGGCGTCGGGTGCTTCGCCGCGGGAATCGAAGCCGTTGAGGCGGGTGTCGTCGATGCCGGCAGAGCGGCCCGTTTTTCCTCCAGGCCGGCGAGCTCTTGCTTTGCGGCCTCATAACGCAATTTGATCGCCGCGTTGTCTGCCGCGCTCTTCCATCCGGCGTTCCCCAGGTTATCGATGGGGCGAAGATTGTGACCGCCAATGGGAGCGTAGGCTTGCGGGTCGCCATCAAGATCTACGTTCATATTGCAGCAGTAGGCGCTGAACTTCGCATCCCCGGGTCCAAGAAAATTGATAACGGTCAGGTTCGTGAAGTCCTGACCGCAGGCGAACTTATGCTTGGCTCGCGCTGTTTTGAATTCGTTGGCCATGACCACCTCCGGTCTACCGAGTTCGCCTTCCGGCAAGATGGGGATCAAACCGCTCGCTATCGTCGTTTCCCGCGGGACGAAATAAAAATTGCTGTGTACCGTGCCGGCGATTCCCTTCGAGCGGGCTTGGAGGGATCACCAGTCGACCACAAAGAAGTCGGCGGGGCGATGGCCGACAAAGCGGAACAACTCGTTCATGCACTGATAGGAAGGGTTGCCCACTGCGTTGGCAAACTCCGTCTTGTAGTTGTTTAGCGGACGCGGCGAGATGCAGCCAATGACCCATCCGACATGCGGGGCCTCGTGAATCAGAATTCCTTTCTCAGCCAGCGTCTTTCCGCCATGGACGCGGAAACATCTACCGTCGTGGCCGGCGCGCAACCCCTTTACGACGGAGTTGGCCGGCTCGTACGTTACCGAATAGGGATTCGCCTGCGGATGAAGCTGTACGTACCAGCTCTTGCCGTCGTCCGTTTTGAACCGCTCCATTGAGGTATAGCGTTTCACCTCCTCGATCACGCCATTGGATGATGAGGACAACCTCAGTACGCCGTTCAGGACTTCAATGGCAGGTCCCGAGGAGCCAGAAGGGGAGCCCGGATTCAATGAAACTGAAGTGATCTTGGGTCCCCTGACCGCGACCAACTCTCCCCATCGGCCGCTCTTTCGGCCATGATGGAACTGCTTCAATGGAGTCCGAGTCAGAATGAGTGTGATTTGCGCCATCTCGATTTCGATTGGAGTGGCCCGGTGCGCCGGAGCGTTCCCGCCGCGGACCCATACAACTTGATGGGGGTCGAGAAAGTAAGATACGGACTTTCTAACGATTCAATGTCAGCATGCCGCAAGGCGTGGGTAACCGCAAGCGCGCGCTGTGGGCCGGAGCGCCATAACCGCAGCGTTGGTTGATGCGACGCCGCAGTGCATGGGCGTGCTTCCTGTCCCAAAGCCCGTATCGTTTTGCGCCGCGGCCGTCATTCAATTGTCCGACTCGTTTTGGATACCGGCACCTGAGTCAACGTGAAAAAATGGTGCGAAGGCCCGCCATCTCGCGATGGTCGCCATCACATCGGGTAGGGACGACTGCAAAGTCTCGGCGGTCCAGCGCATGCCAATCAGGAGTTGACTGCCGCGGAGAAGTTTGAAAAGGTGGCGCAGGCTCGACCGGGTGCGAGAAGCACTCCTCCTCACGCAATGGTCCTTGCGAAATTCCTGGAAGTGCGTTTATGGGCTATCAGACGGAGCTCGATGAGGCGCGGGCCATTCAAAAACTTGCCATTCGGACCGCGGCGCAATCCCTCGCCAACGTTGGGGCTCTCCAACCCATACTGATATTTCCCTTCCCTGGGGCACATTTGGGAAAGCGACCCGGCTTCCAATTGACCGTGCTCGATCGGCGCTATTGGTTCGCGAAGCTCTATGAGCTGGTCACGAATGAGGAAATCCCGTATTCCCTGAAAACGACGTATCCGGGATTCTCGCTGCATTTCATAAAAATCTTTTATGGCATGTACTATCAGGCAATGCAGGATTTTGATGCGCGTAATTTTGCCAATGTCAGCCAATTGTGGACCATTCACTTTCGAGGTCCACCGAATCCGCAGGGCCACCACCTGCCGACCGATTCCATGGCCGCGATCGAGTTTAGTATCCGCACCGGCGCCACCTCGCACATTGTGGGCGACATGCCGATTGCACTGAAAGTGGCGTATACGACCTGGAACCAGGATCCGAAGCCCCCTTTCGACAGCCTCCGCGAGGACTTCATCGTCAAGAGCGAGTCGGTTTTCACCAACGCCCAAGCGCGCTTCTATCTGGACGTCAACGACAAGACGTTTTCCCCGATGCGGCCTGATATTGGGCAGTACGGCGCGGCCGTGATCCAAAAGGCGCTGAACATCCAGCCTTCCCTGGAGTCAATGTTCCAATGGCGCCGCACCGCCTGGAAGCAAGCCGCGGAGGCCCTGAAATCATGAATCGGTGCACCCGGGCCTTCCGAGCGGCCGGCGGGTGACGTCGCCGACGGGTATCGATGAATGCCGTGCCCACCAGGGGCAAGTTTCAACAGGGATGCGTGCCTTCTCGAGGACCGCCCAGCGGACTCGGCGGCTCAGTCATGCGGTTACTGTGCGGCAGCTGAAGGGTCGAGCCTGCGGATGACGACCCGGCGATTTTGCGCGCGGGCCCCTTCGTTGTTGCCGGACGCAGCCGGCTTGGTCTGTCCAAAACCACGCACTTTGAGACGGGTGCCTTTGACGCGACTTTTGCCTACCAGGTATTCCTGCACGGCTGCGGCACGACGCAGCGACAGGTCCATGTTGAAGTCGGCGGACCCCGTATCGTCCGTATGGCCCTCAATTGCGAACGAATACTTGGCCAGTTGCGGATCGGACATTCCCTGGCCCACCTCATCGAGCTGGCGTCGGCTCCAGTCGTCCAGCTCGGCGGAGTTGAGCTTGAATCCAATGCGAAAGCCGCGATCCGCTTCGGTGACCGACCGGGTCCGGATCGCATAGAAACTCACGAACTCATCTTTCGACACAAAATCCTTGACCGCCGCATTCACGACCCGAATCGGGATTCGTTCTGTGGTCACTTTTGAACCGTTAGCCCGCGCGGCCTCGAGCCGGGATACGAGAGCATCGCTCGAGATGACGGCGCTCGGGCCCGTCGAATCTTGAGTTCCGGGCAGCGGCCCGTCGCTGGCGATCAACCACAGTGTGGCGCGACCAACGGGTAGATCTGCGTACAGCGTCTCGCCATAGCCGAGATCCGGAAACAGCATCTCGGTTCCGGGTACCAGTTGATCCCCGTCCGGCCGCTTTAGAGCATGAAGGCGGATCCGATGCTGGTCGTCTTCGAGAGCGACCGTTACGTCAGCGACTTGGGAAGCGGAGGCGCGGATCTGAAGATCAGCACCCTGTTCGACTTCGGTTCCGGTCGGGGCCGCCAAGTCAACTTTGAGCGCGAGTTCCGGCCATCGACCCTGATAGTCCGCCAGCCCGCTGGCATGCGCGATGGCGAGAACGGCGGAAGAAACAACCGCCACCACGACACAGGCGATCGACCGGCGGTTCATTTCGTATCTCATTGCGCAGGAATTCCCGTCGCCGCGGCCACGCGCACTAGCGGCCAATCGCGCAAGGCGTCGGGCGCAACAAACTGAGGGGTCTGGGATCCGACGGCCCGATTGTGCAGATCCTGGACTTTGTCGAAAGCGTAATCAAAGGCTTCCTTCAGGCTCAGAACACCATCCATGTTGGGATCATAGCCCGTCCGAATAGCCTCCAGCAGGGCATACGTAAACAGCCCGTGACCGCCTTTGTCCCATTCCTGCGATTCCTCATCGCCGCGGGAAGCCGCGAGCAGCGCGAAACTCGATGAGAGGGAGTGCTTGGCCAGCGCGTGGGCATCGAACGTGCCGGCGATTGCCGCGGATGAGCAGGTATCAACGATGAGTATCCGGTGGCCGGCAGAATGCTGCAACGCGGCAAAGAGTTCACGCCAGCTCACGAGACTGGGAACGTCGGTCACCGCGCCGTGGATCACCGCGTCGATGTCACTCCTACGCGCATCTTTTGGCACAAAGTAGTAATCCCCCTGCGGACTGCTCAAACCGTGGGAGGCGAGGAATACCAGCACGGTGTCGTTCGCTCCGGCCTGAGCGATGAACCCGGCGATGTCCGCCATCGCGGAGCGGGTGGCGTGACGGGTGGTGGAATCCGTCAGTTCGAGTAGTCGAATCGCCCGGTAGCTCGACTGGCCGGCTTTGGAGATCTCATTGGCGAAATCATCGGCATCCTTTGATGCAAATCGCAGTCGAGATATATGGGGGTCCGCAAAATCACCGGCACCCGCGGCCACCAGAAACAAAGTGCCCTTGGGGGGCGCCGTGTGCTCCGGGCTATCGATGTTCAATTCCGCGAGGCCCAATGACGTACCGGCATCGGACTCGGCCCTCAGAAGCGTCTGCGGGCTCGTGGGTGAAACGCTGACGGAGCGTTCGAACTCACCGGTGGCAAGCTCCTTTTGAGTCAATCCCTGCTCGCTGCCCGATATCACCGGAACGCCGTTCACGTAAAGATTCCAGCCTTGGGGGGTCGCGCCCACCCGCCGGCCCCTGATCTTCACCTTCACCGAGGCATCGCTCAACCCCGCACTGATTGATAATTGCGGCGGAGCTATGGCCGCCAGCTGCCGGATGTCGTAGCCCGAGGTCCCTTTGGTCCACTGCTGGAGGTTTCCGGAGCCTCGTTCGGTCAGATAAGCGTTCACGACGTCGGGCCGATAAAACACGTGGTCAAACTGCACGGCGCGATAAAAATTCACGTCATATACGCCGTTGCCCAGCGGCACGTTTACGTGCCAGCCCAAAAGGTTGTCACCCGCAGGGGATGACATGTAATACCCCGGCGGAATCCAGGCGACCCAGTCCACACCATTGCGCATGATCAGCGCGGCGAGCACTTCGACCCCATCATCGGTACGTAACCAGTGCACCGTGCCGTCGGCCAAAACGGCAACGAGCAGGTGATTATCATCGCTTGGTGCCAGTGCCTGAACCTGCGACGACACGGGCGTGCGCCACAGTGATTTTCCAGTCTGGTCGATGCGCCGCAGATACCAGGAAGTGCCCAAGAAAGCCGATCTTCCGTCCCGCGCGACCGTATGATCGATGACGCGCTCGCGCCACTCGGTGTCGGCTTTCTGATTGTTGATCTGCGTGACTTCACGATCATCGGAAATCTGGAACTTCCAGGCAGCCGATTCCCGAATGGGCTGGCGAAGATCAACGGGAGGGGTACTCACTACGCGCAGTGCGGAAAAGGCGGGCCTCAAGGCACTAAACGTCAGCCACACCGATGAGGCAGCCGAGGGATGCAGTGCCACCTCCGTCCCATCGGGACTGATACGCAGGTCATCGCGCTGCGCGGATACCGAAACGATGTTCGATCGCTTGCGCCAGCGGACCTTACCCGATCCCTCAAGCACGCCGACCTCCGGCTCGTCGCCGGTGTAGGCCACGGCTCCGCCCGGCAAGCGACGGATGTCCGTGATGGCGTGTTCGGACGAAAGCGTACGGCTGATGTTGCCGAGACCCTGTCCCGTCACCCGATAGAGCAATCCGTTCGTGGAGCCGTTTTGCTCGCCCCCCAACCAGATGGTGGTGCCATCACCGGACCACTCCGCGACACCTACACTGTGCGCCATGTCGGAACCTGGCAGATCGCGTAAGGTTACGCGGTACGGGGGCTGCGCCTGAACGATGCCAAAGCGGCCGTCCAGGTCACTGCCCAATGCCAGCGATTGTCCATCCGGAGAGAACCTCGGCAGGGTGGGACGACGCAACGGGCTCAAATCAAGATCGATCGGCTTTTGATACTGCAGAGCACGCCGAAAAAGCCGAAGGTGTCCACGGGTGGTGGTAACCGCCAGGTCGCCCGTAACCGAGAAATCCAGGCCGTTGCACTGATCATCGTCCTTGAGTCTGTCCTCCAGGATCCACCGGGAATGTCCGGATAGAACGGCGCCCCAGTCATACAGCACCATGCCGTCGGCTCCATCGAGGCACGCGGCGAGGTAGTGACCATCGGGCGAGAAGGCAAGACGCAGGGCGGCCGACGGCAGTCCGGGAATGCCGCCATAGCGCAGGACCGGAAAGTCGTTACTATCCTTGGCCGTGAGGTCGACGGCCATGACGAAAAAGGCGCGATCGCCCTGATAGCTGCGTCTCAGGTATCCCCCGATCACCACCCATCGGCCATCGGGTGACCACGCCGTGCCGTATAAGTCGCCCTCGAAGTTGCGGCCGCTGGTTTCCCCACTGTCAATGGGTAATCGCACGACGCGCGCCAACTCGCCACTCTGCGTTCGCCAGATACGCGCCGTCTTGTCGACACTCACCGTAACGAGCAACGTCCCGTCAGGTGACGCCGCGGCGCTTTGGACGGATTCGGAGTGTCCGCCGATATCAACGCGCGGGATGGGGGCCGTCGTATATTGAACGACCGGGGTATCGGTACGACCTACGGCCGAGGCCGCGATGAGGACTACGAGGGCTAGAGTGTTTCTCACACGGCGGTTCGTCGGCATCGAGGACCCATCACGGTGCGGGGGAGGCGGAGGGACTGGCTCTGCGGCAACGCGCAAACACGTTGACCGCGGCCCCCGCAACTCCCGGGCTTTGGCCCAGATCTGCGGTATAACCCGCGCCGCGCGGACAGGCGTTGCTAGCTTGCAGATCGCCGCTCGTGACCAGCGGACTCCTTCTCGAATCGGCTGTGGCGCTGCTGTCGAGGTCCGCTACGGACGTGCCAATGGGTGCAGAGGCCGATGTTGCGGCCCCGAGGGAAGGAGGGCTCGAGTTGCTCACGTCTGATGCGGACAGGGCGCCGAAATTGGCGTCATTGGTGGGCGCGCTGTCCGGGGTACCCAACGTAATGGAGACAACCTCCGTCGTATCGGGGGATGAGGTTCCGGAGTTGGAGTTACCAGGCTGTTTACCAGGAGGAAGAGGGAACTTCATCTGACAGTGCGTGCAGTGTGGTGCAGTGACTGTTTGAACGTTAATAGTCGTATTCAGGACAATGGATGCAGGGGTCTGATCCGACAGGTATAGGCTTATTGAAGGCGATCCTGTTCCAAGGTAAATGGATATATCGGCTAAACCCACGTAATAGCTGGGCAATTCGGCGTCTCCATCCGAGAGCAGCACCGTGGGGATGGTGGGGTTGGTTCCGCCGACTTCGATCAGGCCGACTTGCGCGCCTGCGATGGGTGCGGCCGTAGTTCCCAAAGTCACGCTTCCGCCGGCCTCTATGCCTTTTGGAATGTTTATCTGCGGACCGGGAAGCGCTCCGGTTCCCGCGATGGTGATATTCCCTTTGGTGGGATCATTCAGCGCGATCGGATCACCCGACGCGTTGATTCCGGCCTCCAGCCAGCTGGCGGCGTCCGTCGTCACGCTGGTGCCGGCGGTAATGGACAACAGATCGTCGACCACGATTGGATTGGTCGTGTTGGAAAAGCTGGTCGCGGCGTACAGGGCTGCGCTGCCGCTGCCTCCCATGCTGTCGGTAACCGTCGCTCCCTGTAGCGAGATGCCTGACGCGCTGGTGATCTGCAAAGAACCGATTCCCGCGACCCCCGTATTCGCCAGCGCAAATCCGTTCAAGGGCCCGGAGACGGTAACGCCATTGCCCGTCAGCGAGATACCTCCCGCGGCGCCGGCCAATAAATTGGTCAGAGCGAGCGCACCCGAAGCGTCGATCGTGATATCCCCACTGGATGTGCTGCTTGATCCGGCCTGAATCGTGCTCGTTGCGGACTGATTGACGCTGCCGACCGTGGCGGCCGGCACTCCCCCGGCCGCCGCAGTACCAATCGTAACGCTACCCGTTGCGGCAAGTCCGGCATCGAGGGTGACTGTTGAGGCGTTGTTGATCGTGATGTTCGCACCGCCGTTGAGGGGGGTCGCGTTCACATTGATGGTTGAATCGGAATTCAGTTGGAACCCGGCGGTGATTCCCGCGTTGGCGGAGGAACTGCCGCCGATGGTTACGGCGCCCGCCGGGCCCGTGGTATCGATGGCGACTCCGTCACGCGCGTACAGCAATCCGGTACCTAGGTTGAGCGCTCCACCGGCCTGCAAGGCAATGATCCCGGCGTTCGCGGTGGCCTGCGACAGGCCGACGAGTGCCCCGTTGAGCGTAATATTGTCCGCGGCGGTGACGGAGAGCGCCCCGATTCCAGTCGCCCCGCTCGAGCCGGAGGGCGGGGCGAAGCCGCTGAGGGGTTCCGCGACCGTGACGGAACTCCCCGAATTCAAGATGACCGATCCCTGCTCGCCCACGAGGGCCGTTTGCAGGTCGATGTCTCCCACCGACTGTATCTCGATGCTTTGGGTGCCGGTCACGGTGCCTGCCGACAGCTCGGTACCCGTCGCCGCTTTCACGGACGCAGCACCATAAGCCGGCGCGGCTGAGCCGCAACCCGCAGAATCCGTCCCGCCAATGCATACATTGCCGGTAGCGGTGACGTTGGCATTTAGGCCCACCGTGCCGGAGGTGCCAAAAGATACCGATCCGCCGCCGTCTGCATAAACCGTAGAAGCCTGGGCCGCGGTCCCGGTCGCCGTAACCGGGTTGATGGTAATTCCGCCGGACCCTGCCTGTAGAGTGATGCCGCCGTTCGTGGAATACAGCGAAGTTCCGCCCAGCGTGATGCTCGCCGCCGTCAGATCGACGGGGCCATTCACCCGCGCCCCGGACAGATCCAGGGATCCACCCGTACTGATGGTGAGCGGCCCGATGCCCAGAGGCGCTCCGGAGGTGCCGATGTAGCCATCGAGCGCCGGAAGAGCGGTGATGTTCCCGGTCCCGCCATTGAGAGTCACATCTCCCAGCGTCAGCTGCTGTCCCAGGATCGAGGTCTCGGAGGCAGAGGTGGGAGTCACCAAAATGCCTTGCGAGGCATTCAGCGTGATGGGCGCCTGGCCAACCGGTACCGCAGAGGCGCTGTTTGCAACCCACAGGTATCCGTTGCCGCCCAGGCCGGTGGTAAAGACGATCGGTCCGGAAGTGGCGTTGAGCGTAATAGGGGCGCGATCGGTGATTAAGGGACTCGCGATGGTGATATTGCCCGCGGTGAGGTCGATCGATCCGGAGGGTGAACTGGCGGACACGCCGGCGCGCGGCATACCGCTGATCGCCCCCTCGACCAGTATTGTATTGGTGGCCTGCAAATCGACATTGGTGCCCGATTGCAGCAATCCACTCAGATAGCTCGAGCTGACGATTGGAGCCGCCAGATTCGGCGTGCCGAGCGCCGCCACCACGAGATTGGTTGGATCGAGGAGGAGTGTTCCAGCATTTCCCCGTGGCGCATTCAGGTTGACTGCGGCGGTGAGGTCCAGCGCCCCGTGGGTGGAGACCTCTATGGAACCGCCGTTGCCGCCGTCCGGTCCGCCCTGCGCGCTCAGAACACCCTGTGCCGTCGCCGACTGGGTTCCCCAGACACTGATTTGACCGCCCGCTCCGACATCGAGCGCTGATGCATCGATCGACGCGCCCGGCGCGATATCCACCACATCGGCCCTCTGGGCGACGGTATCGTTGGGGTCCCGTCCCACGGTGATGTTTCCACCCCCGGCATTCCCGGTGGCCATAACACGGGCAGACGAACTCAACGAGACGCTGTTGCCCAGAACTTCGATGGAACCGCCGCCCTGGCCGGCGCCATTGCCGGTGGCATCCAGGCTTCCACTCACGTTTACGGTGCCCCCGGGCGCATAGAGCTGAATGGCGCCATTTTCGGCAATGCCGGCACTCCTCGCCTGCACGACGCCCGACATATTGATGGTGCCGCTGACCACATTCGAGGCCGCGGCGGTGGTCAACAAGACGCGACCCCCGTCCGCCAGGAGATACCCGGATTGACCAATGGTGCCGCTCGCCGCCGGTTCCGCTTGCGCGCTCTGACCCACGGCGAAGTTAATGAGGTGGTCGCCGTATAAATCCAGCGTATAAACTTCAGAATTGGCGAGCACGATCGTTCCCAGTCGTGCCTGGATCACTCCGGAGTTGCGGACAGTGGGCGCCACCAGGGCCGCCAGGCCGGCGTCACTGACCGCGATACTGCCCTCGTTGACAACGGACGCCGGCGTGGGGGCGCCAGCGTGAAAGGACCAATTGCCCGCCATGAAATCAGCATTGTTGATGTCACTGGTCGTGGCAAGCAGTCCGCCGACGAGGACTTTGGCATTCGAACCGAACAAGATCCCGGATGAGTTCAGAATCAGCACCTGTCCGTTGGCACTCAGCAGACCATCGATAAAGGAGCCTGAACCGCCGGTGACGCGATTCAGAGTTGCCGATGTGGCGCTGGGCTGAAAAAACTGCACGCTTTCATTCGGTGCGAGCGAAAACGTCTGCCAATCGATGATGGCTTGCGCCGAGGACTGATTTATCGTGGTCCCCCCGCTTGCGTTGGCAGTGATGGCGGCGTCACCGGCGACCACTTGCCCACCGTGCGGACTGGCTGCTGCCAGGGACGCTGCAAGTAGGGCGGCAACCGCGCATCCGACCCGCGTGGGAAAGTTGGGGCATCGCTCGAGTCGTTCCCTTGCACGCTGCCAGCGCTCACCGCTGTTGCCACGATCCCGGATGTCCATAACGGAACGCCTCCCACGATGCATTGAATTGATACGCAGCATAAGATTAGGGCTGAAACAAAATCTCGCCGCCGGCAAAAACGCGGCTGGACATGTCGCCGAGCGCCGCGACGACGTGGTCGAGCGGTACGGCATATTCCACGTATCCGGTGACCCATGAGCCGATCGAAAAGCGCAGTCCGCCCCCCGCGGAGGATGCGAATTCGGACTCCGGAATACCGGCTTCGAACGGCAAATTCCGGCGCCACACACCGCCGCGGTCGCCAAATCCGTAGAGCGTGGTCGCGAAGCCGTAGTGGGACTCGTAGGTCCACCTGAGCTCGGCCTTACCCGCAATGCCTGAATCTCCGACGATCTCCGAGGGATCATACGCGCGCCCGAACGGTTCGCCCCCGAATGCGAATTCCTCGGCCTCCAGCAGACGATTAAAGCTGTACTGCCCCTCGCCGGCCACGAGCAGGGAGAACGGACCCCCCAGCGATTGAAGGCGGGCCAGATAGAGATTGCCTTTGGTGAAATCAGGCTGACCATCGGCGCGCGAGGCCAGGATATTGTCGGGCTGCGATGATCCAAGGAAGTGAACCCCGCGCGCAACCGTCAGATCGACGAGGTTCACACCGTCGAATCCATCCAACAAATCCCAGCGCAAGCCGCCGCGAACGGCGGATATGTGATCCTGGGAAATGAAGGTACCGAGTACCTTGGAACTGTCGTCCTCATAGGTCAGGCTGAGGTGTCCCTGGACGGTGTCGGTACGGGTGCGCAGGAACGGATAGCTCAACGTCGCCTGCGCCTGGGTCGTGTTGGTGGCGAAATTAAAGGCGGAATAGTCTATTCCCAGATTCGGGGACGACTCGCTGTGGATGCCGCTCAAAGACAGATCCAAGCCGTTCGATGTCAGCCGCTCCGTGTGGGAAAACTGATAGAGCTCCAACCGGGACGATGGCGCCGCGGCCACATATTGGAAGGCAGTGCTGTCCAGCGTGCCGAAAGGGGAATTTATGGTCAGGCCGGCATTATATTGAGTCGGCCCCTGTACGACCGCACCGCGATTATTGCCTCCCAGGGAGGCGGCCACCCAATGGCGCTCGAGCGTGATGACCAAATCGGCCGCTCCCTCTTCGCTCGCGGCCGGCCTGAGAATGGATTGGGCACGGATTCCCGAGAGGTCATTCAGCAGTAGAAGCACGCGTTCCAACGTCGCCGTCCGCAGCGGTCGGTCTCCCATCAGCCGTTCACGCAGACCTTCGAAGAGTCCCTTGCGTATTCCTTCATAGCCGCGAAATTCCACATTGCTCAGGTATCCCTCGACCGCGCGCAGCGTAACCTGACCATTGTCGACACTTTGTGCGGGAACGACGACCACGCAAAGCAGATAGCCATGCGATCGATAAATCGCGGTGATGGCATTGGCGAATCCGTAGACCTGCGCAAGGGTGACCTCCTTGCCGATATAACTGGCGTAGACCGCCCGCCAATCGGCGCTCGAGAGGCTCCGGGCTCCCTTGACGTCAACATCGGTTAGTTTGAAACGTATGTCGGCGGCGCCGGCCGGGATCGGTGCCGCGGTGCCTATCGGCGCCGGTGCGGTGCGTCCCGGTAGCGGTTGCGGCTCTGGTGGAAACGCGAGCTGCCGTTCCACGGAGCCGGGTTGTGCCGTGGAAGGCACCGCGACCTGCGCAACGGCATGATGTGTCGAACCAAAGGCACTGAGGAGAATAACCAGCGCGATCGTTCTTTTGCCCGGAATTCTATTCGGCATGCTCATGCGGATTCCCATTAACCAGAATGCGGCGTAATTAACGAATGAGGCGGGATGCTACGCTGTTCTTTATTTCATCCGGCGCGCTCGACAGTCGATGCATCGCTTGTCAGTCGTGCAGCGAGATTCTTTGAGTATCGTACCGGCACGTCAACTCAGTGATGAGGGGGTTATCCAGCCCGTTCGATTGACGCGCTGCCGCATTTGACGCGCCACGGCCCGCTCGCCCGCCGCCATGGCGCCTTTGCCGCCCCCCTATTCGATCGAGGAGGCCGCATGAATGATCGAGGATAAGGAATCTATGTGAGTCTACTGAACCTTGTCCATCGTCCAGTGGACGGTGCGATGGGTGGGATACGAGGTGTTGCTGGCATGGATGGTCTTGCCGTCCGCCGAGACCTTGAAGTGCCCGATCCCGATCAGTTTGCCCTGCTGGTAATCGCTTTCCTGCACTTCGTTCGCCGCCAGCTTCTTCACGACGACCTGGGTCTGCGCCGGATCGCCCGTGATCGGGTACTTCTTGCCGTCGAACTTCGCGTCATAGGCCTGTCCATTGGAACTCATGGTGAAGCCGTCGTCGGTGATGCCGAACGTCGTGGTATAGCTCGGTCCTTCGAGAGCGAGCACCTTGGAGTCGAGCCACGAGCCTGAGAGCGCATGGGAGCCGGGGGCGCCACTGCTCACCCGGGTCAGCAGCAACCTGAGGGTCGAGGGCTGCGCGCCGGTGTAATCGGTCGATTCCACCGTATCAGTCGCGCCATCCGCGGAAATCGTGTCGGTGTTGACGTTCACCGTCTTGCCCTTGAGTTTGTCGGTGGTTTTCACCTTATGGGCATCGGTTACCGCGATGGACTCGGTGTCGTAGCCGGTGTGGCCCGCCACCTTCTGGTCCGTGCCGTCGGCCTTGATGGTGTAGGCCGGGCCGCAGCTGGAGCAGGTGAATTCGCCGCCGCTGAGCACGAACACGTACGGCTTCTTGGAGAGCTGGATGTGATCCAGACTCGCCTTCCAGGTGCCGTCGAAGGCGCCCGCCGCGAGCGCGGAAGCCGGAATCAAGCCGAGTGCGGCGAGACTGAGAACCGTGGATTTCATATCGACTCCCTGATTTTTGTTTGGAGGGAAGCAGCTGAAAGCCACAACCTTACGCTGCATCGCGCTGCGGCAGCACTACGCATACACGAGCGAGATTCATGTGGCGGTGCACCCAGACGGCTAGTTACTTTCCGTGGGGTATGTGCTGGCGCAGCAGCGCCGCAAAATCATCCGGTGCGACGGGGGTACTGAAGTAGTAGCCCTGCATCTCATCGCAGGCGTGCTCCTTCAGGAACGCCTTCTGCTCGGAGGTTTCGACGCCTTCTGCTACGACCGTGAGACAGAGCGTCTTGCCCATGGCGATGATGGCCTCGGCAACGGTGCGATCCCCGGCGCCGCGGGAGATCTCCCGGATGAACGATCGGTCAACCTTGAGGGTATCGATCGGAAATCGCTTCAACTGGGCGAGCGAGGAATATCCCGTACCGAAATCATCGATGGCGAGCCGTACCCCCAGCGACTTGATTTCCGTCAGCAGGCGGGTGGCGCGCTCGACATTGTGCATGATCATGCTTTCCGTCAGTTCGAGCTCCAGAAGATCCGGCGGTAAGCCGCTTTCATTGATCGCCGAACGGATGTCGGCGACCAGATTGGGGTCCTCCAGCTGCCGCGCCGAGAGGTTCACGCACACGCGCACCGGCGGCAATCCGTCTTTGAGCCACTGGGCGTTCTGCGCGCACGCCGTGCGCAGAATCCACAGGCCGATGGGAATGATCAGGCCGGTCTCCTCGGCCACCGGAATGATCTGCAGCGGGGAGACGGCGCCGAGTTCAGGATTGTTCCATCTCAGCAGCGCCTCGACGCCCGTGATGACATCCGAGCCGAGCTGCAACTTCGCCTGATAATGCAGCGAAAATTCCTTGTACTCGAGCGCCTTGCGCAGCTGGGTCTCGATGGCCATGCGGCCCGCGCTGCGCATCTGGATGGCGCGCGAGTAAAACTCGAAGTTGTTCTTGCCGCCTTCCTTGGCCGAGTACATGGCCATGTCCGCGAGTTTCATCACGTCCCGGTCGTCCTGCCCGGGCTGCGGGTGGATGCAGATACCGATGCTGGCGGTGACGCGACATTCCTGGCCCTGCACCTCGACGGGACGCATGGCGGCACGCAGCAGCTGTTTCGCGATCACCGATATCTGGCTCTTGCCTGATACCGACGGCAGCAGCACGACGAATTCGTCGCCGCCGAGTCTGGCCACGACATCACACTCACCCAGGCATTCGCGAAACCGCGCGGCCATCGTACACAGCAGAATGTCGCCGGCCGCGTGTCCCATGGAGTCGTTGATGATCTTGAATCGATCCAGATCGATGAACAATACGGCCAACCTGGTGCCGCGCAGTCCGGCATTCTCGATCGCGACCGACAGCAGTTGCCCGAATTGCGCCCGATTGGGCAGTCCCGTGAGGTCATCGTGCGTGGCCAGGTATTGGGCACGCTCCTCCGCGAGCTTGCGGGCGGAAATGTCTTCGACAATCGAGATATCGTAGGTGCGATTTCCGGCGATGTCATGCATGGCCGCGATGGTCAGCGCCACCCAGATGGGCGTTGCGTCCTTGCGCAGGTAGCGTTTCTCGACTTTGAACGACTCGATCTGCCGGTTGTGAAGCTTGGTGCGCAGCTCGTCCGTGGCATGTGCGTCATCGGGGTGGGAGATCTGCCGGAAACTGAGCCCCACCAACTCCCGCTCCGAGTACCCCAGCATCTTGCAAAGCTGTGGATTGGCGTAGAGGAACCGGCCGGCGTCATCGACGTGCGCGATACCGATGGCTGCCAGCGCCAAGGTGGACTCGAAGCGCTGCTCCATCTCGAGCAGGCGATCGGCGGCCTCCGCGCGTTCGCAGAACCGACTGATCATCGAGGGCAGCATGCCCAGCGAATCGGTCCGGTGGGCGTCGGCTGATCCGGTTTCGGGGGACTGGAACGATAGGATTCCAAAGAGCCGCTCTGCAGATCGAACGGGGAGGAAAAGACCGGGATAGGGTGGCTTCCAGCACTCGTGCGGTGGCTGCGAACCGAGCTCATCGGCCGACAGCGGACTGATCCACACCGGTTCGTCCCGTATCCAGGACGGCAGCGCGGATCCGGATCCCGCTGTTGGCATTCGTACGCTGCTCGAGCGCGGCCAACTCGCGAATTCAACCAGGGCTGCGGAGGCGTCATCGAGGTGCCAGTAGGTACCGCGAGGCCAGCCCAGCTGCTCGCAGACCAGCCGGATGCACTTCTCGATGCCGGTCGCGTAGCTGCTCTCGGTGATGAGAATCTGCACGGCTTCCCGCTCGAGACGCCACAATTGTTCACTCGGCCCTGCGACTGGGGGCGAGGGAACCTCGGTGACGCGCGTCGTGGTGCGACTGTTCATCGTGGCGCTGAGCCTAGGGTGTTGACGGACCCTTGACGTGGCAGCAAATCCCACTTTCCGCGATGGGATATGTCGCGAATTCTCGGAACAGCACAGCTTCTGATTGCGCTTGAGGCCTCCCGGAGCCTTAGGAGACTTAGGAGCGAAACATTACCATTACACAGGCTGTCTTCTGTCACGTGACCGGATGCACGGCGGAATCCGAAGGCGCGCGGCAGGCTAGCTGGCATGAGGAAAATCCTCGTCGTCGATGATAACGCCCCGAATCGGGAGGCCGTACTCACGCTCCTGGAGGAGGAGGGCTACCTGGCAATCGAGGCGGCCGACGGCGCCGAGGGGTTGCGCATTGCCGAAAGGGAGCGGCCGCAACTGGTCATCTCCGACATCCTCATGCCCACGATGGATGGCTATGAATTCGTGCGCCAGCTGCGAGGCAATCCCAGGCTGGCGCAGACCTCCGTCATCTTCTACACGGCCAACTATCATCGGCGCGAGGCCAAGAGTCTTGCGGAGCAGTGCGGCGTCGCGCGCGTCATCGTCAAGCCCTGCGGTGCCCGCGAATTCCTGAATGTGATCACGGAGGTGCTGTCCGGCGACGGCGGCGAAGTCCGCCCGCAGATCCACGCGGAATTCGATCGCCACCACCTGCAGCTGCTCACCGACAAGCTCTCGAACAAGGCCGACGAACTGTCGGCGCTGAACAGCCGCTTTGCCGCCCTCACACAGCTCAACGTCCAACTGGCCTCCGAGCGCGATCCATTGGTGCTGCTGGAGCGCGTCTGCGCCGGCGCGCGCAACCTGCTCGGCGCCAAGTACGCGCTGCTGGCGATCGGCGATGACGCCCATGCGCCCAAGGTATGGGCCAACGGCCTCGACCTGCCCGATGGACACACTTCAATCGAGCGCATCGACGAGGGGCTCCCGGGCAGGGCCTATTCACAGCGGCGCGCCGTTCGCGCATCGCGCCTGAGAATCACGGCCGGCAATCTGCATCTGCCGTCCGTCATTCCCCCCGCCACCTCCGCCGTGGCCGTCCCCATCAGTTCGCTCACCCGAACCTACGGCTGGCTGTGCCTCGTCGACAAACTCGGTTCGCCCGAATTCGACAGCAACGACGAGAGCATGCTGAGCACACTCGGGGCCCAGGTGGGGCGAATCTACGAAAATGGCACGCTCTACCGCGAAGTACAGGAGCACGCCGCGCAACTGGTGTTCGAGATGAAGGAGCGCGAGCGCGCCACGGAGAATCTGCGCGACAGCGAGATGCGCTTCAGGCAGCTGGTGGAGAACATTGAAGGGGTGTTCTTCATCGCGACGGCGGATTTATCGGAACCGATCTACATCAGTCCCTCCTTCGAGCAGATCTGGGGCCGGCCTCCCTCCGAACTGTTCGCGAATCCCCGCAGCTGGCTGGATCCGGTTCACCCGGCCGACCGCGACCGGGCGATCCGGGTGCGCGAGCAGGCGGGCCGCAACTGGCCGGCCCAAAGCGAAGTCGAATACCGCATCGTTCGGCCGGATGGCCGAACGCGCTGGATCATGGAGAAGTTCTTTCCGATCACCGACGCCGCCGGCAAGGTGTCGCGCGCGGTCGGCTTCAATGCGGACTTTACCGAACGCAAGGAAGCCGAAGCCCGGGTCCTTCAGCTCAGCCGCGTGCACGCGATGCTTAGCGGCATCAATTCACTGATCGTGCGGGTCAATGACCGCGAGCAACTGTTCACGCAAGCCTGCCGCCTTGCGGTGGATGAAGGAAAGTTCCGGGTTGCCTGGTGCGCGCTGCTCGATGCCGCCACCGGACAGGTGAACGTGGTCAACTCCAAGGGCGAAATTCCGCAGATCCCGGACCTGGTGAGCCCCAAGATGGGCCTGTCGGCCGCGGATGACAATCTGGTCGTCGCAGCCCTGCGCACGCAGAAGGCCGAGATCTGCAACGACCTGCAACGGGACAGCGCCAATCTGCGCGGCCAGGAGTCCCTGGTCGCCGCGGGTTTTCGCGGCCTCGGCGTCTTTCCGCTCGTGACGGCCGGTGTGTCGGTCGGCTGCCTGGTGCTGATGACCGATGAGATCGGGCAGTTCGACGCGGCCGAGCGGCGGCTCCTCATGGAATTGGCCGGTGACATTTCCTTTGCACTCGACCACATCGATAAGGCGGAACGGCTCAATTATCTCGCCTATTACGATCCCCTGACGGGACTCGCCAATCGCACCCTGTTCGCCGAGCGGCTTTCGATCCATGCGAAAGCCGCCGCGCGCAGCGCCGGGCGGTTCGCGCTGATCATCGCCTGTCCCGAAAGGCTCGACGGCTTCATCGAGTCGCTCGGCCGTGTGGCCGGGGATGAACTGCTGCGCAAGATCGCGGCGCGGCTGGTGGAAATCGTGGGCAGTTCCGATCTGGTCGCGCGGCTGGGACCCGAATACTTCGCGGTGATCATTCCGGAAGTGGAGTCGGACTTGAGCGTCCAGAACACCGTAGAGCGCTGGTGGCGGGAGTGGCTTGGGCCGACGTTCAGCATCGACGGGCAGGAACTGACCGTCTCCGCAAAATCGGGGATCGCGATCTTCCCCTCGGACGGGGAGGATGGTGAGTCGTTACTGCGCAATGGAAAAGCGGCGCTGAAGAAGGCGAAGGAGTCGTCCTCGCGGCACATCTTCTATAAGCCGGATTTGAGCGAGCGACTCGCGGAGCGCCAGACGCTCGACACCAAGATGCGGCGCGCGCTCGAAAGCGAGGAATTCATTCTCCATTACCAGCCCAAAGTGGACATGGCGCAGCGGCGGCTCGTGGGGCTGGAAGCGCTCATGCGGTGGCAGAATCCCGAGCTCGGGCTGATTCCGCCCAACAAGTTCATACCCATCATGGAGGAAAACGGTCTGATCGTGGAGGCCGGGGCGTGGGCGCTGCGGCGGGCCTGTCTCGATCGGGCGCGCTGGCGCGAGCTGGGTCTCAGGGCACCCCGGGTCGCCGTCAATGTCTCCGCGATGCAGCTGCGGCATGAGGAATTCGTGCCGATGATCACCCGGATTCTGCAGTCCGCCGGCAGCGAGGCGGGCATCGATATCGAGGTGACCGAATCGGTGCTGATGGAAGATGTGACGGAAAACATCGAGAAGCTCTCCGCCGTGCGGGAGCTGGGCGTCCAGATTGCCCTCGATGACTTCGGAACGGGCTATTCCTCCTTGTCCTATCTGGCACGGCTGCCCGTTGAGACGCTGAAAATCGATCGCTCCTTCGTCGTCGCCATGTTGGAAGATCCCAACGGCACCGCGCTCATCTCCACCATCATCTCCCTCGCCGGCACCTTGAAGCTGCAGACCATCGCCGAGGGCGTGGAGAGGGAAGACCAGGCCAAAATTCTGCGGCTGCTTCGTTGCGACCAGATGCAGGGTTACCTGATCAGCAAACCCCTGTCGTTCGATGACATGTCCGCGTTTCTAAGACGCCATCACACTTAGGGCGAACTATCAAAACGGTTTGATCGGCCAGGCAAAGCTCGAGTTCAGTCGGGCATGCGGCGCCGCACTTCGCCGGTAATGATCCTGCGGCACCGGCCTCCGGGGCGTGCGATTCATTGCCAATGACGCGGCCAACTCCTCATAATCGATAAGATGTTGCTGCGCAGGAGTACGCGTTGGCGCAGGTCAGTCAATGGGTGGTGTTCTCGCTCGACGCCGGTCGCTATGCACTGCCCCTCCCTTGCGTCGAAAGGATCGTGCGCGCCGTCCAGGTCACCGCGCTGCCCCAGGCGCCGGGTGTGGTACTCGGGGCCATCGATGTGGCGGGAAGAGTGCTTCCGGTACTGAACGTCCGCCGGCGATTCGGGCTCCCGGAGCGGCCCCTCGAGCTGGCGGATCAGTTCCTGATCGCGCATACCGCCGAGCGCACGGTCGTGTTGGCCATCGATGCGGCCTGGGGCGTGCTCGAACGACCCGCCGCCGCCGTGAAAGATGCCGCAAGCCTTTCGCCGGGCCTGGCGCATATCCGCGGGGTGATCCAGACGGCGCAGGATCTGGTGCTGATTCACGACCTGGAGGCCTTCCTCAGGGCCGATGAGACCGAGTCGCTCGACGCGGCCATGAAACAGGCGGCCTCGCGTGCGGGCTGAGAGCGTAGCCGATGCGCTGTGGCCACGCCTGAGCGAATTCGTCGCGGAGCAGACCGGGCTGAACTTCCCGCCGGAGCGTCGTGCGGACCTGGAGCGCGGCCTGGTGGCGGCGGCTGCCGAATTCGGTTTCGCCGATACCATCAGTTGCGCCGAGTGGCTGCTGTCGACCGCGCTGAGCCGGCCGCAACTGAATATCCTGGCCAGCCATCTGACCATTGGCGAAACCTACTTTTTTCGCGAGCGCGAGACATTCGATGCGCTCGCCCAGCACATCCTGCCGGAACTGATCCGCAGCCGCCGCGGTCGCGATCAGCGCTTGCGCCTGTGGAGCGCGGCCTGCAGCACGGGCGAGGAGCCTTATTCCCTGGCGATCCTCGTCCAGCGACTGCTGCCGGACTGGTCGGACTGGCATATCAGGATCCTCGCCACCGACATCAACGAGCGGTTTTTGCAAAGAGCGGCTGCGGGCGTGTACGGAGAGTGGTCTTTCCGCCAGTCCCCCACGGGCCTCAAGGAGCAGTATTTCACGCGCAACGCGGAAGGCCGCTTCGCTGTGGCGTCGCAAATCAAGGATTGCGTGAGTTTTGCCCAGCTGAATCTGGCGGGTGACACCTTCCCCTCGCTGGCCACGGACACCAACGCCATGGATGTGATCCTGTGCCGCAACGTCATGATCTACTTCACGCCCGCCCATACGCGAAAACTCATCGCCAATCTGCGCCACGCGCTGATGGACGAGGCTTGGCTCGCCGTCAGTCCGAGCGAATGTTCACAGGACCTGTTCGCCGGCTTCACTGCCGTGAATTTTCCGGGCAGCGTTCTGTATCGCAAGGGACGCAGCGATCCGGTCAGATTGCCCGTCTGGAGGGCGCCGGCCGCCCCGGTGAGTCCCGGGGTCGCGGAGTTGCCCGCGCTTGCGCCGCTGCCGGTCGCGACCGCGGCAGTTGCTGCCGCGGCGGTAACCCTGCCCGACCCGATGGTCGAGGCGGAGTTGCTGTACGGTCACGGCCGCTATGCCGAAGTCACCCAGCTGCTGCTGGCCTCGCTCGCCGATGGCTCCCGTGAAGAACCCCGGAAGTTCTCCCTGCTGACGCGGGCGCTGGCGAACCAGGGGCAGCTCGCCGAGGCGTTGACCTGGAGTCAACGCTGGATCGCCGCGGACAAAGTGGACTGCGCGGCTCACTACCTGCATGCGATGATCCTCGAGGAGCTCGGCGAGCGCGAGGCGGCACGCCGCTCGCTCAATCGCGCGATCTACCTGCAGCCGGACTTTGCGCTGGCCCATTTCGCGCTGGGAAATCTCGCCCGCGCACAAGGCGGCAGCGAGGCCAACCGGCATTTCGAGAATGCCCTGCATCTGCTGCGTGCCTGCCCACCGGATCAGCCGCTCCCCGAATCGGACGGCATGGGCGCGGGCCGGCTCATGGAAATCATCGCCACCGTGCTCAACCTGCCCACCCGACCGAGCATCCACCCCTCATGAGCGCGAACACCGAGGTCGAACGGATCCTGCGCGCGCGAGCCCAGGCGCTGGCTCAAGCGCCCGAGCCCGTCGCGGCCGCCGGTGAGACGTTGGAACTGCTGGAGTTCCGCCTGGCTTCGGAGCGCTATGCGCTGGAGAGCCGGCATGTTCAGGAGGTCCATCCGCTGCGGGACCTGACGCCGCTGCCGTGCACGCCGCCGTTCATTCTGGGCATCGTCAATGTCCGCGGCCGCATCCTGCCCGTGCTCGATCTGAAGAAATTCTTCGACCTGCCCGAGCGCGGCCTGACCGATCTGCATCGGATCATCCTCGTGCGCGGCCACGATCTGGAGCTCGGCCTTCTGGCCGATGTGATCGTCGGGGTGCGTCGCCTACCGACGGCGAGCCTGCAGCCTTCGCTGCCGACGCTCACGGGGATCCGCGCCGACTATCTCATGGGGGTGAGCGAAGAGCGGCTGGTGGTGCTCGATCTCGATCGCCTGCTCGCGGACCCCAAACTCATCGTGCACGAAGACGTCGACAGTTGACCGTCACTACCGGGAGCTCGACCATGAAATGGAATGTCGGAACGAAGATCGGCGTCGGGTTCGGCATCGCGCTGGCGATTTTCGTGATTGTCGGCGTCGTGGCCTTCCGCAGCGTCACACAGCAGACCGAAGCCGCGGACTGGGTCGCGCATTCGCGCGAGGTGCAGACGGTGATGACCCAGCTGCTGTCGAACCTGCAGGATGCCGAGACCGGCCAGCGCGGCTATGTCATCACCGGCGTCGAGAGCTATCTGGCCCCCTACACGGACGGCACCGCTCGAGCCGAAGAGAACCGCAAGCGTCTGGTGCAGCTGGTTTCGGACAATCCCCAGCAGCAGGTTCGCGCCGATGCGCTCGCGCCCCTGATCGCCGATAAGTTCGCGGAGCTGCAGCAGACCATCGATCTGCGGCGCAGCGGTGATTTCGCTGCAGCCCAGAAAATCGTCCTGACCGACCGCGGCAAGAAGACCATGGACGGCATCCGCGGTCTGCTCCAGGAGATGAATACCGAAGAGGAGGATCTGCTGAAGAAGCGGACGGAGGAGGCGCAGAGTGATGCGCGCAATGCCAAATCGACCATCGTGGTCGGGACGCTGGTGGCTTTGCTGATTGCCGGGTTCGCGGGCCTGATCATCGCCCGCAACATTGCCGGTCCCCTCGCGAGTCTCACCGGCGTCGCCGAACTGATCACCGTCGGCAACCTCAGCTCCCCGGTGACCGTGGGCGAACGCAGCGATGAGGTCGGAGTACTGGCGCGGGCCTTCGAACGCATGACCGCATCACTGCGGACCATGGCGGGCGCGGCCGAGAGGATCGCCGCCGGCGACCTGCGCATGCGCCTGGAACCGCAATCGCCCGAAGATGTGCTGGGCAATGCCTTCGTGCGGATGACCGACAACCTGCGGCGGCAGATCGGGGGCATGGCCGAGGGCGCGACCGTGCTCGGCTCCGCCGCCAGCGAGATTGTGGCTTCGACCACCCAGCTCGCCTCCGGAGCGACCGAGTCCGCGGCGGCCGTGAGTGAGACCACGACGACGGTGGAGGAGATCCGCCAGACGGCCCAGCTTGCGAGCCAGAAGGCCCGGGCCGTGGCCGACAGTGCCCAGAAGGCGGTGCAGGTTTCACTCGCCGGTCGCAAGTCGACGGACGATGTGACGACGGGTATGGGCCGCATCCGCACGCAGATGGAGGCGATCGCGGCGAGCATGATGCGCCTGAGCGAGCAAACCCAGACCATCGGCCAGATCATCGCCACCGTGGAGGACCTCGCGGCGCAGTCCAATCTGCTCGCGGTCAACGCCGCCATCGAGGCCGCGAAAGCCGGCGAGCACGGCAAGGGATTCGGGGTCGTCGCGCAGGAGGTCAAGAGTCTCGCCGAGCAGTCGCGCCAGGCGACCGATCGGGTGCGCACCATTCTCAGCGACATACAGAAGGCGACGACGGCCGCCGTCATGGCCACCGAACAGGGCGCGAAGGCGGTGGAGGCCGGCGGCAGGCAAACGGAACTGGCGGGCGAGTCGATCGGGGCGCTCGCGGGCAGCGTCACCGAGGCGGCACAGGCGGCCACGCAGATTGCCGCCTCGAGCCAGCAGCAGTTGATCGGCATGGACCAGGTGGCCGGCGCCATGGAGAACATCAAGCAGGCCAGCACCCAGAATGTGGCAAGCGCCCGCCAGCTGGAGACGGCAGCACGCAATCTGAGCGAGCTGGGCCAACGCATGAAGCAGCTGGTCGAGAGCTACACCGTCTGATGGACGAGGAATTTCTACGGACCCTGCGCGCGACCTTCAAGGTCGAGGCCGCCGAACATCTGCAGGCGCTCGGCACGGGGCTGATGGAGCTGGAGAAGACGGCGGCCCCGGCGGCGCAGCTGGCGATCATCGAAACGGTGTTCCGGGCCGCGCACAGTCTCAAGGGTGCAGCGCGCGCCATCGATCTCACCGAGATCGAGTCGCTGTGCCAGTCGCTGGAAGGGCTGTTCGCGGCCTGGAAACGCCGCGAGAGCCTGCCGGATCCCGAGTCACTCGATCGCGCACACCGCATCCTGGACACGATGGTGCAGACACTGACGGCGCCGGCGGCCGTGACGGCGGATCCGGCCCGTCAGCCGGCCGAGCCACCCGCGGCCGTCGCCCTCACGGTTGAGACCGACAGCGTGCGCATTGCCGTCAGCGCGCTCGATGAGCGGTTGCTCGAAGCGGAGGAAATGCTGGCCATCAAGGGCGCCAGTGACCAGCGCGTCATCGAACTCGGGGCCCTGGCGGGCCGGTTCACGCAGTGGCGCAAGGAATGGGCGAGGATCCAGCAGCGCACGCGCCCCGACCCCGGACTCGGCGACTTCCTGGACTGGAATCACGACTACCTGCGCGCCCTGGAGGAAAAGGTCGTGGGGCTGCGGCGAACGGCGGAGCAGGAGCGTCTGCTCGTGGGCAAGCTGATCGATGACCTGCTCGCGAATTCGAAGAAACTCCTGATGCTGCCGTTGGCCACCCTGAGCACCCTGCTGTCCAAGCTGGTCCGGGATCTCACCCGCGACCAGGGCAAGGAAGCGGACCTCACCATCCGCGGCGAGGAAGTGACGATCGACAAGCGCATCCTCGAGGAACTGAAGGACCCGCTCATTCACCTGCTGCGCAACTGCGTGGACCATGGCATCGAAACACCGCAGCAGCGACGTCTGGCGGGCAAGCCCGCGCGCGCCGCCATCACCGTCGCGGTCGCGCCGGTGAACGGCAACCAGGTCGAGATCTCGGTCAGCGACGACGGCGCGGGCATCGACGTCGCGGAAGTCATGGCGGCGGCCGCCCGACGCGGCGTAGCCGTACCCGAAGCCGTACAGCAGGGGGGTGAGTCCGCGGCGCTCGCGCTGGTCTTCGAGACCGAGGTGTCCACGAGCCCGATGATCACCCAATTGTCGGGCCGTGGCCTGGGACTGGCCATCGTACGGGAGAAGGCCGAAAAGCTCGGCGGCCGCGTCGGCATCGAAAGCCGCCGCGGCGCCGGCACGACGATCCGCATGACGGTGCCCCTGACCCTGGCGACTTTCCGCGGCGTGCTGATCGAATGCGCACGGCGTCTGTTCATCGTGCCGACGGTGCAGGTGGAGCGGGTCACGCGCTTTCGGGCGCAGGATGTCCAGACGGTCGAGGGCCGCCGGGCGCTGGCCTTGAACGGACGGGCGGTGGCGCTGGTGGACCTCTCGGAGGTGCTGCAGCTGCCGGCGCTGCGCGCCGTGGAGCCCCTCGAGGC